>ERZ1673696.27-NODE-27-length-162377-cov-6.613971_pt1 | contig 162377 bp, 143 predicted proteins | sample MGYA00580226_ERZ1673696 | MGnify/ENA primary metagenome ERZ1673696 (study PRJEB41218, sample SAMN15661743) | gut metagenome | host: Homo sapiens | place: Canada: London | collected 2015-08-20/2019-03-30 | study: EMG produced TPA metagenomics assembly of... | reverse complement strand
GTTCCAGCTCCAGTACCAGTTCCAGCACCAGTTCCAGCTCCAGAACCAGTTCCAGCTCCAGTACCAGTTCCAGCACCTTCTCCTGTGCCGGTGCCTGCTCCTGTTCCTCCTGCTCCTTGTTGTGTTCCACTTTCGGTTGAAGGTGTGGCATTTTCTTCTCCAGTGCCTTTTTCTGAACTATTTTCCGTTGGTTCATTTTTATTCTGTTCTTCCTGTTGTCCTTCACTTTCTTTTGTTTGGTCATTTTCTCCGTTTTCTTTATTATTTTGTCCTTCTTCTGTATTTCTATTCTCATTTGTATCGCTATTATCTTTACTATCTTCCGAACCTTCATCTTTTTCCTCATTGTTATTGTTATCATCATCATTGTTGTTACCATTATCATTGTTTTCGTCATCATTTTGATTATTGCCATCGTTTTCGTCATTGCCTTGTGGCTGTTCCTCTTGCTCTTCTGTCCCACCTGAATCGTCTCCTCTTCTTTTAGGCTTATCATCTTCAGCATATTTTTCCTCTAATGCTGCTTTTCTTCCTTTTTCGAAGCCTGATTCCTCCTCTTCTTCATCGTCTTCTGGTTCTGGTTGATTTCTTGAATTTATTTCATTTAACTTATCGTCTATCGAATTTCCCATAAAATTTCACCTCCTACTATTATTCAAAATTGCATATTTAAAGCCTCGCTCAGTTTTGCTGAATCTCTGGGTTGTCAATAAACAATCCCTAAATTTTTTATCATCTTCTATACCTATGGTTCCTGCCTATTTTGTTCTTCTTTCATCCATCTTAAAGTATGCTCATATCTTTTATTTTCGAATTTTGTATATCTTCGCCACTCCCTGTTTCTTTCTATATTTTTGCTTACATCCTTTATACTTCTTATATTCTTTATATCATCCATAGTAATTTTACCTCCTTCAGGATTTTGATCAACAACTTCTCTCATATGTGCATTGATGTTTTGTTTTTTTCTAATACTATCTGCTATTCTAGCATTTGCATCATCACCATCTACACCAGATTGTTGATATTTATTTTGTAATGAATATAAAGATTGTGCATACATCATTCTATCATTCCATTGCTTCTCTGTTTCTAGTTCATTTCCATATGTATCTTTTAGCATAGTTCTTCTCATATAGTCTTCATTACTTTCTCCAGCCATTTGTTGCATGTCTTTTAATCCTTCTGGGTCATTTAACATATTATTTGTTAAATCTGTCATTTGCTCATCACTATATCCTGTACTTGCTTGTAGATTATCATAAGCTTGTCCCATTACTTTTTTTCCTCTAGCAATACTTGCCTTGTTAAGTAAATCATTTTGCTTATCTCCAACACTTGAACCTATTGCAGCACCTACTGTTGCTCCTGCAACTACACCTTGTCCTGTCATTCCACCTATTAAGCCACCATATAAAGCTCCACTTGCTGTTGCAGAAGGCTTTTGATATCCTTTTATAGCTTTCTTTCCTAATCCTATAGCTTTCCCTAGTTTAGATTTATTTCCTCTTATTAATAAATCATTTAAATTAGGTGTATTTGTTGACCTTGTACCATTTGCATTTCTAGAACTACTTGAAGATCCACCAGAACCTCCAGAACCACCTGAACCTCCAGAACCTCCAGAACCACCTGAACCTCCAGAATTTGAATTACTATTAGCTCCACCAGTTCCTCTAGAACCTCCAGGTCTGTCTTTTAATTTTGTAACAGCTTTTCCTGCTTGTTTTGCTTTTCCACCTAAATCTTTTAATTTATTTACACCTGCCATTACAGCAGCTCCTGCCATTGCTCCTGTAGCTAATGAACTAGCTTTTTCAAATCCAAATATTTTTCTAATAATTCCTTCTGCTTGCATTATAAAGAACATCATCATTACGGCCAAAATCATGCTAGAAAATGTTCCAGCATCACATAAAGTAATTGCTTGTGATACATACACTAAATATATTAAACAATGAAATGGTTGTATTAATACTCCATACATAAACTCTTTTAGCCATGTATCTAATGCCTGTGATTTATTATCTCCCATCTTATCTATTGAATATGTAATAGTAATTAATGGTGCTATTATTATTAAAAACGAAATAGTTATCATACGTTTAATATACATTATTAAGAACATTATAGTTAATATAACAGTACATATATATACACAAAGTGATGCCCACCCAACTGTTGCCATAGCACTCATAGTTCTAGTTATAAGATGACCCGTAACATTGTCAAAAATTTTATTAGCATCAGCTATATTTCCACTTGCATTTTCGAATATTGTAACCAATTGTGCATTTACATATATTGTTGCTCTTATTATAAAGTGCAACATAAATAATAAAACCAGACTAACAAACCAATTCATTAACATTTGTTTATATACTGCTCTTTTTTCTGCTACTGTTGATATTGCCATTCTTATTCCTACATATATTAATATACATAAGAGAATAATTGCTGCTAGGATAAACATAGCATAATACCAATTTCTTATATTTTCTCTAATTACATTTACACTTTTTGCACCTTGTGGATTTAAATCAAAAATATTTATGTCTGTTAAATTTATTTTATTAAATAAAATGTGTGCAACCGTAAACCATGAACCTTTCCATTCTTCTCCAGTTCCTGCAGTATATCCTTCGCCTATTCCTACAAGACTTGTTAAGCCTTGTACTGCCATTGGTATCAAAAGCAATATAACTCTAGGTATCCAAGTTAAAACTCCTATAATTCCATCTAATACATCCATATTGGTATCTGCTTGAAATATTTGCTCTTCTTCCTCTGGAGTATCATAAATTGCTAGCACTGTTGTATTACCCAAAAAGTTAAACAGCAATGTTAATATTAACAAACATGATATTAACTTCTTAAATTTCATATGTATTCACTCCAATCTTTATAAATTAACTATTGTTTCTATTAATGCATCTATATTATCATATAATGGTCTTCCTAAAACTTTTTCCACTTGAGCATTTGCTTGTTTTAGAACTTCAGCTTGTTCTAATATAGTTTTAAATCCTTGCATTTCCGTTCTATTGTGTCTTCCTGCCTGTAAAGAATCATATACATATTGTGTGACTCCATTTATGTTATTATTGCCATCATGTTGTAGTTGTTCTATTTGGCTTTCTTCTATATCTAATCCCAAATCATTCATTATTCCTCTTATACTATCTGCATCTAAGTCGCAATTCTTATTAGCTCTTGAAGTAACAAGTTGAGATATTGCTAGTCTAGAAGTATTAGTTTCAAATACATCATTTAGTGCTTTTCTTAAATTATCTCTTACTGTTTCATCTATTACACTATCTATTCTCGGATTTTTACTACTTCCTTGTTTTTTCTTTTCTGCCTCTTCTATGTTTATCATCTCTTGTTTAATTATCATTTCTGCTTCTGTAGCATTAGCTAATGATTGTTGACATTTTTTTAGTTTTTCTGTTGTGTCTTTCTTCTTTTCTATTATACTTTTCTTTTTCTTTCCGTCTTTTTCATCTTTTCCATCTTCTACTAAACTTTGAATAAGTTTATCGCTGAGACCTAGTGTTAATGCTGATGTTGTTACATATGCAAGTGTATATCTTTTTTGAGCTACACTTAATCCTCTATCTTGTAATATTTGCTCTTCGTAACCTTTTTTAAAGTTATTTATTTCTGCTCTAGTAGGGTCTCTACCATTTTGAACTCTAAAATCTTGTATGTAATCATTTATAATTTCTTGTGTTGGTTTGGTATTAGAGAATTGTCTTTTATAACCTCTTATAGTTGTTCCTGCTCTTTTTGCATTTCCCCCACCTTTTATGCCTGCAAATAATAATCCAAATCCAACTTGTGGATTCACAGCCATAAATGGCAGTATTAATACTCCACTTACGGTCTTTTTTACTACTCCATAACTTGCACTTGCTATTTTTTTAGCACATTCTACATTTGCTTTAACTCGTTCTTTTACCAAATCTATTTGAGCTCTTGCCTCAGATCTTGCAATATTTTTTGCGCCTTTTATTGTTGTTTTACCTTTTGCCTTTACTTTTTTATAATTTTGTTTTGCTAATCTTATTGCACTTTTATTTTTACTTTGTATTGCTAATTTATATTTTTCCTTTGCTTCTTGTGCTGTAGTAGCACTTGCTTTTCTTACTGCTTCATATGAGTCTTTATATTTAGTATTTAAAATATGTGCTGTACCTATGGTTTTTGCAATTTTTCCAACAGGTTTTGTGATTAATTTTGGAACTTGTTTTGCATATGCTCCAACAAGTTTCTTTCCTATCTTATATCCTGCCAAGCCTGTTATTGCACCTTTTAATGTTTCTTCTGCTATATCTCCTATTTTACTTCCTGGTGCATCAATCTTAAATATTTTCTTTACAAGTTTTTCTGATTTTAACATGAAGTTTAATGCAACAAGAACTATTATTATTGTAGCACCTAAACTCCATAAGTCTCCTCCAGCTATTGTTGCAAATATAAAACTTATGAAAACAGAATAGATTAAAGCATGTACCATTTGTAAAAACACATTATATATATATTCCTTCATCCATGCTGATAAAGATTGTGATTTACCATCTTTTATTTTATCTATAGAATATCCTATTGCTACTACTGGTGCAATTAAAGTTAAAATTGCTATATTTAATAGACGTTTAAAGTATACAAGCAAGAATTTTACTAAGTAATATATTAGTGCTACATATACAATTGTTGCTGGAACTGACTTAGATGCTGCTAACTTAACAATGTCCGCATATAATATTTCTTCTAATTTTCCTACACCTCCAGATGCATTACATAATAGTTGAACAATGGATTGATTTAATTTTATTACTGCTAACATAAAGAAATGTAATGTAAATAATATGACTACACTAATAAACCAATCTTTTAACCTTCTTTTATATCCGGCCTCTTTTTCTGCCACTGTTGATATTGCTATTCTAATTCCTATGTATATAAGTGTAACTAATAAACCTATTGCAGTTACTGTAAATAAAACATAATACCATTCGGCAATAGTCTTTCTTAACTTATATATTACACTGTCTATTTCTAGCTGTTGACCTCCTGCTTCTTTAAAATTAAATACATTGATATCTAAAATTGGCACTTTATTAAATATAATATCACTTATTTCTAATCTTCCACTTGTCGTACTAGCAATTCCTCCTGAAATTTTAGATACCATACCTTCTATTGCATCAACTACAATTCCTCCCCAACCAACAACTTGTATTTTTATTCCTAAAAATTTTAAACCTAATAACCAATCTAATATATTGCTTAAAAATTCTATTATTTTTTTGAAAATGTTTTCATGACCTTGAACTGTAATTTTACGTGGCATTCCATTATAGTAAAAGTAGTTTTCATCTGTATAATTAACTACCTCTCCATCTCCTGTTAAGTCAAACTGAATGCCACTTTCATCTGGCCATTCTATATCACTGATATTCATTTTTGTATTGCCTTCAAGTTCTCTCGCTGTTGCTTTTGAGATACGAATTACAGTTCCATTTTTATCTTTTAGTCCGCGAGCATGATAGTAACTCATCATAGCACATTTGATGCCACTATAGCCGCAATCAATAATATTTACTTTTCTGAATCCATTAGGATATTGGTTATTTTGGTCTCCTTCATATGATTCAAATAACATAACATGTCCTTCATATACAATTATATCTCCTGGCTTTAATCCACTTTTCTCTACATTTTTATATTCACCCACATATTCAAAACCACAGTTGCAGTCATTATTGTGATTTCTATAATGTCCAACAAGTGTTATAGTAGGTGCTCCAGCATATCCTGCTAATATTTTTCCACAACTATAACTATATATAAAAGATGCAAAGTAGGAGCAATCAAAACATAATTTGTCACTAGCTCCATATGCATATATATCCTCTTCAGTTGTTGTACCACTTTTAGTAAAATCTCCATAAGCATATATTAATGTTCCATTTACAAAATATTTATAACCTGTTTCTCTATGTCTAATTCCATTTGAATTATGTGTTCCTTCATAAGTCCAACCATTGCTATTGCCTCTTCCATACATAACTAATTGCTTTGGCCCAGCTATTAAAGGAATTGTAGTACGATCAACATTTCCACTTTCATATTGATTAGCGGTTTCAACAAATGCTCTAGCAAATCTTATAACTTCACTTCCTAGTTGTTCTTGTAATACCGCATCAGAAGTGTCTTCTTTTGCAAATACTGTAGTAACAAGAGATATAATTAATAAAACTATTATTTCAAAAATTATAATACTTTTTCTAAGAATATTTTTCAATTAATTACATCTCCTTTCTTAGTATTTATTCTCCTGGTGTTTCTTCTGCTTCGCCAAAATATCTTTCTAATTCTAATTTGTAAACACTATCTTCTGAATCAAAGAATGTGTATTTAGGTAATTTTTCAATATTGTTTTGTATATCCTGTACAGTTAAGTTTTCTCGAATTTTTCCTGTAAAATTACTGCTATATGTTATTCCCTGGTTACTGCTAATATTAAATTCTATTTTTATTCCTTTTAATGTGTATTGCAAATGTACATAATTTTTGTCCCAATCGTATTGGTCATAATCTGGCCAAATATCTGTTATACCATTTACAAATTCCTTCACATTTTTTTCTCTTTCAAATTTTTCTATTAGTATTATAAATTCATCCAATTTTTCATATTGGTCTTCCACTCTATATACAGAAATTTTGCTTTCTGTAAAAAATACATATATTTTTTCTCCCTTATAACCTATTAACCCCAAATTTTCCTCTCCAAATGTTGGTGTTCCTAATATTCTTATAATTTCTTTTAAATCTGTTCCAGTTTTAATATTGTTTACGACTTCTTTGTTGTAATCTGATGTAAATATAATATTAAATACTTTTTTATATATTGTTCTTATCTGCAATCCTTGTTCTTCGAAAATTTCATAATCTCCGATTTTATTTTTTGTTATTTCAATTTTCAATTTATTTCTTTTCCATTGATTAGCTATCAAATTTTTTAATTCTTCTGATTGTATAACTATATTTCTACTTGCTTCTTGTGTATTTATTCTATTTAAATTTGTTGCTAATTCCCTGTTTTCCCAATAATTTTCTTCTCCATTCACATACAATTTAACTATCGACTTCTTACTTGCATCACAAATTGCAGCTATTACTATGTTTTTCTCTTCATCTATTACTCTAAAATTTTTATATTGCAAAACATATGCTATTTTTTTTATCATATCTTTATAAAATAGACTATTATTTTCTGTATCTGTATATAATGGATATTTTAAATTTGTATATATATCTACATCATAACCTTCTACATTTGATTCTTCTTCTTTTATATATTTAGCTTTTTTATATATAATCACTTCTTCTACTGTTTTAAAATCTTCTATAGAATTATATATTTTATTTGCATAATAATTTTCTTTTTCATCTTCTATTTTCTTTTTTTCTGCTACTTTGTTTGCTATAATTAATATTATTAGGAATAAAACTATCGAAACAATAAGTACTATTTTTATTATTTTTTTCTTTTTTTCCATAATTTATCTCCTATTTTCCCTTTTTCTTGCCTTTAAGATTTAAATCTTCTTTTACCACTGCGCTTTGCATTCTAAATATTTGTTTTATTATTTTCTCTCCTCTACTTACTCCTATTAGTAATAATATTGTAAATAGTGGATATTCTTGTATAATATTTGTAGCAAATCCTAATAATACTGAATACAAGAATAGGTGCATAGGTTGCATTAAAATATTTACGATTAATTCTTTAAAAAGAATTTGAAAAGCTTGTGCTTTACCATCTCCTGCTTTATCTAGAGAATATGTACATGTAATCAATGGTGAAACTACAACTAAAAGTCCTATTACCATAAATCTTTTTATATACATAATTAAAAATTTATACTCATATCCTACTAGCAAAATATAACATATAAAGTGTTCTACTGGCTTCCATCCTTTTGGACTATTTAATGTCTTTGATAATTCTTTGAATATTGCTAAATCTATGTTTTTAATGCTACTATTGGCCATAGTCATATTAATAATATTATTCAATATATTAGTTAATAGTTGTACCAGAATTTCCGATACAAAAAATATTATTCTTATTATAAAGTGCATAACAAATAGTAGGACCATACTCTCAAACCATGCCATCAGTTTTTTCTTATATACTGCTTTTTGAGATGCAACTGTTGATATTGCCATTCTTATTCCTATATATACTAGCATTAACAAGTTTATAATTGTTGCTAATATCCAAATAGCATAATACCATTTTTGTATATTTTCTTTTATTGTGTTGTTAGCTTTATTTCCTGTATTGGCATTAAATATATTTGCATCTATTAATTCTATTTTATTTGTTAGCAAGCCCTGTATTGTAAACCAATGTATTGTAAATTCCGGCTCAGCTTCTGTTGCTGGTGCAACTGATGTCATCAACATTCTTGCTGCATAAACCAATGGAAAAAATATTACTACTAGTGTACTTGCCACCCAACCACCAAAATTAGGTTTTTCTGCTATTCCTTTGTCTTGGGTAGTTCCTCCTTCCCCAGGTATTGAAACATCTCCATCATTAAAAAATTTATCTACATCTTCTCGTGCAGTTGTTTCATCTTTACTTCCAACTACATTAGCATAATTGTCTCCATTTTTTCCAGCAAAAATATAGTTTGGAAAAAGGGCATTTATTAGAATAGTGAATATCAATATAATAGATATGCACTTTTTCATATAAATTCCCCCTCTCTTTTTTCAACTATTTTCTCTCTTTTATTTTGTTCATATTCGTTTCTACAAATTCAAATTCCCTTGCAGTTGGCTGTATTGCTATTATTGCTGTATCTTCTCCAACTTTTAATAATCCTTCTCCTCTATTACATGTAGTTAAGAAGTATGCTTCTCCTTCGCTTAATTTAAAAACTTCCTTTATATATTGTATTTCTGATTTATCTTGTGCTAAAAATAATTTCGTATCTGAAGATGTTAAAACTGCTTGTACCTCTGGTTTTTCATAAAAATCTTGAAACTTTTGCGACATAACTGCTAAAGATACATTTCTTTTTCTTGCACGTCTTGCCATAGTATTTAAGAAATCTACAGCTTCTGGATATGGTAAGAGCATCCAAGCTTCATCTATTAAAACTCTTTTTTTCCTTGCTTTTGTTCTGTCTTCACTATTTTTCTTAACATATTTTTCCCAAATCCAAGATAATAATATTTGTTGTGCAAGTGGTCTTGCAAATCTTTCTTCCAATTGAGATATATCTAAGTTTATAAATGGTACTCCTTCTAGTAAATCAAATGTAGATTGTCCATCAAAATATGCCATTTGTCCCTCATATTCTCTTATATATTGTTTCATAACCTTTATTAAATAACTATAGTGAAATCTGTAATCTGGGTTAGTATTTTTTTCTGCATTTTCTACAATTCTTCTATACCAAGATCCTATTGTAGGCATTTCTTTTTTTATCTTTTTTAAATCATTTGAATTTTTATATAAACTGTTAACATCATTTGTTATTCCACAACGTGCATATTCTTCTGCTACTGCTTCTGCTATTATTTGTTTTGTAAGCTCATTTACTTCTTGGCTTCTTGTACTACCTCTTGCCATAGTAAGAAGTGCTTGCGTTACGTCTTCTACTTTATTTTCTATACTTAACATTTTTCTTTCTTTTCCAGTTATCTCATCTTTGAATATTTCAGTTTCCACATCAAATAAGTTAATTATTGTTTTTGAATTTGGACTTATTGTAACATTTATTCCTCCAAGTGCTTCTGCAACTACACCATATTCTCCTTCTGCATCTAATGCTAAGCTTTCTATTCCCATTAAAACAGATGACCTTGCAGTTAATGTTTTTATTGTAACACCTTTACCAGCACCAGACTTTCCGAATATTACCATATTGTAATTTGTAAGGGTTGGACTAAAATTATCAAACAATATTGGAAGTCCTGTTTGCCTATTAAATCCTAATGGAATTCCTTTTTCATGTCCTATGTCTGATGAGAAAAATGGAAATACTGTTGACATAGATCTTCTATCAAATGTATGTGTTTGCTTAATCTTGTTCTCGCAAAATGGCATATTAGTTTGTAGAGCATCCTCTTGCATTGCCCAAGCTGGTCTTAATCCTATCATTGTTTTAGCCATTTCCGCAGATAGCAATTCAGTTTGTTTATCTAACTCTTCTAGACTGTATGAAAATAGAGTACAAGTCATAGATGTTTCAAATAGTTTATTAAATCCTGCTGCTATTTCATCTCTTAGTTCCTCTGCCTCTAGTCTTTTTTGTGCTAATATTCTTTCTCTATTTATATCTCCTCTATCTATTGCTACAACTCTTTCTGATTCTAGCTCATTTATGGTTCTATTTAATTCTGTTTGTGAAATATTCTCTGCAATTGGATTAATAAATACTGATACATTAATATCTCCAAAAGTATACATACCTCTTAAAAATTCTGGGAAAGTACACATTCTTGGAATTGTAGCAACTATCATACTTCTTGCATATCTTGTTTTACTAGATATTATTTCTATATGGTTCAATTTACTAGCATCTACTCCTGCAGGAGCTATTATATCTTTTAAAGTTCTCTTATTCTTTTCTAAAAAACTTTTCTTTTCTTCAACCTGTTCTTCTAAATTTATTTGTTCACTTTGAACTTCTTTTTTTAGTTTTCTCATTTGATTTCATCTCCTTATTCTGGTTTCTATTGCTTTCCTGCATTTGCTACTTTTTTTCTTGGTTTTTTATCTTTTCTATCTATTTGTTCTTTTGTTTTTTCATATAATCTATTTGTCATTTGATGTTTATGCTCTTCTGTAAGCTCTTTTGCCCTCTTTATTATTGCTGCCTCCATTTTAGCGTCTTCCTCTTGTATCTCTTTATCTGCTTTTATAATGCTGTCTGTTACTAAGTTTGTTGCTTCTTCTTCTATTTTTTCATCTAATATTTCTTGTTTTTTCTTTAATACATCTTTTCCTGTAGTATATAAAGAATCATATTGTGATTCCAAAAGTCTGTTAAAAGACAACATATTTGCATCATCTCTATTATATGCTATATATAATAACTCTGATAGTTCTTCTGAATTTAATATTCTTCCACTTACCCCTGCTGATGCAATTGCTCTTACAAGCATTTTAGCTCTTGTATATAGCTCCGAAAAATATATGTTATCGGCTTCTTCTTTGTCAAATTTATTACTTCCATTAAACTCACTTGTATAATATGGCACAATTATATATGTTTTTTGCTTCAATACATTTTTATTTAAGCTTAACCTCTTTACATATTCCGTAATGTCTGCTCCATATTCCAGTACGTTAGTTTTTCTTTTTAGTTCAAATTTTATCTTTTCAATTTCTTTAATATTTGACATTGCTTTTGCTTGATCAAGTTTTCTCTGAAGATTTCTTATTTCATTTTCTATATTATGAATCTTTTCTTTATATTCACCTACAATATCTTCTAGATTTAAAGTTTGTGTTTGAACATATAATTGTATAGGAAATCTTAAAGTATTTAAAAATTGAACAAATCCTTCCTCTACGGCTACTTTTTCTTCTTCTGATAGTAAATCATAATTTACACCTTGACATTGAATAACCATTATATATTGTGTTCTATCTTTTCTTATAATCATATTGTCCTTTATTTCATCAAAATCTAAAAATTGTTTTATATTTACTATGTTTTCATTTATGGTTCCTTTTGGAGAAACAGTAGAGTCATTTTTATCATTTTCCGTCTCTACATTTTTTTTCTTTTTTAACACATATAATGCTAATCCACATATTGCAATCAAAAATATTAATATACATAAAACACAAATCAGTATTTGTAAAACACCCTCCATACTCTATTTTTCCTCCTTTGTATAAGAATATATTTTTCTATTCATTTTGAATTTAATATATCTTAAAATTATTTCGCTTAATGGAGCTCCACCTATTTTTTTTGTAATTGGTATTTGTGATATTGTTGGTACATTAAATCTACCAATAACAAAACCTATAATTGCAAATAAAATCATAATTACTATACCAACTGATTTTAATTTTAATAAAGAAAATATGTACATAAAAATTAGCCCAACTAAGAGCCCAACTCCAGTTGTGGCTAATGACTTTAATGTAAATATTACTAAAATTCTTGTTTCTCCACGTAGATTACGTGGAACATTATATGTTCCCATATTTTCCTCCTATTATCTTATGTTAAAATATTATTTATTATTTTCCCTCAATTGGAGCTAGTCCTATTGGTAATTGTTCTGCACCTTCGCTACTGCCACCACGGCACTACTTGCACTTGGTCTTGAATTCACTACCTCATTCATGAAATTATATGATAATTCCCAAATTGTATATGCACCTAGTATTACTATAGCTGCAATAACCAAACCTATTAATTGTCCTTTTAATTTTCCTTGTTCTTCTGGACTCGCCATTATAAATTTTATTCCCATTACTGTTCCTGCTATAAATAGAGTAATAATGCCAGCCCAAAATAGTAGTTGAGAAATTGGTGCAATAGCATTAGCTGTATCTTGAGGATTCATTATAGTTTCTCCTCCTGTTTTTCCTCCTTCAAACCACTCTTGTGCTTCTTTTATTATATTAGAAGCATAACTTGGTTGCATATATAATATAAATATGAGTAGCATAATTATACATACAATTATTTTTACTATCTTTCTGTTCTTCATTTTTTATCACTCCTATTATAATTATACAGTATTATTTATATAATAACATTTTTTTACATTATTTTCAATGTTTTTTCTTCTGTAATAAAAATATTATATTTTTGTAATGTATTAGTAATCAATTTAGTGTATGTCCTACGGAAATAGTAATTTTACATTTTACCATGAATCCACAAATAATTTTATTATTCCTATTGCTGTACTTATTCCAAAAAGAATAAATGCACCTATTACATATGCCATTAGTTTTTCTTTAATGGTTGCTTTATCATTGGTTGAAGCAAACATATACTTAATTCCCAACACAGAAAGCATTATAACTGCAACGGCAACACCAACAATTTGAACTATATTTAATATTTTTCCACCCATTGTTTTCATAATTCGTGTGTCTTGATTCTCTTTATTCCATTGATTTTTCATTGAACCGGTTATGCTATCTGCCAAAACATAGTTTGAGAAACATAACATTATCAATACAATTATACTTAAAATAGTTATAAATTTTTTCATAATATCACCCTTTTATAAATTTACAAAAAAGCTATTAAAATTAATAGTTAATTTTAATAGCTTTTATTTTATTAGTTGAAATTTTGTTTAATTAACTTATAAAGTTTCTAATAACTCCAATTAGCATGCTTGCTCCAAATAGTAATACTGCACCTATTACATATATTGTTAGACCTTTTTTGTATTCTGCTTTTTCATTAGGTGATAATGAAACATATCTAATGCCCAATATTGTTAACATAATTGTCGCAACGGCTACACCAACAATTTGAACTATGTTTAATACTTTTCCCGCTATATTCTGTACATTTGCAGCTGCATCTGATGCTTGTGGGGTAATTTCTGTTTCAAGCCCTGTTGCTAATACATTACTTGTTATTAATAATGTTGATATTATTGTTAATATAACTATTGCCATTATTTTTAAAGTTTTGTTTTTCATATTTTTTCCTCCTAAATTTAAAATTATAAATTAACTATCTAATTAAATTATAACTCTATCTTGCAAAAAAATCAAGAGTTTTGTTATTTTTTGTCATTCTCTATTCTGCATAATCTTTACAGCTGTCATATCTATCATGTATTTTTCCATCTTCATCGCAATATTTACCATCATAGTGTTTACAATCTTTACATGCTTCACTCATTTATAACACCTCCATCATTAGTATTGTTATTTTTTACAGCTAAAATAATTCTAGCACCTTTTTATTGTATAGTCAACATTTTTCTAAAATTTACATTATAATACAGCAAAAGAGACCTTATTGGGTCTCTTTTCGATTTTTTCTTCTCTATATATTTATTAATTGTCGAGAGCTCCAGTCATCTGCAGTTCTTTTAGCAAATCTATTATTGAATTTTTACTTCCTCATTTTCTACTATTACTTTTGCTTTTTTGCCTACTATTATTTTTCCATCTAACATTGCTTCTGCTATTTTATCTTCTAGTATGTTTTGTATGGTCCTTTTTAGTGGCCTTGCGCCATACTTTATATCCACTCCTTTTTCTATAAGTAATTTTTTTACGCTTTCATCTATTTCTATGTCTATTTCTTGTTCTTTTAATCTACTTATAAGTTGATTTAGCATTATATCCATTATTTTCCTTATATCTTCATTGTTTAATTTATGGAATACAATGATTTCATCAATACGGTTTATGAACTCTGGTCTAAATTGTTTTTTTAGTTCTCCCATTACATCTTTTTTTATAGTTTCATATTCTTTTTGAGTTTCCTCATTTTTATTGTTATTATTCGAAAATCCTAACATATTCTTATCTGTAATTAATCTTGCTCCTATGTTAGCTGTCATAATAATTACAGTATTTTTGAAATTTACTGTTCTACCTTGTGCATCTGTTAGACGTCCATCATCTAATATTTGTAGCAACATATTCATAACATCTGGATGTGCTTTTTCTACCTCATCTAATAATATTACCGAATATGGTTTTCTTCTTATTTTTTCTGTTAGTTGACCTCCTTCATCAAATCCAACATATCCAGGAGGAGAACCTATTAGTTTTGATACAGAGTGAGGTTCCATATATTCAGACATATCTATTCTTATCATTGCATTTTCATTTCCAAACAACGTTTCTGCCAATGCCTTTGAAAGCTCTGTTTTTCCTACTCCTGTTGGTCCCAAGAATAAGAATGAGCCTATTGGTCTGTTAGGATCTTTTAATCCTACTCTTCCTCTTCTTATTGCCTTTGCAACTGCTTCTACAGCTTCATTTTGTCCTATAACTCTCTCATGTAAAGTTTTTTCAAGATTTTTTAATTTTTCATTTTCATCTTGTGTTAATTTTTTTACAGGTATTCCTGTCCAACTAGAAATAACATCTGCAATATCTTCTTCAGTTAATACAGATACACTTTTTGTATTTCTGTCTTCCCATTTTTGTTTTTCTTTTTCTAATTTTTTCTTTGTCTCATTTTCTTTGTCCCTTAAATTTGCTGCCTTTTCAAAGTCTTGGACTCTAACCGCTTCTTCTTTTTCTTTATCTATACTTAATACTTTATCTTCTAATTTTTTTATGCTATCTGGTCTTGTATAATTTCTCATTTTAACTCTTGAAGCTGCTTCATCAACCAAGTCTATTGCTTTATCTGGTAAAAATCTATCATTAATATATCTAACAGATAGCTTAACGGCTGATTCTATGGCTTCTTTTGTTATTTTTACATTATGATGTGCTTCATATTTATCTCTAATTCCTTCTAATATTTCTACAGTTTCATCAGGTGTTGGTTCTCCCACATTAACTGGACTAAACCTTCTTTCTAGAGCAGCATCTTTTTCTATATATTTTCTATATTCATTAAGAGTTGTTGCTCCTATTACTTGTACTTCTCCTCTTGCTAACAATGGCTTTAAAATATTTGCAGCATCCACTGCACCTTCTGCTGAGCCTGCTCCTACTATTGTATGAATTTCATCTATAAACAATATTACATCTCCAACTTTTTTCACTTCTGCTAAAGATTTTTTTATTCTTTCTTCAAAATCTCCTCTATATTTAGCCCCTGCTACCATACTTGATATATCTACATTTACTACTCTTTTGTTCTTTAATGTTTCTGGTACATCTCCTGCTATGATTTTTTCTGCTAATCCTTCTACTACGGCTGTTTTTCCAACACCTGGTTCGCCTATTAAACAAGGATTATTTTTTGTTCTTCTTGATAATATTTGTACCACCCTTTGTATTTCCTCTGTTCTACCTATTACTGGATCTAACTTTCCTTCTCCTGCTTGCTTTGTTAAATCTGTACCAAATTGATTTAGTGTTGGTGTTTGGTTAAAGCTCCCTATATTTTTATTATTTGCTTGTTTAGAATTTAAGTTAATATTTTCGTCTTCACTTACTAATTTTATTATTTCATTATATATTTTTTGAGGATTTATATTTAAATCCAGCATTATTCTTACTGCTACGCTGTCTCCTTCTTTCATTATTCCTATTAGCATATGTTCTGTTCCTATATATTCAGAGTCTAACCTTTTAGCTTCTTTAAAAGCATTTTCTATAACTCTTTTTGTTCTTGGAGTAAAACCTATTGTTTCTTCTACGTTTGTATCTTCATTTCCTCTTCCTATTAACATTTCTATTTCTTCCAATACTTTTTCTGGTGTTAAATTTTGCATTTCTAATACTTGACTTGCTACTCCAGTTCCTTCAGCTATTAGCCCATATAGTAAATGTTCTGTTCCTATATAATTGTGGTTTAACTCTATAGCCAATTCATTTGCAATTTCTAATGCCTTCTCTGCCCTATTGGTAAATTTATATGTCATTTAAAACACTTCCTTTCTTCTTGTCACTTTGGGGACGTTCCTTTTTGTGACATTTTGTCACTCTGGGGACAGACCTTTTCTTCAGGGGTGTCCCCAATTGGGCAATCGGGACAATTAGGGACTGTCCCCAATTGAGCTAATTTTTTTGCTTTTTCTTTTTGTTCTTCTGGGGTTATCCATTTAAAATATGAAGACATAAATTCTCCATATTTTGTTGTATCTTCTATTTGTGCTGGTTCTTCTTTTGCGATGTTTTTTTGTTTTTCTATTTTTTTATTATTATCTTTTTTCATAAACTATGCACTCTCCTTGTGATTAGTTTAGTGCATTTTATTTTTTTTATTCAATATATTTATTTAATGCTTCTGCTACTCCATCTGAGTTATTATCAGAGGTCACTATGTTTGCATATTCTTTTATATATGGAGCACTATTTTCCATAGCGATTCCCAAACCTGCATTTTCTAACATTTCTTTGTCATTGATATTGTCTCCTATTGCAATTACTTCTTCTTTTGATATTTCTAATTCATTTATTAAATATTGTATTGCGTTCCATTTGTTTACATTTTGATTTGTTATTTCTGTATAATAATATCCGATCTCTATTTCCTCTGTGCCATATTTTATTATCTTCCTTGACATATGTGCTACATCTAATACATCTATTTTATTTATTGTTCTTAATTTTTTTATAATTCCATTAAATATTACATTATGGTCATCACAAATATTTATTTTTAAATAGTCCTCTTCTTTTCTATCTTTTATATATTTATACATGTCTTGAACTATATTTATGTTTGTTTTTTGTCCTTCTGGCTTTTTTTCGTTTTCTTGATGATAGAAAAGCACATTATAATTTAAAGATTTTGCTATAATATTTTGAGTTGTGCTTATACTATAATATATACTGTTTTCTTCACATATCTGTATTATTTGTAAAACTTTTTCTTTTTCTATAAAATTATCATATATTATTTTTTCATTTTTTATATTATAAATTAATGAACCATTTCCACAAATAACGTAGTTTTCTGCTCCTAATTCATTTGCTATGCTTTTTACAGATGCAAAACCTCTACCTGAACATAATACTATTTCGCTACCTTTTTCTATGGCTCTTTTTATTGCTTGCTTATTTACTTCTGAAACTTGGCTATATGAATTTAAAAGTGTTCCATCTAAATCTATTGCAACTAATTTATACATTTTTGCTTTCACTTCCCTTTTTTTACTGATATCTTGTTTTTAGTTTTAGTATTATATCATTAATTAATATTTATTTACAATAAATTTCAACAAAAATTACCAGTTTATTTTTTTATTTATTGCACAGTATATATAATGAAAAAACAAAATGTTTTTTTATTAAAAATAAGTCAACACATTCTAGGAGGTGAAAAACATGACAAATAACAGTAATAAATCTGCAGTTCCAGAAGCAAGAGAAGCTCTTAACAAATTTAAATATGAAGTAGCTAGCGAAGTTGGTGTTAATTTAAAGCAAGGTTATAATGGAGATATATCAGCTAAAGACGCTGGTAAAATAGGTGGACAAATGGTTAAGAAAATGATAGAGCAAGCTGAACACAATATGAAATAGTTTTTGCGTGACTTTTAGTTTTTCTATAAAAACGTAAAAAAGAAATCTGTTTAGATATACATATTTAAGCAGATTTCTTTTTAATTTATTTAATTTTTATTAATAAATTGTAAAAATAGTTGTTTTTTCACGTTTCCGAATTTTTGTTTTTATGCTCATTTTATCAAGGTGTTATTTTGTGTTTGAAAGTGTTGTATTCGCGTTATTTTCTTTATTAACTTTAAAGTGACTTTTTTCTGTTTTTTTCTTGACATTATTTTCTTTTTGGATTATATTAAAAAAGGTGCTGGAAAATTTTGGTTAATTTTTTGACTCTTTGTCGTTTTTTCAGTAATAATTTAGTATAGGAGATGGAATATATGTTAAATTTCGCTTTATGCGATGATAACGAATGTGTACTTTCCAGACTCTCAAAAATGCTTGAATCTTTATTTATTAAGCATAATTTTGATTGTAATGTAACTTTTACTTCCGTTGATCCTAATTCCTTTTTAGCCTATGTTCTTAATAACCATGTTGATGTAGTATTTTTAGATATTGATTTAAAAAACAATATTAGTGGCTTAAATTTAGCAGAAACTATTAGAAAGCATAATAAAAATATTTACATTATTTTTACAACAGCTCATTTAGAATATGGACTTATGGCCTACAAATATAAAACTTTTGATTATCTTGTTAAGCCTATTTCTGTTGAAAGATTAGAAGTTACTGTTTCTCGACTTTTGGAGGATATAACTGAGAGCCATTGTAAATATTTAAAATTGAGTAATAATAAAATAATTATAATATGTGATTCTATTTGTTACATAAGAAAAGAAGGTATGAAATTAATACTACAGGCAGATGATAGACCATACACTATATATAGTTCTTTTAAGAATGTTATGCCAAATTTGCCTAATAATTTTGTCCGTTGCCATAAGTCATATATTGTGAATATTAATAAAATTGAACATATTGTTAATAATCAAATAATGTTAAAAAATAAAAATATATGTTATATTGGCCCTAATTATCAAAAAACTTTTATGGAGGTTTTGAAACATGGAAATCTTTCAATCAATTTGGACAGCATTAACTACGCCAAATGAATTTTTAACAAATATTCTTTCTATACCACTTGCTTTTTTAGATGCTTTTGTTTGTATGATACTTTTTACTACAATTTTAAATATCACTACCACACGTAAACAAAGGTTGTTATACGTTTTAATATTTGGGACTTTTACTAGTTTAACTAATTTAATTATTTCTAATTCATTTATTATTTTACTATTAAGTGTAATACTATGGCCTGTATTAGTAATTTTGATATTTAAAACCTCTATTTTAAAGGGAATATTAGCTGAAATTATACCTTATATCCTATCGCTCTGCTTAGAATTATTTATTACTAAACTTTTATATATCGTATTCCAAATAAATACTAATGATATACTTACAATACCCTTACTTAGATGTTCTTTGGCATTATTAATATATGGTATAATTTTTGGTATGACTTATCTTATAACTCATTTTAAAATATACATAAAAATATTTGATGGATTATCTAAAAAGTCTAGAACTTTACTCATTTTTAATGCTATCTCACTTATTCTAATTATTGTCTCTCAATTTTACTTGGTTATGTTTTATAATACTTCGCTTCCTATATATATAACCTCAATTAGTATTATAGGATTATTAGCATATTTTTTACTTAGTATATATAGCATACTAAATATTTCCAGATTAGAAATAACCTCACGAGATTTAGAGCAAGCACAATTATATAATAAAACTCTAGCTATCTTACATGATGGTTTAAGAGCTTTTAAACACGATTTTCACAATATAGTCCATGCAATTGGTGGATATGTAGATACAGAAGATTTAGAAGGCCTTCGCAAATATTATTCTCAACTATTAACTGATTGTCAAAGAGTAAATAATTTAACAGGTTTAAGTCCAGAAACAATTAACCATCCTGCAATATATAATGTTTTAGCAAATAAATATCATAAAGCTAATGAGACTGGTATAAAAATTAATTTAGAAATATTTTTAGACTTAAGCGAAATTGACAAAAGTATGAAAATATACGAGTTTACAAGGATTTTGGGAATTTTATTAGACAATTCCATAGAAGCTGCTAAAGAATGCGATGAAAAATTAATAAATTTGACTATTAGAAAAGATGAACACAAACATCAATTATTATTAGTAATAGAAAATACATATAAAAACAAAAATGTAGATACAGAAAAAATATATGAAAAAGGTTTTTCTACTAAAACTGGCAATACAGGCTTAGGTTTATGGGAGGTTAGACAAATATTAAAAAGAAATGATAATTTAAATTTATTTACTTCTAAAGATTCTGAATATTTTAAGCAACAATTAGAAATATATTATTAACAATAAAGAGTACCTAATTTTAATAATTAAAATTAGGTACTCTTTATTGTTGTTTTTTAGGATGTATATTTTTTAGGAATTAATCTTTTTTTATTAGTGATGCAGGCATTTTAGGTTGATGAATTATTCCTACTATAATGCAAGCATTGTTTGTTGCTTTTGCATATTTTTCTGCTATTTTAGCCATAAATTTTAACATATATTCCCCCCCTTTCTTACTATTGTACCCACTATAATTTAGTGAATATTAGCTTATTATTTGTTCATTGGACTGATATACTTCATGTCCATATCTATTGTTGGTTATTTTATATGCTAATCTTGTTATGAATAATGTCTGTACAAATGCTCCAAATATTAATATATTTGATATCGAATTGTTTTTTACAATTAAACTTATAAGTAACATTAAACTTAAAGTTACATATGATAAAATTTTTTTCTTTTTCCTCTCTTTTGTGCTAATTATTGGTAAATTTTCTGTATCTGCTGGTGCATATAATGTTATCATTATTATTCCAAATACTAGCACTAATCCTATTAATATATATTTATGTATTGGTTGTAGAGTTATAAATTTACTAGCTAAAACAACTCCATAATAAAATGTACTAGTACTTAAAATACAACTTATATGTGTTTTTAGATGAAATCCGCCTGAACAGGTTCTATATGGTAATATAGCTAAATATGCAAATATAGTTAACCAACCAATTCTTAAGATAAAGGCAACTGTAAATAGTAATATTATTTTAGGAATTTCCCCTATTATTAACTCCATTCCATATTGTATGATTTCCGCTCTTTCATCATCTATTTCTGGCATGCTTTTTCTCATTTTATTTACGATATAACTACAAATTTTTTCTACCATTTATCTACCTCCTTTTTATGCCTTTATACTATCGTAATTTGATTTATTTTGTTTATTTTTCTTGTAAAAACTCAAAAAAAATATATGAAAATATTACTTTTATATTTTCATATATTTTTTTGAACGTTTTATATAGTATACATAATTTACAATCGCACATCTTCTAATATCTTCCAACTTCCTATTTGTTCTGGAATAGAAGTAAACTTTATTTTTTCCTTAGTTGTTGGATGTTCTACTTCTAATTGATATGCCCATAGTGCTATTTGTTTTCCATGACCTCTTCCTCCATATTTTTGGTCACCATATATGCTATGTTTTCTACTAGATAATTGCACTCTTATTTGATGATGTCTTCCAGTATGTAAATTTATTTTCAAAACAGATAAGTCTATTTCTTTATCATATTTTAGAACCTCATAGTCTAAGCTAGCAAATTTACTATTCTTGGTTCCTTCTTTTACTACTTTACTCATATTATTTTTTTCATTTTTTAATAAATAATCCTCTAAAACTCCGTTTTTCCTCTTCAAATTTTCCATTTGCTATTACAAGATATGTTTTTTTTAAAATCTTTTCTCTTACTTGTTCGCTTAGTCTTGCTGCTGCCTTTGAAGTTTTAGCAAATATCATAACTCCGCCAACTGGTCTATCTAACCTATGTACAAGACCTAAATATACATTACCTGGTTTATTATACTTTTCTTTTAAATACTCTTTTATAATAGAAAGCATATCTATATCACCAGTTTTATCTCCCTGTGATGGTATATTTACTGGCTTTTCTACTACTATTATATGATTATCCTCAAATATTATTTTTAATTTTTCCATATATTATTCTTCCCATCTACCATAAATACCACAAGGTAATATTAAATTAGAATCACTCATTGGAAGACCTAATTCTCCGCTAGACAATTTACCTTTTGCTTTAATATTTAATTTTAATATATTTTCTAAAACTGTACTAGAAATTCCAGTTGTATATGAATTTATCAAAAAGAATAATGGTTTATCTGAAAGAACCCTTGTGCAAAGTTCTACCAAATCTGCAATATTTTCCTCAAATTTCCATACTTCTCCATTTGTACCTCTTCCATATGAAGGCGGATCCATAATAATTGCATCATACTTGTTTTCTCTTCTTATTTCTCTATTAACAAATTTTACCACATCATCTATTATATATCTAACTGGATTTTTTTCCAGTCCTGATGATATTATATTTTCTTTTGCCCATGTTACCATACCCTTCGAGCTATCTACATGGCATACAGAAGCTCCTGCATAACTACAAGCTACAGTTGCTCCTCCTGTATAGGCAAATAAATTTAAAACCTTTATTTCTCTACCTGCGTACTTTATTTTATCTATCATCCAATCCCAGTTAACAGCCTGTTCTGGAAATAATCCAGTATGTTTAAATCCCATTGGTTTGATATTAAAAGTTAAATCCTTATATTTTATTTGCCAATTAGCAGGAACTTTTTTATTAAAATCCCAATTTCCACCACCTGTAGAACTCCTAATATATCTAGCATTAACATCTTCCCACTTATTTGGAAAACTTTTATTTTTCCAAATAATTTGTGGGTCTGGTCTTACTAGCACAATATTCTTCCATCTTTCAAGCTTTTCACCATTTGCCATATCTAATATTTCATAATCTTTCCAGTCTCTTGCTACATCCATTTTCTACTCCTTTTGTCATCTTGGGGACGTTCCTTTTTGTGACAATTTGTCACTTCGGGGACACACCTCAAAAACGAACATACATCACAATACCATTAATAATTTTATAAAGCTTTTTATAAGAAAATAGTCAAATATAATTAATCCCATTAATAATGTTATTGATAGTATTATTAATTTATTTTTTTTTATTTTTTGTATTAGTCTGCTTGTCCTACTTTGATTTTTGTTTACTAATTTGTCATATTTCAAATTATAAATAATATCTTTTGCATACTCCATAAATAATCCCCCTGATTAATATATATTCTGTTTATGAACTATTTATGTATTTATTCGTGTACAAAATTATTACATTTTCTTTAATTCTTTTTTTATTTTTTGAGCCATTTGTTTATTTATTCCTTTTATTTGTGATATTTCTTCATCTGTTGCTTCTAATATTTTTTCTACACTTCCGAAATTTCTAAGTAGCTCTTTTTTCTTTACTTCTCCAATTCCTTTTATTTCATCTAAAACTGATTTTGTAATTTGCTTATCCCTAACCTTTCTATGATATTCTATGGCAGTTGCATGTACATTATCTTGGAAGTTAGTAATTGCCCTCATTAAGGTATCTGAAAGTTCTATTTCTTTTCTATTTTTATTAATTAAAGCTCTTGTTTGGTGCTTATCATTTTTTACCATTCCATATACTGGTATTTTTAAATTATATTCCAAAACTGCTTGTTCTGCTGCTTTAATTTGTGTTATTCCTCCATCAACAAATATTAAATCTGGTAATTCTCCAAAACCACCTTTTGGATTTTCTATAGAATGTTTTAATCTCCTTGATATAACTTCTTTCATGCATCTAGGGTCATCTTGATTTAATACGGTTTTTATTTTGAATCTTCTTGATAAATTCTTTTTTATTATCCCATCTTTCATTACACACATCCCTGCAACAATAAAGTTCCCCGATATATTTGATATATCATAACTTTCAATTTTTCTTGGTGCTTTTTCTAAATTCAATATTTCTTTTATTTCTATTAATATATTGCATTTGTCCTTTTCTCTATTGTTTAAAGTAATTAGGGCATTTTTTTCTGCCATCTCCACAAGACGTAGTTTTTCACCTTTTTGCGGTGATTTTATCTCTATTTTTCTTTCTGCAGTTTTTGTAAGCCATTCCTCTATAATTTCTTTATCTTGAATATTTTCTTTTACCATTATTTTATTTGGCAATATTGTTTTATCTATATAATACTGCTTTATAAAACTTGACAAAATTTCCTCATCTGGTTCATCGTTCATATTTTCTAAGAAGTAATGTTCTCTACCTAGCATCTTACTTTTCCTAACAAAAAATATTTCTATACATATTTTAAACTCATTTCTTGCTATACCAATTACATCAATATCATTTTCAGATATATTAGACACCTTTTGCTTTTCTGTTATTGCTTCTATTGCTAATTTTTTATCCCTTAAATATGCTGCTTTTTCATATTGCATATTATCTGAGGCTTGCTTTATTTCTACCATTAAGTTTTTTATTATTTTATCTGTTTTTCCTTCTAATAATGCTATTACTTCATCTATATTTTTTCTATATTCCTCTTTAGATATATATCCCATGCATGGTGCAAAACATTTTTTTATTTGATAGTTTAAACATGGTCTATCTTTATATTTAAAATTCTTGCATTGCCTTATCTTAAATTTATCTTTTATAAAGTCAACCATCTCTTTGGCAGCTCCAGCATTTGCATATGGTCCAAAATATTTTGAGCCATCGTTTAATATTTTTCTTGTAATGTAAACATCTGGATAATCAGCCTTTACATTAACCTTAATATATGGATATGTTTTGTCATCTTTTAAAAGCACATTAAATTTAGGCATATTTTTCTTTATTAAATTACACTCTAATATTAGTGCTTCTGCCTCATTGTCTGTAACTATATATTCAAAATAATCAACCAAAGAAACCATATTTTCTATTCTCTTAGTTTTTTTATTTTTTCTAAAATACTGTCTTACTCTATTTTTTAATGAAACTGCTTTTCCAACATATATTATATTATCATCTTTATCATGCATTATATATACACCTGGTTTGTTGGGCAGTTTTTTTAACTCTTCCTCTATATTAAACATTTTATCTCCTGATAAATTTTATTCTATATATCCTATATATGGCAAATTTCTATAAAGTTGGTCATAGTCCATACCATAGCCCAACACAAATTTATTTTCTATTTCAAAGCCCACGTAATCTATTGGAACTTTTATTTTTCTACGGCTTGGTTTATTTAGCAATGTACAAACTTTAACACTATTAGCACCTGCTTTTTTTATATGCTCTAATGTATAGTTTAAAGTTATACCTGTATCTACTATATCTTCTATTATTAATACATCTTTACCTTTTATTTCACTAAAGTCTATATCTTTCTTTAATTTAATTGTACCAGTAGTATTTTCTCCCTCATAGCTAGATAATTGCATAAATTCAAGATAAATTTTTCCACCTATTTCTCTTGTTAAATCTGCTGTAAAAAATAAACTGCCTTTTAGTAAACATATAGCTGTAATTGTTTTTTCTTTATAATCTTTTCTAATTTGCTTAGCCAATTCTTTAACCCTATTTTCTATTTGTTCTTTTGATATTAATACTTTTATTTTTTCCATATTATCCCCCTCTAATATTTTAACATCTTTTGCTGGTTTTTTCTACAATATTTTGACACTTTTTAACTTTTGTAGTAATATATTAATATTAAAAATATTCACATTAATTTAAGGAGGTTTTTATGTGTGGAATTGTAGGATATATAGGTAAACAAAAAGCAACTCCAATACTTTTAAATGGTCTCTCTGCATTAGAATACAGAGGTTATGATTCAGCTGGAATTGCAGTATTAGAAAAAGATAATATATGTGTATTAAAAGATAAAGGTAGAGTAAAAAATTTATATGATATAGAAGGAATAAATAATTTAGAGTCTACTATAGGTATTGCTCATACGAGATGGGCTACCCATGGTAAACCTTCAAAAGAAAATTCTCACCCACATACAGATAATAGCAACACTTTTGCTGTTGTACATAATGGTATTATAGAGAATTTTACTGTATTAAAAGAATTTTTAATTAGTAAAGGTTACCACTTTTTCTCGGAAACAGATACAGAAGTAATTCCAAATTTAATTCATTACTATTACTATAATAATATAGATGATGATGACCGATTTTTGCGTGCTGTAAAATCTGCTTGTGATGATTTAAAAGGTAGTTATGCTATAGAGGTAATTTCTAAATTCTACCCAGATAAAGTTATAGTTGTAAGAAAAGATAGTCCACTAGTAATTGGTACTTCAAAAAATGAAAATTTTATTGCTTCAGATATACCAGCTATACTTAGCTATACTAGAAATTTTTATTTGTTAAATGATAATGAATATGCAGTTATATATAAAAATAAAGTTAACTTTTATGATAATAGCTTATCTAAAATCAATAAAGCTATAAAAAATATTGATTGGGATGCCAATGCCGCTGAAAAAGATGGCTTTGATGATTATATGTTGAAGGAAATTTTTGAACAACCTAACTCTATTAGAGAAACTATTGGCTCTAGATTTAAGTTAGGCGAAAAATGTAGTTTTGATGATTTATCATTGTCTAAAGAATATTTAGAAAATATTAGCAAAATTTTTATTGTTGGTTGCGGAACTGCAATGTATGCAGGTTTAGTTGGAAAAGATATAATAGAAAAACTTTGTAAAATACCTGTTGAAGTAGAAATAGCGTCTGAATTTAGATACAGAGATCCAATAATTGATAGCAAAACTTTGTGCATATATATTAGTCAATCTGGCGAAACTGCTGACACCATTGCAGCTCTTAAGCTTGCTAAATCTAAAGGTGCTAAGACATTAGCTATTTCAAATGTTATTGGTAGTTCTATAACTAGAGAAGCAGATTATACTATATACACACATGCCGGTCCTGAAATAGCGGTTGCTTCTACAAAGGCTTATACATCTCAAGTTGTTTTAATTGCTATTTTAGCTATTCATTTTGCAGAAATTTTAGGAAGTGTTAATAAAGAAGCTTTAGAAAATTTAAAATCGGACATATTAGATTTACCAGCTAAAATATCTACTATATTAGATAACAAAGCAGAAATAGAAAACTTTGCGAAAAAAATATATACTCAAAAGGATGTATTCTTTTTAGGTAGAGGTGTTGACTATCATGTAGCATTAGAAGGTTCTTTAAAATTAAAGGAAATATCTTATATTCATTCAGAGGCTTATGCTGCTGGCGAATTAAAGCATGGACCTATTGCTTTAATTGAAAATGGTATTACTGTTGTATGCATAATGACAATACCTAATCTGGTCGAAAAATGTGTTAGCAATATGCAAGAGGTAATTTCACGTGGTGCAAATACTTTAATTATTACTAATCAAAATTTACCAAACTCAAATTTTAATTATGTTATAAATATACCTGAAACAAACCCTCTAATATCACCTATTCTTTCTGTTGTTCCTTTACAACTATTATCATATTATATCTCTAAGAATAAGGGATTAGATGTCGATAAACCAAGAAACTTAGCGAAATCAGTAACTGTTGAATAATTGAAGCGACACTTCGTTTTACTCTAGCATTAATTATATTTTCCACAGCGGATTTATATATATTTTTTCTTTGGCTAAAGCACACAAAAATATATATAAATCCGCTGTGGTTATTCTACAAAAGTCAGATTTTTTATATCATAAGATAAGTCTAGCTTTTAGCAATGTATAATAAATAATCTTAATATTACCAATAATATTGCCCCGTGGTATACCCAATATTCCTACAAAGATTGCCGTTCCTAGATTTATTCCTATATAAAATCCAAAATTTGCGCCTATCAAATTTATAATATATATTATAATTGCCCCTATACAGGAATTTGCTATTAGCTTTAAAATGCTCTTTATTGGTAATATAAATATTTTACCAAATATGAATAAACATATAATACATGCTACAAAACTTATAATCGCACTAATGTCCAAAACTAAACACCACCTTTATTAATAATTATGCTTAATTTTGGACAAATATTACTTACATTATTTTTCTTATTTCTAATTCATTTATGCAATCTAGTATAATTCCCTTACTTTGAGCTTTTTTTATCAAATAATCTAATTTTGTTTTATTTGCCTTTATTTGATATGTATAATAATCTATTAGCTCATTTTCGGCATATTCAAAATTATTATTGGAATCATCTAAGTCTTTTTTAGTTTTTATAATATTTATTAGTAGTTCCATCCTTTTTTCTTCTTCACTTTTATCCTGAATTTTATTCTCTCTTACATATTCCTCATTCATATATAATACTTCTCCTAAATAAATTTATATAAATTATTATATTCCACATTTTCCTTTTTATGCATATTTAGGCAAAAATTGTATATATTAAAATTCCTATAGACTGTATAATAAATAAATTCATTATATTTGATGTTAACAAATTATTTGTTGCTTCTACTACTCCTGTTTCTCTATTTTCATTTTTCATATGATGTTTTTGTGATTCAATAAAAGTTATTAATTCTGGTATACTTGTTATTACACCTAATAGAACTCCAAGTATAAACTCTGGAATATTAAACTTTATACATAAGTTAGTAAGTGTATTACTTAGTAAACTTCCTATTAGGTATAATAATATTGCTATTAATATCAAATATATAAAATTTAAACCAATCTGTATTTTGTTTGTTTTTACCTGTTCTTCCTTTTCAATTGTTGTTCTAACTTTGCTTAAATATAATTTATGCGCATTTTTATTTATAATATAAAACAAAATGAATAGCAATATAAAAGCTGGAATTATAGAAATGTCTTTTTGTACATTTATTAACACCAAAGGTAGTAAAATTGTAAATATTATCATTATAATATCTATTTTTAGTGCTTTATTGCTTAAAATGTTTTGATTTTTGTTTATAAAAATAGAAATTAAATACTGTATAAAATTTATTATATTTGAACTAATTATATTAAAGCTACTAATTTCAATTAATCCTGTGAAAGCAGAAAAAGAAACTGTTAATAGCTCTGGTACTGAAGTTGCTATTCCTGCTATATTTCCTGTTGTCCTAGAGCTTAGTTTCAATTGCTTTGACAATTTTCGTAAAACTGTTACTAATAAATATTTAGATATAACAACAATAAGTGTTGAAAAAATAATAAATTGTATAAACTCTAATATTATATTCATAGTCTATCTTCTCCTTTTAATACAATATACCCAATTTCATGCCATTTATATTTATAAATTGCAAGTTTAAAATTGCAATTTGTTTATTTTAGTGATAAAATATTTACGTATTATAAATTAGGAGGTAATTTTATGGAAAATGTTAAAATTGGTAGAGTATATAGACATTTCAAAGGAAATTATTATTTTGTAGAAAATGTAGGATTAAGTTCAGAAACACATGAAAGAGTTGTAATATATAAATCTTTATATGATAGAGATGATAGTAATATATGGGTTAGACCAGAGAAAATGTTTTTAGAAGAAATTCCAGAAAGACCGGATAATATAACGGGTCAAAAACATAGATTTGAATTATGCAAAGATATTGAAAAAAATTATTTACCTAAATAATTAGTGGCATAAGGTGTGTCCCCGAAGTGACAAATTGTCACAAAAAGGAACGTCCCCAAAGTGACAAAAGGAGTTAAATTATGATAGATATTAAATTAATTAGAGAAAATCCAGATTTGGTTAAAGAAAATATAAAGAAAAAGTTTCAAGATTATAAACTTTGTTTGGTTGATGAAATTTTAGAATTAGATAAGAAAAATCGTGAGGTTAAGCTTAATGGTGATGATTTGAGAATGAATAGAAATTCTTTAAGTAATCAAATTGGTTTACTTATGAGAGATGGAAAAAAAGATGAGGCTGAAACTATAAAAAAGCAAGTTCAAGATATTAATAATCAACTTGTAGAGAATGAAAAACTTGAAGCTACATATGCTGAAGAAATTAAACAAAAAATGATGAAAATTCCAAATATTATTCATGAATCTGTTCCTATTGGAGAAGATGATAGTAAAAATGTGGAAATTCAAAAATATGGCGAACCTGTTGTTCCCGATTATGAAATTCCTTATCATGCAGACATAATGGAAAATTTAAATGGTATCGACTTAGATTCTGCACGTCGTGTTGCTGGTAATGGTTTTTATTATTTAACAGGAAATATTGCGAGATTACATTCTGCAGTTCTTAGTTATGCTAGAGATTTTATGATTGATAAAGGTTTTACTTATTGTATTCCTCCTTACATGATTCGTAGTGATATTGTTACAGGTGTCATGAGTTTTGAAGAAATGGATGCTATGATGTATAAAATAGAGGGCGAAGATTTGTATTTGATTGGTACAAGTGAGCATTCTATGATAGGAAAATTTAAAGACCAGATTTTATCAAAATCTGAACTCCCTTGTACAATGACTTCATATTCACCTTGTTTCAGAAAAGAAAAAGGTGCTCATGGTATTGAGGAACGTGGAGTTTATAGAATTCATCAATTTGAAAAGCAAGAAATGATTGTTGTATGTGAACCAGAAGATAGTTGGAATTGGTATGATAAAATGTGGTCATACACAGTTGAATTGTTTAGAAGTTTAGATATTCCTGTACGTACTCTTGAATGTTGCAGTGGTGACTTGGCAGATTTAAAAGCAAAAAGTTGCGACATAGAAGCATGGAGTCCAAGGCAACAAAAATATTTTGAAGTTGGTAGTTGTTCAAACTTAACAGATGCACAAGCTAGGCGTCTAGGCATTCGTATAAAAGGAGAAAAGGGTAATTATTATGCCCATACTTTAAATAATACAGTTGTTGCACCACCTCGTATGTTAATTGCTTTTCTAGAAAATAATTATAATCCTGATGGAAGTATTAATATTCCAAAGGTCCTACAGCCATACATGGGTGGTTTAGAAAAAATTGTACCTAACACCAAAATATAATATAGGAGGAGCAAATGTTAATTAAAAATCCTAAATTTGAAATTTCAGCTGTAACCACTAAGCAATACCCTAACAACGATTTGCCTCAAATTGTGTTAGTTGGAAAATCTAATGTTGGTAAGTCTTCTTTTATAAATACTATGGTTAATAGGAAAAAGTTGGCTAGAACTAGTAGTGAGCCTGGGAAAACTAGACAAATAAATTTTTATAATATGGATGATAATTTTTATTTTGTTGATTTACCTGGATATGGTTATAGTAAGATGTCTAAAAAAGAGCAAGCAATTGTAGGTAATTTTATAGAAGAATATTTAAAAAAAAGTAAGAATATTGCTCTAATACTGTTTTTAATAGATATTAGACATACCCCTACTTCAAATGATAAATTAATGTATGATTATATAATAAAGTGTAATTTGCCTTGCTTAGTTATTGCAAATAAAGCTGATAAAATTGCAATAACAAAAGTAGATGAACAAGTTTCTAATTTGCAAAATGTTTTAAATCCTCTTAAAGATTTAACTTTTTTGCCATTCTCTTCTGAGAGAAAAATATATATTGATAAAACTTGGGAAAATATAGAATATTATATAAAATAGTTTAGAAATTAATTTATTTGGGCGACTAGAAGTCGCCCATTTTTTATTATATATTTTTTTCAATTTTTTTAGTTATTGCTTTTAAAGCTTTTTCTCTTTGCAACATCACTACATGTCCACATCCTAAGCATTTTAATTTAAAATCTACACCAACTCTTGTAATTTCCCATAATTGGCTACCACATGGATGTTGCTTTTTTGTTTTTACTACATCTCCTATATTGTAATCCATTGTTTACTTCTCCTATTTTACAAGTATATTTATTCTTTTCTCTATATTTTCTTTTCCTAATACTTGCATAATTTCATATAAATCTGGAGTTTGTTGTCTCTTGGTTAAAGTCACTCTTAAAACTGTACTAATATCTCCTACATGCCCTTTCCAATTTTCTGGATTTTGTTTATATTCTTTAACTTCTTTAGCATATCCCATTTCTTCTGCTAAGTCCTTCATTTTGTCAAACCAAGTTTGTTTATCATCTTCAATATTAAAATATTTTTCTAAATATAATTTTAATATTTTATTTATTTCTTCTTTATCATTTATCTTGCCAAATTCATATTTTCCTTCGTTTTCAAAGAACTTTTCATCATACATATATATAATTGAATTTTTAACATCTGACCATTTAGAAATATCTTTTCGTGGTTTTGCATTTCCTCTTTCTATTCCTATTATTTTTAAAGCATATTCTTTGTTTTCAAGAAGTTTCAGTAGTTCTTCATCATATACTTTTGCCCAATTTAATGTTTCGTTATACACTTTTTCTGCATTAAATTTTGAAATTATAGTTTTAGCAATATCTAATAATTTAACCATATCAAATAAAGCTCCACTTACTCCCATTTTGTTGAATTGTAATTCAAATTCTTTTAAATCAGCTTGTGGATTTGCTTTTCTCCAACCTTCAAAATTTGAATTTGCAATATTTAATAAATATTCACAAACTGCTTCTGGTGGAATTCCTTGTTCATGATAATAGCTTACAGCTGCTTCTGGATCTTTTCTTTTACTTATTTTTCTCTTTCCACCTTCATCCATTTTCATAAGTGGTGCAATATGTGCATATCTTGGTGCTTTAAATCCTGCTGCTTGGAATAATTGTAAATGTAAAGGTACTGAAGATAACCATTCATCACCTCTTATAACTACTGTTGTTTTCATTAAATGATCATCAACTAAATGTGCAAAATGATATGTTGGAAGTCCATCTGCTTTTATAATTACTATATCTTGGTCATTTTCCGGAAAATCGACTTTTCCTTTTATTAGATCTTGATGTCTTATTTTTCTTTCTTCATTTCCTTTAGACTTAAAGCGAATTATATATGGCTCCCCATTTTTTATTTTTTCAGCTGCTTCTTCTACTGATAAGTTTCTATATTTTGCCCATACACCATAATATCCAGGTCTTATTTTAGCTGCCTCTTGTTTTTCTCTCATTTCCTCTAACTCTTTTTCTGTTGCAAAACAAGGATATGCTAAATTGTTTTCTATAAAGTATTTTGCATATGCTTGATATATATCTTTTCTTAAACTTTGTTTATATGGTCCATATTCTCCTTTTTCTTCTTGTTCATTTATCATTCCCTCATCAAAGTTAATTTTAAAATCCTTTAATGAGTTTACTATTCCCACTGTGGCATTTTCAACTTCTCTTTTTTGATCCGTATCTTCTATTCTTAAGAAAAATATGCCATTTGTTTGTTCAGCCATTTTTTTTGCAATTACAGACTGATATAAGCCTCCAATATGTACATACCCTGTAGGGCTTGGAGCAAATCTTGTAACTATTGCTCCTTCTTCTAAATTTCTTTCAGGATATTTTTCTTCATAATATTTTATATCTTTTACATTTGGAAAAATCAAATTTGCTAAATCTTTATAATCCATTTTAACACTCCTTTTAATCCCCATAAAGGCGTTCCAAGCAATACATTTTGCGTCATTCAGGAACATCCCTGTAATACTTTCTAAATTTCCATTATAATTGGTAAAATCATAGGGTTTCTTTTTGTTTTTTGGAAAATGTAATCCCTTAAATTATCTTTTAGTGTTGATTTTATTGTTGACCAATCTCTAATCTTTCTTTCTTCGCACTTTCTTACTTCTTCCCTTATCACTCTTTTTACATCTTCCATTAAATTTTCAGATTCTCTTACATAAACAAATCCTCTAGATACTACATCTGGTCCTGATACTATTTCTCCTGTTGAGGAATCCATAGTCATTACTATTACTATTAAACCATCTTGTGATAAATGTTGTCTGTCTCTTAATACTATGTTTCCAACATCACCAACACCTAATCCATCTACTAATATTTTTCCTGATGGAACTGAATTTGTTATTTTAGCTTCTTTTTCGTTTAATTCTAATATTCTACCATTTTCCATCATAAATATATTTTTAGGTTCTATTCCTATTTTTTTAGCTGTTTCTGCATGTGCTGTTAATTGTCTATATTCCCCATGTACAGGTATAAAATATTTTGGCTTTGTTAAAGATAATATTAATTTTTGTTCTTCTTGACAAGCATGTCCTGAAACGTGTATATCTTCTAACGAGCTATAAATTACTTCTGCTCCAATTTGCATTAAGTCATCTATTACCCTTGATACAAATTTTTCATTTCCTGGTATTGGTGTAGCAGAAATTATTACTAGGTCATTTGGTGTTATAACAACCTTTTTGTGGTCGCCTGCTGCCATTCTTGTTAAAGCAGACATTGTTTCTCCTTGACTTCCTGTAGTAATTATTACTAATTGTTCATCTGAATAGTTTTTTATCATATCTATGTCAATAAATGTGTTGTCAGGTACAGTTATATAGCCTAATTCTTTTGCAGTTTCTATCATATTTATCATGCTTCTACCACAAATTGCAACTTTTCTATGATATTTAATAGCTGAATTAACAATTTGTTGAACTCTGTGAACATTTGATGCAAATGTTGCAACAACAATTCTTTTTTTAGTATTTAAAAATAATTTATCAAATACCTCTCCAACTGAACTCTCAGACATTGTATATCCTTTTCTTTCAGAGTTTGTGCTATCTGAAAGTAATGCTAAAACACCTTTATTTCCTAACTCTGCAATTCTACCAAAATCCATTACTTTTTCATCTATTGGTGTATAATCTATTTTGAAATCTCCTGTGTGTATTACTGTACCAACAGGTGTATGAATTGCAAGCATTACTGCATCTGGAATACTATGTGAGCTTCTTATAAATTCTACCTTAATGTTTCCAAAATTTACTGTTTCTCCTTGATTTACAACTGTCATTTTTGCACTTCTTAGCAATTTATGTTCTTCTAACTTATTTTCTATTAATCCTATTGTTAACTTTGTTGCATATATTGGTATATTAATTTGTTGTAATATATATGGTATAGCACCTATATGGTCCTCATGCCCGTGTGTTATTACTAAACCTTTTATTTTATCCTTATTTCTTTCTAAATATGTTATGTCTGGTATTACTAAGTCTACACCAAGCATATCATCCTCTGGGAATTCTAGCCCACAATCTACTAATACAATTTCATTTCCATATTCAAAAACTGTTATATTTTTTCCTATTTCTTCCAATCCGCCAAGTGGAATTATTTTTAAATTTTCTTTTTTAAACTCAAATTTTGTATTTTCCTTTTTATTACTATTATTTTTTGGTTTCTTATTTTCTGCTTTGTTATTCTCCTCTCTTTTATAATTTCTTTTTTGTGGTTTTCTTACTTGTTCTTTATCTTTTTGTTCTGTTTCAAGTGTCATATTTTTATATCTCCTCCTTAATTTTTGTCAAATTTATATACTAAAAAATAGTTTATTTATCTCAAAACTATTATAATTACAAAATATTTATATTTAGATTTACAATAGAAATTAAATATGTTTAAAAATTTTTCCGCACAAACTAAACATATTTTTACTACTTATTATTATAAATATTTAATATTCCGATTATACTTCATTTTATATATATAAATCTCTTCTTTACCAATTTTGGTAACAACTGTTAATTATTATACACTTTTTTTAATAAATTGTCAAATTTATTATCTTCATTGTATTAAAGGGGTGTCCCATAATGTCCCATTGGGACAATTGGGGACTGTCCCTAATTGAGCCAAAAAAAGATACAGTATTTAAACTGTATCTTTCATATGAATTCATATATTTATATAAATTTCAAATCTTATTTTTTATTTACTAAATCTTTTAAAGCTTTTCCTGCTTTAAATACAGGTGCTTTAGATGCAGGTATTTTTATTTCTTCTTTAGTTTGTGGGTTTCTTCCCTTTCTAGCAGCTCTTTTTCTTACTTCGAAAGATCCAAATCCAACTAATTGAACTTTGTCTCCTTTTGCTAATGTTTCTGATACAACATTTACAAATGCATTTAATGTTGCTTCAGCATCTTTTTTTGTTTCTCCTGTTTTAGTTGCGATAGCTGCGATTAATTCTGATTTGTTCATTTTTATTACCTCCTATAAGATTTTGAATATGTAGATAAATACATCTACTATTAACATTATTCGCCAAAGTTCTTTAAAATCCTTCTTTTTTTGTTGCTTTTTTTCTATAGCTCTATTTATCAGTGGCTTTGCCAATTTTAATTCTCTGTAACTTCGTATTTTACTGGGTTTCATGTTTTATTATTTTAAATATTTTGTTATTAAACGGTATCATATATAAATTATTTTTATCAAAAATTTTTAAGAAAATAATTAAAATACTATATATTAAGACAACTAAACCTAAAGTTAATATTAAACTTGTTTTTTCAGCAAATATGTATATTAATTTGTTGTATATAAATAATGCACAAATTATCATCATTACTGTAGCTAATATTGGTTTTAAAATAAATGTTGAAAATTTCAATTTTAAATTTATTATTTTTTTCAAAATCGCAAAATCTATTGTAACTGTAATCAAATGGCAAATTACTGTTGCTAGACTTGCTCCATTTACTCCGTCCTAATATGAATTTATCTGGATTTATTGGTACTAGTATTAAATTTAGTACTAGTTTTATTGCCACTCCTACAGATAAGGCTATTGCTGGCACTATTGATTTTCCTAATCCTTGTAAAGTTCCACTTATAGTTTGCTCTAAGACTATAAATATAATAGAAATGGCACTTATCTGTAATATAAATACACCATTGCTTTGACTTGGAAATAATAGTTTTAATATAGGACCTCCAAAAAATATTAATCCCACTGTGCATGGTAACCCTATCAATATTGTTAGTAGTAGTGAAAAAGATACTCTCTTTTTTATTGTTTCTAAATCTCCTATTGCTTTTGACGCTGCTATTGTTGGTATTAAAGTTGTTATAAGTGCTACATTAAATGACATTGGTAGCATTACAAGTGTATCCACTTTTCCGCTTAATATTCCATATTGTATTTTCGCTTCACTTTCACTTAAAAAATTTTTTAAACCTCTTACCACTGTTATAGAATCTATGCTCTTATTTAGTGATCCTAATACAGATATTAAAGACATTGGTATTGATACCGTTAGTATTTCTTTTATTGTACTTAATATCCTTCTATGTTTATAATTAACGGTTTTGATAATTTCTTTCCCAATTTCTCTTCTTATAGTTTTATAATATATGTATAAATATGCAAATCCTACTGCTGTTGCTAAAGTAGTTGCTAAATTCGCACCTGCTGCCATTATTGCTGTATTAGCTCCAGATACTATTGTAAGTAATTCTACTATTATAACAGTAAATACCATCTTAAATAATTGTTCTATTGTCTGTGAATTTGCTGTTACTTTTAAATTGTTTCTGCCATTAAAATATCCCCTAATTACACTAATTAATGTAACGAAAAATATTGATGGAGATAGTGCTACTAAAGTATATTCAGCCTCTGGAATTTGTAGCCATTTTGTTGCTATTTGTCCTGCTCCTAAAAATAAAATTAATGAACAAGCAAATCCTATTAATGCAAATGTTACAAAAGCTATCTTAAATACTCTATGTGCTCCTTTGCTATCGCCTACTGCTAATCTCTCAGATACTAATTTAGCAACTGCATTTGGAATTCCAACAGATGAAACTGTAAGTAGTAATGCATATATCTGGAATCCACTTGAATATATGGCATTACCCTTATCTCCAAAACCTTCCTTATTAGTTAAGTATACCTTATATATTAGTCCTAATACTTTAATTAAAATATGTGACAGCATTAAAACTAATACTCCACTCATGAAACTTTCTTTTTTTAGCTTTTTCTCTTTTTTCATTAAATCCCTCTAGCAGAAATATATTCAGCCTGATATTTTTTATTCATGCTTATAATATTTAAATATAATGTCATTAATTATATCCGTTATCCTTTTTGTGCAAAGTTTTTTTGCGAAAAGTCTTGTTTTTTTCATAATTTTGTAAGATAATATATATGTAAGATTATAATTATTGAAAGTGGTGAAACAATGAAGCTTTTTGATAAATTTTTAAAACTTCTAAAAACAGATAGAAATACTTTTGCAACATATATATTATCATTAATATCTTTTTACATATTAGTAGATAGAATCGTAGAAATGTTGTTTATTATATTCACAGGGGTTTCCTATTCATATTGGGGTCCTGTTAAATATACTTTAGCAATTGCCTGTGTGTCTTTTGCATTTTTCTTCTCTTCTGGCTCAAAATTTGCTAGAGCAGATATTAATAAACTAAGAATATTTCATACATTCATTGTTAGTTTTTATATAGTTTGTATTTCTGCACTTGTACAGTGGCTAAACGCTCTTATATGGTTAGGTTTATTATCTTTACCTAATTTTGTAGGCTTAGTAACAGATTTCTTTTATTTATTTAGACCTGCATTTACAGCTATAGGAATCTATATACCTCTTGTAACATTTTATAAAGTAATTAAATGGCTTATCTTTTCAATTAATGATGTTAAGGATATTAGAGATTCTATTTTTGATTATCCAGGAATTGATTTATCTGCTAAGTCAGAAGAAGTCGGAAATTTTACTTGTGAAGTTAAAATATGTATGGATACTGAAAGTGGTGTAGATGTAAAAATACCAGAAGCAAAACGTTTCGAGTCTTTGCTTGTTGTTGGTGTTTCTGGTTCTGGAAAAACTACTACAATTTATGAACCTATGATAGCTAGAGATTTTGAGAAAAAGTATTTCTTTAGAGAAGTAGCAAAAGAAATGGGATTTACAGCTTTAAAAACTGGAATTGCCACATTAACATATCCATATACTAATGAATATCTAAATGAAAACTTTTCTTTAAGTATGCTAACACCAAATCCAGATAAGCTTGACTTATATAAGACTTATATGAAAAAAATGTTAATTTCTTCTTCTGGAAATAAATTTGTTTATAAAGATTTAGGTTTAACATATATGTCACCAGATTATAACACAATAGAAACTATGGCAAGTGTAGCTAAGAATTTCAAAATACCTGTAAATATTATTGACCCAAATGATTCTAATTCTGTTGGATTAAATCCTTTTATTTATAAAGATCCTATAAAAACAGGTATTGCTATATCTTCTGTTTTAAAAGGCTTATTTGCTACAAACAGACCAGATTTAAGCTTAGCCTTTAGAGAAAATGCTGCTATACAAATATTAGAAAATCTTTCTATTTTATTAAAAGAAATGTACCCAAGATTACATGAAGGTGCTTTACCTAACTTAGAAGATTTACTAAATATGTTAAATAATTTTAGCCTAGTAGAAGAAATGACAGAGCAAATGAAACTAATACCAGAATTAGCTGATAAATATAGAATACTAATTAGATATATGGAAAATAACTTTTATGCAAGCAGTACAGATTTAAATAATACTAAAACTTCAGTATTTACAGCTTCTGCTGAATTAGATAATTTATTAAGATATCCTGGTGTAAAAAGTATTTTATGTAATAGAACAAATAATTTAGATTTTGATAAAGCTTTAGAAAGAGGCGAAATTACTCTTGTTTGCACAAGAAGAGGGGATTTAGGGCTTAATGCGCATAAAGCTTTTGGATTGTTCTTTATACTGTTAATGCAACAGTCAATCCTATCTAGACCTGGAAATGATAATACAAGAATTCCACATTTCTTATATATAGACACATTCCCAGATTTTATTTGTAAGGCTACAGAACCAATCTTTACTGTTTATAGGAAGTATAAAGTAGCAACAGTTTTAGATGCCCAAAACTTATCTCAATTAGAAGGAGAAGGTAATTCAGCCAACGGTTCGGGTAAACACTTTAGAGATACAATATTATCAAACTGTATAAATAAAGTAATATTTGGAAATGCTTTACCAGAAGATATTACTTGGTGGGAAACAGAAATGCAAACTAAAAGAGAATGGAAATGGAACAATAGCTATCAAACAGATTCAGAGAAAAATGATTTTGGATATGATTCGAAAAAGTCAAACATAGAATATAAATGGGTTGCTAATTTTAGTGCTGGTAAAATAAAATCTTTAAAAAGTAACCAGATTATATACAAAGTTAAAAATTTAAAAGGTCAAAGTATTGTAGATAAAGGTAAGGTAGCTGGCTTAGAAAGTAAATACAAAGAGCCACAAAAAATAAAAGAATATAATTTTGATAAATTTACTAGTGGAATATCACAAGATGCTAAATTAAAGGAAAAAGCACATACTATTATAAAAAAACATTTAGACGAAGATTATAATGAAGATGATCCAATTAAAATTGATAATTCAGATTCTAAATTCTTATTTGATAATGAAGATGCAATTGTAGTTGATTTAAAAAAAGGAAATAGTAATTAATCAAAAGATTTACCACCCCAAAAAGGGGTGGCATTTTTTTCTATTTAATTTTTCTTGCTTCAAGATAATATCTTTTGTCATAACTGTGTCCCATTGAGAAGGTTTTTCTTGGTAATGCTCCATCTAATATAACTGTTTTAAATAATTCTGATTTGTGCATTTTTGGTAGCAAGAATCCAATATTTCCTTCTTGTTCTCCTAATTTTTCTGTTGTTTCTTCTCCATGTATATAATCCACTCTTCCGCCATTGTTTTTTAAATATTCGTCTATAAATATTTGTAAGCTTCCTACTGCTAAATTTGACTTAGGATTTTTTATACAAATTTTACCTTTTTTGCCTTTATATACATATTCTATTATTTGACCTTCTCCTTCTTCTGATGTTTCATAGAATTTTTTAAATTCTTCTATCATGTGCTCTGGATTAACTCCAAATACAACTCTGTGAATAGGTTCAAAATCTAAGGCTTCACTATGTAAATTAACTACTTCTACTAATGCATATCTTGCAGGATGATTTTCGTACTCTTCTTTTGGTAATGTTTTCTTTAAGTTTTCGTAACATGTTTTTGCTGTAGCTAATGAGTGGTTTCCATCTCCTACTGAGAATAGCAAAACTCCTTTGTCTTTAACATTGTATTTTCGTTCAAATTCTTCTTTGTCTGCTAATTCTGACATACCATCAAAAACTTTTTCTATAAGCTCATCATTAAGTTTATATCCTTTTATATGACCACCATTTTTCATTAAGTCTGTATCATATACTTTGTCACTTTCACTTACTTTATTTGCTAATTCCTCTATTATTTGTTTTTTATCATCATCTATTAATAACATTATATGTGGTAATTCTAATGGTGCATTTTCTCTTACTCTTACTCTAGGTGGTATTCTTTCTAAAACCGTTCCCTCTGTAGCTCTAATTAGTGTTTGTGAATCTTTTGCAAATGAATAATCCTCTAAATCTACCTTTCCTATTAATCCTTTTCTTATTCTTCCGTCTGCTTGTGTTCTTTCTACATATATTAAACTATCCTTTAATGTTTTGAAAAAGTCATTATCAAGCAATTTTTTCATTTCTCTGTTTACTTCTTCTATTCTTTCTGTTACATTACTTTCTTCCAAATATATTTCTGGTAATGTTACTCTTAATGTTGATGGGTTATTTCCTACAATTTTAGTTACATCCTCCCAATACTCTGGCTCTGATGTATATTGATCACAAGCTATAACCGCCCATTTACTCATATCTGCTTTTTCTGGCAATAGTATGTCAGCTTTTGAAAATGGTATTTTCATATGTTTTCACGTTCCTTTCTAAAAAATATATAAATTGAAAAATTTATTTTCAATTATTAACTTAATAGTTTAATTTCTGCTGTATTCATTTGATATTTATTAGTATTTTCATCCAATTTAATTGTTACTAATGTATTTTCTAAAGTATCTGAATTTTGTTTTAAGTCTGTTGTAAAATATAGATTTATTTTTTCTATTTCTAATTGGTTCATAACTATTTGTTTAAATACTTCCGCTATATGTTTTTCATCCTCACATACTATTATTAATTGTGGTATAGACGCAAAACCAGAATCCCCTGGGACGAAATTTTCATAGAAATCTTTATATAATTTCATCTTTTCTATTAATTTCTTTTCCCAGTCTTCTTCTCTTCTTATCACCTCAAATAAAAATTGTATTGATTTTTCATTTTTAGTTAATTTTATTCCTCCACCTGAAGCTTTAAATACTTTTCCTAAAACTTTTGCTTTTAAGGCTGGCTTTGGAGTATATGAATCATAAGCTTTTACTTTATTTAAATATGCTATTATAACTTGGTTACCTGCCAATCTCTTTTTTATCATGGCTACTGGTTTTGTATTATCAGTTGGTTGCCATTTACATTCTATTCCTCTTGAATCTAGTAAATATTTCCCCATTTTTTCTAAGCAATATACTCTATATATTCCTTTTCCATCTTTTGAGTCAAAATAATATCTAGTTAATATTTTAGATTTTACTAATTGTTCTAATTTGTTATTTAGTTTATCTTGTGACCCAGGCTCTATTCCTTTTCTCTCTAGCATTTGGTATATTTGTCTCGAGGTAATAAATTCAAACTCATTCACTAATTCTAGTATTTTAAAATGTAAATCATTTATATGTCCTAAATTTATCTTATGTATAATTTGGTTCATGGAAACATATCCATCTTTGCCATCAAAAACCTTTATTTCTCCTGGTCTTATTGCAAAGGGAGATACTGTCGCTTTTATTTCATTATCTCTAACCATATTAACCATCCTCTCTTATTAAGATAGCATAATTCTATCACAAATTTATTTATTTGTCTACTTTATTAGGCTTTCAATCTGTTTGTTATTTAAATATTTCCATTCTCCTATTTTCAAGTCTTTTACATTTAAATTTCCTATTCTACTTCTATGCAATGCTAATACCTTTTTTCCTATTGCATTACACATTTTTCTGACCTCTCTATTCTTTCCTTCATGTATAATAATTTCTATTCTTGATACATCTTTTTCCTCATCAATCTTTAATATTTTAACTTTGGCCTTTCCAGAAACATAATCTTCTATTTTAACTCCTTTTTCTAATGCTTTTATTTCTTCTTCTGTTACTTTTCCTTTCAAAGTAACATTATAAGCCTTTTCTATTTCATATTTTGGATGTGTAACTTTATATATAAATTCTCCATCATTACTTAAGATTAATGCTCCTGAGGTATACATGTCTAATCTTCCAACTGGTACCACCTTTTCTTTTATATTTATTAGATCTAAAACCGTTTCTCTATTAAATTGGTCTTTTGCTGTTGTAACATATCCTATTGGTTTATTTAGTAGTATATATATTTTATCTTCAACATTTTTTACTACTTTCCCTTCAAAAGTAACTTCATCTTTAGCAGGATTTACTTTTGTTCCCAATTCTGTTATTATTTTTCCATTTACTTTTACTTTTCCTGCTAATATATATTCTTCTGCTTTTCGTCTTGAGCATATTCCACTATTAGCTAAAAGTTTTTGTAATCTTATTTGTTCCATTATTTTTCCTTTCATTATTTTTTATATTATATATAATTTTTCTAATATTTCCTTAAAATACTGTGGCAGTGGAGCTATTAGTTCCATATGTTTTTTAGTTGTTGGATGTTCAAATTCTAATTTATATGCATGTAGCATTTGACCTTCTACTCCAAATTCATTTTTCCCATTTGAATAAACAGCATCTCCAACAATTGGATACCCTATTTCTGCCATATGTACTCTTATTTGATGTGTTCTTCCTGTTTCTATTTTAACTTCTAACAAAGTATATTTACCATATCTTTTTAATACTTTAAAATGTGTTATAGCTGGTTTTCCATCTTTATTAACTGCCATCTTTTTTCTATCTCTTGTACTTCTACCTATTGGCATATTAATTGTTGCCTCTTCTTCTGGCACATTTCCTCTTACCAATGCTATATATGTTTTTTTAACTTTTCTTTCTTTTATTTGATTACTAATATTTATATGAGCTATGTCATTTTTAGCAACTATAATTATTCCAGATGTGTCTTTATCTAGTCTATGAACTATTCCTGGTCTAATTTCGCCTCCTATACCAGATAAGCTGTTTTTACATATTGCCAATATAGCATTTACTAATGTTCCATCTGGATTTCCATTAGCTGGGTGAACTACTAATCCTTTTGGCTTATTTACTACTATTATATCATTATCTTCATATATTATTTCTATTGGTATATTTTCCGCTTCTAACTTAGTTTCTTTTGCTTTTGGCACATTTATACAAATCTCATCATTTGCCTGAACTTTATAAGAAACCTTTTGCTTCTTTTCATTAACCAAAATATTGTTAGTTTCAATTATCTTTTTTATCATTGTTCTAGATAGTTCACTATAATTTTCTGCTATATAACTATCTAATCTTTTTCCTACATCTTTTTCCTCTACAATAATTTTTTTCATCTATTTTTCATTCCTTTATGTCCTTTTAAATTCTTAAATTCTTTTGTAGTGTATATTGCCATACTTAAAGCAAAGCTTATCCAACCTACTACGACTAATATGTCTGCTATATTAAATGTTGGAAAATTAAATATTGGTGATATATCTATAAAATCTATTACTGTTCCTCTAAAAATTCTGTCTATTAAATTTCCAAATCCACCTGCTAAAATTAATGATAATGATATGCTTGTAAATTTGTTCATCATTTCTTTTTGATTTAGCATAAATCTTATGACAACAGCCATTACAATTATATTTATTATAATATTTGTAACTCTACCATTAGAATTAATTCCAAATGCAACACCACTGTTCTCCACATATGTGAAGTTTAGAAAATTATTTATTATATTTACCGATTCCCCTTTAATAGTATTTATGACTATTATTTTTGTTGCTTGATCTAATATTATTAAAAATACTATAAGTAATATTAGTAAAATATTTTTCTTTTTCATTTATTTTAATCATTCCTTCATTTCAATTTTACATCTTTCATATATTACAAAACTTTTATCTGAATATATTTCTAAATAACTATCATCTCTAGAAATATATTTATAAAGCTTTGATGTTTTTTTCAAAATAACATGTGTTATTCCATACTTTTCAAAAGTATCTTCATAATATTCATTTAAGCCTGATATTTCCATAAAATCTGTAAATATATCTCTTCCTTCAAATTTTCCATCTTCTTGCATACTTCCATTAAACTCTGGTGCATATAAATCAGCTCTTGAATCTATAAATACAGGAATTCCTTTATATAGCAAATAACTTCCATAATTATATTCGTTAAAAAGTTTTATATTTTTTACATCAAGATTTTGTAACATCCAGTCTGCTGCTTCTACTGGATATTTAGTCCTACTTACAATTTTGTCTCCTATTTTGCCACTATACATATGTAAACTCATTATAATTATTGATAATAAAATAATTACTTTTCCTAGCAATGTGCATATAATATTTATAAACTTTTCTTTTGCCTCTGGTGCATATTTTTCAAATAAACTTGCTACTAATTTTGAAAATATAAAAGAACCTATAAGTGCCAATAAAGAAGTTTGCCTTCTAGTCATAAATGCTAGTAAAGTTAATCCTGAAAGCATAAATAAATCTCTTAATTTTATTTTTGTATCTGTAAACATTAATATTATTATAAACATTATTAATAAAGTCATAATTGGTATATTATTTACTAATGTTAATGGTAAATGCTCACTAATATTATGTGTAGTATTTCCTTTCATAGTCTTTATTAAATAGGTATATGGTGTTGTTCCAAGTGGTGTTAAAAGTCCTGTAAAAATAGATATAATCATTATAATTATTAAACCTTTTATAGGTATTTCTTTTGTTATTTTTACTTTGTATGGATTGTTCCTTCTTTTTTTCTGCCCTTCCAATACCACTAAATGATTTTCTTGTATATGTTTTAATTCCTCTGCAACTTTTTCTGCCTGTTCTTTTTTTCCTTTTCTATTTAATCTTTTTATTTTATTTTTGTATGTCCACACTTGAATTCTATTATATATATCATTATCACTTATCCAGCAAATAATGGCTTCTGCAATATATGGTAAAAATAGTACGAAATAAAATGGCCAAACTGCAACATGTATATTTACCATTAAAATAGAAATTGCTAATAACCCAAATAAATAAATTTTTTTGTTCGTTTCTATATAATCTTCAATAAATAATATTGTTAATGCAAATAAAATAAATGTAACTAATTGTGCTCTAGCAGCAATATAGTCTTTTAATAAATATAATACGCCTAATGTAACAATAAAAGATATAACATTATTTTTAGATAGTTTTGAATTTACTAAGTAGACTACAAGGCCTAGTACCATACTTAGCATGACTGTAGCTATATATATAGCTGTAAATCCACCTATTCCAACATTTTCTCCCAGATTATATACTAAATAAGTGGCTGTATCATAAGCCCAATGAGGATACGTATATGGCAAATTTTCATGCCAAGAAAATGGGTCTTTCATATCAATTCCATTTTCTAGTATATGTTTTCCTATCGCTACAGTATAATATGTGTCATTTTGTAATGTTATTGGTGTAATCGAAAATGCAAAAATAACTATTGATACAATTGCAATAATATTAAATACTCTTTTTTTATTCATAAATGTCCTCCAAATTATATATTAAACTCTGTATATATTGCATTATGGTCTGATGTACCATTTGCATCTATTGTTTCATATTTTATTAGTTCTATATTTTCAGAATAAAAAATTGTATCTATACAACCTTTTCCAAGTTCTGAAAACCATGTATCTTCTTTGTTATCTATCTTTTTTAACTTTTTCTGCAATATTTCATACTCTTCATACCTTTCTTTTTCTTCAAATATATATCTTCCTTTTCCTAGTCTTGTTACCCCAACATTAAAGTCTCCACCTACTATAATTACTTCATTTGAATCTATTTTGCTAATTATTCTACACAATTCTTTAGCTGCTAATATTCTTTCATCCTCATATGTTGATAAGTGTACAGAAAATAGGTTTAGTTTAGTAGTCCCTAGTGATATTCTGTTATATAATATTCCTCTTTGCTCATGTTTTGTATCTGTTAATGGCATTAAATAATTAGCTGAAAATGATATTAAAAATCTGCTTATTATTCCATCTCCGTAATATCCATCTTCTAAGGTTATATTGCTTTCCATAGAGCAATAATACATTCCTACTTTTTTTGCAAATTCTCTAATTTGATTTACCTCTCCTGCCCTTTTGGTGTACATATCAACTTCTTGCAAAAATATTATATCTGGTTTGTATTCTTTTATTAAATTTGCCTGTCTCTCTATGTCTATTATATTGTCCATTCCTCTGCCATGGGCAACATTAAATGTAATAATTTTTACTAGCATATAACCACTCCCTTTTATTCATATTTTTACAGTTCAATTATATCAAAGGTATTGATAGAATTACAAGGAAAAGATTAAAATAACACAAAAAATGCCTCTAAAGAGGCATTTTTATTTTAACTAATTTTTAATTTGTTTTGCTACTTCTTCTGCAAAGTTTTCTTCTCTTTTTTGTAATCCTTCGCCTTTTTCAAATCTTGCAAATCTTAAGATTTTAGCATTATTTTCTTCTGCTAATTTAGATATTTTTATATCTGGATTTTTTACAAAAACTTGCTCTACTAAGCATATCTCTCCATAGAATTTTCCAATTCTACCTTGAACCATTTTTTCTGCTATTTCTGCTGGTTTTCCTTCATTCATAGCTTGTGCTTTTAGTATTTCCATTTCTTTTTGTAATCTATCTGCTGGAACTGAATTTCTATCTAAGTATTCTGGTCTTGCAGCTGCAATTTGCATACATATATCTTTTGCAAATTGGCTATTTCCACCTTCTACTTCTACTAAAACTCCTATTTTTCCATCTCCATGAATGTAGCTTTCTATTAATCCATTAGTTTCAAATCTTTCAAATCTTCTAATAGACATATTTTCACCAATTGTTGCAATCTTTCCAGTTAATACTTCGCCAACTGTTTTTCCTGCTTCTGCTATAGAAGGTTGTTCTAATAATTCTTCTACAGTTGCTGGATTTTTTTCAACTATTTGTTTTGCTACATCTGCTACAAAACTTCTGAATTCTTCGTTTTTTGCCACGAAGTCTGTTTCTGCATTTACTTCTACTACTGCTCCTATTTTTTTATCTTCTGAAACATAAGTAGTAACTAAGCCTTCTGCTGCAATTCTGTCTGATTTTTTAGCAGCTTTAGCAATTCCTCTTTCTCTTAAAAGTTCTATTGCCTTTTCTTCGTCTCCATTAGTCTCTGCTAAAACTTTTTTACAGTCCATCATTCCTGCACCAGTTTTTTCTCTTAATTCTTTAACTTGGTTTGCTGTTATCATAGTCGTCTATCTCCCTTCGTTTTTTAGATTTATTTAATTAGTTTTCTTCAACTGCTTCTACAACTTCTTCCATGCTTTGTGGTTCTTCTTCTGCTACTTGTTCTTCTTGTACATCAGTAACCATAGATTCGCCTTGTCTTCCTTCTATAACTGCATTTGCCATACAATCTGCTATTAATTTAACTGCTCTTATTGCATCATCATTTCCTGGAATAGCATAATCTACTTCTTCTGGATTACAGTTTGTATCTATTAATCCAATAACTGGAATGCCTAGTTTTTTTGCTTCTAATATTCCAATTCTTTCTTTTTTAGGATCTACTATAAACATAACTCCTGGAAGTTCTTTCATTTCTTTAATTCCTCCAAGGTTTTTTTCTAGTTTTTCCATTTCTTTTTTTAGAAGTATAACTTCTTTTTTAGGTAATACATCAAATGTTCCATCTTCTTGCATTGTTTCTAATTGTTCTAATCTGTCAATTCTTTTTCTAATTGTTGCGAAGTTTGTTAATGTTCCACCTAACCATCTTTGGTTAACATAGTACATACCACATTTTTCTGCTGCTTCCTTCATACAATCTTGTGCTTGTTTTTTAGTTCCTACAAATAGAACTGTTTTTCCTGCTTCAGCTTGTTCTTTTAAAAAGCTGTAAGCTTCATCTAATTTTTTAGATGTTTTTTGTAAATCGATAATGTGAATTCCATTTCTAGCTTGAAAAATATATTCAGCCATTTTTGGATCCCATCTTCTTGTTTGATGTCCGAAATGAACACCTGCTTCTAGTAATTGTTTCATTGCAACTACTGCCATTTTAAATTCCTCCTTTTAGTTTTTTACCTCCACATAGCTTCTAACATTTAAGAAGACTTGTTTTTATAAAACAAGCACTTTTCTTAAACTAACTATATGTGTGTTTTAACAGGCAATATTATATCAGACTTTATTACAGATTTCAAGTGGTTTTTAAAGATTTTAAGGCTCTTTCTGCCATTTTTTCGTATCTTAATTTTTTATCTTTTATTTTTTCGTCCAATTCTGGCAAAATTCCAAAGTTTGCATTCATTGGTTGAAAGTTTTTATTTGGTGTAGATATATAATTTGCTAGTGCCCCAATGACTGTTTCATTTGGAAATACTGCCTTGCATTTTATTTTATTGCCTTTTAAATTTAGGCATGCATTTATCCCAGCTACAAGCCCTGAAGCTATTGATTCTACATACCCCTCTACACCTGTTATTTGCCCTGCAAAATATATATTAGAATTTTTCTTTAAATTATATGTATTATCTAAAAGTTCTGGTGAATTTATAAATGTATTTCTATGCATAACGCCATATTTAATAAACTCTGCATTTTCTAATCCTGGTATTAAACTAAATACTCTTTTTTGTTCCCCAAATTTCAAATTTGTTTGGAAACCTACTATATTAAATAAATTTCCTTCTGTATTGTCTTGTCTTAACTGTACTATTGCATATGGCCTTTTTCCTGTTCTTAAATCTGTGAATCCTACTGGCTTTAATGGTCCAAATCTTAGTGTGTCTATTCCTCTTTTCGCCATTACTTCTACAGGCATACACCCTTCAAATATTTCTTTTTTTTCAAAATTATGAAGTTCTACTACTTCTGCATTAATAAGCTCACCATAAAATTTTTCGTATTCCTCTTTATTCATTGGCAAATTAATATAACTGTTCTCATTCTCTTTTTCTAATCTTGTTCTCCATTCGTCAATAGACTCTTCTTTTCCTCGTTCTTGCTTATATCTATCTCCATAAAAACCTATATTCATATTTATGGAATTTTTTTCTACTATCGGTGCTGCTGCATCATAAAAATACAATTTATCTTCTCCTGTAAATTCTTGTATTTCTTTGGATAAACTTTCTGAAGTAAGTGGACCTGTTGCAATAATTACAATTCCATTTTCAGCTAATTGCTTAACAGATATTTCTTTTCCAACTTCCTGCCTTATTACTTCTATGTTTGCAAACTGTTCTAATCTTTTAGTTACTTCTTCAGCAAACTTTTCTCTGTCTACTGCTAATGCTTGACCTGCAGGAACTTGTACCTCATCTGCAATTTTTATAAGTAGAGAGTCTAATTGCCTTAATTCCTCTTTTAGTAATCCAGATGCATTTGTAATTAAATTAGATTTAAAAGAATTGCTACACACAATTTCTGCTAAATTGCAGTTACTGTGTGCAGGTGAAAATTTACTAGGTTTCATTTCATATAATTTTACTTTTATTCCTCTTTTGGCAATTTGGTATGCAGCCTCTGAGCCTGCTAACCCTCCTCCAATTATTGTTATATTTTTTTTCATAGTTTTTCCTCTTTTTTATACTTATATAATTTTAACTGTTAAAAATTGTATGTGCAACAACTCTTAAGTTTTGTATATATTTTTTAATAAAGTTGGCAATGACCAACTTTCGATTGATTGTTCGAAAGTCAGTCATTACCCGAGTCAAATGTTAATTTTAGTGTAATATGCGTCGTCCATCGCACCGGCATTTTCCACCCACCTGGCATTCACCATCAGGATTAGAAAAGTCACAATAATTGCACTCGCAATCATCAGAGTTGTAACAAGCATCAGCTAAACTTTCTTCGCTATCGTCGCCCTGACTGAAAATTGTTTCCATTATTTCCGTTAGACTTTCTATTAGCTTTTTCCTTTCGACAGCTATTGCAACATTCCTTTTTGCCATTTGCAATGCTTCCTGCAAAGTAATTTGCTCGATTATGGATAAAAGAACGATGTGTTCCGCTATGTTATTAGGAACATTTTCTCTTCCATAGAAATCTCGCTCTTCATCTGTTAGGCCTTTTGCCCAATCCTGTAGTTCTGGGTTGTTTGCCAGCTGGTCAATCAAACTCCGCAGAATTTCGTTTTCCTTGTGGAAGTTAAGATCCATTTTTACTCCTTTTTATACATTAAGACAACCTGTCTCAATGTCACCCCTCAGGGAATTGTAATATGTCTTACACACATTGTATTTGACATTTATTATTATACATCGTTTTACATAATTTGTCAATTTTAAAATAATTACACTATTTTTTATTTTCTATTTATATTTTTGACATTTTATGATAAAATAATTTATATTATTTTAGAAGGAGTAAAACTATTATGAATTTAAATAAATGTTGTCGTTGTGGTTGCTTTTATGCCACTGAAGGAGATGTCTGCCCTAATTGTCAACCAAAAGATTTTAATGAAATTACCAAATTAAAAAGTTATTTAGAAATTAATTCTACACCAGATTCTATTGAGTGTATATCTGCAAATACAGGAATTTCTTTTAAAAATTTAAATAGATTTTTAGCTCAAGATGAATTTTCTAAATTGTCTAATAAATTTAATAATTCTAGTAATATAGGAATTAATTTATAAGAAAGGCATTTTGCTAAGTAAGTCTTCGAAGTAAGTGCAAAATACATGCCACTCGCTCTGCTCGGGCAAATTTAGGTAGCCTAACCTTGTTGTATAAAACAAGAAACTCAGCAATAGCTGAGTTTTTTAAATTATCTTTATTATTGCTTTTTTAGCGCCTATTTCTTTTTCTCCTATTGCATATATTTCCTTTAATTGTTCCACCGCTTCTTTTGCCTTTTTTTCTTCATTTGCATGTATATATGCTAATACATCTCCTATAGCAACTTTGTCTCCTACTTTTTTTTCTAATACTATTCCTACTGTTTTATCTATTTTGTCTTCTTTTTTTATACGCCCTGCCCCTAAAAATACAGATAATCTACCTATTTGCTCTGCATTTATATCTGCTACGAATCCATCTTTTTCACATATTACAGGAATTATATATTTTGCTTTTTCAAATTTTTCTGGATTCTCTAGGTATGAAATATCTCCATTCTGTTTTTTGACTAATTGTTTAAATTTTTCTAATGCTTTACCATTTTGTATGTTTTCTAACATTTTTCTTTTGTTTTCTTCTATGCTGTCGCCCTTTCTTGCTAGTCTTATCATTTGTGCTCCAAGTTCTAATACAACTTCTTGTACATCTTTCTCTATATTACCTTTAAGTGCATTTATCACTTCTAAAATTTCTAAAGTATTTCCAACATTTTTTCCAAGTGGTTCATCCATATTTGTTATTACACATACTGTTTCTTTATTTGCTAATTCACCTATTTTTTTCATTATTTCAGATAATTTAATTGCATCTTGTTCATTTTTCATAAATGCTCCACTACCACAAGTTACATCTAGCACTATTTTATTTGCACCTGCTGCAATTTTTTTACTCATTATGCTAGATGCTATTAGTGACATATTTTCTACACAACTTATGGTATCTCTTAAAGCATATATTTTTTTATCTGCCGGTGCCAAATTCAATGTTTGACCAATTAAACTAATTCCTATACTTTTTACATTTTGTTTAAATGTATTGATATCTATGCTTGTATCATAGCCTGGTATTGCTTCTAATTTATCTATTGTTCCTCCTGTAAAGCCTAAACCTCTTCCTGACATTTTTGCAACAGGTACACCTAATGATGCAATTATTGGTGCTAATATAAGAGTTACTTTGTCTCCAACTCCACCCGTACTATGTTTATCTACAACAATTCCTATTTCTGATAAATCTAATACATCGCCTGAATATGCCATTGCTACTGTTAAATTTGTTGTTTCTTCCTCATCTAGTTTATTTATATATATTGCCATTATTAGTGCTGCTGCTTGATAATCTGAAATAGAATTATTTGTATATCCTTGAACAAAGAAGTCTATTTCTTCTTTAGACAATTTTTTACCGTCCCTTTTCTTAGCAATTATATCTAATATATTCATGATTATTTCTCCTTTAGATAATATTTTTTACAAAACTCCTTCTATGTATTGGACATAGTCCGTTTTCTCTTATTGCTTGCATATGTGCAGCTGTACCATATCCTTTATGTTTAGCAAAACCATATTGTGGATAAATCTCATCCATTTGTTTCATTATTCTATCTCTTGTTACTTTTGCAATTATTGAAGCACAGGCAATTGAATAGCTTATTGCATCTCCATGTATTATAGATTTATATGGTATTCCTAAAGTATCTATACCTGTTAAAGCATCTACTAAAATAACTTCTGGTCTTTTCAAATTTTGTTTTTCTAATTTTTCTTCAAGTTCTTTTATTGCAATAGTTAATCCTTTTTTAGTAGCATTTAATATATTTATTCTGTCAATTTCCTCTTGGTTTATTATTCCTACTCCATAGGCTATAGCTTCTTTTATTATTTCTTCATATATTCTTTCTCTCTTTTTTTCTGCAATTTTTTTTGAATCATTTACCCCTTCTATCATAGAGTCTTTTGGCATTAATGAACATGCAACAACTACTGGACCTGCTAAAGGTCCACGCCCTGCTTCATCTATTCCACATATTGATACTATTCCTTTTTCATATAATGCTTTTTCTTCTTTTTTTAAATTTAGTAATCTCTCTAATTCTTTTTCCTTCATTATTTTTCCTCGTTTGCTGTTTATTCTTTTATATTTTCTTCTACAAAGTCTTTTTCTTCGTTTAATTTGTTGAAATCTGATAATTTATATAATATGTTATCCCCAATTTGAACTCCTTTTGTGTATAAAATTTCTAAATTATCATAATTTACAATATAATATTGATCTGATTCTAATTCTATATTACCTAGTCCAATTTCTTTTAAATTTTCTTTATCTAATACATAATATTTGCTATTTTCATCTATTGTTATATTTTGTTGTTCTAATAATTTTTTTATATTTTCCTCTTCTTTTTTATCTGAAATTTTTATACCTGCTAATTCCTTTTTTAATGCCTTTTCTTCTTCTGCTATTATTTTTGCTTTTCCTTGTATTGCCAACATATTTGTTTTTATTGTTTCACTTTCTTCATTTTTGTATTGCAATTCTACAAAGCGTACTGCCACCAATATTAAAACCAGTATTATTATTACTAAAAATATTGTTGTCATATGTGTAAGTCCATTTTCTTTTTTCATATTTTACCTCCATCTATTGCTTTATTATATATAATATTTATTTTAAATACAAGAGCAGTTTTTTATTTCTTCCAATATCTAAATTTTTCATATTTTTTTCACATTTTTTTCATAATTCTCTTGTATTATAATAATAATTTAGGTTATCATATAATCAAATAATTAATTTTAGGAGGTATTAAAATGGACGAAAATAATAATAATAATAACACTTTTAAGAGTATTGATTCCACTAATTTTAATTCTTCTTATAGAGAATTTAAAAATAGCGAAAAAAAATTTAATTTTGGATTTACAAGAAATGTATTAGCACCATTTTTATTTGGAGTTATTGGAAGCATCACTGTACTAGCAGTCTCTCTTAATGTCCCTAGCATAAAGGAAAATTTAGTAAAAAAACTTGTTACTATAGAAACACCTAATGCTTATGGAGAAAGTATAAATAATGAAAATATTAATACACAAATGGTTTCTTTAGCAGGATATTCTGAAACAGGTGTTGGCGTGGCTGCAAAAGTACGTCCTTCAATTGTTGGAATAGAAGTAGAATATTCTGTAAATTCAATATTTTATAGGAATACATCTACTGCAACAGCCGCTGGCTCTGGAATAATAATTAGTGAAGATGGATACATTTTAACAAATAACCATATAGTTAATTCTTCTTCTTCATCTTATTATTACGAACTTGGAAAAGCCAATAAAGTTACTGTTACTTTATATAACGACAAAACAAAATATGATGCTACTATTGTAGGAACAGATTCTCAAACAGATTTAGCTGTTATTAAAATAGAAAAAAGTGGACTAACCGCTGCTGAACTTGGAGATTCTGATGCTGTACAAGTTGGAGAATTTGCTATGGCTATAGGAAATCCTTTAGGTTTAACAGATAGCGTTACAGCAGGTATTATAAGTGCTGTCAATAGAGAAGTTTCTGATCAGGATGGTAATACTTATGTTGCAATTCAGACAGATGCATCTATAAATTCTGGAAATAGTGGAGGTGCATTAGTAAATAGTAAAGGGCAAGTAATAGGGGTTAATACACTAAAACTTTCTGGCAATGGTGTTGAAGGAGTTGGATTTGCAATTCCTATTAATTCTACAAAAGAAATTTATGAACAACTAATTCAGTATAACAAAGTAAAAAGACCATATATTGGTATTGGTGGATATGACCTAGACGAACAAACTGCTGAATATAATAATTTAGTTATTGGTATTTATATTAAAACTATAGATGATTTTTCTGCTGCTGAAAAGGCTGGATTGAGAATTGGTGATGTAATAATAGAAGTAGAAGGAACCAAAGTAACTAAAATGGATGAATTAAATGCTATAAAAAATAAAAAACAAATTGGAGATACTTTAAAGTTAAAGGTTTATAGAGATGGTAAAGAGAAAGATATAACAGTAACATTACAAGAACAACCATAATTTTAGTGGAGGTTTGTTGCTAAAACATACCTCCACAATTTATAATTATAAACTAATAAATTACAATTAGTTCACACAATGTTCAAAAATCTTTGGTATATTATATTCAGTTGATAAATATTACTCCGTTATCAACATATATAAAAACATCCCCTTTTGTTTTTTTTAAAGACACATATTATTAATATAATATGTGCCTTTTTTTATTGTCCTCTATATATATAATTTTCTGGGTTTACTTGTGAGCCATCTTGCCTTATTTCAAAGTGTAAGTGGTTTCCTGTTGAGTTCCCTGTTGAGCCAACTGCTGCAATTACATCTCCTGCTTTTACTTTTTGTCCTTCTGTTACATATAGACTACTACAATGTCCGTAATATGTTTCTACTCCATTACCATGGGATATAATAACTAAGTTTCCATATCCACCATAATATTCTGCAAGTTTTATTGTTCCATCTGCAACTGCCTTAATTTGTGTACCATAACTAGCTCCTATATCTATTCCCATATGTGTATGGTCTCTTATATCTTCTATAGCTCCAAATCTGGATGTTATAACACCAGAAACTGGCACACATGCAAGATATACTCCATTGATAGAATTACATTTTATTACATCTAATTCCTCTATCATACTATTTCTTGCTGTTTTTATAGTGACTGTTTCGCATTCTTTCATGTCTTCTGTATATAATTCTTTTATTCCTATATTTAAATCTTGTATACTACTATATTCTGATTTTAATTCTGCTACTAATGTTTCAGCTTCTTCTAATGTATTTACTTTTGACTTTTCTTCTCCATTTAAAGTTATTGCATATAATTTGTACGTAAATTTCATTTGCTCTTCCATTTTTGATAAAATTATATTTTCGTTTGTTTCCTCACTTTTACTTATCAGCCTTAATCCATATTCTGGTAAATTATCTATATCAACAAATGCAACATTTACTCCTTTTAGATCATTTATATATTCTTCTATTTCTTGTTCAAATTTTTCTTTACTGTCTACATAGCCTACTCTTTCTCCATCTATTGTTACTGCACATACTAATTTGTATTTAGATAATATTATTATGGCTACTATTATAATTGCTACTGCTATTATATTAATAAGTTTAAATGTCTTTTTAGTATAATATTTTATATACTTGCTTAAAATATATATTCACTCTCCTTTTCGTCTACACGACAAAATTAATTATACTACATATTTTAAACAATTTCAAATTTGATATTCATTATTTGCCCATTATAAACATTTTTTAGCAAGTCTGTTGGTAACATTTATCAAAATAGTGTGTATTTTCCTCTTATTTTCTCCCATATGCTCATTTTTTCTCGTTTTTCCAAACATTGACATTTATCATTTTGTCTGTGCAATTTTTATTTTATTTAAATTTTTTCCTGAATTAGGCATAATTACTTTTACAGTTTGTTCTTTGATACTTTTTTTCTGAATTTCCATTATTATTATTGGCAATAGCGATATAACCGTTGTATATAACCATTGAGTAGTTGTTAATGGAATTAATTCAAATACTTTAGCGACTGATGGTATTATTACAACTGAAACTTGTAATAAAGTACCTAATAGAAACGCGCCTATTAAATATTTATTTTCACATATGTTCATATTAAATATAGATCCTTCACTTCTTATATTAAAACTGTGTACTAATTCTAATATACCTAAAGAAACAAATGCCATTGTTCTTCCCACTTCTATTCCATAAAATTTGTTACCTATACTAAATGCTAAAAGTGTTAACATTCCAATCATTATTCCTTCTACAACAATTTTATTCCACAATCCGTCTGCAAATATTCCTTTTCTTGGATTTCTTGGCTTTTTGTCCATTATATCTTTTTCTGGTGGCTCTAATCCTAATGCTATTGCTGGGAAAGAATCTGTTACTAAATTTACCCATAACAATTGAATTGCTAAAAGTGGCGATTCTAGTCCTAATATTAATCCTAAAAATATTGTTACTATTTCTCCTATATTTGTAGCAATTAAAAAATGTACCGCCTTTTTTATATTATCAAAAATATTTCTTCCTTGTTTAACTGCTTCTACTATTGTAACAAAATTGTCATCTGTAAGTATCATATCTGATGCATTTTTAGCTACATCTGTGCCATTCAATCCCATAGAAATACCTATATCTGCGTTTTTTAAAGCTGGTGCATCATTTACTCCATCACCCGTCATTGCTACTACAGCACCTGTACTTCTAAATGCCTTTACAATTCTTACCTTATGTTCTGGTGATACTCTTGCAAAAACACTATATTGCATTATATTTTTTTCTAGTTCCTTTTGACTTATATTATCTAATTCATTCCCTGTTATAGCTAAATCATTTGGTTTCAAAATTCCAATTTCTCTTGCAATTGCTTTTGCTGTAATAATATGGTCCCCTGTTATCATAACAGTTTTTATCCCTGCTTTTCTGCAAGTAGCTACAGCTTCTTTTACGCCTTCTCTTGGTGGATCTATCATTCCTATCAGTCCCACAAAGGTTAAATCTATTTCTACACTTGCACTATCTATTCTATTTGGCAATCTTTCTACGTCTTTGTATGCTACTGCCAAAACTCTTAGTGCATTATTTGCCATTTTATTATTGTTTTCTTCTACTTTTCTTATTACTTCACTACTTATTGTTCTACCTATTCCATTTTCATAATATTTATTACACCTTTTTATTAATACATCTGGAGCTCCTTTTGTAATTATTCTATATTTATTACCTATTTTATGTATTGTAGTCATCATTTTTCTTTCAGAATCAAATGGAATTTCATTTATTCTCTGCATTATTTTATATAAGTTTTCTTTGTTCTTTCCATTACTTAGTCCTGCATTCACTATTGCATTTTCCGTAGCCTCTCCTTCTGCTTCCATTTTTCCTTCTTTTACAATTATTTGTGAATCTGTGCACATGCAACCTAATTCTAATATAAAATCTTTATTTATATTACTTCCTTTAACATCTTGAATATCAACTACTTGCATTTTGTTTTGAGTTAATGTACCTGTTTTGTCAGAACATATTACACTACTACTCCCTAATGTTTCTACCGCTGGTAATTTTCTTATTATTGTATTCTTTTTTGCCATTCTTGTTACACCTATCGAAAGCATTATTGTTACGATTGCTGGTAGTCCTTCTGGTATTGCTGCTACTGCTAATCCAACTGAAGTCATAAACATTTCTATTGGCTCTATCTTTTTAACCAACCCTATTACAAATATAAGTAAACAAATTATTAAACACCCTATTCCTAAACTTTTTCCAACCTCTGCTAGTTTTTTCTGTATTGGTGTTTCTGGTGACTCATCTGTAATAATCATTTTTGCTATTTTACCAACTTTTGTATTCATTCCCGTTTCTGTTGCAATAGCTTCTGCATGGCCATTTACTACAATTGTTGTTGCAAATCCCATATTTATTGTATCTCCTAAAGATGTATTATCTTTTAAAATTACATTTGCTTCTTTTAGTACCGGTACAGTTTCTCCTGTTAAGCTTGACTCCTCAACTTTTAGATTATATGAAGTAACTAGTCTACAATCTGCTGGTATATAATTACCCGCTTCTAAAACTATAATATCTCCAGGTACTATTTCTGTTCCCTTTACTGTCACAATTTCTCCTTTTCTCTTTACCTTTGCTACTGGCGCTGACATTTTTTTAAGTGCCTCTAAAGATTTTTCTGCTTTTGCTTCTTGAACTAGTCCCATAATAGCATTTAAAACAACTATTGCTATTATTATAATAGAATCTATATACTCACCTGTTCCTTGTATTTTTGTAACAATTGCTGAAACAACAGCAGCTATAATTAAAATAATAATCATAAAATCATTAAATTGTTTCAAAAATTTTATAAAAATGCTCTCCTTCTTTTGTTCTTGGAGTTTATTTTCTCCATATTTTTTTAATCTTTCTGCCACTTCTTCATCTGTTAAACCATCTTTTAGGTTAGTTTCTAATTTAATTTCTACATCTTTTGTAGATAAATTATGCCACATAACAACACACTCCTTTGTATTTCAATTAATAGGGACAGCCCTTAATAATAATATGCATTAATGTAAAAAAATAGAATTGATATTTTTATCAATTCTATTTTTAGGTTAAGGGCTGTCCCAAATTGTCCCATTTGGACATTTAGGGACTGTCCCCAATTGAGCTGAGTTTCATTGATAGTAGCTTGCTTATGCCATTTTCCTCCATTGTTACTCCATATACTGTGTCTGCTACTTCCATTGTTCCTTTTCTGTGTGTTATTACTAAGAATTGTGATGCTTGACTAAATTTTTTTAGATATTCTGCAAATCTGTAGACATTTACATCATCTAGTGCTGCTTCTATTTCGTCTAGTATACAGAATGGTGCTGGGTTTATTTTTAGTATTGCAAATAAAAGTGCTATTGCTGTAAATGCTTTTTCTCCTCCTGATAGTAACATCATATTTTGTAATTTCTTTCCTGTTGGCTGAACTCTTATATCTATTCCACATTCTAGTACATTATCTTCGTCTGTTAATATTAATTCTGCTTTTCCTCCTCCAAATAATTCTATAAATACTTCATTAAAGTTTTTATTTATTATTTCAAATTTCTCTTTAAATTGTTGTTCCATTGTTTGCGTCATTTCTGAAATCACTTTTCTTAACTTTGCTACCGTATTTTCTAAATCTAATCTTTGTTCACACATAAAGTCATATCTTTCGCTTATTTTTTTGTATTCTTCTATTGAATCTATGTTTATACTGCCTAAGTCTTTTATTTTTTCTCTTATTGAGCTAACTTCTTTTTGTGCTTGGGCTATATTATTTGGCTTTTTATATTCTCCAGCATTATTTGGTGTTATTTCATATTCGTCCCACAAAGTGTTTATCAATTGTTCTATATCTTGCTCCAACTTTGTTTTTTTGAAGTCCATTTTTACAATTTGTTCTTTTAATCCTTCTAATATACTAAATTGGTTTGTTATTTCTTCTTCTTTTTTATCTAATAATTCATTTTTTTCTGTTCTTAATTGTTTTAGCTTTTCTATATTTTCTGAACTATTATTAACTTCTGCTTTAATCTGCTCTATTTCGCTATTTAAATTATCTATTTTTGTTTGTAATTCTGTATTTTCTTTTATAGCCTGATTTAATGTATTATTTTTATTTTCTATATTATTGTTGTTGTTTAAAATTTCTTGCCTTATTCTTTCTACAAATTCCTCTATAGATGCTTCACTTTCTATAAATGATGAAACTGAAATTTTTAAATTTGTTATATCAAAGTTCAAATCATCTATGTATTTTTGATTGTCTTTATTTACTGTTGCAAATTGTTCTACTTCTTCTGATAAACTTTTTATTTCACTGTTTAATTTTTCTACTTCTTGTTCTTTTTCCTCTTTTTGTTTTATACTTTCTTCTTTTTGCTTATTTATAGAAAGTTCTTCTTCTTTTAGTTTATCCCTTCTTTGCTCTAATTTATAAATGTTTTCTTCTATTGATACCATTTTTTGATTTTCTGCAGCATACACTATTTCTATATCTTGAAGTTCTTTTTCTAATCCTGCTACTTTTTCTATTACTTCTGTTATTGACTCTAAATATTTTTGTTTTTGTAATGTTATTTCTTCTATTTTTTTAGAAAGCTTTTTTATTTCCTTTTCTAATTCTTCTATTTCTCTACTTCTTCCTAAAATATTTACTGTTTTAGTTGCAACACTTCCACCTGTAATGCTTCCTGATGAACTAATAACATCCCCCTTTAGTGTAACAATTCTAAACGAATAATTATTCATTTTAGCAAGTGAAATTCCTATATTCATATCTTCTACTACAACTGTTCTTCCTAATAAGTTTAAAACAATTTGAGTATATTTTTTATCACATTTAACTAAATCGGAAGCAATCCCTATTACTCCTTTCATGCCATTACTTATTACGTTTTCTATCCTCTTTCCTCTTATTGAAGATATTGGTAAAAATGACGCTCTTCCTAGATTATTATTTCTTAAATGTTCAACTAATTTTTTAGCATCTTCCTCTGTTTCTGTAACAACATTTTGAAGAGCTTGTCCTAAGCACATTTCTATTGCTAATTCATACTCTTTATTAACAGAAATCAAATTGGCTAAAACTCCATGCATGCCTTTTTTTAATTGTGAATTTTTGTCACAATCTAACAATAATTCTTTAACACTTTTTATATACCCTTCTTTTTCTTTTTCTGTTTCCAGTAAGAATTTATGTCGTGCATCTTTCATATTCATTTGATAGTTTAGTTTGTTTATTTCTTCTTCGAAGTCTTTAATTTTATTCATACAACTTTCTTTTTCAGTCGTTTCTTGTTGCAAATTATTACTAACTATGTTTCGCTTGCTTTGTATTTCGTAAAACTTTTTTGATAATTCTTGTTTATTGTCTCTAGTACTATCTAATTCAGATATTATATTTTCCAACTCTATTTTTAATGTCTTTTTCCTTTTTTCTAAATTTTCATAATTAGCTTCTTGTGTATTTATATCTGCCAAAACTTCATACTTCTTGTCTGTATTTGTTTCTATTTTTTGTTTTTTAGCTTCTATTTCTAATTCTTTATCAGACAATGTTTTTGTTAGTTTCGCCAGTTCTTTTTCTTTTTGTTTTAATTCTTCTTCAAATTTTTCTTTATTTTGGAATAAATTAGCCTTTTTTTCTTGTCTTTGTTTTTCTTCTTCTTGTAATTCTTGTATTCTTATTCTTAATTCTTTTATTTCACTTTCTAGTCTTTCTTTATTAGTGATGTTGTTTTGTATTCTTTCTTTAGATATGCCTATTTCTGAGTTTATTTTTTCTATTTTGTTTGTACTTTCAAAACCTATTTTTTGCATTTGTTCTATTTGTGTTGTTATCTCATCTAATTCTTGTTTCAAAGAATCTTTTAAGCTTTGTATAGATGTTAATTTTTCATTTTCTGTATTTCTTTGTGAAGTCATTATTTCTTCATCTTTTATAATTTGCTCTAATTTTTCTTTATATGTATTTATATTGTAAACAAATAGTCCTACCTCTATATTTTTAAGCTCTTCTCTTAAATTTAAGTATTGTTTTGCTTTCTCAGATTGAGCTTTTAGAGGTTCTATGTTTCCTTCTATTTCTGTTAAAATGTCATTTATTCTTAATAAGTTAAGCTTTGTTTGCTCCATTTTTTTCTCTGATTCTTGTTTTCTTGTCCTATATTTTACAATACCTGCTGCTTCTTCAAATATGTGTCTCCTATCTTCTGATTTATTTGATAATATTTCATCTATTTTTCCTTGCCCTATTATGCTATATCCATCTTTTCCGATACCTGTGTCCATAAATAGCTCTAAAATATCTTTTAGTCTACATGGAGTTTTATTTATAAAATAACCAGTTTCTCCATTTCTATATAATTTTCTTGTTACAGTAACTTCTGAATATTCTATAGGTAATTTTGCATCTGAATTATCTATAACTATAGAAACTTCTGCAAACCCTAAGGATTTTCTAGACTGTGTTCCTGCAAATATAATATCTTCAGATTTTGCTCCTCTTAAAGATTTCATACTTTGCTCTCCAAGAACCCATCTAATAGCATCAGAAATGTTACTTTTTCCTGAACCATTTGGTCCTATTACTGATGTAATTCCTGGCTTAAATTCTAATATTGTTTTATCTGCGAATGATTTAAATCCTTGTAGTTCTAATCTTTTTAAATACATTTAATACACCTTTTTTCTCTTTTACTTATATTTGTACTTGAAAATTATATATTAACTTTTGGCAAAAATCAACATTCTTTTTTTGTCCATATGGTAATTGCATAAAATATCACAAAATTGTATCAAAAGCTACAAAGCTTTGATACAATTTTGTAATATTACTCTATTAATTTTCTACTTTTCAAAATATGTGCTTATTTCTTGTAGATTTTCAAAATTGTGTTGTCTTAACACTTCATATGCTACTATTGCAACAGAATTTGATAAATTTAATGAACGCAGATGTTCTTTCATAGGTATTCTTATTGTATTTTCTATGTATTTTTGTAATAATTCTTCTGGTAATCCTTTTGTTTCCTTTCCAAATAGTATAAATACTTCGTCATATTCTGCATATTTTACATCTGAGTAACAATGTTGTCCTTTTGTGGTTGCAAAGAACATTGCATTTTCCTGTGGTTTGTATTTTTCTAAAAACTCTTTTAAAGATTTATGCTCTTCTATTTCTAATTTATCCCAATAATCAAGCCCTGCCCTTTTTAGGTATTTATCTGTTATTTCAAATCCTAGTGGATATACTAAATGTAATTTTGCTCCTATCGCTGCACATGTTCTTGCTATATTCCCAGTATTTTGTGGTATTTCTGGCTCTACCATTACAATATTTATTTTCATTTTGCCAATCTCTTTTCTCTATTATATTTCTATAACTATATTGTTAATATTATTGCTGTTATACTAACATATATTAATAATAATATTGATAATCCTATTATTCCTAATATCATGCCAGCCTTTCCTAGTTTACTTCCCATTTTTTTTATAGATTTTGCTCCAAATACTATAGCCAATATTCCTGCTGGTAATGAAATATACCAAAAAGTAGAAAGTACTATTGATACTATCCCTAATGTAAGTGAAGCTACTGGCATCCCTGATTTATTTTTATCTATTACCTTTTCTTCCATTTTATTTTCCCCCTATAAATCTATTTTACTAATTTCTTTTAATGTCTCTAAATCACTTACTTTTACGCACTTTTCTGATACAGTATATAAATTATTTTCTATATATACTCCTCTTAATAATTTTGAATTTGTATAATAGTAAGTATACTGTGATTTATTATCCATATTTTCTTGTGTTATTATGCCTTTTAAGTCAATTCCTTTTTCTATATTTATTGAATATACTGCATATCCTTCTGATATATATTTAGTAGTATTTTTTTTGTATGCATTTATTGTATCCTCATAAGTATTTGATGATGCTATTGAAATGTCTTCTGCATAATTATTTACTGGTATCGCTATAAGTTCTTTTTCTTTTGAAAATAATAATGCTTTTGGATTTGTTAATATTGCCGATGTTGTTCTCCTGTCTCCTATTACTGTACTTGATATTTCAACTGGGTTAGTTGGATCTGTTACATCAAATAGTGCCATCTTCATTCCTGTTATTGTGGCTGTAGTAGAAGTAACCTTTCCTTGAATATCTCTATTTATTTTTTCTTCTGTTTGCATTCCTATTCCAATTAAATGATTTTCATCATATGGATGTAAATATGTACTATAACCTGGTATTTTTAACTCTCCTAATACTTTTGGCTCTGTTGGATTACTTAAATCTATAACGAATAGCGGGTCAATAGTTTTGTAAGTTACAAGATATGCCTTATCTCCCATGAATCTTGTAGAATACATTTGCTCTCCTTTTGCTAAATATGGAGTTTCACCAATTTGTTTCATCTTTTCATTAAATATTACTATTCTTGAACCTTCTTTACTATCTTTTAATGCTACTCTTAAATTTCCATTATACTCATCTAATGAATATTGATTTATAGTTTGCCCTTTAACTCTAGTCTTACAACTATATTCCACTTCTCCGTTATCTAAAATATTAAACTTATATATTTCTGTTTCATAATTTTCAGTATAATCATATATATAATCGTTTAACCCCCAGATTCCTTTTATTCCATATATAGAAGATATTTTTGGATAATAATTTCCCTTATAATTTGTGTCTAATAAGTATATATTTTTTTCTGATATATATGCATTTTCTATATCTATTAAATAAGAACTTACATTAACATTTTGCTCAATATTATTTAAATCCATCATAGATATTATGGTTTGCTTGTTTGTTTCTACATTTTTTAAATATTTAATATTTTTTAGTTCAATTTCTTTTTGACTATATTCTTCATCATAGTATCTTACTATTTTATTGTTCTCTTTTCTCAAGTTTCCAGTTGATATTACATATAACTTACTTCCTATGCATCTTGTTGTGTAATATGGCTCATATAATTTATAGTTTTTTACCATTCTAGGTTCTTCTCTATTTGTTATATCATATATTCTTACTATTGTGTTATTTTTATTTGAACTATAATAGATATATGGGCTATTAATCTCTGAACAAATAGCTACTAATTTGTTTTCAAAAAGTATTAAATCTTCTGGAATCCCATTATCTGTTGGTGTTATTTTTGATGCTACTTTAATTTTGTTTGGGTCTGTTACATCTGTAATAACTATAGATTCTTTTGATAAAGAGTATATATAGTTTCCATCTGTTTTTATTATATCTGCCTCATCTACATTCTCTACTTGAATATTAGTTTTAGAATAATCTTTATTTGTTATACTATTAGAACTTTGCTCATTGGTTTGTATATTTTTAAAAATTGACTCACTATCAGTAGCTGAAGTAATGTCTTCTGTTATGATATAGTCTTCCTCTACATATATATTTCTTGATATTTCATATGGAAGTACCAATGGTCCTAGTATAGCTTTTTTTAATATACTGTCATCGTCTCTTCCGCTATACATTTTTTCCAACTGTTTTTCAGATTTTATTGTTTTTAATTCTGTATTTACATTTATACAACATATTAATGTAATAAAAACAGTTAATATAATTACGGTTAGTACTATTATTGCAATTTTTCTTTTCATATTTTCCATCCTTTCTATTATTGGGTTACTTATATTATAACATTAATAAATTAAATGCACTATAAATTTTAAAAAATTACTTGCTATAAATAATTTTTATATGTGTTTCTTTCATTTCTTAGGATTAATAAATTATTAATAGCTTTTTCTTTATTTTTATGTTATTATTATATATGTTTATTTTATTTTTATGGAGGGTTTTGTCGAAATATGAAAAATAAAGTAATAAAAACATTATTATTTATTATAGCAATGATTTTAATCCTTGGAATTGTTATATATCTTTTTCCTTTTTTAATTAATTTATCAACTTATGAAGGACAAGTTGCTTTTAAAAACGAAATAGACCATCTTGGAATTTTTGGAATTGGTGTTTTATTTTTGTTGCAACTTCTTCAAATACTATTAATAGTTCTACCTGGTGAACCTTTAGAATTACTTGCAGGTATTTGCTATGGTCCTATTTGGGGCACATTATTTACACTTATATCTGTTTTTATTACTACAAGTTTAATATATTTTCTAATTGGAAAATTGGGAAAAAAATATTTATATAATGCATTTTCACAAGAAAAAATTGAAAAAATAGAAAATAGTAAATTATTTAAAGACCCTAAAAAAGCAGAAGTGCTAATGTGTATATTGTTTTTTATACCTGGCACTCCTAAAGATTTATTAACATATATTGGTTTCTTACTTCCAATACCACCTATGAAATTTATATTAATTGCTACATTTTTTAGATTTCCATCTATAATTTCCTCTACAATTGCTGGTAGTGGATTATCAAATGGTAAATTATCTATACTAATAATTTCTTATGCTATAACTTTTATAGCTACTGCTGTTATCATCTTTTTTATAAATAAAAAGGACAAAGATACTACTGAAGCTATGAAAATAATTAAATAATTATATCTCTCTGCACTTAACAACTAACCTTTCTGTTCCATAATTAGTACAGGTTATTAATGTTAGTTCTCTATATCCATTCGTGTGTTGAGTTGTACAACTTGTATCTGTTGGTTTTACAACATATTTATTATACACTTTATATTTTACCATTTTCCCATAACCATCTGTTAGCTCTACAATGTCTCCATTTTTTATTGAGCTTAATGTACCAAACATTTTTCCATTTCTATAATTATGTCCTACTATGCAATAATTCCCCTCTTCGTTTGGCTCTGGTCCCCAATATTTATTAAGTGAAATTTCTAATAATTCTTCTGATGTATCTGATAATACTGGATACTGGATGTTTAAAGCTGGTATATTTAATATTGCATCTGTTTCATATTCTATACCATTTGCAGCAGTATATACTATTGAATTTTCTTGTACCTCCTGTATTCTTTCCTCTTGTTCTGGTGTTATTTCCTCTTGGTCATCTATAATTATTCTAATAATATCATCTTCTGGTTTTTTTATTGTTGTATCTATTGAAGAAGTTGTAGCTATTTGTTCTAATATTTCTTGTGACACTTTTTCATTTTTATTTCTATCATATTCTGCATAAACATAATAAGAAAATAAAATGCACACCAAAAAAACAGATAAAAAGAATTCTATTTTATATAATCTTCTTTTTCTCTTGAATTCTGGTGTAATATACAATTTCTCTGTAACTAAAATTTGATTCATGCTATTCTCCTATTTTATTTAATTATAACATACATTTTAGCTTTTTTAAAGAGATTTTGCAAGTAAATTTGAAATCTCACAAAACTGCTCTATAGAAAGAGTTTCTCCTCTGATATTTATATCTATCCCTAATTTATTTAATATTTCTATTGCTTGTTCTTTATTCTTTAACATTCCACCATTTACCATACTATTGATTAGCGTTTTTCTTCTTTGCATAAAACTTATTTTTATAAGTTTAAAAAATAATTTTTCATCTATTGGATCTACTACTGGCTTTTTTCTTAAATTTAATTTAATAACTTGTGAATCTACCTCTGGAGCTGGAATAAATTTTGAGCTTTCTACATCTAACACTACTTCTGGCTCTGAATAGTAATATACAGAATAAGTAATTGCACCAGAATTTTTAGTACCTGGTAATGCTGTTAGTCTTTCTGCAACTTCTTTTTGAACCATTACTGTTATTGTATCAATTGGTAATTTTTGTTCTAATAATCGCATAATTATAGGTGTAGTAATATAATATGGTAAATTTGCTACCACCTTAACTGTTTTGAAATTATTTTTCTCTATCAGTTCTCTTAAATTCACTTTTAATATATCTTCATTTAATATTTCTAAATTTTTATATAACAAAAATCGTTCTTTTAATATTCTTATCATTTTGTTATCAATTTCTACTGCAATAACTTTCCCAGCCTTTTCTAATAGTTTTTGTGTTAAAGTTCCAAGTCCTGGTCCTATTTCTATAACTAAATCTTCTAATGTTATTTCAGATACTTCTACTATTTTTTCTACAGTTTCATCATCAATCAAAAAATTCTGTCCTAAGTTCTTATTTGCTGTGATATTGTACTTTTTCATTAAAAATTTTGTTTCTTCATATATATTATTCATTACTTCTCTCCAACATTATAATCTACATCTCTTTTATTTTACCACGTTTATAGTAATATTGCAATGTAATGTATTTGTCTCTCAGAGTAATATGTATAAAAAACATTGATTTTTGTCTTATTATATAATAAAATATTATCATAATTTTAGAAGTAGGTGTAACATGAATACAAAAAACAAAAGCAAAGTAAAAAAATCTTCTATTTCTACAAGACTAAGGAATGGAATGATTGTAATATTTTTAATTATGATTTTATTAATTGTTCGTTTGGGTTGGCTACAATTTGTTAAAGGTTCTTGGCTAAAAGAGCAAATGTATAGCCAATTAATAACCAGTCGTATAATAAGCCCTAAAAGAGGTACTATATATGACGCCAATGGTAAAGAATTAGCCATAAGTGCAGCAGTAGATACAGTTACAATTAATCCTACCTTAATTGTGGTTTCAGATGAAAATAAAGAACTTGCAGAAATAAAAACTAAAGCTTTAAAGGAGAAAGTTGCAAAAGCTCTTTCTGAAATATTTGAATTAGATTATCAAAAAACTTTAGAAAAAGTTTCTAGTACAAATTTTTTAGAAACGATTGCCAAGAAGGTTCAAAAAGATAAAATTGATAAGTTAAAATCTTGGATGGAAGAAGAAAAAATTTATTCCGGTATTAATATAGATGAAGATTCTAAAAGATATTACCCATATGGAAATCTAGCTTCAAATTTAATAGGCTTTTGTGGTGATGAAAATATTGGGCTAGAGGGCTTAGAAAACGAGTTTGATGATTTATTAACAGGTACTCCTCGGAAGAATAATAACATCTCAAGATGCAATTCAAGAATTTATACCAGATCAAAATGAAACATATTTCGTTGCTGAAAATGGTAATGATATAACTCTTACTTTAGATATAAATATACAAGCTATAGCTGAAAAATACTTAGAGCAAGCTTGTAAAGAAAATAATTGTGCTCGTGGTGGAAATGTTATAATTATGAATCCTAATAATGGAGATATTTTAGCAATGGCGACATATCCTAATTATAACTTAAATAATCCTTCTAAAGTATCAAGCATTTCCGATTCTGATTGGAAAAAAATGACTTCTGAACAAAAAGCTAATGCTTTGTATGGAATGTGGAGAAATAGAGCTCTTACAGATAGATATGAACCTGGTTCTGTATTTAAGATTATTACTGCTGCTGTTGGTTTAGAAGAAAACATAGTATCTCCTGATACTAAAGATGTTTTTAACTGCCCTGGATATCATACAGTTGCGGGACAAACTATTAATTGCTGGAAAGGTCGTCCTGGGCATGGCTCGCAAAGTTTAAGAGAAGCCTTGTGCAACTCTTGTAATCCTGCTTTTATGCAATTAGGCGAAAAAATAGGTGCTAAAACATTATATAAATATTTTGAAGCTTTTGGTTTGTTCAGTTCTACTAATCTTACATCTGGAGATGTTTCCGGAAACTTTTGGGATTTAGATGATGTTGGTCCTGTAGAATTAGCTACATTATCTTTTGGTCAAAGATTTGGTATAACTCCTTTACAAATGATAACTGCTGTTGCATGTATTGCAAATGATGGAGTACTAGTTCAACCTAAAATAATAAAAAATATAATTAATACTGATACTGGTGCAACTACTAATATAAGTACTACAGAAATAAGACAAGTAATTTCTAAAGAAACGTCTGAAAAACTTTTAAATATGATGGAATCTGTTGTAACTGTTGGAACAGGAAGTTATGGAAAAGTAGCAGGATATTCTGTCGCTGGAAAAACCGGAACCTCAGAACCTTCTCCTGGTGCAGAAGATGAAGGATATGTGGCTTCGTATGTTGCTGTATCTCCTGTTGAAAGTCCAGAAGTAGTTATTCTTGTAACATTATATGCTCCAGAAGGTGAAAGTCATCAAGGTGGTCAAATAGCTGGTCCTGTGGTATCTCAAATTTTAACAGAAGTATTACCTTATTTACAAATTCCTTCTGACAGTAGTGCTTCAACTACTGGAAGTAGCTCTTCTAGTTCAACTACTACTCTTCCAAATGTAGTTAATAAGACTATAGCAGAAGCTAAGAAAATTATAGAAAATGCTGGATTTGATTGCATTATTTCAGGTTCTTCAGAAGAACTTGTAACAGAGCAAATGCCTAAAGCTGGAACTCAATTAATAAAAGATTCTATTGTAAAAATATATTCAGCAGGAAATGAGGCAAGAGTGTCTCAATCTGTACCAGATTTAAAAGGTATGACATTATCACAAGCAAAAGCTACGCTAAAAGAACGAAATTTAAATATACAAATCAGTGGTTCTGGAATTGTAATAAGCCAAGATCCTATAGCAGGAACCTCTGTTGAGGAAGGAACATTAGTAAGTGTTTCTATGAAACCAGAAATACAAGATGCACATTAAAATTCATTATATCACAAAAAAATCCAAGGAATTATCTAAATATCCTTGGATTTTTTCTTTTTTAATCATTAAATATTGCGTCAAACTCTTCTCCATCTATCTTTTCTTTTTCTAAAAGTATTCCTGCTACTACATGTAATTTTTCCATGTTAGCATTTAATATTTCTGCAGCTTTTTTATATGCAAAGTCTATTATACTTTTTACTTCTTCATCTATAATAGCTGCTGTTTCTTCTGAATATTCTTTGCTTTGTGCAAAATCTCTTCCTAAGAATACTTCTTCTTGATTTTGACCTAATGTTATTGTTCCTACTCTTTCACTCATTCCATATTTCGTAACCATGTTTCTAGCAATTTTGGTTGCTCTTTCTATATCATTACTTGCACCTGTTGATATATCATCTAACACTAGTTTTTCTGATACTCTACCACCTAGTAGTGATATTATATTTTCAATCATTTCTGTTCTAGACATAAATGATTTATCTTCTGTTGGTCTATACATAGTATAACCACCTGCCATACCTCTTGGTACTATTGATATTTGGTGAACAGGATCTTGAGTTGGTAAAAATCTACTTACTACAGCATGCCCTGCTTCGTGATATGCCACTAATTTCTGTTCTTTTTCACTTCTAACTCTAGTTCTCTTTTCTGGTCCCATTGTTACTTTAACCATTGCATCTTCCACTTCGAGCATTCCAATTTCTTTTTTATTTCTTCTAGCAGCTAAAAGTGCTGCTTCATTTAATACATTTTCCAGATCTGCGCCTGAAAATCCTGAAGTATTTTTAGCAATTGTTTTTAGTTCAACATCTGGTGCCAATTTTTTCTTTCTACTATGCACCTCTAATATTTCTTCTCTTGCTTTAACATCTGGTGCTGACACTACTATCTGTCTGTCAAATCTTCCTGGTCTTAATAATGCTTTGTCTAATACGTCTGGTCTGTTTGTTGCTGCTAATACTATTACACCTTCATTAGCAGCGAAACCATCCATTTCTACTAATAATTGATTTAAAGTTTGCTCTCTTTCATCATGTCCTCCTCCAAGTCCTGCACCTCTTTGACGTCCAACAGCATCTATTTCATCTATAAATATTATACATGGTGCTTTTTTCTTGGCCTCATCAAATAAATCTCTTACACGAGAAGCACCAACACCTACAAACATTTCCACGAAATCCGAACCACTTATGATAAAGAAAGGAACTCCTGCTTCTCCGGCAACTGCTTTTGCTAAAAGTGTTTTTCCTGTTCCTGGTTGACCAACTAATAACACTCCTTTTGGAATTCTAGCACCCATATCTGTAAATTTTTTTGGGTTCTTTAAAAACTCTACAATTTCTTCTAATTCTTCTTTTTCTTCATCTACACCTGCTACATCATCAAAAGTAATTTTGTTTTTATCTGTAGGATTTAGCATCTTTGCTCTACTCTTACCAAAAGACATTGTTTTATTTGACCCTACACCGCCTTGTGTACTACTGTTCATAAATAAGAACCAGAATATAAAGAATATAATTAATATTCCGAATGGTGTCAATAATGTTAAGAAAGCCATAAAGATTGATTCTGATTTTTCAGTTACTTTTATAGTACCTGCTTTCATACTTTCTTCAAGCACATTCATTAAATTTTCTATACTTGGTATATTTACTTCTTTGGTAACATTTTGATTTTTCAATTTAACATTTGCCTTAGAATTATCAGCAGAAATCTCTATTTCTTTAACTTCTCCTGCTTCTATTTTTGTAAGCAATTCTGAGTATGCCAATTTATTTTCACTATTATCTATAATTGAAGATATTAGCACTATAAAAATTATAAATATTATTAGCCACATGGCTAAAGTTTTTATTCCATTTTTCAAATTAATGCCTCCTTTTACTATTCATGCAATATATCATAAAGATTTTTGTATTTCAAGTATTTTTTTAAAGTTTTTTCTTTACAATCTAGTCATATCAATACTTTCCTTACGGAAGTTCATAATACCTAGTAAAAAAATTTTTTTATTTTTTACAAGTATTTTTATATTTTTATTAGGTGTTAAATATTTATTACCTATATTATTTTCACATAATTTAATAATATCCTCAATATGTATTTTTTCTATGCCATTTGTTGTACCCAAAAGTTCATTAATAGTATATATTATAAGTCTAGATTTTATTACCTTTTCTAATTTATTAAATTTCTTCAAGTCTAAAATAATTTCTTTTTCATTTCTATCTATCAAAACATCGCTATATGCTTGCTTAACTATATTTTTAAAATACAATTCATCATTAGCAATAAGATTTGACATTCTATTTATTGTTTCTATTATATTAGGATTAAAATTTTCCTGTATATATGGAATAAGTAAATTTCTAATTTTATTTCTTGTATAAATATTTTCTTGATTTGTTTTGTCATACTTAGGGTTTAAGTTGTTTTCATCACAATATTGTTCAATTTCTTTTCTAGTACATTCTATTATAGGTCTTATAAATTTGTTATTTCTTATTGGTTCTATTCCTTTAAGCCCTGAAGTCCCACTTCCCCTCAAAAAATTCATCATAACAGTTTCCGCATTATCATTTGCATTATGTGCTGTAGCAATTTTATTTCCACCTACTTTATTCATTACTTCTTCAAAAAAGTCATATCTTATTTTTCTTCCTACTTCCTCTGTCCCTAACTTCTGCTCCTTTGCAATTTTTAAAATATTTTCCTTTTTTACAAAACATGGTACATTTTTTTTAATACAAAAATCTCGAACATAGTCTGTTTCTAAATCTGCCTCTTCTCTTATCATATGATTAATATGTGCAACAACAATGTCTATTTTAAGTTCATTTTGTAAATTTTTTAATATATTCAGCAAACAAATGGAATCTGGACCACCAGACACTCCTAATACTATAGTATCCCCAGATTTTATTTGTTCATACTTTTTTATAGTTCCTAATACTTTTTCCTCTAACATATATTTCCTTTCTACCCAATTAGGGACAGTCCCCAATTGTCCCGTTTGCACACTTTGGGACAGTCCTTTGCAATAAGGTGTGTCCCCAAAGTGTCATTTTGTCACAAAAAGGAACGTCCCCATTGTGACAACTTATTCCCTATATCTGTCTATGTTTGCAAATTTTGTGTAGTTTCCAAGCCATAATAATTCTACTGTTCCTGTTGCTCCTGATCTATGTTTTGCTATTATGACTTCTGCTATATTTTTCTTGTCTGTATCTTCATTATAATAATCGTCTCTATATAAAAACATTACTATGTCAGCATCTTGTTCTATTGAACCTGATTCACGAAGGTCTGAAAGCATTGGCCTATGGTCAACTCTTTGCTCAGGTGCACGCGATAATTGTGATAATGCTATTACAGGAACATTGATTTCTTTTGCTAGTATTTTTAGTGACCTACTTATTTCTGCAATTTCTTGTTCACGGCTTCCTCCTTTTCTATTACTTCCTTGAACGAGTTGCAAATAGTCTATTACAACTAATCCTATATTTTTTTCCAATTTCATTTTTCTGCATTTTGCTCTTATTTCCATTACAGAAATTCCCGGTGTGTCATCTATATAAATTCCTGCTTCTGAAAGCTCTCCTGATGCAGCTGCTAGTTTTCCCCATTCTTCATCATCTATTTTACCTGTTCTTACTTTCGCACTATCTACCATTGCCTCACTACATAATATTCTGTTAGCCATTTGCTCTTTAGACATTTCTAAACTAAATATTGCAACAGGTACTTTTCCTCTTACGGCTGCATGTGTTGCTATATTTAATGCAAAAGCAGATTTTCCCATTGCTGGTCTTGCTGCTACTAAAATCAAGTCTGAATTGTGAAGTCCTGATGTCCTATAATCTAAATCTGCAAAACCTGTTGGTACACCTGTAATCATTTCTTTTTGGTTATATAATTGTTCTAGTTGCGTAAATGTATCTATTAAAATGTCTTTCATTGATGAATATCCCTTTTGATTCTTTTTTTGCATTACTTCAAATATTTTCTTTTCTGCCGTATCTATTACTTGTTCAACTTCTTGTGTTGGGTCATATCCTAATGTTATTAATTCATCTGCTGTTTTTATTAAAGCTCTTAACATAGATTTTTCTTCTACAATTTTAATATATTGCTCTACATTTGAAGTTGTAGGAACTCTATCTGGTAATTGAACTATGTATTCTAATCCCCCTACTGCTTCTAATTTTCCCATTGATTTAAGTTCTGCTTTTAATGTAATAATATCTATTGGTTCTGACCTATTATATAAATTTAGTATTGCAGAATAAATTATGCGATTATCTTCTCTATAAAAATCTTGTTCACGCAATATTTCTATTGCCGCTATTACCGCATCTTTATCTGTTAGCATACTACCTATAATTGCTTGTTCTGCTTCTATATCATGTGGTGGAATTCTACCTAGTTCCATTTTTTCTCCATTCCTTTCTATTGCCGATAATCTAGTTATCTTCAATTATTTTTTATTGTTTTTCTTATTTTCATTATTCGGAAGGCGCTAGTTCTACATTTATTCTGCTGTTATATTTACATTTAATTTTGCGTTTACCCCTTCATATAATTTTATATTTATATTAAATCTACCCAGATTTTTTATTGTTTCTTTTACTTCTATTTTCTTTTTGTCTACCTCTATTTTATATTGATTTTTCAAATTTTCTGATATTTCCTTTGAAGTTACTCCTCCAAATATTTTTCCGCTTTCTCCTGCTTTTACCTTTATTGTTAAAGTAATTTCTTTTAACTGTTTAGCTATTTCTTCTGCCTCATTTTTTTCATTTTGTTTTTTAAATTTATTTGCTTCATTTTTCGAATCTAATTTACTTAAGTTTTCTTTTGTAGCTTCTACTGCTAATTTCTTTGGAAATAGATAATTTCTTGCATAACCATCACTTGCATTTATAATTTCGTCTTTTTTCCCGACACCTTTTATATTATCTAATAAAATTACTTTCATATAATTATCCTTCCTTTCAAATTTTTATATATTTTTACATATTATATAATATATCATAATTGCCTTTTTTTCAAGTGTTTTAAATCTGAACTGTAATAATTTTGCTGAAGAATAAAATTTACAAAACAATACTATCTACTTTACCAAATATATTGACTTTATTTTAATCATGTAGTATACTTAAGTTGGTTACATATTTTGGTAACTACACGTTATTCAACAGTCTTTCATTTCTAAAATCAATATTTTATGAAAGGAGGTACTTCTCTATGGCATGGAAACTCAGCAATGATTATGTCGTTGATAACGATGGCAACCTTGATGAAACTGAAGTCGAGGACGCTAAAGATAACGGCGATCTCGAAGAGTTGACAGACGGCAGTCTATACTGTCGGTACACTGGAGAGTGCTTTTGGTCTGACGGAACCAAGAGGGGTTAAAAACTTTTAACGTTGAATAACGTGAGATTGTGGATAAACACAATCGAAGAGGGCAAATACTCTTAGTATTGCCCTCTTTTTTTATTTTAAATTACTTTTCTAACTTGATATTTCAGTAAAATATTCATTTATTCTATTTATTAATTCTATTTTTACTTCTTCTACTGTCATTCCTTCTACTTGTGCTCCCGCTAGGGTTATATGCCCTCCACCACCAAGTTTTTCTAGTATTAATTGTACATTTATATCACCTATAGAACGTCCACTTATGCACACTTTGTTGCCCATCATTCCAATTACAAAGGATGCAACTATATTACTTATTGTTAATAGTTCATCTGCCGCCTTTGCACATATAATATTTGCATTTTTATCCTCTTCTTCGTAAATAGCAATTGCTATCGAATTTTCTATGACTTCTGCTTTTTCAACTATTTTAGAAATTTTATTATAAGTTGCTAAATCACTTTGGAACCATTTTTTTACTTTTATTGTATCTATTCCATATCTTCTTAAATATGCCGCTGCTTCAAATGTTCTGACACCTGTTTTAAAAGTAAAGTTCTTTGTATCCATCATAATTCCTGCATATAATGCTTCTGCTTCTAATTCTGTTAATTTTATTTCTTCTTGTGAATACTCTAATATTTCTGTAACAAGTTCTGCCGCTGAAGAAGCATAAACTTCGTGAAACATTAATGTTGCATCTTCTATATATTCTGTACTTCTTCTATGATGATCTATTACTACTATTTTTTCAGTTTCTTCTAATAGTTCTGGAACTTCTACATAATTTTTCTTACTTGTATCTACAACAATTAATAAAGTTTCTGGATTTATTTTAGATAATGCTTCATTTTTGTTTATAATTATATTTTTGTATTCTTCATCATCTTTTGCTTTTTCAATAAAGTTTTCTAATCCGATTCCATAAGAATTGTTTACTATATATGTATTTTTTCCTAATGTTCTTGCTAGTCTATATAATCCCATACTAGAGCCAATACAATCCATATCTGAATTTGAATGTCCCATTATCATTACATTTTCAGCTTCCAAAATTAATTCTTTAAGTGCATGTGCTACTGTTCTTGCTTTTACTTTAGTTCTTTTTTCTACTTCCTGTGCTCTTCCTCCAAAAAATACATATTTTCCGCTTTCTCTCACAACAGCTTGGTCTCCACCACGTCCTAAAACAATATCTAATCCAGCTTGTGCTGATTTATATTTCTCATAATTTGACTTACCCTCATTTGAAACTGCTATACTTAAAGTAAATTGTACTTTATTTGCCCACTCTAGCTCTTTTATTTCATCTAAAATACTAAATTTTTTATTTTCTATTTCAATTAAATACTTTTGCTCAAATATGAATACATATGTATCTCTTTCAGATTTTATTACTAGTCCTTCAAATTTTGATGCCCATTCATATATATTTTTTTCTATTTGTGCTGTAAGTGTAGACTTATCTTCATTTTCTATTCTTTGTATTAATTCTTCATAATTGTCTATCATCATTATACCAATACAATTTTGTGAATTAATATATTTTTCTTCTGTTTTTACTAACTCTGTATTATCAACAAAATATAATGTAATCATTTGTTGTTTATTTTTTAGTTCTATATACTCTCCTAATAATTTATATGTTTTATTTCCAATTAGTACTTCTTTGCATATATTTCTATTTTCTTCTAATTCCCCATTTTCTATTTCTTGTTTAAGTTCTTTAAGTATATTTTCTAAGTAATTATTAATATCTATATTGATGAATTCTTTAGAAAATTTTTCATTCTTTAAAATAACATTTCCATTTGTTTCTAATATTATCAATGGAAAAGGAGAATTTATTAGTGTTCCTTTTGCTGCTTTATCTACACTAAAAGTTAAGTGCTCTATATGCTCAGAAAGTTCTTCCTTTCTTTTTTGATTACTCCAATAAGCATATCCTACTATTAAAGCGTAAAATAAAATCGATGGCATTATAAAATTAACATTATTTATACAAATAATTGTCAAAAGTATGGCTATAATTACCAAATATATTTTTACGCGTGATATTAGTTTATCAAATATTTTTTTATTGCTCGGCATAAATTCCTCCTAATTACCTATTAATTTTACACTTATTTCGCGCTTTTGTCAATATTTCGGTAAGGCTTATAACTAAGCCTTCCTTTTACACTAATGCCGATTTTTATGTATATATTTATATTTGCTTTTCGCCACTTTTTATATAGTCTTCTATTAATAGCTTTAAAACGGCTATTATTGGAACTGCTAAAAACATTCCTAGTACTCCAAAGTATGCTCCACCTACAGTTACTGCAAAAATTACTAGCAGTGGACTTATTTTTAGTGAATTTCCTGTTATTTTTGGATTTATTATATTTGCATCTATTTGTTGTAAAATTGTCACTACTATTACCATCCATATAGCTTGATTAAATCCACCTGTAAATATTGTAATTATTGCTGCTATTATTACAGCTATTATTGCTCCAAAATATGGTATTAAATTGAATAATCCTATCATAAATCCTAGCAATATTGCATATTTTACTCCCATTATTTGCATTGCAATAGAAGTTATTATGCCTACAATTATTCCATCTAATAATTGGCTTGATATAAAATGAAAAAATATATTGTTTGTTTGGTCAAAATAATTCACAATATTGTTGTAGGTTCTTTCTTTAAATAGTCTTTTTGTTAAACTTTTTAAAAATCTTATTATTTGATCTCTTTCCAAAAGTATGTATACAGATACAATAACTGAAACAAAAATATCAAATATACTGGTAACTATATTAATTGCACCTTTAGCATATTGTGCTAATTGTTCGAAATTAAAGTATTTTTCTATATCTATATTTTTTATTTGTTCTGCTAATTTATATATTATTTCATTTTTTAAGAATGAGTCTTCTGGTAAATTGTTTAATACAGTTATTGTTTCATTGTAATAAGTTTGAAAATTACTTATTAAATCTTTTATGCTTTCTATTATTGTAGGCACTATAAAATTTATTATCAGTACAATTACAATCATTGCTATTATATATATAGTAAATATAGCTATTCCCCTGGCTCTTTTTTTTATAAATTTATTTTTAATTCTTGAATAAGTTTTTTCAAGATTTCTTGCCGGAATATAAAATAAATATGCTATTAAAATCCCTATTACAAACGGCATTAAAATTGAAAACAGCTTTTTAAACCATATAGATATTTCTCCTAAATTATCTACTGTTTTGTATACCAGTATTACTGCAACAGCAAATACAAACCAATAAAGCCATTTAGTTAATGTACGCTTTTTCCCTTCCATATTTTTTATCCTTTCATATTTTAATTTTTAATCCTACTGGGCAATGATCACTTCCCATAACTTCCGAATATATTATCGAATCTTCTATTTTATTTTCGATAGATTTGGATACTATAAAATAGTCTATTCTCCAACCTATATTTTTTTCCCTTGCTTTTGCCATATATGACCACCAAGAATAAGCATTTTCTTTATCTGGATATAAATATCTAAAAGTATCTGTAAATCCTGCTTCTAACAATTCTGTCATTTTACCTCTTTCTTCATCTGTAAAACCTGCATTTCTTCTATTTGTTTTTGGATTTTTTAAATCAATTTCTTTATGTGCTACATTTAAATCTCCACAATATATTACAGGCTTTATTTTATCTAGTTTTAATAGATATTTGCGTATTTCATCCTCCCAAGTCATTCTATAATCTAATCTTTCTAATTCTCGTTTTGAATTTGGAGTATAGCAATTTACAATAAAAAATTCCTCAAATTCAAGTGTTATAATTCTTCCTTCTTTGTCATGTTCTTCTATTCCAATTCCATATGTAACTTTTATTGGCTTTTTTTTACTAAAGATTGCAGTACCTGAATATCCTTTTTTTACAGCGCTATTCCAATATTGATTATAACTTTTAAATAATTCTTGAATGGTTATATCTATCTGTTCTTCTTGCATTTTCGTTTCTTGTATGCAAAAAATATCTGCATCTACTTCTTTAAAAAATTTTTCAAATCCTTTTGTTATATTTGCTCTTAATCCATTAACATTCCAAGATATTAGTTTCATATTTTCTCATTCCATTTCTATTTTAACTTGTATTATAATATCAAAAAAGGCACTTATATGCAAGTGCCTTTTTTAAAACTCATATACGTAACATTCTAAATATCTTCTACCAAATTGTAATGCTACACTGTGTGAATCATAGAAAATGTCTAATCTATCACTTGAAATTGCTCCACCTCTATCTTGAACTACGAACCAACCACCATTTGGTTTATCTTTAAAATATGGTATATATATAACTGTTCCTATTGGATATACTGAACCTGCTGCTAATGTGTACCATTCTGATGCAGGTGCTCCAGATGCTGTTATACCATTTGTTTTACCACAACAACTCATACATGGGCAATATGCAGAAGTATTGAACGTTGCAACTTTAGGCGTTATCCCTTCTACTCTTTTTGCTAATGTTGTAGAAGCTGTTAAAGCTGGGTTTGTAGATGCTTCTCTAAAGGTTGAACTTCTTGAAGTTATTTGTTTAGTTCTAATCTCAACTATTTTGTCTATAGGTTCTTTAATAATCTCGCTAGAAATTTCTGTTTTCTCTATCTCTATATTGTTTTGATATTTTATTTTATATGTTACTCTTTTTAATCCATCAACACCATACTGTATTATTTTATCTTGTTTTGCACTAGAACCTGTTGATACATCTTTAGTAATTGTTTCATATGGTATTTTTACTTCTTCTGTAACTATTTTTTCTACTATCTGTTCATAATTCTTTAGTAGGTCTTCTGTTTTAACATTTGCTGAACTTTCGATTTCCGTAGCTATTTCTATTTCTTCATCTGTATTTTTAAATATTTTTATAGTATTATTTGATGAAAGCTCTTCTTCTAAATCTGGAATTACTTTTTCATCTTCTAATATTATAATATGGTTTTCGTCTAATATTTCTGAAACTTTAGTTTTTGCAGTTAATACATTCATTTCATAACCACTTGATAATATTATTTTAACATTATTTAGTTTTACATTTCCTGCTACTACAGCTATACCTGTTAAAAATAAAAATATTATGCTTATGGCAATGATTCTTTTCAGCGATATTGACGCTTTTTCATCATTTTTCATAAGAAATTTGTTCCCTCCTTTAAAAGCAACAATTATATTATACCATTTTTTAGAATATATGTCAAATTTTGCTGATTCTGTCAAAAGTGCTTAGCTATGCCTTTTATATATTTTGTCTATTTTTATTATTTTTTCAATACTATATTATATGTGGCTTGTACACTAAATATGACATTTTTTAGTTTATTAATTTTAAATTTTTTATACTTGGTTCATAAATTGATTCTCCTGTATAAGTAAATCTTGAACCATGGCATGGGCAATCCCACGTTTTAGCTAAATTATTCCAAGATAATTCACATCCTAAGTGTGTACAAACAGGTTTAATGGCAAATAAATTTCCATCCTTATCTTTGTATATTCCTACTTTATTTCCATCTGCTTCTACTATTTTCCCCTCATCATTTTTAATGTCTTCTATTGTTGCTTTTGGTATATCTAACTTATTTAATAAAAGTGAATGTGTTGTTTCTTTCAGCATATTTTCTACTTCTTTTATATTTTTTATTGGCTCTATTCGTGTTGCTTTAAAAATTTCTTGATATTTATTTGTTTTTTCTAATATCATATCAGATATTATTTTTCCTGCGATATTTGAAAAAGTCATTCCCCACTTTTTGTACCCAGTTCCTACATATACATTTGGCATTATTGATGAAAATTTACCTATATATGGTATTTTGTCCAGAGAAATGCAATCTTCTGTATGCCATCTATACTTAATTTCACAGTCTGGATACATATTTTTTGCAATATCTTCTAAAAATTTGTATGCATTGGATAAATCAATTTTAGCCCCCGTCTTATGGTCATTTCCACCAATTAGAATTAAATCATCTTGTCTTCTAAACGAGATTGTTGGTTCTTCGCTATTTATATACATACCATTAAAACTTTTTTCATTTGTTTTTATTGCAATCAAATATGACATTGACTGGTACATTTTTAAGAAATAATATCCTGGTACATTTATTATAGGATAATGTGTTGCAATAACAACCTGTTTACAATTTATTTTATAGTTTTTTTCTGTTATTACAATATATCTTTCTTCTTCTTTTTTTAAGTCTACTACTTTTGTATTTTCATATATATTGATATTTGGCATTGCATTAACTAACCCTATTGCATATTTTAAAGGATGAAATTGTGCTTGTTTCTTAAATTTTATAGCTCCCAATATCTTTATAGGTAGTTCTATTTGTTCTACAAATTCACTATCAAAACCTATTGACTTAAGTGCTTCTATTTCATCTTTTATTTTGGATATTTCATCTAACTTTTGAGTAAATACATATGAGTCTTGATATTCAAAATCACATTGTATATTTTCTTCTTTTATAATTGTTTCTATATTTTTTATTGCTTCTTCATTTGCCTTCAAATATTGTTTTGCAAATTCTTTTCCTTTTAAATCTACTAAATATTTGTAGAATAAGTGATGCTGACTTGTAATTTTAGCTGTTGTATTACCACTTGTGTGATTACACAACTTATCTTTTTCCAAAAGTACTACATTTAAGCCACTATTTTTTAAATAATATGCTGTTGTTAAACCTGTAAGTCCCCCTCCTATTATACATACATCTGTATTTATGTCTTTTTCTAATTTGTCAAATTCTTTTCTGTTATCTTTTGTGCTTTCTAACCAATACGACATCATAAACATTCTCCTTCTATTTTTTTATTAAAGTCATTTTTATTTCTTTTTCTGTGTTATTTCTTAATATCTTTAAAATAACTTCATCCCCAATATTTTTTGTATATATATATCTTCTTAAATCACACATTTTTTTTAAATTAATATTGTCTATTTGTATTATTACGTCTTTTTCTCTTAATCCAGAATTATATGCCGAAGAATTTCTATCAATTTGAACCACATATATTCCTGTATTAAATTTTAAATTATTATCTATATATGGTATTACATTTTTGTCATATGCAAATATTCCTATACTTGCTTCTTCAAATTTTCCTTGAGTTGCAAATTTTTCTATTATTGTTTTAACAAGATTTATAGGTACAGCAAAACTAATTCCTTCTGCTGAAGTTATTTTAAGTGTATTTATTCCTACTACTTCTCCATCTATATTTATTAGTGGTCCACCGCTATTTCCTAAATTAATTGTTGCATCTGTTTGAATTAAATTACTCATATATGAATTTTCATCTTCTTCAATTTTAATTGTTCTATCTATTGCACTTATTATTCCAGATGTAACAGTTCTTTCAAATTCAAATCCAATAGGATTTCCAATTGCATACACCTTTTCTCCGACTTTAATATTATCTGAATCTCCTAATTTTGCATATATTAAATTTTTAGCTGATATCTTAAGAATTGCTAAATCCACATCCATGTCTGACCACACAACATTTCCTGTAAAAACTTCTCCTGTTTCTAATGTAACATAGCACGTACTATATTTTTCCCCAGAAACATGTGCATTTGTTAATATATACCCATTATCTGTTACTATTAGTCCTGTCCCCAAGCCCAATTTTGAACTACCATCTTTCAAAAAAATTGTACTACCTATATTTTTAACTTTTGAAATTCCTACAACACTAGAAGTAGCTTGTGCTATTACATCTACTACTTCTTTTTGTTCTTCTTTTTCCTCATCCAATGTTCTTAAAGTTCTCACAGCTTCTGACCCTTTATCTAATTCTTCTACCTCTATTTTCTCATAAAATTTATATAGAATTATACCACTGGCGATGATTAATAAGAAAACAAATGCTACTAATATTTTATTTTTTCCGTTCTTCTTTCTCCTTCTTGCAACATATGCTTCCATCTGTTCCCTCCTTTTATTATATTTTTTACCATTTTGTGAAAATTAAACATTTACTTTATATTTATGTATGTCATAGTTCCGCTTAATTGTGCCTTTTTTGTAAATTTTTCAGCATTTCATTGAATTTACAAAATATATATGGTAGTATATATCTATACTATTTAAGGAGGTCCAAATTATGGGATGGATTATTTTTATTATTGTAATTCTTTTAGTTATATTTGTTATAAGTATATATAATAGTCTTGTAACTTTAAGACAAAGAGTTAAAAATGCTTGGAGTCAAATAGAAGTACAATTACAAAGAAGATTTGATTTAATTCCTAATTTAGTTGAAACTGTTAAAGGATATATGGGACATGAAAGTGAGGTTTTAACAAAAATAGCTGAACTTCGTACATCTTGGGCAAATGCAAAGACTGTAACAGAAAAGTCAGAATTAGATACACAACTTTCTGAAAGTTTAAAAACCATTATGGCTGTTTCTGAAAGTTATCCAGATTTAAAGGCAAATCAAAACTTTACTGAATTACAACAAGAATTAGCAAATACAGAAAATAAAATTTCATACTCAAGGCAGTTTTATAATGATACAGTAACAAAATATAACACAAAATTACAATTATTCCCTTCAAACATTATTGCTGGAATGTTTAATTTTACTACTGAAACTTTATTTGAAGTAGATAGTGCAGAAGCTAGAAAAAATGTAAAAGTTGATTTTAATAACTAAAACTTGGAGATATTTCTCTAAAAATATAATATTTAAAAATAATGATATAATGTTTTATTTGAGAAATAAGGCATTATATTATTTTTATTTGAGGTGTAAATATATGTATGAAGATATAAAGAAAAATAAAATAAAAACAGGATTTATCATATCTATTTTTATATTAATGATAACATTAATAGTATATTATATTTGTATGTCTTTTAATTTAGGTACTATTTCAATAATTATAGCACTTACTTTTTCAATTCTGTCTTCTTGGTGCTCATATTATTTTAGTGATAAAATTGTTCTAAGTTTAAATGGTGCAAGGCTAGCAACTCCAGAAGAAAATAAAAAATTAATAAATATTTTAGATGGGCTTATGATATCTTCTGGATTAGAATACAGGCCTAGATTATATATTGTTGAAAGTTCTCAACCAAATGCTTTTGCTACTGGCAGAAATCCAAAAAATGCTGTAGTTTGTGTTACTACAGGTCTTTTAGAAAAATTAGATTATTATGAGTTAGAAGGTGTTATAGCACATGAATTAGGTCATATTAAAAATTATGATATTTTACTTTCTGCCGTAGTAACTGTTATGGTTGGATTTATCGTTATGCTTTCAGATTTAATGTCTAGAAGATTTTATTTGATAAATCGCAAAGATAATGATAGTAATTCTAAAGGCAATTTTATTATCATGATTTTAGGATTTATTTGCTTAATTTTAGGACCTGTTTTTGCTCAATTAATGAAGTTAGCTCTTTCAAGGCGTCGAGAATTCTTGGCAGATGCTAGTGCTGTTGAATTTACTAGAAATCCAGATGCTTTTATTTCTGCGTTACAAAAATTGGATTCTGACGATTCAGAATTTAGTAAGGCTAATAATGCAACTGCACATATGTTTTTCACAAATCCATTTAAGAAAGACCAAAAAGAGAAGAGTGATTTATTGTCAACTCACCCTTCTATAAGTGCTAGAATAGAAGCAATAAAGAAACTTATGTAGTCTATATTTGCCTTATAATTTCCAATTATTATATATTATTTTTGCTATCTCTTCTGGCTCTCTTTGTTTTACTTGTGCTATTTTTTCTACTAAATATTTTAAATTTCTCGAATCATTTCTTGTTCCCCTATTTGGCTCTGGTGCTAAGTAGGGGCTATCTGTTTCTATAAGCATTTTTTCTAATGGTATCATTTGTATTATTTCATCTGCATTTTTTGAATTTTTAAATGTTATTGGCCCTGCTAGTGATATGTAAAAGCCTAATTTTAAACCTTCTTTTACTAGTTCTATATTTAAAGGACAACAATGAAAAACTCCCTTTCTTTTTGGAGTATTTTCTTTTAATATTTGTATTGTATCCATTACCGCTTCTCTTGTGTGTATTATAATTGGTAAATCCATTTTATCTGCTAATTTTATTTGATTTATAAATGCCTTTTTTTGTAGCTCTTTATTTTCCTTGTTCCAATAATAATCAAGCCCGATTTCCCCAATTCCTACTATTTTTGTGGATTGTGCTATTTTTTCTATTTGCTCAATTTGTTGTTTTATTTCATTTTCTGTTTCTGCAATATCATTTGGAGATATTCCACATATTGCGTATATATATTTATATTTTTTAGATAAGTCCACTGCCTTTTTAGATGAATTTATATCATATCCTGCCACAATTACTTTTGTTACTCCTGCTTTGTATATTTCTTCTAATATCTGTTCTCTATCTTCATCAAATTTTTCATCATTGTAGTGTGAATGCGAATCAAAAAATTCCATTTTTCTTTTTTCCTTTTTTTAATTATCTAAAATCAAAGTAAAACTTGCTAATGCATAATCTTTTATATGAGAAATACTTAAATCCATGCTAATTATATTTTTAATTTCTAATTTACTAATATCAGCAATCGGCTTTCCCTGCTCATCATTATATATTTCTATATTTTTCCACACCCAATCAGAAGTATCGTTTATATTCTTAGAAATTGCTTTAAATATTGCTTCTTTTGCTGCAAATCTTGCTGCATAATGTTGATATTTCATTTTATTGGATTTCTCACAGTATTCCTGTTCTTTTTCTGTATATATTCTATCCAAAAAAACTTGTCCTATTTGCTCAATACTCTCTTTTATCCTGCTTATTTCTATTATATCTACGCCTGTTCTTATTTCCATTTTAACCCCTTTATAAATATTATTTACTTAGTAAGTTTATAAGAGTAATAATAAAAATTCCAATTACAACTATTGCAATTACTTTATTTCCTTTAGCAATTTTTTCTATATTATAATTTTTATATAATATATCATATTTATTTTTAAGCTTTAAGTAGGTTTCCTCCAATAGCAAAGCTTCTTTTTCCTTTTCTTCTATTTCTATACCTATTTCATCATTTGTTATTTCTTGAATCCAAATAAATTTTGTAAAATTTATAAATTGTTCTTTAATTTTTTCAAAATTGTTGTTTATATTAAATTCATATATTAATTTTTTCAAATATATTTTTTTATATAAATTAAATATATAATGATATAAATATTTATTTTCGTATTCAAATGGCAATTTTGTATAATTTTCTGTATTTATATCAGATGCCATTACTACATTGCTCCAACTAGTAAATCCATACTTTAAATATTTTTGTTCTATTTTTTTTACCTTATTATTTATTTTAGAATTTGAACTCGCTATATTTGCATAATTCAAAAATCTTTCGTTTAAAACAGTATTATCTGTATTCTCATTCCAGCAATTTTGATCTAAACATATATATGAATATGTAACAAATCTTTCTGTATCTACATTTATTTTTTTAGCTCCTGTATTACTTCCTGCTATTTCTTTTATTAAACTCGAAAATTCTTTTATATCTTTAAATGCACTTGTCTGTATTCTTATATTTTCATATTCTCTTAATTGAGATAAATTAGAATTTATATCTCTAAATTTATAATTAAAATTAAGTACATCATCTAGATTATTTTCACCATTTAAAGCTGTTTTAAAAGTCATAAAACATATTCCGGTATTAAAACATATAATTTCCATTTTTATAATGTCAAAAAATATTCCGTTTTCTTCTCCTATTTTTCCCTGTATATTTTTTTCTAATTCATATTCAAACATTGTACAAGGATAATTTGAAAGTATTGTACTCTTCATTTTATTGTCCATTCTTTCTAGCTCATTACTTTTTTGATTTGTCAATTCAAATGACCAAAACATATACTCTCGTATGTTAGGAAGAAAATATGTATAAATATCAAAATCTTTTATTTTGTCAAATGTTTTCAACTTACATTTAGGATTTTTAATAAGCTTTAGCATATATTTATTATATTTATTTGCATCAATTATATATGGGTATATAAAATACGTATATTGATATTTAATCTTTTGTTCCATATGTATGCTTACTCCTCCTCCTACGATTTATTTTTCATCTGTATAATAATTTAAGTTCAAGTCTTGTCCTCTATGCCACTTTCCTATAAATTCTACTAATATGCTATTTTCTAAAGCATATGCTGGAGATATTGTAACTTCTCCTTTTGAATTAATACAACCCCATAAACCATCTTTTTTTACGCTCGCATAGCCAAACTCATTTTGCTCTGTTGCATCATCATATATATAGTCAACAATTACAATTCCATCTTTATTTACAAATCCATATTTGTTATCCTTTTTTGATAAAAATAGGGTATTTCCTTTTAATAGTTCTATATTTGTTTTTTCCTCAAATTTAAAGTTATAATATTTGTACTCTCCGTTTACTCTAACCTTCATATATCCAGTTTCTGTATTAATTTCTGTTATAATGCCTGTAAGTTTAACATTAAAGTCTCTATCTATTAAATCTGAATTTATCTCTTCTTTTGAGCCTTCATAAAAGTCTACATCTTTTCTATATATTAATGTTTTATATACAAAATCTAATTTTGTCTCTCCACTTAAGTTTAGAATTCCAAATTTTCCATTTTGCTTTGCAATATAATTATCTGCATATGTATATGTTATATCTTCATATTTTGTTTCTAATTTTGTTTCTCCTGCAATTGTTGTTACTCCATATTTTCCATTTTTTTGTATGACTACATTTTCTCCATCAATTGATTTTACGTTATCAAATTTTCCTTCTAAATATGATTTGCCACTTGTATCTACAATTTTCCATTTTCCATCTTGTTTTACTACAAATTTTCCATCTCCATATATTGGCTTTATCTCTTCATATTTTGTTTCTAATGCAACTGATTTATCCCAGTTTATAACTCCATATTTTTCATTTCCTACAATAAAGCCTTCTTCATATTTATTTCCTAATGGCTTAATGCTTTTATATTCATTTGGTATTACTATGTTACCTATATCATCTACTAATCCTAATTTTCCATCTTTTTCTGTTATTAAACTATTTTTTATTCCTTTTACTGTTGTAATTGAATTATATTCACATTTTAATAGTTCATTTCCTTTGTAATTTATTAGTCCATATTTTCCATCTTTTTTTACTAATAGTACATCTGCTTCATACCACAAATTGTTATTTTCGTCATAGTTTTCTAATGCTTGCACTGTTTCAAATCCACTTAATATTTCTTCTTTTTTATCATTTAATACTTTAGTTTTATATGTGCCATTTTCATAATTTACATCATAAGTACAAATAAATATTGCTTTTGTTTCATTTGGAATTATTATTGTTTCATCATATGTTGGTTCTATTATTGTTTTTCCTTTTGAATCTATATCTCCCCATTTATTGTTTGTATATACTGCAAAATATTTTTGCACTACAGTTTTTTCTTTAATGTCTTTATCTGATTTTAATATTTTTTTAATTCCAACAATAAACATTATAATTACTGCAAATGCAATTATTACAGCAAATACTTTTTTCATGTTTAGCTTTTTTCCTCCACTATATCTTCTTCCTTTTTCCATATAAACTTCATTCCTTTCAATATAGCTTTTTATACATATATACTATATCATACTTTTTTGTAGAAATATAGTATTTTTTAAATTTTTTCTCCACTAAATTATGAAAAATATATACAAAGTCACTGTGCCTACATTGCAAAACCTTATTTTTCCTACGAATCAAAAAACTACCAAAGATTTGGCAGTTTTTTTGATAATATTTATTTTGTTTCATTTGCAGTTTCTTCATATTGTTCTGTATCTATTTGTGTATTTTTGTATTTATTTAGCCCTGTTCCTGCAGGAATTAATTTTCCTATTATTACATTTTCTTTTAGTCCTATTAATTCATCAATTTTGCCTTTTACAGCAGCTTCTGTTAATACTCTTGTTGTTTCTTGGAAAGATGCTGCTGATAAGAAACTTTCTGTTGCAAGTGAAGCTTTTGTTATTCCTAGTAATACACGTTTATATGTTGCTGGTTTCTTTCCTTCTGTTTCCATTTGCTCATTTACTTCTTCTAGTTCATTTATATCTACTAATGATCCTGCAAATAAGCCCGTATCTCCATTATCTTCAACTCTAACTCTCTTAAGCATTTGTCTTCCGATAACTTCAATATGTTTATCATTAATATCAACACCTTGATTTCTATAAACTTTTTGTACTTCTTGTACTAAGTATCTATGAACCCCATCTACACCATTTATTGCTAAAATCTCGCTTGGATTTATAGAACCTTCTGTAATAGGAGCTCCTGCTTCTATTTCATCTCCATCTCTTACACGTAATTTCGATCCAAATGGTATTGTATATGTTTTACTGTCATCACTGCTTGTAACAATAACTTCTTTTTTGCTCTTGTCTTCAGATATTTTTACTTTTCCTGATATTTCTGTAATTATAGCTAAGCCCTTTGGCTTTCTAGCTTCAAATAGTTCTTCAACTCTAGGAAGACCTTGTGTAATATCTGCTACACCTGCAACACCACCAGAGTGAATTGTTCTCATGGTTAGCTGTGTACCAGGTTCACCAATTGATTGTGCAGCTATAATACCAACAGCTTCTCCTATATTTACTTCTGCTCTTGTAGCCAATCCCATACCGTAGCATTTGCAACATACACCATGTTTTGTTTTACATTCTAATACTGAACGTACCTTTACTTTTGTTATTCCTGCTGCAACTATTTTCTCAGCCAAAGCTTCTGTGATAAGCTCTTCTGTTGTAACTATGGTTTCTCCTGTTTCTGGGTTAACTATATCTTCTAATGGATATCTTCCTAATAGACGTTCCTCTAATTTTTCTACTACTTGATTTCCATCTTTAATATCTGAAAGTTCAATACCTTCATGAGTTCCACAATCCTTTTCTCTTACTATTATGTCTTGTGCAACATCAACAAGTCTTCTTGTTAAATAACCAGAGTCAGCTGTTCTTAGAGCTGTATCTGCTAAACCTTTTCTAGCACCATGTGCTGAAATAAAATATTCAAGTGCATCAAGTCCTTCTCTAAATGATGATGTTATTGGTATTTCTACTGTTTTACCTGTTGTACTTGCCATAAGTCCACGCATACCAGCTATTTGTCTTAATTGGTTTATATTTCCTCTGGCTCCAGATTGTGACATCATATATACAGGGTTTAATTCATCAAAGTTATTTTTCATTGCTTCTGTAACTTCATCTGTAGCCTTTTCCCATATTTTAATTACTGATTGATATCTTTCTTCATCTGTAATTAAACCACGTTTGTATTGCTTTAATACATTGTTTACTTGTTCATTTGCATTTGCAAGTATTTGCTTTTTGGCTTCTGGTACTTTTACATCATCAACAGAAACTGTAATAGCGCCTATTGTAGAATATTTGAAACCAGTTGCTTTTATATAATCTAATAATTCTGCTGTTGCATTTAATCCATGTTTATTTATCGATTTTGCGATTATCTTTCCTAAATTTTTCTTTATTACAGGGAAGTTTATTTCTAATTCAAATTCATTTTCTGGATTTGTTCTATCTACAAAACCTAAATCTTGTGGTATACCTTGATTATATATAATTCTACCTACTGTTGTTTCTATTATTTTATGTTTTTCTTCTCCATTTACTTTTTTGCTCATTCTTACATGTATTTTTGCATGCAAGCCTAATTCATTGTTTACATTTGCAATAATAGCTTCTTCTGGTGATGAAAAATATTTACCTTCTCCTTTTTCCCCTTCAACAATCATTGTTAAATAGTAACTTCCTAGAATCATATCTTGTGTAGGTACTGTTACTGGTTTACCATCTTGTGGTTTTAATAAATTATTCACAGAAAGCATTAAAAATCTTGCTTCTGCTTGTGCCTCTGGAGATAATGGTACGTGTATAGCCATTTGGTCACCATCGAAATCAGCGTTAAAAGCTGTACATACTAATGGATGCAATTTTATTGCTCTTCCCTCTACTAGAACTGGCTCAAATGCCTGAATACCAAGTCTATGCAATGTTGGTGCACGGTTTAATAATACGGGATGGTCTTTTATAACTTCTTCTAATATATCCCATACTTCTGGTCTTAATCTCTCTACCATTCTCTTAGCATTTTTAATATTATGAGCTATTCCACGTCCTACTAATTCCCTCATAACAAATGGCTTAAATAATTCTACTGCCATTTCTTTTGGAACACCACATTGATAGATTTTAAGTTCTGGTCCAACAACTATAACTGAACGTCCAGAATAGTCAACACGTTTTCCTAATAAGTTTTGGCGGAAACGTCCTTGTTTACCTTTTAACATATCTGATAAAGATTTTAGTGGTCTTCCTCCAGCACCAGTTACTGGTCTTCCCCTTCTGCTATTGTCTATTAAAGCATCAACTGATTCTTGTAACATTCTCTTTTCGTTTCTTACTATTATTTCTGGTGCTCCTAATTCTAATAGTCTTTTTAATCTATTATTTCTGTTTATAACTCTTCTATATAAATCATTTAAATCTGATGTTGCAAACCTACCACCATCTAATTGAACCATTGGTCTTAATTCTGGTGGAATTACTGGAACAACATTCATAATCATCCATTCAGGTTTATTTCCTGATAATCTAAATGCTTCTACAGTATCTAATCTTTTTATTAATTTTGCTTTTTTTTGCTCGCTTGCTTTTTCTAATTCTTTTTTTAATTTCTCAGATAATTTTTCTATATTGATTTCTGCTAATAATTTTCTTATTGCCTCTGCTCCCATTTCTGCTTTAAAAGAGCCTTTTCCATATTTTTCTTCTGCTTCATGATATTCTTTTTCAGATAATACTTGTGTTTTTGTTAAGCTTGATGTTCCTTTATCTGTAACAATATATGAAGCAAAATATATAACTTTCTCTAAGTTTCTTGGTGAGATATCTAATAACAATGCTATTCTGCTTGGAATGCCTTTAAAGTACCAAATATGTGCTACAGGAGCAGCAAGTTCAATATGACCCATTCTTTCACGTCTTACTTTAGCCTTTGTTACTTCAACACCACATCTATCGCAAACTATTCCTTTATATCTTACTCTCTTATATTTACCACAATGGCATTCCCAATCTTTTGTAGGCCCAAATATTCTTTCACAAAAAAGTCCATCTCTTTCTGGCTTTAATGTTCTGTAGTTAATAGTCTCTGGCTTTTTAACTTCTCCTTTTGACCATTCTCTTATTTGTTCATCTGATGCAATCCCTATTTTAATTTTATCGAAAATTTCTAGTTCATCCACTGCTTTTTAGCCCCCTTGACTTTTTATTTACTCTTGTTTCTCAAGGATTTTTTCGCTATACACTGCTGAGCAATTCTATTTTGTAAGCATAAAAATCCTTTTTGAAACTATTTAATTAATACTATTCATCTAATATGTCTTGATCATTTAGTAAATTATCTTCTACTAAGTCTGTGTCATCTATTAAGACTTCATCATCATCTAATATGCCATCCATTCCATCTAATAGCATATCATCGCCTAGTTCTTCCTCTTCTATATATCCATCATCTAATTCAGTTTCATCTATTACTTCATTTTTCTCAGTTTCGAAATTAAAGTCTATTCCATCTTCTATATTCTCTTTTAATTCTAATTCTTGATTGTCTTCTGAATATAATTTTATATCTAATCCTAAGCTTTGAAGTTCTTTAATTAATACCTTAAAGCCTTCTGGGACTCCTGGTTCTGGTACATTTTCTCCTTTTACAATTGCTTCATATGTTTTAACACGTCCTACCACATCATCTGATTTAGTTGTTAACATTTCTTGTAATGTATATGCTGCACCATATGCTTCTAATGCCCAAACCTCCATTTCTCCAAAACGTTGTCCACCAAATTGAGCTTTACCACCTAAAGGTTGTTGTGTAACTAGTGAGTATGGTCCTGTTGAACGAGCATGTATTTTATCATCTACTAAGTGGTGTAATTTTAACATATACATAACCCCTACTGTAATTGGATGATCAAATGCCTCACCTGTTCTTCCGTCATAAAGTATTGTCTTTCCATCTTCTGAAAGTCCTGCTTTCTTTAATAGTGCTCTTATTTCTTCATCTGTAGCACCATCAAATACTGGTGTTGCAACCTTCCAACCTAATGCTTTTGCTGCCATTCCTAAATGTACTTCTAGAACTTGACCTAAATTCATACGAGAAGGTACACCAAGTGGGTTTAGTACTATATCTACTGGTGTTCCATCTGGTAAAAATGGCATATCTTCTTCTGGAAGTATACGAGATATAACACCTTTGTTTCCGTGACGTCCTGCCATTTTATCTCCAACCGATATTTTTCTTTTTGTAGCTATATAACATCTTATTATTTGATTTACTCCAGGTCCTAATTCATCTGAATTTTCTCTTGTAAATATTTTTATATCTACTATTGTTCCAGCTTCTCCATGTGGTACACGAAGTGAAGTATCTCTTACTTCTCTAGCTTTTTCTCCGAATATAGCACGTAATAGTCTTTCTTCTGCTGTAAGCTCTGTTTCTCCTTTAGGAGTAACTTTACCTACTAATATATCACCTGGTCTAACTTCTGCACCTATTCTAATAATTCCATTTTCATCTAAGTCTTTTAAACTATCGTCACCTACATTTGGAATATCTCTTGTAATTTCTTCTGGTCCAAGTTTTGTATCACGACACTCACAATCATATTCTTCTATATGAATAGAAGTGTATACATCTTCTTTTACTAATCTTTCATTTATCAAAATAGCATCCTCGTAGTTATAACCTTCCCAAGTTGTAAATGCTATTAAAACATTTTTTCCAAGTGACATTTCTCCATTTTTAGTAGAAGGTCCATCTGCTATTAAGTCTCCTTTTTTTACCTTTTCTCCTTTTACTACAACGGGTCTTTGGTTAATACAAGTACCACCATTTGTTCTTTTAAATTTTCTCAAATGATATACATCTATTCCATCTTTTTTGTTTCTTATTGTTATTTCATCGCCAGTTACTTTTTCTACTATTCCATCTTCTTTTGCAATTACTGTAATACCAGAATCTTTAGCAGCTCTATATTCAATACCGGTTCCTACAATTGGTGATTCTACTGTAAGTAATGGAACTGCTTGACGTTGCATGTTTGATCCCATTAAAGAACGTTTAACATCATCATGCTCTAAGAAAGGTATCATTGCAGCTGCAACAGAAACTAATTGTTTTGGTGATACATCTACATAATTTACTTTATCTTTATCAACAACTGTTATTTCTTCTCTGTGTCTTACCCTAATTCTATCATTGATAAATCTTCCTTCTTTATCAACTGGTTCTGAAGCTTGTGCTATTATATATTTGTCTTCTTCATCAGCAGGCATATATGTAATTTCATCTGTTATTTTTCCATCTACTACTTTTCTATATGGTGTTTCTACAAATCCATATTCATTAATAATAGCAAATGAAGAAAGTGCAGATATAAGTCCAATATTTGGTCCTTCTGGTGATTCTACAGGGCAAAGTCTTCCATAGTGTGTATAGTGAATATCACGAACTTCGAATCCTGCTCTTTCTCTTGAAAGTCCTCCTGGTCCTAATGCAGAAATTCTTCTTTTATGTGTTAGCTCAGATAGTGGGTTTGTTTGATCCATAAATTGTGATAATTGTGAGCTTCCAAAGAATTCTTTAATTGATGAAGTTATTGGTTTTGTGTTTATTAGAGTTTGTGGAGTAATTACGTCTAAGTCTTGAATTGTCATTCTCTCTCTTACAACTCTTTCTAATCTTGTTAAACCAATTCTAAATTGATTTTGTAATAATTCTCCAACACATCTAATACGTCTATTGCCTAAGTGATCTATATCATCAACATTGCCTAATCCATTATCTAAGTTTAATAAATAACTTATTGATGCAATCATATCTTCGTTTGTTATATGTCTTGGAATTAATTCATTTATTCTTTCTTTTATAGTATCATGTAATTTTTCTTCCGGAGTTGTATCTATTATTGACTTTAATACTTCATAATTAACATATTCTTTAATATGTAGGTCAGATAAATCCACATTTGGTAATACTTTGTGAATATTTACTGTTCCATTACCTATAATTCTTACTTTTTTATCATCTACTTTTATATCTACAATATTTATTCCAGCATTTCTAATATTTTCTGCTACTTCCTCTGAAATTACTGTATCTTTTTCTACAAAAACTTCGCCTGTTTCTGCATCTATAATATCTTCAAAAGCTACTTGTCCCGCTATTCTAGAAGATAAACTTAATTTTTTATTAAATTTATATCTACCTACTTTTGCCAAATCATATCTTCTGTCGTCGAAAAATAAACCATTAAACAAATTCCTTGCAGCATCTACTGTTGGAAGTTCTCCTGGTCTTAACTTTTTATAAATTTCTATTAATGCTTCTTCAGGTGTTTTAACTGTATCTTTTTGAATTGTAGCTATAATTTTTGATTCATCACCAAATAAAGCTAATATTTGTTCATCTGTAACAATTCCTATGGCTCTTAATAAAGATGTAACTGGTAATTTTCTAGTTCTGTCTACTCTTACATAGAAAATGTCATTTCCATCTGTTTCATATTCTAGCCAAGCTCCTCTTATTGGCATTACTGTAGATGTATATATTTTCTTTCCTGTTTTTGGATCAAATTCTTTTGCATAGTAACATCCTGGCGAACGTACCAATTGGCTTACTACTACTCTTTCTGCTCCATTAATTACAAAGGTTCCACTATCTGTCATAAGTGGAAAATCTCCAAGATAAATCTCTTGTTCTTTAATTTCACCTGTCTCACGGTTTATTAACCTTACTTTAACATGTAATCTTGTTGCATATGTCGCATCTCTTTCTTTTGCTTCCTCTAATGTGTATTTTGTTTTTTCTTCCATGTAGTAATCTAAAAATTCAAGAACTAGATTTCCAGAATAATCAACTATTGGTGAAATATCTTTCAATATTTCTCCTAATCCTTCCTCTACAAACCAGTCATATGAATCCTTTTGTACTTTAATAAGATTTGGCATTTCTATTGAATCTTCAATTTTTGCAAAAGTCTTACGAGTACATTTTTCATACTTGATGTCTTTCATCAAAAATCACCTCTAAAAAATATTAAGCAGAAAAATATATATCAAATTATTTAAAAGTCCTTCTTGTCTTCTTAAAAAGTATTTATAATAATACGAACTTCCTGCTCTCTAAGTTCTATTATTATAAATAATTTTAAGAGCAATTCCTCTTTTAAACAATTTACATAACTACAATATTTAGCAACAAAAAAACTATTGACAAAACTTATTTTTTGTCAACTCTTTTGTTTTTTAGATTTCCTTTAAAAACATGTTTTTTATTTTAATCACCCTTGTTTCTAAATGAAATTAATGTCTCTCCATATTAACACATCTATTTATTAGTATACCTTATTTTCATGCTGCTTGTCAATAGTTTCCATTTTTTTATTTCTATTTTTTTATGCACCTAAAATTGCTCCAATTGCTCCGAAAACTCCTGCTGATGCCAACCCCATAATTATTCCTGCTAAAATAACCCCTGCCATTACAGCAATACTACTTTTTTTAAAATCCATATCTAACAAACTTGCTGCAAGAGTACCTGTCCATGCACCTGTACCAGGAAGCGGAATTCCAACAAAAATAAATAATGCCCAGTATAACCCTCTTCCTGCTTTTTCTTGCAATTTTCTTCCGCCTTTTTCTCCTTTTTCTAAGCAAAATTTAAAAAATCTTCCTATAAACTTTTTATCTGATCCCCAGACCAATACCTTCCTTGCAAAGAAAAATATAAAAGGAACTGGTAACATGTTTCCTATAATACAAATTAAATAAAGAGGCAATATAGAAATAGGGTCCCCCCACAAATTGCTAAGACCAATCGGTACAGCTCCTCTTAATTCTATAAGTGGTATCATTGAAACTAAAAAAACTAAAATATATTTTTTAAACATAACTAAACTCCATATTCGTATTTTTAACTGGCTAATATTGTATTATATAATAAAGTAAAAGTAAATAGTATTTTTTTAAAATAAGCAATTTAAAAAGATGTGCCAAAATTCCCCGTCCCCATTGGCACATTTTTCTGCCAATGGGGACGGGGAATTTTGGCACAAAGAAGACAGAGAAGTTATCTCTGTCTTTTTTGGTTATGTTATATTACATATTTTTTAATTAATATTACTCCAGTTGCTATTATTATTAATATTGACATTGTTAAAACTATATATTGTCCAGTTACACCTGTTTGTAATGATAAGATTACTGGTGCATCGTCTTGGTCATCTTCTCCTTCCACTTTGTTGTTTGGAGTAGAATCTATATCTGGTGTATTGCTGTCATTATAATCTTTGCTTATTTCTGCAACATTTACTTTTAAGCCTAAGTTGTTTTTATCATTTATCCATGTTAAGGTTATTTCTACTATTGCGCTTTCTCCTGGTTGTAGTAATGTATTTTCTAGTTGTGTTGTTACTACTTTGCCATCTACCTCTTCCCACTCTGGATTATCTTCTTTAACAAATTTTAGCCCTTCTGGTATGTAGTCAGATATTTCTTTAACATAACCTGCTATTTCGCCTTCATTTGTCACTTTGATATTATAAGTAAATTTTACAATTGTATCTTTTAATCTGCTTTCTTTAATATCTACTTTAACAACTGGTTCTGGATCTTCGTCTCCTGTGTGTCCAGTTTTTACAATTGTAGTTTTTCCATCATATATGGTTATTGATGAAGTTACCCATTTCTTCAAAGCTAAATCAAAATATTTTACTTTAATTTTTTCAACATCTATGTCATCTTCTTCTGGTTTATTATTATTTGGTGTTGAATCAACATCATCAACAGGGTTGCCATATTCATCACTATCATCAGAAATCTCTGCAGTATTTATTATTATTCTGTCTGAAGTATTTGGCTCTTTTACCTTAAATACAACTTTTACATCTTTATAATCAGGTTGTGTCATTGTAGATGGATTATATGCTTGTATTAAGTTTTCGCCTTCTGTCTTTTCTTGCTCTTTTGATAAGTAATCTGTCTCTATGTATTTAGCTTCTTCTACGTTCGTTGCCAATTCTCCATCTTCTTTATACATTTTCCATCTGTAGCTTATATTTAATTCATTTTCTGGTAAATACTCTAATCCTTCTGGTATATCATCTTTTACAGTTTCTGCATATCCTGCTTGATTTCCCTCATTGTAAATTCTTAATGTATATGTTACCAAGTCGCCATTTACTACTCCTACAGGTGTTTTTGGATGCTCATATGTATGTGTTCCATCAGCATTTTTAGTAAATATTGGTGTTCTTTCTGTTACTTCCTCGTCATTTACTCCAGTTATAAATTTCCTTAATGCTAAATCAAATCTTTGTAATACTAATTTTTCAAAATCGTCATCATCTTCTTGTCCTGGAATATATTCATCTCCATTATTTATTTCATCATCTTTATAATTTGGCAATGTCTCATCTGTTGGTAAAACAACATATGCTGTTGAATCTCTATCTGAAGAAGTATTTCCATTTAGATCTACATATCCTGTAACTTCTGCTATATTTGTAATTTTTTTGTATATATCACTATTTTCTTTTACTTTACATTTTATCTGTACATCTATGTAATCAATTCCATTTGTTGAAAGTTTATCTAATTTTACTTTATCGTTTCCTGGTTTTCTATCTTCATATATAAGATCCCTATTAGCTGAGTATTGTGTATTTAATGATGTAATATCTGTTTTAACTGTTCTGCCATCATTGCTTACTTGCCATCCATAACTTGCATTCAACTCATCATCTATTATAAATTCTAGTTGTTCAGGTATATGGTCTGTTATTTCTGTAACATATCCATCTTCTTCACCTTCGTTATATACTCTTATTGTATATATAACTTCATCTCCCAAATCAACTGCTACAGGAGTTTTTGAATGGTTATATACCGCTGTTTTAGCAGTTCCATTTAATAATTTTGTTATATCTACAATAGGTGCTCTTAAATAATTATCATTTTCATCTTTTAATTCTACTCCATTCACAGATGTTACAAATTTTCTTAATGCTAAATCAAATTCTGTTTTTAATACCGGTTCAATTACTAATTTTTCAAAGTCTTCATCATCTTCGTGCTCTTCTTCGTTAAATGTTTCTACTGTTAAATTTCCTGGTTCTGAATCTCTGTCTTCCATATCTAAAGCATTATTATCAGCTGCTATTTCAGCCACATTTCTTATAACAATCTCTTCTTCTGTTCCTGGTGTCGCAGTAACTACACATTCAATAATTAAATCTTTATAATCTAATTCTTCTTCATCAAATGCTTTTATTTCTGTATCTTGTAAATAAGTAGTATGTACTACAGTTGCACCTTCTATATATTCATGTTTTACTGCTTTCCAACCATATTTTTCGTTGATTTCACTATTTCCTGCTAATTTCAAACCTGCTGGCAATATATCTTCAACTTTTGTTGCATATCCTGCCATTTCACCTTCGTTATATACTCTTATTGTATATGTTACTATATCACCTGTTTTAACTTTTACTGATGTTTTAGGATGATTATATATTGCTGTAGTATTTAAAGTTTTTCTATTATGTATTAATGGTGATACATCTACTTGTGGTTCTCTATTTTCCAATCCTAATGTTTCTAAATCCACACCATTTATTTGTATAATAAATTTTCTTAATGCTAAATCAAATTCTGGTTTAACCTCTATTGGTTTAATTACTAACTGTTCAAAATCATCATCATCTTCTTGACTTGTTGTTCCATATGTTGATAAATCTACATTTCCTGGTTCTGAGTCTCTGTCTTTTTCTTGATATATATTTGAATCAGATGTTATTTCTGCAATGTTTTTTAATACTATATTTTCATTTCCTGCTGTCATTGTTACTTCACATTCAATTTCTAAATCTTTATAATCTAACTCTTCTCCATTAAATGCTGAAATTAGTTGATTTGCCAATTTATTTGTTCCTACATATGTTTTTCCATCGCCAGTTTTTAGCACTTCCCAGCCATTATCTGTGTTTATTTGGCTATTAGCCACCAATGCTAACCCCGCTGGTAAAACATCTTCTACCATAGCTACATATCCATCTGCTTTTCCTTCATTGTATATTCTTATTGTATATGTTACTATGTCTCCTGTTTTTACTATTACTGGGTTCTTACCATGTTTGTAAATGGCTGTAGTAGAACTTTCACTTATTAATGGTGTTGTATCCACTTGTGGTATTCTGCTATCATCTCCTGTTAGTTCTACTTCATTTACTTTCGTTATGAATTTTCTTAGAGCTAAGTCAAATTGTGGTTTTGTATAGCTTGTTGTTATCTCATCTTCTGCTTCTATTTTCTTTCTGTCTACTATAGCTATTGGTTGATTTGATGCCACAGCATTTGTTACAACCCAATATCTTATATCTGTTCCAAAATATGAAAAGTTTATTTTCATTTTAAATTCATTTACGTTTGTTGACATTGGTACAGAGATATAAAATTCTTTATTTACTTCTATATTTGATAGTGTAGTATTGCTACTATCTAATATAGTATAATTTTCTATTTCATTTCCATTTCCATCTGTAAAAGTAACATCATATGTATACTCACAATTAATATTTTGTTTTATTTTATATGGTCCTATTACATATTTATTATTTTCTACATTTACAGTAGGATTTGTTTTTTCTATTTCAAGTGGTTTTATTGTACTATTCATTGAAGGACTCAAAGCTGCTTGTGCATTCGCATTATCTATAAGGTATCTAACTAATTTATTAGCTTGTTGGTGTCTTTCTTGACCATTTTCAAAAATATATTCTCCACCAATTTTTCCATTTAAAGCAAACCTTCCATCCTCATTTTGTATATAGAATATAAATGTATCTCCTACTTGATATTCAGAATTAGGATTTGTAAAATACCATATTGCTAATTGTTGTGCTGCATCTATATCTTCATCTGTTAATTTAATTTCGCTTTCAGGTATTCCTGCTTTAGCTAATAATTGCTTTTTATATTCAGTTGCAGCCTGTTCTTCCTGCTGTGTTTTTGGTGCTACATATGCATTATCTAATATCCATAGCATCTTTTTATAATTTTCGCCTTCTGGTAATACTGTCAGGTATTCTTCCGGTATTTTCTCTTGTTTCATATCAAAAGAGCTAGTATATAGTTTTTTCTCTGTAACTGAGTTACCCCAGTTTTCACTTCCGAATCCTATTCCTGCTCTCAAACAATATATTGTTTCGCTGTGATCAGCTACTGCTGATGGTGTTGTTCCTGTTCCATACGAGCATATCTCCCATACATTTTTTTCATTTACTATATACCCATTGCCAGATTCACGATATAGCTCTAAACCAAACCATTTATTTTCGGTTCTTGCACTAATTGTGTTAAATGTTCCTGCTACAAGTATAAATATAAATGTTAATAATATAATAAGTACAATTTTTCTTTTTAGTTTCATTCCTTTTACCACCTTTTTTACCTATTTATATATTTTTATTTTATATTTTTTTCCATTGTAAGTCAATAACAGTATTTGCCTACTTTTCCATCATTTTCTTAAACTTTATTCTAGTTATTACGGATATAGCAAATACATATATCGAATTCATATATTACAATTATATTACATTTTTGTTACATTTTCAAGTTTTTTAAGCAATTTTCCTATGGATACACCACTTTGCATAAATACCTTACATACTAACACAATTGCAAAATTCATTTTATTATCTTCATCTAGAAGTATTTTTACTTTCTATCAAGAAATTTCTTGCTAATATACTATCAGGATGTATTAATTCTTTTGCATCTATCATATCTTTAATATTTAAATCTAACATATATAAAATTGCAGCATCTATGTCTTTTTCAGCTAATTCTCGTACATATGGCACATCTGGCCATTTTCTGTCCTCTCCTGTTGAATCTGCCATAAATAATATCTTGTCCATTATACTCATGTTCGCTTTTGCTGTTGTATGTACTGCTATAGCAGTACACATCTCATCTATAAAATTATATTCGACTTTTGCAATATGTGCACCTATTTTTGCATGTAATAACCTTGGGCACTTTTCTTCTATTTCATCAATTTTCAAATTATACTTTTTCACATATTCAAATGCCTCTTTTGCAGTCATTTCTTTTGCTATATCATGTATTATGCCTACTAACTTTGCCTTTTCTACATCAACATTATATATTTTAGCTAATATTTCCATTCTGTTCATTGTACAAACAGAATGGAAATATCTTTTTTCTGATAATGTGTTTTTTATTCTGTTATTTATCTCCTCTAATAATTCCATTTTTCATCTTTTCCTATTTAATATATTTTATTTTTTTGCACTTTCAATCAACTTATCTAGTAAATCTGAATATTGTATTCCACATTTTTCCCATAATTTTGGATACATACTTATTTGTGTAAAGCCTGGCATTGTGTTTATTTCGTTTATATATACTTTGTTATCTGCTTTTTTTATAAAAAAGTCAACTCTTGCTAATCCGCTTCCGTCAACAGCTTTAAAAGCTTTTATTGCCATATTTCTTGTTTCTTCTATTTTGTCTTGTTCTAATTCTGCTGGAATTACTGTTCTTGATGCTTGATTCTTATATTTAGCATCAAATGTGTAAAATTCGTCTGCTGGAAGTATTTCTCCAACAGTTGAAGCTTTTACCTCCTCATCCTCTAAAACAGCACATTCTATTTCTCGTCCTTTTATCTCTTCTTCTATTAATATTTTAGTATCATATTTTTCAGCATACATAATAGCTTGTTTTAATTCTTCGCTATTTTTTGCCTTATTTATTCCAACAGATGAACCAGAGTTAGAAGGCTTAACAAATACAGGATATCCTAATTGTTTTTCTACCTTTTCGCTGATTTCTTCTAACTCTAATTTTTGTTCATTAAACTGCTTATCTACAAATGTGTATGTATTGTTACAAGCTTTTATATAAATATAATTCGCTTGCGGAATTCCTGCCTTTTCGAAAAGCACTTTTGTATATACTTTATCCATAGAAACAGATGAAGCTAAAACCTTACAACCAACATATTTTATTTTAAGTAATTCTAATAAGCCTTGTATTGTACCATCTTCTCCATATAATCCATGTAATGCTGGAAATACAACATCCATCTTTCTTAAATATTCAATTTCATTATCTATCTTTTCTAATTCTTTTGGTTCTTCACCTACTTGTAATACCTCTATTTCTTCTAATGGCCTTTTATACTTATACCATCTTCCTTCTAAATCTATGTATATTGGAAAAATATTATATTTTTCTTTATTCAAATTTTTTATTATAGATGTTCCTGAAACAATTGAAACATTGTGTTCAGTAGACATTCCTCCCATTATAACACCTAAATTCATTACTCTCTCCTTCTTTCCCAATTAGGGACTGTCCCCATTTGTCCCGTTTTCCCAATTAGGGACTGTCCCCAATTGTCCTACAAATTTCGCTGAACTTCATTCCATTTGATGCTTTTACAAGTACAGCGTCTCCTTTTTTTAAAAGACTTCCTAATAGCTCTTTTACTTGCTCATTGTTTTCAAAGGTATATACTTCTTTTACCGTTCTTTTGGCAATTTTGCTTATATTTTTTGCTTCTTTACCAACTGTTATTAGTATATCTATATTATTTTTATTTACTTCTTCTCCTACCTTTTCATGTAACTCTTTCGAGTAAGAGCCAAGTTCAAGCATATCACCTAAAACTGCTATTTTTCTTTTATTAGATAATTTTCCTAAATATTCTATTGCAGCTTTCATAGAATCATAATTTGCATTGTAACAATCATTAATTATTAATATTCCTTTTTTATTTGTAGATATTTCCATTCTTTTTTCTGTAAGCTTAAAGTTTAATATTCCTTCTAATATTTTCTCCATTGTAATTCCTAGTTTTAGCCCAACTGCAATTGCACACAAACTATTATATACAAAATGCTCTCCGCCTATTTTTACTTTTACATTATATTCTCTATCTTGGATTTTAGTATTATAATTGCTTCCATCTTCGTCTTGGGCAATATTGTATGCCATTACATCACTCTCGTTTTGTATGCCATATGTAATAACATTTATATTTTCTCTATGTTCTAAGTTCCATTTATGTAATAAATCATTGTCATTATTAATTATTAGTGTTCCTCCTTCTTGCAATCCATCTAATATTTCCATTTTAGCTTTTAATATATTTTCTCTTGAGCCCAAATTTCCTATATGTGCTGTTCCTACATTTGTTATTATTGCAATAGTTGGCTTTGCTATTTTAGCAATCGTACTTATCTCTCCTAAGTGGCTCATTCCTAATTCTACAACCATTGCTTCATGGTCTCTTAAATTTAAAATAGTTAATGGTAATCCTATATGATTATTTAGGTTTCCTTGTGTTTTTAATACTTTATATTTTTCAGATACAACTTCTGCTACTATATCTTTTGTGCTCGTTTTACCAACACTTCCTGTTATAGCTATCACTGGTATTTTATATAAGTTTCTCTTGTAGTTTGCTATTTTTTGTAGTGCTTCTATTGTATTTTCTACCATTATAATTGCAAAATGAGAATATTTTTTTAATACTTCATCAGGTATGTTTACATTTTCTAATATTAAGCATGTTGCTCCCTTCTTTAATGCTTCTTCATAAAATGTGTTGCCATCTACTCTTTCGCCTTTTATTCCAATATATGTATCTCCCGGCTCTATTTCTCTGCTGTCTCTACAAAAGTTTTCGCATATTATATTTCTTTCACCATATATAAGTTTTCCCTCTGTTACCTTTTCAATATCTCCTACTGTTATATTAATCATAATAATTATTTTTCAACCTCTCTTCTTGAATAATTATATTTTATTGTAGATATTATATGCTATAATTATTTAATTAGCAACTGTTTTCATTCTTCTGAACAGAGTAAATTTATTGATTTTTCCTACGCAACATAAAGAAGGACTGCCGATTCTATCGACAGTCTAATTTGATTTTTTATTCTGCTGTTCTATTTGCTATTTCTATTGCTTTTTTTACTATACTTCCACAGGTTTTAGAAGATACATTACCCCATCCACCATCTTGTTTTACTTTATCATATACTCCTAATTCTTTTGCTATTTCTTCTCTTAATTTATCTGAAATTATAGTTCTGTTATTTGACATTTTTATTACCTCCTAACAGATTTTTCTAAAAAAATATATTTATATTTTTTTATACTATTAGTTTGTTCATTTCTTTTAAAATTATTTTCGTATTTTTTGTCATTAATGTGTTAAAGTTCCATTTGGTGTATTTACTATAACTAATATGTCCTCTTCTTTACCTGTAGATGCATTTATATATACTAAAAAATCCGTATTATCTACATTTCCTTTAAATTCCCAACACAATATCTCTGTCTGCCACTTTGTAGGGATTATGGCTAATTTTTCGCTTTCAATTTGCAATTTAGGATTTAAATTTTCTTTTGCTTTTTCTTTACTTATTTTTATTTCTCCTATTGTTCTTTGTTCATGAGAATTTAGATATCCTTTTGTTTCTATTCCTAATATCTCTCCATTATCTAAAGCTACTTTTAGTTTTACTAAATCTGGATATATCGTTACTTTATCTTGCTCATAAGCATAATTAATTGTTACAATTCCACTTTCTTTTAAATAATAGGTTTCTACCATATTTTTAAAGCCTTTTTCTTCTAAGAATTTTTTGCCAAACTCATCTGCCTTTTCTTGAGATATAGTTTCAGCTTTTACTTCCCTGTTATAGTTCATAAATACCACATGTCCACCCTTTTCGGAAATTGAAATATATGCCTTATTTTCTTTATCATTTTTTAATTTAACTGTAAAATCATATGCTATTATATCTGTATTTTCAGATTTTCCATTTGAAGTTATTTCTTCTATTTTGTCCTCACCTATAAATCGTTTTGCCTTATTTTTTGCCGTCTCCTCATCTATATTTTCTCCTGTTAGACCCTTTTTATTCTGACTTGTCATATGCTCTGAAAATGCTCCATCATATATTAATCCCGAATATTCATGGAAATTTTCCTCTAAATTGCTAAAACTATCCTTTGATATATTGCTTACTTGTTGTGCAAATGCAACTGTTCCTTTTTTAGTTAATTCTCCCCAACTTATTCTTCCACCATTTAAATCATTTGATAATTGATTTAACGTATTCTCTAATTGTACACTATAATCATGTAATTGCTTTAAATTATCTAAATCCTCTTGAGTCAATTTTTCATTATATATATTTTTCCTTGATAGAGAATAACTATAATCACTTACTTGATTCAAAAATTTAGATGTATTTTCTAACTCTACACTTTCTATTGGCAATCTAGATAAATATACTTGTGCTAAATTTGCTTCTCTCCACACATTTGTTAATGTTTCTGCTCCATGTTGTGGAGTACTAGAAATTAAAGATTTTGCCAAATATGTTTCAACATTTTGCACATAGTCAACCAATTCGTAAAACGCCATATTATATTGATTTTCTGATGCTTGTCTATACTCTGTTTGTTTTTTATAAATGTATAAGCCTAAAGCAACAATAATTACAATTAATGTTACAACCAATGACAGCATATGTCTATCTTTTAATCTATTTTTCCAATCATATATTTTTTCTTTTACATTACTCAAAAAAATCATCCTTTCTATTTACAAAATCTATGTTTTCCAATTGTTTTTATATATGGTCTTGACCATATCCATTTATTAGTAGCAGTATTGGGATTAAAATAATATATCGCTCCGCCCGTTGGATCCCAACCATTTAATGCATCTCTTGCAGCTTTTACAACAGTAGAACTTTCATCTATTGCTACATTTATTTGTCCATCTGAAACTGCTGTAAATGCTCCTGGTTGATATATTACACCCGCTATGGTATTAGGAAAACTCGAATGCTTTACTCTATTTAATATAACTGCTCCAACCGCTACTTGTCCTTCATAACTTTCGCCTCTTGCCTCTCCATTTATTGCTCTTGCTAGTAGTTGTACATCGGAAATGTTGCTACCTTGGCTTGCTGCTTGCACAGATTTGGCTTTAATATATGTCATTACTTCAAATAATAGAATTAACATTAATAATATAAGTTTTATCGTTTTTTTCACTTGTCCTGGTCCCTTCTTTAAAATTTCATAATGCTGTTTATACGCAAATCTAAAAATTTACTTTCTAATATTTTGTATTATTTTTTATAAATTATTCCATTTTATTTATTTTTTTTATTAGTTGTGTTAAAATTTTAGTGAAAGGGGATAACTTATGAAAAAAATTTTAATTTTTTATGCTTCTTATGGTGGTGGACATCTTTCTGCTGCCAAATCTATAAACAATTACTTAAATGAAAATTATCCAGATATTAAAACAGAATTGGTTGACTGTATGAAATATATTAATATTATTTTAGAAAAGTTAACTACAAGTGCCTATAAAGAAATGGCAAAAAAAGCTCCAAAACTTTGGAAGGAAGTTTATTATCATTCTCAAAAAGGTCTTCTTTCTGAAATCAGTAAAGGCAGCAATAAATTGATGGCAAAGAAACTTGCTAAATTAATTAATGAATTAAACCCAGATTTTATACTTTCTACACATCCTTTTAGTAGTCAAATGGTAAGCTACTTAAAAAGAAAAGGTGAATTAAACTGTAAATCAGCAACAATTTTAACAGATTTTGAAATCCATGAACAATGGATAGTGGGACATGAATATACAGATTTATTTTTTGTTTCTAATGAACATATGAAGGATTCCTTATTAAAACATAATATTCCTTCATCTAAAATATATGTAACAGGCATTCCTTTTTCTAATAGATTTTTGCAAACATTTGATAAAGATAAAATTTTTGAAATGTTTAATTTAGATAAAACAAAAAAAGTAGCTTTAATGTTTGGTGGCGGTGAATTTGGCTTAGGAAAAGACAGAACTGTACAAGTACTAAGGGATTTAATAACTGTTGCTAACAATTATCAGATTATTGCCATTGCTGGTAAAAATGAAAAAATGAAACTAGCTTTTGAGGAAGTTGTTACAAATATGGGAGTACAATCGAGAGTAAGAGTATTACCTTTTACAGATAAAGTACCTGAATTAATGAGTATCGCTAATGTTGTTATTACAAAACCTGGAGGTCTTACAACAACTGAAAGTTTAGTCTCTGGGCTTCCAATTATAGTTATTAACCCTCTTCCAGGGCAAGAAGAAGAGAATGCGTTATTTTTAGAAAAAAGTAAAGTTGGAATTTGGATTAGAAAAGATGATAATCCAGAAGTAGTACTTTCTCAAATATTTAATTCTCCAGACAAATTAGAGGAAATGAGAAAAAATATAAAATTATTAGCTAAACCCAATTCTACTAAACAAATTTGTGAAATTGTTGTAGAAAACTTATAACTAATAAACACACCTCATAATATTTATTGAGGTGTGTTTTTATGTGTTTATTTGATCTTACTCCTTGTGAACTTGTTCTTCTTGCTGCAAGTATTGCAATTGCTTTTAGTCAAGATTTTTCTAAAGAAGAATTGACTATATTAGCAGCATTTTTTACTGCTCTAGGAGATAATTTTGCCCTTTTAAGTACATAATATTATCTTTCTTGTTCGTCGTCACTTCTTTCCTTTAATTCTTGAGTGTATGATACTTCCGGTCTTCCTCTTTCTGCTGCTAATTTTTCTAATCTTTCTCTTATATCATATGTTTCCGCCTTTTTATATCCTCTCATTCTATCTATATCACCTAATGCAACAGCTTTTTCTTTTTCATATGTTGTTTCATTTAATGTTTGTTCTATTGCTTCGTGAAATATTTCGTCTTCTCTCTTACCACTAACTATAGTTCCTTGTTCGCTTTCTTCTGCTGCTATTAACTCTCTTTCTTTTGTCTCTATTGTTAATAACAATTTCAATTCTATCATCCTATCTAAGATTTCTTCCATTGCTCCCTCTGGTATGCTATCTTCATTGTTAAATCTCCTTAGTGGATTAAATATTGACAATTTTTTTGGAGCTGGAAGATTAGCTCCTCTTTTTTGTATTTCACCTTCCCAAAGAATATATTGACATGCAAGTGATGTATATTCTACTTCATCCATTTTTTCCTGATCTTTCTGCAATGCTGCCTCATAAGCTTTAATTTGTCCTTGTAAACTCTCTGTTACTGCAGGCGAATACTTACCTCTATCTACATCTCTTTGCTTGCTCTTTATTACTTTTATTTTTTCTGCTATTCTCTTTTGAAGCATTTTGAAATCAGAATTACATTGATTCATTTGGTCTGTCAAGTTCATTTTTTCTCTCATTTTTAATCCACTCCTTTATTCTCGTTTCTACTAATTCCCTCTTGCTAAGTTGTTCTGCTCCAAGCATAGTGTTTAGTCTTTCCCTTAAGTTTTTTATTTTTCTTCTTAATTTCTTCACTTGCTTTAGGGTCTTTTTAGTTTCTTTTTCTTCCATATTTTTTCCTCCTTTATCATAATTTATCATAAGTTAAATTTCTCTTCTTCCTTCTAGTGCTTTACTTAATGTTATTTCATCTGTATATTCTAAATCTCCGCCTACTGGAATTCCATGGGCTATTCTTGTCACTTTTATTCCCATAGGCTTTACAAGTTTAGAAATATATACAGCTGTAGCCTCACCTTCTACTCTTGGATTTGTTGCTAATATTATTTCTTTTACTGTTCCATCCATTAATCTTGAAAGTAATTCTTTTATTTTTATATCATCTGGTCCAATTCCATTCATAGGAGAAATGCTTCCATGTAATACATGATAAACACCTTTAAACTCATGTGTTCTTTCCATTGCCACTACATCTCTTACATCTTCTACTACGCAAATAGATGAAGCATCCCTTTTGGGGCTACTACAAATTGGGCATGGATCTGTATCTGATATATTGTAACATTTTGAACAATATTTTAAATTTTGTTTTGCTTTTAATATTGCAGAAACAAATTCATTTGTTTCTTCTTCTGTAGCATCTAATATATGAAATGCAAGTCTTGCCGCTGTTTTACTTCCTATACTTGGTAATTTTTCAAATGCTTGTATTAATTTTTCTATTGATGGTGAATAATATGACATACTTCGTTCCTCTCGCTTTTACATCATTCCTGGTATGTTGTATTTTCCTAAGCTTTCAGCTTGTGCTGCATCTACTTTTCTTAAAGCTTCATTTGCACAAGTTAAAATTAAATCTTGTAGCATTTCTACATCCTCTGGATCTACTACTTCTTTTTTTATTTTTATTTCTTTAATTTCTTTATTTCCAGATACTTTAACATAAACTGCTCCTCCACCGGCTGTTGAGTCAAATTCTTTGCTTGCTAACTCTTCTTGTGATTTTTCCATATCTGCCTGCATTTTTTTAGCTTCTTTCATTAATTGATTTATATTCATTCCTCCGAATCCACCCATACCTGGGAAGCCTCCTCTTTTTGACATATTAGCAATCATTCCTTTCCTTATTCTTCTATAATATTAATTGGTATATCTAAATCTGTTGGTAAATTCGCCATTGGATTATCTGGCACTTTATTAACTTTTTCAGTTTTACCATCTATTATTTTTATTTTCATTTCTTTGCCATATTCTATTGAAACTGCCTTTTCTAATTCTGCCATATTTTCTGGTTTTTCTATTATACTTTTTATAAATGGTGTTACTCCATTTTTAAACTCTATTCCTATTACTAAATCATTTAGTTCTACTGGCGTTGCATTGATTAAATTAGTATATAAAAGTATTTTACCTGATTCTTTTAAATTATTCAATATATTTGGCCATTTTTCTTTTGATTTTCCTTCTTTACCATTAATTATTTTTTTTGGTGTTTCTTCTTTTTTAGTTATTTGTTCAATTTTTTTCACTGGTTCTGATACTGTTTTTACACCATTTTTCATTTGCTCTTCTATTTTTTGTAGTCTTGTATTTATTTCTTCAAGACCTGTTACAGTTTGAGAGTTTTGCTCATTATTACATAATTTAATAATTTCCACTTGGAACATTAGCCCTTTTTGTGATGACCATTTTATATCATTTTGCAAATTTGATAAGTCATATATTATTTGCAATAGTCTTTCCTTTGAAATTTTATTAGCTAATTCCTTTATTTGCTCTATTTCTGCTTTACTATATATTTCTAAATTTTCACTGGTTTTATATACTAAAATATCTTTAACATATTTTATCATTTCCCAAATTAAATTATTTATATCTTTTCCTTGTTTTAGTAGTTCATTTACTACTTTTAATGCATTATCAACATCATATTCTATAATGGATTTTACAATCTCATTTATAAATTCTAATTTTGGAATTCCCACCAATTCTTTTACTAATTCTTCATCAATTTTGTCATTTCCTTCTTGTAAGCATCTTTCTAATATGCTTAAAGCATCTCTCATTGCTCCTTCTGACAATACAGCTATAATTTGCAATGCTTCTTTTGTTATTTCTATTTTGCTTTCGTCACATATGTACTGTAACCTTTTACTTATATTTTCATTTGATATTTTTTTAAAGTCAAATCTTTGACATCTTGAAAGTATTGTAGCTGGCAATTTTTGTGGCTCTGTTGTTGCTAAAATAAACTTAACATGTTCAGGTGGTTCTTCTAATGTTTTTAGTAAAGCATTAAATGCACCTGTTGATAACATATGGACCTCATCTATTATATATACCCTATATTTTGCAAGTGTTGGCAAAAAATTTACTTCATCCCTTATAATTCTTATATCATCAACACTATTGTTAGAAGCTGCATCCATTTCCACAATATCTGTTAAAGCTCCTGATAATGCAGCTTTACAAATTTCACATTCATTGCAAGGCTCTCCATCTTTAGGATTTAAGCAGTTTATTGCTCTTGCTAAAACTTTTGCTGCGGAAGTCTTACCTGTCCCCCTTGTTCCATTAAATAAATATGCATGTCCTACTCTATTTGATATTATTTGATTTTTTAATGTTTTTGTAATATGTTCCTGTCCTACTATATCTTCAAATTTTAATGGTCTAAATTTTCTATATAGTGCAATATAGGTCATATTTTCCCTCCTAAATTTTAGGTTACTTATTTTTTCCTTTAGAATTTTAGCCATTCTATGGAAGATAAACACCACACAAAAGTATCTACTTATTGCTGCTTCCTTCCGGACCTGACAAGGTTCATAGGCTTTCATTGGTTTTACCCTCCATACAATGGCTAAAACTCTCTACTATTTAATTATATACTTTTTAATTTATTTTGACAAGAGGAATTCTATAATCTTTTATTCTATTCCTAAATATTCATTATATGTTACTTCTCTATCTATTATTTTGTCTTCTTTAATATCTATTATTCTGTTTGCTACTGTTTGCATTAATTGATGGTCATGAGATGTAAATAGCATATTCCCTTTAAATTTAGTCATTCCTTCATTTAATGCTGTTATGCTTTCCATATCTAAATGATTTGTTGGCTCATCCATTATTAAAAAGTTGGCTCCTGATAGCATCATTTTTGAAAGCACACATCTTACCTTTTCTCCTCCTGATAATACCGCAACCTTTTTTAGTGCTTCTTCTCCAGAGAATAACATTCTTCCTAAAAAGCTTCTAACATATGTTTCATCTGGATCTTTTGAATATTGTCTTAACCAATCTGTTATGTTTAAATCCACATCAAACAAGTAGTTATTATCTTTTGGGAAATAGCTTTGTGTAATTGTCGTTCCCCAAATTAGGCTTCCTTCATCTGGCTGCAATTCTCCTGCAATTATTTGGAATAACACTGTTTTTGCATTTTCATTATCTGCTAAAAATGCAATTTTATCCCCTGCCTTTACTGTGAATGAAATATTATTTAATATTTTTTCTCCATTTATTGTTTTAGAGATATTCTTTACCTGTAAAATTTCTTTTCCTGGTTCTCTATCTGGTTTAAAATCTATATATGGATATCTTCTATTTGATGGTTTTATTTCATCTAATTCTATTTTTTCTAATGATTTTTTTCTAGAAGTTGCTTGTTTAGATTTAGAAGCATTTGCACTAAATCTAGCAATAAATGCTTGTAATTCTTTTATTTTTTCTTCTTTCTTTTTATTTGCATCCTTCATCTGTTTTAGAGCTAGTTGGCTAGATTCATACCAAAAATCATAGTTTCCTGGGTATACTTTTATCTTTCCAAAATCTACATCTGCAATATGTGTGCATACTTTATTTAAAAAGTACCTATCATGTGATACCACTATTACTGTATTTTCAAAATTAATTAAAAATTCCTCTAACCAGTTTATTGTTTTTAAATCCAAGTCATTGGTAGGCTCATCCAATAATAGGATATCTGGATTTCCAAATAGTGCTTGTGCTAGAAGCACCTTTACCTTTTCTTTACCTTCTAATTCAGACATTTGTTTATAATGGTTTTCTGTTCCTATTCCTAATTCATTTAACAATTGGCTGGCATCTGCTTCTGAATTCCATCCATCTAATTCAGCAAATCTTTCTTCAAGCTTTGCTGCCTTCATTCCATCTTCTTCTGAAAAATCTGGTTTTGCATAAATTGCATCTTTTTCCTGTCTTATTTTATATAATTCTTCATTTCCCATTATAACTGTGTCTATAACTGTAAAATCTTCATAAGCAAAGTGGTCTTGTTTTAAAACAGATAATCTCTCTGTTTTTTCTTTAGTTACTTCTCCTTTACTTGGCTCTATTTCTCCTGATAGCACCTTTAAAAATGTTGACTTTCCTGAACCATTAGCTCCAATTATTCCATAACAACATCCTTTATTAAACTTTATATTTACATCTTCAAACAATGTTCTTTTACCAAATCTAATTGTTACTCCTACTGCATTTAACATTTTAATCCTCCTTGAATAATAAACCTAAAAACAATTATACAACATCTTCCAGTACATGTCAAAGGGACGGCAATGTTTTATAGTCTTTAGAACATTATCGCCCCTTATATCTCAATATTAATTTAGCATATGTTTTCTTTTTAACCAAATTGTTGCTATTACACATAATATTACTGAAATTACTGTTATAATTGCAAACCCTAGTGGACTTCTTTGAAAAGGAAGCTCTACATTCATTCCCCATACACTTGCAATTAATGTTGGAATAGCAAGTATAAATGTAACAGAAGTTAATATTTTCATTACTGCATTTAAATTATTGGAAATGATAGAAGCATAAGTATCCATTGTACCATTTAAAATATCACTATATATTTTTACCATTTCAATAGCTTGTTTGTTTTCTATAATTGCATCTTCTAAAACATCTTCATCTTCTTCATATAATTTTATTATTTTTCCTCTTGTGGTTTTCTCCATTACTACTTCATTCGATTTTAATGATGTAGTAAAATAAACTAAACTTTTTTCTAAATCTAGCATTTTTAGTAATTCTTTATTTTGCAAAGAATCTTTTAGTTTGTTCTCTGTGCTTTCTATCTCTTTATTAATTTTATATAATAAGCTTAAAAATCTTCTTGCATTTGCATAAAAAATCTGTAGCAATAATCTACTTTTTTTGTATGTTATAATTTGCTCTATTTTTAAGCTTTCTATAATATCATTGTTTTTTTGCGACACTGTTATTATATAATCATCTCTTACAAAAATAATTCCTATTGGCATTGTTACATAAACTTTTTTGTCTCTCTCTTTCTCAATAGTTGGAATATCAATTATATATAAAATTGTACTATCATCCTCTTCTATGTCTATTCTAGCTTTTTCTTCTTCATCTAATGAATATCTTATAAAATCCTCTTGTATTTCTAATTTTGAACATACCATCTTTATTTCGTCTTCTGTCGGAGAAACCATATTTATCCAATTGCCCTTTTTAAATTCTTTTGTCTCTTCTGTTATATTAGTTTGCATATCTGTACTGTACATTTTTAACATATTGTTTCCCCTTTCAATATTTCTACTTTTTATTCTGTTTTACTATAAATATTGCAACAACTATTATACAAACACTCAATATTCCTAATATTATTATAGCTGGCGTTTTATCTTCTTGCTTTATTTGTACATTCTTTAAGGATATATATGCATTTATTTTATATGTTTTTATGGTTTTGCCATCCTCTGCTGTTACTATGACTTTTATAAAATTATCCCCTTCTTTTAAGTTTTCATTCCCCATAATTTCTATTTTACTTTTTTCATTTTCAGGCTTTGCTGTAATATTTAATTTTTTTATATCTTTATTTATTGTTAAATTATAGTTGTATATATTTCTCTTAAAATCTGGATATATGCTAAAATTTTCTACTTCTAAAGTTTTTAAATTTGCATTTGCCATTTTAGCATTATCTATTTTTGTTACATATATATAATATGTTTTTTGATTACCTGCTTCTGCTGTAACAACTATTTCTATTTTATTTTCTCCTTCTTGTAAGTCATTATTTCCTTGAATATCTACACTTGCTTTTTCACTATCTGAATATGCTTCTATATTTATTTTGTCTGTTTCTAAGTCTACAGTTAAATAATATTCTGTAACATCTTTGCTAAATTCTGGTTCCATATTTTCTATTTTAAGTACCCTTAAATCTGCATTTTCAGACTTTTTCTCTTGATATTGTGGTGGATTATAACTTGGATAACTAGGCTCATAATCATTGTTTTCTGGTTCTACATTAGTTTTGTTTTCCACAGCAGGTGGTTCTTCTATTGGCTCATTTTCATTTATTGTATTTGTTATTGAATTTGTTTCTTCGTTTTCTATTTTTTCTGATAGTGCTTTAACATATGTGGAAAAAATAATTGTTACAGTAATTATAATACTTAATATTTTAATTTTCCTCATGTTTATTAACATTCCTTTCCAAATTGTTAATATCTCTATTCCCATTCTTCATTTTTTAATATTTTTTGTGGATTTATTGTTGTTAGCTCTTGTAATTTGCTTTCTCCAACTATTTTTTTTATTTTTTTTATAGTCTCTGGTATAATTAGATATGTTCCCTTTTCTCTATGTACATCACTTCCTAAAAAGTGCACTTGATTTTTCTTTAATAATGTTTTTATAGTTTTTTCCGCTTCATTACCATATAAATTTACAATACTTCCATAATTGCATTGCATTAAACAACCTTTTTCTATATATTCTTCTACTATACTAGGATCTTTTTGCACACATTTATATCTTTCTGGATGTGCTATTATTGTTTTAATTCCTTTTGCCTCTAAATAATATATAACATAGTCTAAATATTGAACATTAGAAGCAATAGGCAATTCTATTAACATATATCTACTATTGGCAAGTGTTAACAATTTATTTTTTTGCATTAACTCTTCCATTTGGTTAGATATATATATTTCCATACCTGAATGTAGTTTTATGTTTGGTCCCCTTTGATCAAGCACCTCTTGTAACTTATCTTTCCAAAATATTAATTCTTGTGCATCGGTTTCATAATAATTTAAAAGAAAGTGTGAAGTTAATATAACATCTGTAAACCCTACTGCTTTTGCCTCTTTTAGAATGTTAAATGTTTCCTCAACGCTTCTAGCACCATCGTCTACATTTGGAATAATGTGTGAATGTACATCAATCATTTTATACTCCTATTTTTTGTTTAAAAATTCATTTAATTGGTCTGTTATTTCTCGTTTCTTTTCTTCCTTCATAACTTCATCTGTTTTAAATACATATTCGTCTCTATGATATTTTCTTTTAGGGGCTGGTTCTACTGCTGTTGATGTGCCATAATAATATGTTGATTTATACTCTTCTGACTTAACAGGAATTTTATTTATTATTACACCAGCAATTTTGCCACCTACATTTTCTATTGATTTTTTTACTTTTGCTAAGTCATCTTTTTTGGTAGATTTATACGCTGTTACAATCATTGTAGTATCTGCAAGCCTTGCTAATATTAATGCATCTGTAACTAACAAAGCTGGTGTTCCATCTAATACTATAATATCAAAAACATTTTTTAGTTTTTCCAACATTTCTATTGTTTTTTCAGAAGCTAATAATTCTGAAGGATTTGGTGGAATATTGCCTGCTGGTATTAAATATAAGTTTTCTATCTCTGTTGCTTTTACATATTTTAATATATCAATTTCTTTACCTCTTTCATCTATGCCAGATAAATAATTTGATAATCCTGGCGTAGATGGCATAGAAAACATTGTTCCTAATCTGCCTTTTCTCATATCAGCATCTATTATTACAACTTTTTTACCTGCTTGTGCAAAAGTAATTGCCAAATTAGACGATATCCAACTTTTACCTTCTCCAGGCATTGTAGAAGTTACTAATATTGTTTTTAAATCCTTTTGTGAATTCATAAACTGTATATTTGTTCTTAGAGTTCTAAAAGTTTCCGCTATTGGTGATTTTGGACTTCTTTGTGCTATTAATTCCTTTTTCATTTTTCATTCATTCCTTTCTCTTTTGAGTGTTACTATTTTCCTCTGTTGTTTTTTAATTCTATATCATAATTTGGTATTGAACTTAATATAAGTAATCCTGTAGCATTTTCTACATCTTGTTCTGTTTTTATTGTATTATCTAGCATAGTTGCTATTAATACATATACTGCAGCTACTACTAAACCTATAAATGCAAAGACAGCAGTATCTTTAGTATGGTTTATATTACTTGGTATAGCATTTGCCTCTGCTCTATCTAACACATATACATTACTTATATTATATATTTCTACTATTTTTTCACTAAAAACTTTGGCAATTTCATTTGCTATTAAAGCTGCTTGATTAGGATCTTTATTTGCTACAGATATTTCTATAATTTCTGTGTTTTTAACAGCACTTACTTTTATTTTTCCTTTCATGTCTTGTATCTGTGCTTCTGGTATATTTAAATTTGTTGCTACTTGTCCTAATACTACATTTCTTTTAATTAATTCGCTATATGTAGAAACAAGTTTTGAGTTCATTGTTAAATCTGATGCACTAATTGCTCCTTCACTATTTTGCGCTGTTGATGAGCTTTGTGCTAAAACTAAAGTTGTAGCTGACGTATATTCTGGTACAATATAAAAATATGAATACACAACACCTATAACTATGAACAAAAGTGTTATTAGTATAATTTCCAACTTTTTGTTCCAAAACATTAAAAATAGTTCTTTTAAATCTAATTCTTCCATAATTTCCTCCTTGGTATTTTTGTGCCATATAATTATAGTATAACTATAAATCTTTTCTTTGGCAAGGTGTTTTTTATATATTTTTTAAGTTAAATTTTGGGCTGTCCATAATTGGGTATAGCAAAAATACCCAAAAAAATGTATAATTATTTAGAGGTGATTAATTTGAATCTAAATGAATTAAACTGTATTAATGAAAATATTAATTTAGATGAGTACATTGATTTTAGGGAAAAAGTAAAAAAGCAAATGGAATATCCAGAATGGCTTGGAGATTTGTCTAAAGATGATTTAATAAAGTTGATAAATAGCGATTCTAAAATATGGATTTACTATTTAAACGAAGAGCCTATATGCTCAATGATGTTAATTCCATCAGATGAAAAGTCTTTATTAAAAATGTGGATTTAAATATAAACCAGAGAAAATAACCGGTATGTATTTGTGGATAAAGAAATAATTAAATAACCTCTATATCATTTTAGAATTAGCATATGCACTCACTCCTATTGATATTATGCTTAAAATAATTAAGATACAGCTTAATTTAAAAGCTGTATTTTTAAATTGTTAAAATTTAATTATTTTTAGTATCAATTAAAACTCGTTTCTTATCTGTTAAATTTTGTATTGTTGTTACCATTGGAAAACACAAAACTAGTTTAAAGGTATGTCCCAAAAGTGACAAATTTTATTTTCATCTAATTTTGCTATTATATCTAAAACTCCTAGCTTATCATCTTTAAATTCTCTTCTCAATATTGGATTTTTGCTTAAATCTATACTCTCTATTTTCCTATCCAATATTGTTTCTAAGAATCCTTTTGTTATACTTTTATTTCCTACCTCTCCAAATAATGCTTAAAGTACTACATCTAACTTTGGTGATAATGTTTTTGTATTTTTCATTTAGAAAAAAATATTAAAGAAAAATAAAAACTGTAACACACTAAACGGTCTTACAATTTTTATTTTAATACAAATATTTGATAATCTCAAGAAAAATCATATTTCAAAATTCGACAAGAAAAAATTAGAGCCAATTATGGACTGTCCAAAATTGGGCATTTTGTCACAAAAAGGGACGTTCCTAAAATTTAAATTAAATTTATTGTATTTAGAATGTATGACTCAAAACAACATATTCAGCTTGTATATTACTTTCCTTTTAAAATCTTATAAATTTTATAAAATCTGTTTCTAAAATTGCTATCTTTAATAATTTTTTTGCAATATTTTTTTGATATTTTTGCTAAGGAATCATTATTTGTTTTTAGTTCATTAATAATAGAGTATCTTTCTAAAGGAACAGCTACGTTTTTTCTCTGTTGATGATTAAAACATTCGGCTATATTTTCTTCTTGATAAATTATATTATCCTTTATTTTCTCAAAAATTTCCATTCCTGCTTTTGTATTAATTATTACTTTACTTATTCCAACTTTACTTTTTCGTCCCCAAAAATCTCCAAGCCTTATATCTGAAGCCATGTATTCTCTATAATTACAATCATAGCAGCACTCATTATATATAAGCCCACTTTCAAAATAATCATAAAATTTGTTTCTCTTTACTCGTTTTGAGTCAATTGTCATTTCTGTTTTCCATCCATATTGTTTATCTCTAAATTTTATTTCTTTATTAATAGTACACTCTTTTTTAAATTTGTCCCATAATAAATATGATGGCACACCATGACATATTAAATCCACTAAAATAAATTTATCTCTTTTATTAACGCTTTTTAAATAATTATCAATAGTTGCAATTTGGCAGGGTGTCCCAATAATCAAAGCGCATTTCAAATCTTTGATTTTTTTAAAAGCATCTACAGTATAACTTTGCAAATATTTAGAGCCACTAAGTTCGTCTATGTTATTTTCGCTATCTATTAGAATATGCTCTGCTCTATTATTTTCATAATTATAAGTGCATCCAATAACTGGCTTGTTCTCTGTTAATGCTTGCTTTGTTAGTTGGAATGCTAGTCCCCCTGAAGATGATCTTTTTAGAACCTCATTTGATTTAGAATAAGCGCTAAACATTTTTTGTTTTCCTATATTTGTAGCATTGTTATGAACTTGACCACAATTTCTTTTGCATAGTCCACATTTTATACACTTTTTACTATCTACTGTATATGCATAAAACCCATTCTCATTTTTTCTAATACTTATACATTCCTTCGGACATATCGCTGCACAAACACCGCATCCAGTACAATTATTTGTAATAACTAATCTTTTCCCTACTTTTTCATTAAATAAGCTATTTCGCAAAAAGTCAATACTCTCTCTTCTTTTTTCATCCAGCTTTGCATTAACAGTCTCATATTGAATCTCGGTTAAATTTATTTTCTTGTCATTATACAATCGATTCTCTAAATCAAAGGTTTTCAGAATATTAAAAACACGCGAATTCTGAGAAAATTTATTTTCTTTGAATCTTTTTAGTGCTACAAATGGTTTGTTAAAATTAATTGCAAATAGAACTCCATGGTAAGAATCAGTTAACACATAAGCAGCATTACTGATATACTCCACAAATTCCTTTGGCCCACAATTAAATATAATGGAACTTTTATCAAAGCAATTAATTAAATTATTTATAAGAATCACTTTAAGTGGTAATTTAAGCTTTCGAGACATTTCTTTTGCTATTTTTATATACTTTTTATTGTTGCCCAAAAAGTAACATAATATATAATTGTTTGCTTTTGATTCTATCTTAAAGGAATTATTCCATTCCTCTTTTGTTAATAGTAACGTTGGATCTAAAACAACCTCAACATCTTTATTACAAATTTCTTTAATAATTTTTTTCCCTTGTTCTTCTCTAACTGAAATGTTGTTAAATTTACTTAATAATTTTTTAATTTTTTCCTTTAGCTGTTCATTATTAACACTACTAACTCCAAAGCTTGGCGCATATGATATTTTTTTCGAGTCGTCCTCAACAAAATCTAAATAATAGTGAGAATCAAAAAAAATTGGAGACCATATTTGATCACTTCCGCAGACAACCTTATTCAAGCCATCTGCTTTTTCTTTTAGTTGAGTATAAGTATCATATTCTTCTGATATATGTAAATCATCTATTCTAAATTGATCAAATTTTTTATTAATTTTACTAATTTCTAAATTATATCTCCTTTTGTATCCTCTATCTGTTAGTTGAGATAATATATACTTTGGTGTCATATCATATATATTTGTTTTTCTCACTTTTGGTCTATAATTAATAATTTCTGGAACTAATTGCATATCTTCTATTTTTTTAGATAAAGCATATGCCTGTAATACTGTTCCGTAATTATTATAAGTAAACCATGTCATAACTCCAACTTTATTCACTTCATAAAATCCTTTCTTACCGATCTAAATAAATCTACTAATTCTTTTTTATATATAAGTAATAAAATAATTAAAATACTAATTGATATAACTTGAGCTATTAGTGTCCTAAAACAAATAATACAAATACACATTACTAAAATTAGCAAATACGAAAATAGATCTTTTTTCAAATTAATATCTAACACAATATACTTTTTCATAAAAACAAGTCTTAATATCCAAACGGTTATATATGATATACAGGTTGCAATTGCTGCTCCTTGGGCTCCGAAATTAGGTATCAGTGAAAAATTCAAAGCAATATTTGCTATAGCTCCAACTGCAGTGGATTTCGCATACATCTTCGAATCTTTATTTGCGGCATATATCGAACCTAAAAAACCTGATAATGCTCCAAATAAAATTGCAAGTAAAAGAAATGGTACATATTTCCACGCAATAAAAAATTCTTTGGCAAATAGAATTTTAGCTATAACTTTCAAAAAAATCAATATTAGGCATACGAAAAATAATATTATTATATTATATATCTTATACATATTTGAAAAAAACTCTGCTGAATTTTCTTTATCATATTCTTTTATTGCGGAAATTTGCCATGCTTGTGAATATATTGCTTGTACAAATTCTATAATCGTTGGAATCTTGTATGCAACTGAATAAATGCCTGTAATATTCAAGTCATAAAATAATAGTAATATGTATTTATCAGATGCATTATTAATCCACCAACTTATCGAATTTAATACAAAGTTTTTACTATACTTTACCATCTCTTTTTTTAGAGCTGTATCCTTCTCTTCATTACTAATAACTTTATATTTTTTTAAATTACAAATATAAATAATTATTACTATCATATCACTTATTATTAATGAAGCATAATAGCCAACTACAGATAATTTAAAGTATAATAATAATAGACAATTTAATAGTATTAATGCAATTACTCTAATAACGCTTGCCCATCCTATTATTTTAATTCTCTCTAGCCCCTTTAAATAATAAGTTAGGAGCGAAGAAACCGTGTATACTAAATAATAAATATTAAAAAGAATTAATGTCTTTAATTCCATTCCCAATAGCCAAGCCACAGCAGATATCAATAATAATAATATATATCCTTTAAATGCAATATTAAGAGAGTTTAATAGTATCTGTTTTTTATTGGTGTTTTCCTCTATTGTAAACCTTATTATTGCTTCTGTAATACATAAAGTTAATATAGGCATTGCTAAATTCACTGTAGTAGTTATCATATCTATAGTGCCATATTCTTTTGATGTTAAAATACTAGTATATAAAGGTAGCATCAAAAACATTAATAATTTTGTAATAAAATTACTAATTGTAAAAATGCTTAAATTTTTCAGAAAATACTTATATTTCACTTCTTATGTCCTCCGAGTTTCTTTATCCACTTAAAACAATTTATACCAAAAATTCGATGAAATGGTTTAGTAATATTACTAATAATTAGTTGTTTTTTTGGTACCCAGGATTTTAAAAACCAATGTATACTTTGTGTATTTTTTGTTTTATTCAATCTACCTGTAGCAGCCTCTAATGGATTAAAAAAATCTATAGGATAAATGGCTACATCATTAATCTTTTCATAATTTCCATTTAATTCAAATCCATTTTTTCTAAATACTCTGCTATTTATTATAGGGCATGGAGTCATATCCATCTTTCCGTCTTTACTTAAGAATTTTTTGTCATTATAATCATCTAGCATCTCTTTGATAATCCAATTTTTTTTTGTAGCTCCAAATCCTAGTCCCGTATTAACAGTATTTTCCGTCTCCAGTCCAAAAAAAGCTTCATTACTTAATATATCATTGTCGAATTTCTTTATAACTTCCACATCCACGTCAAAGTATATTCCTCCATTATGATAAATTATATATAACCTAGCAACATCTGTAAAAAAAGCATATTTTTTATTTAAATATGCTTCTTTGGCATAATTGTTAAAATTTATATCAAAATTTTTTTCATTCCATTCTATGATTTCATAGTCTGGAAAATATTTTTTCCATGATTTTATACATCTTTTTGCCTTTGTAGGTAGTTCATTTCCTCCAAACCAGCAATAATGAATTTTTTTTTCAATCATATTTTTTCTCCTTTTTATTAAATAAACTGATTATCACTAATGGAAGTATTGTACCAAAGAGTCCTTGTAAAAATATCTGTCCATTATAAATTACTGGTATACATGCTAATTTTACTATGATAATATAGCAAATAAATTTATCAAAATAATTATCAATTTTTTTTATTTTAGATTCACATTTTACAGTTATTATAGTAAATAATGAAGCTATTAGTGGTGCAAATATCTTTCCAAATAAAAACATAGACTGCCCTAGCGATGGCACTATTTGGCTATTATATTCATCATTTATGTAGCCGCAAAAAACTGTTGTACTCGTTTGCATATTAACAAAAAAGGTTTTAAATAGTGGTATACTTCTTAAAAAATCCCCCATAATTATTTTTAAAGGGTTTTCTACTTTTAGTTTTAATGAAACTGCCACATTGTAAACTCCCGTAAAATACACTTGCAATGTATTAGCAATGTTATAAGCAGTTTCTTTATAGTTGTAATCTGATATTTTTTCACTTATTAATCCATAGAAAAAAATCAGTCCTACTGTTATGCTTAATATAGTATATATTTTTTTCTTATTATCCGGATAAAATTCAGTTAATAATAAAAAATAAACACAGGCAAAATATAAATTTTGTGCAAGAGTATCATCACTGATTAAGCTTCCAATTAGAATAATGGCTAATGATGATATAAATTTAAACTTACTATTCTTCTTATTTTTAATGGCTAATAATATAATAAAGATTATAACTTCTTTAATAATTTTAATACACCAACTTATCATATAAAATATTAACTTAGGCATAGAATTCAAAGAAAAATTATATTTTTTTTGCCATTGTATTAGCTCTGAATTTGATAACACTCCAAACTTAAAGCTATTTAATATTTGAGGATATCTAACGCAGAAAAGCGTACATATAATTATTAAAAATAATATTATTAACTTCATGTTTTTATTAACTTTAAATTTAATGTTTTCATTGTTCTCCGATTTCTCTGTACTTTCGTTCCATTTACCGGCATTGATGTTTTTATTTTTTGGTAGAAAAGATAGTATAAAAAAAACAAATATAAATTCATAAATCATGAATAGAATAGCTGTATTGTAATCTAACTCTGAACTTTTCGTCGAAAAATAATCTCCAATTGCCATAAATGCAGGTGCAACGGACATCCTAATAAAATATGAAACAATGATAATAAATGAGCCTATATACATCACAGAATTTTTATTTGCTAAAAGATACACCGATAGTCCAAATATTAAAAATAATGGCAACAGGCATAAATATCTACTTTCAATTGTAGAATTACAGCATAAAACCACAAAAAATGAAATTATGGAAATAAAAATCATCGCTATTAGAAATATATTTTTTATTTTTTTATCTAGCATCTTTTATTAGCTCCTTATATTTTTTTACTGACTTACTCGCAATAATATTCCAAGTTAAATTGTTCTCTATATATTTCCTAGAATTTTTACCAAATTTAAAAAAATGTTTTGATTCTTTCTTTAGTTCATTAAGTATTGTACTAACTTCATCTGGAGTCGAACAAACAAGTCCGCACTCATTACTCTGAACAATACTTCCAAATGTAGTCCCCTCACTTACTATAACCGGCATTCCTAAGGCCATTGCTTCCATTATTCCCAATGGTTGTCCTTCAAGTCTCGAAGTTTGTATAAAAATATCATTTTTAATAATTTCTGCTATTTTTTGATTATCAAATACTGGTCCATGAGCTTTTACCACTCTTTCTAGATTCCTTTTCTTTATCATTTCTCTGATATGATTTTCTCCCTCATTTCCTGCTCCGTAAAGATTGACTTCTATTTTATTTATTATCATGTTCTTATAAGCTTTCTTACATCCATCTAATAAAATATCTAACCCTTTATGATATACAGCATATCTTCCCACGTAAACTAATTTAATGCAATTTTCTGAGAATTTTTCTTTTTTTAAGCTTGGTGTATATATACCATTTCCCATAATAAAACTATCATTTTTGAAATCAGATGACATTTTTTGCTCTATTTCAGATAAATATTGGATAGCTTTAGCCTTTTTTATAAATCTATTAAATAGCACTAAATTTCCAAATACTTTTTTTATTTTTTTTATTTTTTGGGCATCTTTAGTTAAAGAGCCATGCGGAATTATAATATACGGAATATCTTTTTTTAATATTTTGTTATATATACTTATATATTGTGAAATATATATTCCATGAAAAACAACTAAATCGGGACAGTTAAACGGTTTTGGCAAATTATCAATATTTTTATTAATTTCATTATAGTAAAACACGTTTTTTTCTGACTTTAGTCTCTCTATTGGGGTATTATTGCAATTCAGTAAAGCTACTTTGGCAAATTTGCTTTGGTTTATAAAATGTTCCGGCACAACATTTGATATACCACTTGTTTTATTATTTGTTATTGAACATACATGTAATAAATTCATATATTAATTCCCTTCTATTATTTTAACTATTTGATTATATGTTTTTTTTCTATCAAATTTTTCTTCTGCCAAATTTCTATTATTTCGTCCCATCTCATCTCTTAATTTTTTATTCTTTATTAACCTCTTCATTTTTACTACTAGATCACTTAAGTCATTATCTGAAGAATTATAGCCAATTTTATATTTTTCTACAATCTCTTTATATTCAAGACTTGCTTGAGTATTAACTACTGCTATCCCCGCCATAGCATAATCTCCAACCTTATTGATTATACTCCCTGCAGAACCTTTTTTTATTGGATTGACTGCTATATCGCAAGAACATAATAATCCAACCATCTTTTCGTATTCTAATCTTCCTGTGAATTCACAGTTAATGTGCTTTTCTTTGGCAAACTTTTCAAAATCATCTTTTAATGGTCCATCACCCATAACAATAAATTTTATATTTTTAATGCCTTGATTATTTAGTATCTTAATAGCTTTCATAATCAAAAGAATATCGTAACTATGTCCCAATGTACCTATATATACAATTCTAATAATATTATCGTTAAACTCAACATTATTTTTTTCTTTACATTCATCAAAATAGTTTAAGTCAGTACCTAAAAAAACGCTCAAACCCTTTTTTACCTTTTTATTTACTTTCAAAGCCCTATTGCAATATGTTTCAGATACTGCAATTATATCATCTGCACATTTATATATATAGTTAGCTTGTCTTTTCATTGGATAAAAGATTGCGTTACTTAATAATGGAATTTTAAACACCATTTTAAATGCTTCTGGCCATAAATCTTGTATGTCTATTACAAATCTAACACCATTTTTCTCGGCATATTGGGCTACTATTTTTCCAACTGCTAAAGAGGGAATAGCACAATATATAATATCTGGTTTCCTTCTTTTTTCTAAATACTCTTTAATATTTTTTGATAACTTTTTGTGACTATTAAATCTCTTTAGACACACATTTTTAGGATATCCTGGTTCATGGCATGCTGTTATTTTTACTCCATCCAATTTTCCTATCTTATTAAATTTTTCTTTTTTAGTATGATTAAAATCAGATGTAATAATTTCAACATTGTTATTTTTTGACATTGCCAATAATTTTGCAATATAAACAAATCTACTATTATTACTTTCAAAGCATTCAATATCTCTTAAGTATTGTGACACTATAACAATATCCATCTATTTTCACCTTTTTATAAATATTTCTCTTTATCAAAAATCTCTTCTGATTCTAATAATAGTGGTTCTACATCTACATCTCTTAAAAATACATATGGTTTCTCATAATGATAAAATTGATTTCTTACAACATTATCACAATTTCCTGCCTCCATTATTTTTATTGTATCCTCGATTAAGTCAAAACCTGCTTCAGCCATTACGCCTGTATATGCCATATGCCTAATATTAACTTCTGTAACTTTCATTTTGCCATCTTTATCTTCTTTCAAATCAAAAGATAAAATTCCATGGGCTTTTACATTCAACTTTTTTTCTAAATATTTAATACATCTATCGCAGAATTCATTTATTTTGTCTTCATTTAGAAATCTTCCAAAGTGTGTATTTCCAGTAACATGTGATGGTGCAGTACTAGCCATAACATATTCTACACATTCTAATGCAGCACCTTTTACATATTCTCCATTATAATATAACATTTGGTTTGCAAGATGTCTTCCTGTAAGATATTCACTTACTGTAAACTCTGGAATTGTCGAATTTATAAACAGCCAACTTTTATAACTTGATATATCATCTAACTTCAAAGATCCCAAGCCCCCAGTGCCCTCTGTTGCTCTTATCCAACATGGAAATCCTATCTCATTTTCTACGTCTTCATAACGTGGATTTTCCTGTGTTACCTTTATTGTTTTAGGAATAAATTCTGTGCCTTTAAGTAAATCAGCCATTATTGATTTATCCCTTAATGACATTGATAACAATTTACCGCCCATAAAAACTTTACATGGATATTTCCCATTTTTCTCATAGTAATCTCCCCATTCTACGATTTCACTTTCAGGCTGAACAAAAGCGTAATCTATTTCTTTTTCTTTAACTAATTTTTCAATCCAAGGAAAATATTCTTTTGATGTACACTTTGGGCATACAAAATATTTATCAAGCAATCCCTTCATAAAAAATCCTATTGCCTTTTTGTTTATATCACATCCAATTAATTTATAATCCGGATGATTTTTTCTTATAATCTTTGCAATTGATCTTGGTGTTAAACCACCTATTCCTGTTATTAATATTGTTTTCATAATTTTTCTCTTTTCTTTATATATTTTCTAATATTATTTTGACTTCTCTCTTCATATCTTTTTCGTCATATCTTTGATCACAAATTAATGATAGTTCATTTGCATACGTCTTGTTTCTAAAATTATTAAAATTTGGCCAATGAATAGGGCAATATACATTATTATCAATTAATTTTTTCCTTATATAGTCTCTGTTTTTTAAAATTATTGGAACAAATAATGGGCAATCCCCATCTTTATAGTTATATAACATTTTTACATTATCATTAAATACAAAATTTTTTTCAATTGTTTTTGAGTTGTCTATTCTTTTTCTTATTATATCTTCTAAATCAATTCTTTTTAATATCTCTAAAGATTCATCATCCATCTTCCTGTTTTTGTAATCAGTTATAAGTTTATTACTTTTATTAAATAAATCTAAAAACATATCTTTACAATCAATATTTTCATTATATATATACTCTCGTTTTAACTGCATTGCTAGTTTTTTACATTTTACCAATTCCTCGTTTATTGTATAATTATCAATATTTTTCTTAAAGTTACAGTTCTTATTAATTGCAATTGCTCCTGTATAAATAGGAAACCATTTTCTTAAACTAGCGATTAAATAATTAGAACTTTCACAATGGCTTTTTTTACAAAAAACTCTATGAGTTATATCTTCTATTACAGCAATATTTTTCATTTTAAATTTTTTTATATAATAATCCATATTTGAATTACTATACCCAAAATATGACATACCAAAAAATATTGAACAGTTAAATTGAACGTCTATATAAAACTTATTATTCATCAGGTCAACATTATAATATTTAATGTTGTATCCCTTATCTATAAATGGTTGTACCATAGAGTTACAGCAATAGTCCGGCATATATACTATTTTTTTATCGTCCTTGATATCTTCTAGCACATAATCTATTGCTGTTCTCCCAGACATCAAGTACTTTACATCAAGTCCTAGATTTTCAAAATATTTTAAATTATCTTTTTTAATCAAGTTTTCACTTTCTATCTTCCAAAACTCGCTACCTATTTCTTTCATTTTGGTACTCCTCTTTCAGCATCGAGTACATTATTAGGTTGTTATATTTTCCATTCTTATATATTGCTTTTCTTTGAATTCCTTCTCTTACAAAACCTATTTTTTCAAATAGTGACATTGAACATTCATTATATTCCAAAATATTAACAAAAATTCTATTCATATTTAATTCTTCAAAGATATATTTAGTTAATAATATTAATGTTTCGTAGCCATACCCTTTTCCTTGAAATTCTTCAAGCAGTTTGACATCAATGGAACTACTTCTATTTTTCCAATCAATTCTACTAATTATCGCTGTTCCGTATGAAATTTTTGGGTTTTCTTTACTTGATATCATATATCTAAAATTACTATCATTTTTTAAATTATTAAACCAAGTAAAATGCTCCATTGATGATATTGGTTTACTCCATCCAACAACATCCTTTGATACATTTTCGTCATTTATCAAAGTTTTTAGCACATTTATGTCTTCGTCTTCGATATTTCGTAGATAAATTTTATCTCCTACTAAATTCATTCTTTTCCCTCCTATAATCATCAAAGTCCTTTGTTTTTCCTGTTCCCCTTACAACTATATTCTCTTTTTTTAAAACTTTTTTTATTGTCATTAATATAATTTTAAAATCCTCTTTAAAAGAAACATTTTTTTTATATTGCAAATCAAAGCTAAATCTTTCTTCCCATTGTAGGGCATTTCTCCCATTTACTTGTGCTAGCCCTGTTAGTCCTGGTCTTACATCATGCCTATGTTTTTCTTCTTCTGTATAGTATGGCAAATATTCTACTAATAATGGCCTTGGTCCTACTATTGCCATATCTCCTTTTATTATATTTATTAGTTCTGGTAGCTCGTCTAAGCTTGTGCTTCTTAAGAATTTTCCAAATTTTGTTAGTCTATACTCGTCCGGTAATAGGTTTCCATCTATATCTCTTTTATCTGTCATTGTTCTAAATTTGTACAGTGTAAATATTTTTTCGTTTTTTCCTGGTCTTTTTTGTTTGAATATTATAGGACTCCCTAGGTTTATTCTTACTAATATTCCAATAATTATCATTAATGGCATTAATACTATTAATGCCATTAGACTTAATATTAAGTCTAATGTTCGTTTTATGTATTTTGCGTACATTATGTTCTCCCCTTTTGGTTTTAATGGCCCTATCTACTAACACTATTCAAAGCATTTTTTTATTATATCTATTACTCTTTCTTGTTCTTCTTTTGTCATTTTTGTATCTGATGGTAAGCATACTCCTCTATTAAATAAATCTTCCGCTACTGATGTTCCATTACTATTAATTGTTATAAAATCATAATCTTTAAATACTGGTTGTAAATGCATTGGTTTCCATACTGGTCTTGAATCTATATTTTCTTTTTCTAATGCTTCTATTATATCTAGTGGTTGTACCTTTGAATTTTCATCAATTAACATTGCTGATAGCCAATGGTTTGGCTTTGTATTTTCTGTCATTGGTTGCATTGTTATTTCTTTTATTGTTTCTAATTCTTTTTTATAAGTTTTATATATCTCTGTTTTCTTTGCTATTCTATCATCTAAAACTTTTAATTGTCCTCTACCTATTCCTGCACAAATGTTACTCATTCTGTAGTTATATCCTATTTCTTTATGTTCGTAATGTCTTACAGGTTCTTTGCTTTGTGTTGCCCAAAATCTAACCTTTTTTATTCCATCTTCATTGTTAGAAACTAGCATTCCACCACCACTGGTTGTTATTATTTTATTTCCATTAAATGAAAATGCTCCATATTCTCCAAAAGTTCCCGTTTGTTTGCCTTTATATGTTGCTCCCAAACTTTCTGCTGCATCCTCCAACAAAGGTACATTATGTTCTTTACAAATTTTTGTTATTTCATCCATTTTAGCTGGTGTTCCATATAAATGCACAACAACTACTGCTTTTGGATTTGGATATTTTTCAAATGCTTTTTCTAATGCTTTTGGATCCATGTTCCAAGTTTCATATTCACTATCTATAAATACTGGTCTTGCATTTTGATATATTATTGGATTGCACGTTGCTGAAAAAGTTAATGATGAACAAAATACTATATCACCTTGTTGTACTTCTAAAGCTTTTAATCCCATATGTATTGCAGCAGTTCCTGCTGATAATGCTGCTCCTGTTTTTGCTCCGATATATTTGGCTATTTCTTCTTCAAATTTATTTACATTTTCCCCTAATGGTGCTATCCAATTTGTATCAAATGCCTCCTTTATATACTGTTGTTCGTAACCTTCATCAGACATATGTGGTGAAGCTAATAATATTCTCTTTTTCATTTTTTCCTCCTATACAGTTGCTTTTATATTTTTGCTTTCTGTATTATTAATTTTTTCTATTGTATCTTTAATTATTTCTAGACTTGATTTATTTTCTATTTCATGTTTTTCTACTTTTAGGTTTATTTCTTCCGGTTCCTTATATGTTGGTACTACCTGCTTCATAGTATCTTTTATTTTATTTACACTAATATTTTCATTCTGTATTATTTCTTCTAATTTTCCTAGTTTTTTTAACATTTGTTCATAAGTTATGTCTGATGGTTTTCCTATAAATATTTTATTATGTGCTGTTGTTTGTAGTCCCTCTTCTGACATTAGCAGTTCTTCATAAAGTTTTTCTCCGGGTCTTAAACCTGTAATTTCTATTGGTATATCTACATTAGGCTCTAGTCCAGATAATTTTATTAAACTTACGGCTAAATCGTATATTTTTACTGGCTCTCCCATATCTAATACAAATATTTCTCCACCTTTTGCATAACTCATTGCTTGAAGCACTAGACTTACTGCCTCTGGTATTGTCATAAAAAATCTTGTTATATCCCTGTGCGTTACTGTTACAGGGCCACCGTTCGCTATTTGTTTCTTAAATAACGGTAATACTGAGCCATTACTTCCCAACACGTTTCCAAATCTAACTGCTGCAAATTCTGTTTTGCTTTTTTTATTAAATGCTTGTATAATCATTTCGCACATTCTTTTTGTAGCACCCATTATATTTGTTGGATTTACCGCTTTATCTGTTGATATTAATATGAATCTTTTTACACTATATTTGTCTGCATAATTTGCTACATTGTATGTTCCAAACACATTGTTTTTTATAGCTTCTAATGGGCTTACCTCCATAAGTGGTACATGTTTATGGGCTGCAGCATGGAATACCAAGTATGGATTATATTTTTTAAACACTTGCTCTAGTCTTTTTTTATCTCTAACACTTCCCACAATAGCCACAATTTCGAATTTTTCATCATAATGGTTCTGTTTTAATTCCATTTCTATGTTATATAAATTATTTTCATATATATCAAATATTATTAATCTGCTTGGATTAAATTTTGCTATTTGCCTACATAATTCTGAACCTATAGAACCCCCTCCACCTGTTACTAATATGGATTTTCCTTTAATTAGTTCACCTATATTTTCGTTAGCTAAGGTTATTGGTTCTCTGCCTAATAAATCTTCTATTTCTACGTCTCTTAAATTTTGTAATAAACTTTTATTTTTGATTATATCTGCTACGCTTGGTAGTACTCTTATTTTTACACCTGTTTCTTGACATATATTTAATATTTCTTTTTTATTTTTATTGTCTATATTACTAATTGAAAAGAATATTACATCTACTTTGTATTGTTTGCATATTTCTGCTATATCATCTCTATTACCTAATATCTTTATTCCTGATATTGCATAATTCATTTTGTTTGGATTATCATCAATTAAACCTACTATATTGTAATAGCCTTTCATTGTATTTTTTACAGTTTTTATTATTTCGTTTGCCGCTTCTCCTGCTCCTATTATTAAGAGATTTTTTCTTTCTGTTCTTTCTTTTTCTATCGGATTTATTTCATTTAATAAAAATCTTATAATTACTCTATATGATACTATTGCTACTGCTATTAAAATTGTTGCAAACACTATTTCTTTATATCCCATTAATGGTGCTTTAAATAAAAACTTTATTAATATAACTATTGCACCTGAAAATATTGATAGGCCTATATACTTTATATAATCTATTCCATTTTCAAATCTTGTTATATTTCTATACACATCTAAGATATTAAATGTAACTAAATATACAAATAAGGATAACACTACTGTATTATATAATAGTTGTACATACTGCAATTTTTCTATATGATTATTCACCAATAAAAATGCACTAATTATATATGAAATATTTATTATCATAATATCTATTATATATAATATCATCGCTCTGTACTTTCTAATTAGTTTCATATGTTCCCCCTGTTTTTATCTATACCCCGTTTTTTGAATAATCTTTTCGCTTATTTCTTTTATTTTGTCTGTTACTTTGTAATCTTCCTCTCCAAATAATTCTTTGTGTAATTCTACTACATTTTGTTCTAATGTTATTGGTGGTCCATACCATACTCCGTTTAATGTTATTCCTTGTGTTTTATATGGCCATCCTTTACTTTCTACTATTTTGTATGAAGCTACTGTTGGTATTAATGAAAGTATTTCTTTTGTTTCTATGTTTGTATATATATGTGGTAATAGTTTGTCTGCTAATTTATTTAGTTCCATTATGCTCATTGTTTTTGCTTTTTCAAATACAGCTATAAGTACCTTTCTCATTCTTTCTGTTCTAGCATAGTCATTATCTATTTTTCTTATTCTGGCATAAGCAAGTGCTTGGGCTCCTGTTAGTTCATATGTTCCGCCTTCTACTATTCCTGGAATTTGTGTTGCTTCTGCATCTGTTACTGTCATTTCTATTCCACCTATTGCATCTATTATTTCTTGTGTTGAGGTAAAGTTTACTGTTGCAAACTCTGTTATGTTTAAGTCTAAGTTAGTGTTTAGTGTGCTCATAGATAAAGCTGGCCCTCCGTAAGCATATGCATGGTTTACTTTATCTAGCCCATAATTTGGGATCTCCAAATACGTGTCTCTATATACCGATACTAATTTAATTTCTTTCGTTTTTTGATTTATACTTGCTATTATTATACAATCCGAGCGACTTCCTTCATATGTTCCTGTGGTATCTATGCCAAATAAAGCAATATTTCTATATTCTGCTAAATTTTCCTCTACACCTTCGGTTACTTGTACTTCTCCTGGTTTTATTACTACGCGGTTTACTTTATTTAGTTTATTTACTACGTATATTCCAATTACGGCTAATATTACAACTATTATTATCAATATTATTAATAAAGCTTTTAAAATTTTTTTCATATGTTTCCCTCTTTTGACTGAATTTCTTTCATTTATTATGATATATCAAGGGTCGAATAAAGTCAATAAATATCATATAATTTATTTTGTTAAATTTTGTATGCTGTTAATTCTCAATGGAGACAAAGATTTTCCCTGTGCAATAAAAAAATACACCTATTGCTAAGTGTATTTTGGTGCACCAGGAGGAATTCGAATCCCCGACCTCTCGGTTCGTAGCCGAGTGCTCTATCCAGCTAAGCTACTGGTGCATAAAATTTAAACTTTATTTAGTATATCATAAATAAGTGAAGAAAACAATATAGTTTAACTATATTGTTTATTATACTTTTATTTCTTGCTTTTTTCAATAGTTTTATATTCTTTTTTATTGATTATTTTTTTATATTATGAAATAATGATATATAAGGAGGCTCTTATGAAAAAAATAGTAAAGTTTTTTCTATTATTAATATTTATTTTTGCAATTAGTTGCTTTGGACATTCTGTTGAAGCAAATTCTATTAAATCTATTTCGATGGATATTTATGTAGATAAAAATGGAAATGCAAAAGTTACGGAGGTATGGAATTGCGATGCTAACCAAGGAACAGAAGTATATCATCCTTATTATAATTTAGGTGAGTCAGAAATACAAAATTTTTCTGTTAGCGAAAGTTCCACTTCTTATAGCGTTTTAAGTTCTTGGCATACTTCTGCTAGTTTTTCTGAAAAAGCTTATAAATGTGGAATCAACTATATTGAAGATGGTGTTGAATTATGTTGGGGAATAAGCAAATATGGCAAGCATACATATACTGTTAATTATGAAATTACAAATTTTGTTTCTTCTTTAACAGATTCTCAAATGATTTATTGGACCTTAATCCCTCATAATTTTTCTAATGAAATTGGTAAGGCATATATAAAGATACATACAGATTTTAACATTCCTAATACTGTTGATGTTTGGGGATATGGTAATTATGGTGGTACTGCTTATGTGTATGATGGATATATTGAGATGCAGTCAGATGGAGTTCTACAAGAAGATGAATATATGACTATACTGGTTAAGTTTCCTTTAGGTACATTTAACACTTCAAATACTTTAGATAATGACTTCCAATATTACTATAATATGGCACAAGAAGGAAGTACGGCATATGTTAGCTCATCTACAAGTTATTTTTTTGATTTTATTTTGCCAATTTTAGTAGGAGTCGTTATAGGTATTATTTGTATAGTCGCGGTCATTGCTATTTATTGTGAAACTCCTAGGTATAATTTCAAATTATCAAAAGATGAGAAGAAAAGTATTCCTTATTTTAGAGACATTCCTTGCAAGGGTGATTTACTTAGAGCTTATTATATTGCTAGCAAATACAAGCTTTTCAAAAACAAAACAGATATATTAGGTGCATTTATTTTGAAATGGCTAAAAGATGATTTAGTTCGCATAGAGCCAAAAGAAACCGGCCTTATATTAAAAAAAGATAATTCTGTTATAGTTTTTAATAAAACTGGTGATAATTTATTTACTAATCAATATGAACAACAAATGTTTAATATAATGTACAAAGCTAGTAAAGATGGTATTTTAGAAAATAAAGAATTTGAACGTTGGTGTCAGAATAATTACTCTACAATTCTTAATTTATTTGATAAAATAATAGATAAAGAGCAGCAAAAATGTATTAACGATGGACTTATTTCTGTAGAAACTGTAAAATCTTTTAAGTTTTTTACACGTAAGGAATATAATGCAACATCTGAGTTAAAAGAACAAGTTATACAACTTATGGGATTAAAACAATATTTAAATGATTATACTCTCATAAAAGATAGAGAGGCCATTGAGGTCCATTTATTTGAAGAATATTTGATATATGCTCAAATGCTTGGAATTGCAAAAAAAGTTGCTAAACAATTTAAAGATTTATATCCAGAAGTAATTGAACAATCTTGTTACAATTCATATGATAATATTATTTTTATCAACATGTGTGCAAGTCATGGTATAGCAGAAGCAAATTCTGCTAAAGCTCGTGCAGAAAGCTATTCGTCTGGTGGAGGCGGATTCTCATCCGGTGGAGGCGGTGGTGGTTCCTTCGGCGGTGGTGGAGGCGGCGGTGGTTTCCGCTAAGTAAATAGCACTGTTTAAAAAATGGGAATCGACTTGTTAAAAATAGAAATGGTACTTATATATTACCATTTCTATTTTTATTTATTTTAACTTTTTTTAATTTAAGTATTGCCAAACGTTTTCTTTTGTGCTATATTATATAAGTAGCTTATATATCGAGGTGTAGCGCAGTTGGTAGCGCGCGTGGTTTGGGACCATGAGGTCGCAGGTTCGATCCCTGTCACCTCGACCAATTAAAGAGAGTTTTTAGACTCTCTTATTTTTATGCCAAAGGGGACGGGGAATTTTGGCACACTTTTATTCTTTATTATATTCTCTTCTAAGTTTTTCTCTATTTATATTAATAGTTTTTGAGATTGTTCTAAATGCAATATTATGCTTCTTTAATATTTCTGTTAACTTTTTAAGCTCTACTTTATTTTCTCTTACTTCTTCCATTTTTATTTTTTTCTTCTTTAAAAACTCTTTTACTAGTTTTTCGCATAAAATTTCTTTATCTTCTTCTATATCTATAAAAACATATTCTCATCATCTATAAAATCTATTTTTTTGTAATTTGAAAATTCATATTCTTCTGGATTTTTACATATTTCTGCTTTTACCGGATTGTCATAAATGTATTTGACACAGTTGTATAATTGTTTTTCACTATATATTCCCTCTGCTTTATATCTGTCACGGAACACATACCCTACCCTTTTATATTTTTTGTTATAATACTGACCAAATCTAGTGTTTAAGCAATGCATATATCTACTTAAATTTTCTACACTTGCTGTTTCTAATAACATATGTACATGGTTATTCATTATGCAATATGCAATGATTTTTACATTGTACTTGTCTTTTATTTCATACATGTTTTTTATATAAAATTTTATATCTATTGAATCTTCAAATATAAAATTTTTATTTATTCCTTGTGACATAACATGAAAAAAAGATGTTTTTAAATAGTTTCTTGGAAATCTAGGCATAAGAATTTTGCCTCCTTAGAATTAAAATTAAAAAATATGATATAAATCTTAATAATTTATATCATACTTATTTTAATTAATTTGTCGAAATTTGGATTTAACTTAAAAAAATTTTAATATGTGCCAAAATTCCCCGTCCCTTTTGGCATATCAATAACCTGTTTTTAAATTATTATTCTTCATTAAAACTTACTCCTTCCATTTTTTTATTACCTCTCGCATTAATAATATTTTTATATTTTGTAATGTTTTGAGACAGTTTCTCAATTACTGATTGTTCATAATTAGTAACATTATTAATATCTAATATATCTTTTCTCTCATCTCCTGAAAGATAGTACCATTTTTTAGCTATATCTGATATTTCCTCCTTTCTTCTTTGTTCTTTTTCATTAAGTTTTATTTTATTTTCAAAGTAATTATAAAAATCTAAAAATATTGTTTCCACTTCATCTTCTGTAACTTCATATATTTTTAATAGTTCTTCCTTTTCTGTTTCTTCAAAAACATTTGCTTTAAATGCTTCTGCTATTTCATAAAGCAATAATTTTCTTTGTAAATTTTCAATTTCATCATAGCTCTTTATTATACACTCTTCTTCCTGATCAGTCACATAAAATGTATTCTTGAAGGCATCATATTCATCTTTCATATTTTCATCAGTTAATACACTATATAATTCGTGCATCCAATCATAATCCACGTTTGCTTCTTTAGAGTTTTTTCTTAATACATATTCTTCCAATGCATCATTTAAAGATATATTTTCTTTTCTCATATACGAAACTACTCTTTGACTATTGATGTTATTGTTTAATAATAAATGTTTTAATAATATTCCATACTTTTCATATATCCAACTTGATGGGATTTCTTGTCCCTTTTCCCTATAATGTTTAATTGCCTCTTCCATTGTTTTTCCATATGTATGAATTGAATAATATATACACGAAAAATTCAGTCCATTTTCAATACAATATTCAAGTAACGATTGTCCATTAGGTAATACTAATTTTTTATTTGACATTGGAGATTTTCTTGGTTTTTCAGTTTTTAACTTTTTTATGTCATCAATCTTCATTCCAGAATTCAACATATTTAACAATTCAGATTCTTTTATTCCTAAAACAATTGATAAATCTGACAAACTTAATTCTGTATTTCTGATTGTAACTTTTTGATTTCTACTCCTCTGGATTTTTGCCATATAAACTGCTTTATCAATATTACCATATTTTTTGTAATACCTACGCAATGTATTTTCTGCTACTCCTTCATCTTTAGCTATTGTTCTTAAGAACTTTAATTCGCCTTTATATTCGATTCTACCACTTTCATACTCATCCTTTTTTTGGTAATATCGTTTTATTGCCTCATAGATATCTCCTGTTTGTTCATAATATCTTTTTAATGTATCTCCTGTTGTTCCCACTCTTTGAGCAATAGCTCTCATAGCTAGTATTTCACCATTATATTCAATCTTTGTTTCTTCTGATTTTCTTCTTATTTCTTTGCATTTATTTACAGCTAAATAAATATCTTTATACTTATCATAATATTTTCTTAATGAGCTTGCTCCTATTCCTTCTCTTTGAGCAATAGCATAAATTGCCAGCATTTCACCATTATATTCAATCTTTGTTTCTTCTAATTTTCTTCTTATTTCTTTACATATATTTACAGCTAAATAAATATCTTTATACTTATTATAATATTTTCTTAATGTGACTCTTTCTATTCCTTCTCTTTGAGCAATAGCATTAATTGTCAGTATTTCTCCATAGAACTCAATTTGATTATTTATCATATTGAACCCTCCTTAAATTCAAACAATTCCATTTTAATTATATCATAATTAGACACTTTTTTCAAATAGCTCCTTTTGTCACATTGTATCATTTGTAATTTTATGTGCCAAAGGGGACGGGGAATTTTGGCATCTCTATATATCATTTCATTTTATAATAAAACTTTCTTTATTATTACATAACAAACTAATTATACCTCTACGTATAATATAACTTTGTCCATAAACAACTATTGAATTGTCCGTTTCAAAAATATGACTTTCATCACACAAAGCATAAATTGTTTTGCTTAATGATTCACCTAAAATGTTATCTCTTTGATAATTTTCTAACTCATTAAAATTAGAAGTTTCAATATTAAAATGTGGCTCTATATTTATTTCTGTTAAACCCAAACCAGTAAAATGAACAGGCTCTGAATTAGTGCCATTTTCTGGACTATTATAAACATTCTCAGCAAGATTTATTGAACCAGCACTTTGTCCAATTATAACACCATTATATTCCTTTAATAGATATTTTAAATTCATTTCATTAAAAAATTGATTTTGAATATATGTATCTCCACCACTTAAAAATATCAAATCAGCTTGCTTTATATAATTAGTAACATTATGTTTTGTTCTATCATCTAAAATATAATAATTTTTAAAAGCTATATCTGATAGTTTTAAAGCTTCAAACAATAGATTCGAATATTCAGTAACTTTCTCAATATCACTTGGGTTAGAAGCGATATATACAATTGTGTCAAATCTATTAATAGTCTTTTTCAATTGTCCTACTAATCCATTAGTGTTATTAATCTCATTTGCAATTTTTTTATTAGCTATTTTATGATAATGATTTAAATTACTTGTCAAAAATATTTTTTTCATGATTTTCCTCCAATATTTTATATTGCTTTTTCTGTGTAAATAAAGATTTTATAATATATTGTATTTCTATTGCACTTTTTTAAAAATTCATTCCTATAATATTCGCATCTGTATCCATTGTTGTTCTCATATCAATTCTCGTTATAAGATAATAAAAATCCGGTCTTTTATAATAAATTTTCATTATATTTTAACCTAGTTCACTCCATAAGGTATTAGCTATGGAGTGGATTACTTTAATAATTTTATTACGACACTGAAGCAACAACTAATAATTATATCCGATAATTCTTGACTCGGCATTTTACTTTCAATTTTACTATTAGTATATGTGCAAAGTGTGCCAAAATTCCCCGTCCCTTTTGGCACCTTTTGGCACTTTTGGGCATTTTTTATAATTCTGATACTCTTAAATGCAGTTCTCTTAATTGTTCTGTTGTTACTATTCCAGGTGCACCCATCATTAAATCCTCTGCTTTGCTACTTAGGGGAAATGCAATAACTTCTCTGATAGATTTGCTATTTGTTAATATCATCAACATTCTATCTACTCCTGGTGCAATTCCTGCATGGGGAGGTGCTCCAAATTGAAATGCTGAAAACATTGCAGTAAATTTTTCTTCAATATATTTTTTATTATATCCTACTTTTTCAAATGCTTTTATCATTATTTCAGGGTCATGGTTTCTAACTGCTCCTGAAGCTAATTCTACTCCATTGCATACTAAATCGTACTGATATGCAAGTATTGATAAAGGATCTTCCGTGTCTAATATTTCCATTCCTCCTTGTGGCATTGAAAATGGGTTATGGCAAAATGTTAATTTTCCTCTTTCATCATACTCATACATAGGGAAGTCTGTTATCCAACAAAATTCTATTTTATTTTCATCTATTAAACCTAGTCTTTTACCTAATTCATCTCTAATACTCCCTGCTAATTTATCAACTACTTTAGGATATTCTGCAATAAAAAATAAACAATCTCCTTCTTTTGAATCTGTTCTTTTTAGCATTTCTAATTTAGCTTTTTCTGGAATAAATTTAGCAATTGGCCCTTGTAGAGTTAAATCATCCATAATTCTAAGCCATGCCAATCCTTTAGCTTTTAAATCTTTTATGGCATAATCTGTCATTTCTTCAAAGAAGCTTCTTGGTTGGTCTTTGACATTATGTGTTGCAATTATTCTTACCATTTGTCCTGCAAATGCTTTTAAGTCAATATTTTTAAATAAATCTGTTACATCCACAATTTCTAATGGGTTTCTTAAATCTGGTTTATCACTTCCATATTTAGACATAGCTTGTTTATAACTAATTCTCTTAAATGGATATTTTGAAATTTCTTTATCAGAAAATTTTTTAAATGTTTCATACATTACTGGCTCCATTACTTCGAAAACATCTTCTTGCGTGCTATATGCCATTTCTATATCTAATTGATAAAATTCTCCTGCTACTCTATCTGCTCTTGCATCTTCATCTCTAAAACATGGTGCTATTTGAAAATACTTATCTATACCTGCCACCATTAACAATTGCTTAAATTGTTGTGGCGCTTGAGGAAGGGCATAAAATTTCCCTTTATGCAATCTACTTGGTACTAAATAATCTCTTGCTCCTTCTGGCGATGATGCTGTTAATATTGGTGTCTGAACCTCTAAAAAATCTTTTCCTATCATTTGTTCCCTTAAAAATTGAATTACTTTAGCTCTTAATTGTAAATTACTTCTTATTTTTTCTGACCTTAAATCTAAATATCTATATTTTAATCTTAAATCTTCTCTTACCGGTGTATCTCCACCTATTTCAAATGGTAAAGCTTTCGTTCTTTTTCCTAATATTTTTATTTCTTCAATATAAATTTCTACTTTACCTGTCTTTAATTTTAAGTTAATTGTATCTTCAGATCTTTCTCTTACTATTCCATAAACTGTGACTACTGATTGTGTTGGAATATGTGAAATTACATCTACATCTTTACTTTCCGCAGATGTAACTACTTGCACTATTCCATACATATCTCGTATGTCCAAAAATACTAATCCTCCTAAATCTCGAATTGTTTCTACGAATCCTGCAATTCGTACTTTTTGTCCAATGTCTTTTGTTGTAATTTCATCACAATAATGTGTTCTGTACTCTTTCATTTCTATTCCTCCTTCAATAGCAGTGGCAATTTTAGGGTACAAAAAATCGCCCACTGCTTAGCATTGCAGGGACGAATATATATTAATATCCGCGGTACCACCCAGATTGAAAGTTTTATTCTTTCCACTCTTTAAAAATTATTCTGCTCCAACGTGTTTCGGTTATGTACGTTTTCTAAAAGGGCTTTCAACCGCTGACCCTTACTCTCTACTAGTAACCTTTACAGCCTTTCATCTTCATCACAAAATAATTTTTATAATAATCATCTCAAATTATTATTGTCACTATTATCAGAATTATCCATAGTAATCACCTTCCTTTAACATATTTCTATTATAGCATCATATTCTTATTGAGTCAAACTTATTTTTTGCTTTTCATTTAAAATTTTTGTTCTTTATACCATTTTGAGAATTGTTTCATTGAATCTACTGATTCATATTTTATTCTACCTGCTCTTTCCTCTTCTGTCATTTGGGCCAATGTTTTATCATATCCGTATGGTTTAAATATATACCATAAATCAGACCATTTTTTATCTGTATCATTTCCTAACATTTTTTCAGTTAAAGTTCCTTCATGTTTTCCCATAAATTGATGTAACTCTTTTCCATCGTAATAAGATAAACATTCTGTAAATCTGCAAGTTCTGTTTTCTTTTCCTTCCATCAATTTTAGTAGTCCATTTATTCCTATTGTATCTAATGCAAAATTTACAAAAGCTCTAGGAAAGCCATTTAATTCATCTATCCAAAATCCACAATCTAGAGAAATGCATGGCTTATTTACTAATTTATAGGCTTCCATTACTTTATACTTTGATATATATTTTATATCATCACTTCTAGGTTCTTCTAGTTCATATTCAAAAACTTTAAAAGTTACTCCTTCTAATTGCTTATTAGCTGATGCTATTTTTCCTTTATTATGTGTTACAAAAACTATTTCATTCATTGATTTTTTCTCCTATTAATTATTATATTTTCATTTCTCTCTAAAATAATTTTATTAAAAAAGATCTATTTTATAAAGGCGGAGATTGTCAAAATCTCCGTCTCCATTGACATTATTTTAAAAGTTCTTTTTCTATTTCTGATAGTTTTTTATCTGCATCTTCCATATTTTTGCCTTTTACTCCAATATAGAATTTTATTTTTGGTTCTGTACCTGAAGGTCTAATTGCACACCAAGCATCATCATTTAGTTCATAATATAGTACATTAGATTTTGCTGTATTAGTTTTTTCTTCTTTTCCTGTAAGTGTGTTTATTATTTTACCTGTTTGGTAATCTCTTACTGCCTCTACGTTATATCCTCCCATAGTTTCTGGTGGATTATTTCTCATATTTTCCATCATTTGCTTTATTTTTATTTCGCCTTCAATTCCTTTTAATGAAATAGAAAATTGTTTTTCTTTATAATATCCATATCTTTCATACATTTTGTTTATTTCATCCCATAATGTCATATGCTGTTTCTTATAATAAGCCACCATTTCACATAGTATCATTACTGCAACTATTCCATCCTTATCCCTTGCATGTGTTCCTATTATGCATCCATAGCTTTCTTCATATGAAAATAGACAATTATAATTATTATTATTTTCTTCAAATCCTCTAATTATTTTTGCTATGTTTTTAAATCCTGTTAATGTTTCAAATAGCTTTACACCATAGTAGTCACAAATTGCATCTGTTAAATTAGATGAAACTATTGTCTTTATAACAGCACTATTAGCAGTTAATTGTCCTTTTTCATGTTTTTGTGATAGTATATACTCTGCTATTAAATTTCCTGTCATGTTTCCATTAAATTGTATATATTCTCCTGTTTTTGTGTCTTTTACATAAACACCTAATCTATCTGCATCTGGATCATTTGCCATTACTATATCTGCATCAACTTTTTTAGCAAGTTCTAATGATAATTTAAATGCTTTCCCATCTTCAGGATTTGGATAATCTACTGTTGGAAAATTTCCATCTGGTTCTTCTTGCTCTTTTACAACATATACATTTTCAAATCCAATCTCTTTAAGAATCCTTTTTACTAGTGTTCCTCCTGTTCCATGTAGTGGTGTGTATACTATTTTTATATCTTTTTGCATTTCATTAATTGCATCTTTATTAATAATTAACTTTTTTAATTTCTCAATATATCTATCATCTATTTCTTTACCTATAACATTGTACAATCCTTGTCGTATTGCATTTTCTTTATTCATTGTTTTTATGGATGATAAATCTGTTATATTATTCACTTCTTGTATAATTTCTGCATCTATTGGTTCTACAATTTGTGCTCCATCATCCCAATATACTTTATATCCATTATATTCTGGTGGATTATGGCTTGCTGTTATAACTATTCCAGAAATACATCCCAATTCTCTTACGGCAAATGATAATTCTGGTGTTGGCCTTAATGTTTCAAATTTATATGTTTTAATTCCATTAGCATTTAAACATAATGCTGTTTCTTCACTAAATATATCTGACATTCTCCTAGAGTCATATGCAATTGCAACACCTTTATCTTGTCCGCCTTTTTTTATTATATAATTTGCTAATCCTTGTGTTGCCTTTGTAACAGTATATTTATTCATTCTGTTCGTTCCAACTCCAATAATACCTCTTAACCCTGCTGTACCAAATTCTAAATCTTTATAAAATCTTTCTTTTATTTCTTTTTCATTTCCTTCTATTGCTTTTAATTCTTTTTTTGATTTTTCATCTATAACTGGGTCTGCTAACCATTTGTTATATTTTTGTATATATTCTTCCATTTTTTGTTTTCTTCCTTTCATTAGTTATTTGCAAAATAATCTTTATATAATTTTCTTGCTGTTTCTGGACTATCAACTCCTTCTGCGTTTTTTACAGGTGCAAATTCCTCTTCTCTTTTAACTCTCATAACCAACATTTCTGGTATAGATGAAAATGCATCAAAGATAAATGCTTCAAACTTATACGCGTTTGGCTCTGTTGGACTTATAATATTTCCTTTTTCATCCATGTATGTTGCCTTTTTGAATGCCACATGATATGGTAGTTTATTCTTAGCTAATTCTTCCAATATTTTTATGTTAAATTGATTGCAAAGAATATGTGACTCTCCAAATAGCAACTCTCCTTTTTCATCAACAGCTTCTGCTAATTCATTAGATATTTCCGAATATTCTATAACACTTGGTTTTCCATCTTTTTTGCAGAAAACTCCTACCTTTTCATGTGGATTTGCTTTTACTACACTTTTTCCTGCTGCTAATACATTTCTTTCTATTGATAAACCTATTAATACGGGATCTACCATTTTTACTAAAACATTATCTACTCCTCCGATAAATACCCATTCAATTCCTTTATTTTGCATTTCATATATAATACCATTTTTTCTCATTGCCTCAAAAATAGCACCATGTCCTGCTCCTGCTTGTTTTATCAATCCTTCTTCATTTAATAATATTTTACCTTCTGTATTAATCATAGGCATTTCACCCTGAATAAAAAATTTTACTGCTTCTTTAGGATAATCAAAATAATTGTTTTTTTCAAAGAATTCAACTGTTTCATCATTGTTTTCATCACTTGTCATGATATACCATGGAACGACAACTCCGTATTTTTTTCTTGCTAATTTCAAAGTATCACATAGTATCTCAAAAATAGATTTATGTGAATCTAGTCCTAAGTCAAAGGTTCCCTTTGGTCCATTATGTCCCAATCTAGTTCCTTGTCCTCCTGCCATTGTCACAGCTGCCAATTTTCCTTTTTTAATTTGCTCTATTCCTATTTCTGAATATTTTTGGATTTCTTCGTTTGAAAGTTTTGCTTTGTCCACATGCTCAATTGGTTCTATTTTACAATTTTCGAATTTAATTTTATGTTTTGTTTGTTCATATAACTTTGAAATTTCACCAAAATCTATTGTTAATATATCATTTAATAATCTGTTTTTATCCTCGTTTGATAATTTTTCATAATTGCTTAGTAAATGTTCTTGTCCATATTTTTTAAGAATTTCCTTTGTGGCCAAAAGTTTCTCTTCCATATTATTTCACTTTCCTTTCTTCTTTTCTTTTTTCTTTCCATATTCTATATCATAAAAATATTTTAGTCAATTGCCTTTTCTAATATTAGTCTAGCTAGTAGCTTCTTCGATTTTTCCTTCTTTTTTATAATCCTCAAATACTTCATCTATTCTTTTTTCTCCTGATGTGTTTATTATTCTATCGTGTGAATCTAATATTTCTGTTATATTATAGTTAAAGTCCGTTATTTCATAACAATTTATAATTTTTATTTCTTGTTTTACTTTTGTATTTTTTTTCAACCATTTATCAATATGTTTATTTACAACATCTATAAAGTTTTTTCTTCCATTTACTAATATAATATATTTTTCATCACTTTTTGCAATTATATTTAATTTAGAACCTACTTCGGTATATTTTTGTGCTACACTTTGTTTCCAGTTAATCTCCAATATGTCTTCTTCATTTTTTAAATTCAATTTTTTAATTAATGTTTTTATGTTTTCTTCAATACTATTTTCTAATATAGTAATCATCTTATAATTATTCTCTATCTCTTTGCTTATGTAAGGAAGGATCATTGTTGTTAAATGCCATTCATTTATACAAAATCCACATAATTTTTTTATATTATTCATATAATTTTCATTCCTTTCGGGCATAAGTTTCTTGTTTTTTCTTTTGCCTCTCTTGGTAAATTTTACCATTTTATCTTTTTTAAGTCAACTTATTTCCTAAACAATCGTACACTTTATTTCGACATACATTTTTCTTGGAATTTATGTATAATTTTTTTTATTTAGTTAATAATTTTACTATACATACTATTTTTTCAAGTGGAGGTTTTTTATGAAAAAAGTATTTAAAAATTCAAAATTAAAAAGATTTTTGGGTTTAATTGTATTATTTAGTATATATGTTTTTATTTGTGCTTTTTCATATGCAAATGCTGTATCTACTAATATTTCCAATAGTGTATTTAGATTACACGTTATTGCAAATAGTGATACTAAAGAAGACCAGAATTTAAAATATTTAGTGAGAGATGCCTTAATAGAATATATGAATTCTATTTCTAATAAATGTATTAGTAGAAAAGAAGCTATTTCAATTGCCGAGTCACATCAAGATGATTTTTATACAATTGCACATCAAATAATTAGTGACAATGGATATAATTATGATGTAAATATTAATATAGGGAATTTTGCTTTTCCTACTAAAAATTATGGTGATATTTCATTACCTGCTGGCTACTATGATGCTTTAAGAGTAGAAATAGGAAATGCAAATGGACAAAACTGGTGGTGTGTAATGTTTCCTCCTCTTTGCTTTGTAGATATTAGTAGTGGTATAGTCCCAGAAGATTCTAAAGAAACTATTAAAAATAGCTTACCTAATGAAGAATATAATTTAGTTAGTAACACACAAAATGCAGATGTAAAATTCAAATTTAAATTATTAGAATTTTTCCAAAATATTAAGTTGGCTAATAATTAAATAAGTATCTTGTAAAAATAAATAATTTATGTTATAAATAGAGATAGAGTTTTTACTCTATCTTTATTTATTGGAGGGAATACATTGGATAAGTTTGTTATAAAAGGAGGCACACGCCTAAAGGGAGATGTAACAATAAGCGGTGCTAAAAACGCTGCAGTTGCTATCTTACCTGCTACATTATTAGTGAATGGAATTTGTACTATTGAAAATTTGCCAAATATAAGTGATGTTAAAATTTTTTGTGAAATATTAAGTACACTTGGTGCTAAAATCACTTGGAATACCCCAAATGAAATTACCATAGATACAAGAAATATAGATTGTACAAATGCACCATTAGAAATGACAAGTAAATTTAGAGCTTCTTATTATTTATTAGGTGCTCTACTTGGTAGATGCGGTTGTGCTGAAGTTGGTATCCCTGGTGGATGTAATTTGGGAGCAAGACCAATAGATCAACATATAAAAGGCTTTGAAGCACTAGGCGCTAAAGTAGATGTGGGGCAAGGTAAAATTTCTGCAAAAGTCAAGAAACTAGTTGGCACTTCTATTTACATGGACATTGTCTCTGTTGGTGCAACTATTAATATAATGTTAGCAAGTGTATTAGCAGAAGGTACTACCACTATAGATAATGCTGCTAAAGAGCCCCATATTGTTGACGTTGCTAACTTTTTAAATTCTATGGGAGCAGATATTCGTGGTGCTGGAACAGATGTTATAAAAATAAATGGAGTAAAGGAATTAGTAAAAAATGGCTCTTACTCTGTTGTTCCTGATCAGATTGAGGCAGGTACCTTTATGCTTGCTGCCGTAGCTTCTAAAGGAGATATATTAATAAAAAACTGTATCCCTGAACATTTAGATTGCGTTACTGCAAAAATTTTAGAAATTGGTGGTTGTGTTGAGGATTTAGGGGACTCTATACGCGTTTTTTGTAACCAAAGACCTTCTAAAGCAACTGTTAAAACACTACCTTACCCTGGTTTTCCTACAGATTTGCAACCGCAAATGGGTGTAGTTCTTTCTATAGCTGATGGTACAAGTATAATAAATGAAAGTATATGGGAATCTAGATTTCAATATACAAATGAATTAAATAAAATGGGAGCTAAAATTACAGCTCAAGGTAAATCTGCTTTTTTTGAAGGAGTTAAAGAATTATCTGGATCTCCTGTTTATGCAACTGACTTAAGAGCAGGATCAGCATTGATAATTGCTGGAATTATTGCTAAAGGTGAAACACAGGTATTTAATATTGAGCATATAGATAGAGGCTATGAAAATATTGAGCAAAAATTTAGAAATTTAGGTGCTAATATTCAAAGAGTTTCAGAATAGAGCAAAGGAAGAAGAAAATTATGTTTAGATTTTGCAGTTTATATAGTGGCAGTACTGGAAATAGTTTATATGTAGAAACACCAAATACTAAAATTTTAATAGATGCAGGAGAAAGTGCAAAAAAGATTGTTTCTGCACTTTCTAATATTGAAGTTGATATAACTGAAATTAATGCTATTTTAGTTACTCATGAACATTCTGACCATATAAAAGGTCTAGGTACACTTTCTAAAAAATATAATATACCTGTATATGCCAATAAAGGCACTTGGCAAGCTATGCCTGACCAAAGTATAAAAATAGAATTAGCTAATCAAAAGCTTTTTAATTCTAATACAAATTTTACTATTGGTGACTTAAAAATATTTCCATTTAGCATTCCTCATGATGCAGCTGAGCCTTGTGGATTTAATATTTATTATAGCAATAAAAAAATTAGTATTGCTACTGATTTAGGTCACATAGACTCTAATATAATTAGTAAATTAGAAAATAGTTCTTTTATATTACTAGAATCTAACTATGATCCAGAAATATTAAAGTATTCTACATACCCATATTCTTTAAAGCAACGCATTGCTGGTCCTAATGGACATTTATCAAATATTTTAGCTGGTCAAACTATTTCTTACTTATTACAAAGTGGACTTAAAAGTGTTATGCTTGGTCATCTAAGCAAAGAAAATAATTTTCCAGAGCTTGCTTATAAAACTGTAATGAATGAATTAATTGAGAATAACAAAAATTTTGATAGCTGTTCATTTAGTTTAAGTATAGCTAAAAGATATGAGCCTAGTTCAATTATTGAATTAGCATAATATATATTATCATTGTAGAGGAAACCTAAAATTTATTTATTCGGGGGCTAAAAAATTTTATAAACCTTTGTATTTACGGGAAAAATGGCATGCTTTAATATAGCATCATCGTTTCCTCTACAAAATTAAAAACAAATTAATTTAATCGGAAATTTTTTTTAGAATCTTTTTAGATAAAATTTTTTCGATTATTTTTTTGATTAAAAAATATAATGAAATAAATAGTATAAGTTTTAATAACATTTTATGTTCCTTTAGATAAATTTATGTATATATATTACTACTAGAGTTTTATAATGTCAATTAAAACTTCACGACAAAATTTGCCAAATTACTACAGAGGTAATCATTCCTACAAAGTCCGCTATTAATGCTGCAAATAGTACAAATCTTGTTTTCTTAACTCCTACACAACTTGTATATACTGCTATTGTGTACAAAGTAGTTTCTGTTGAACCCATTATTGTTGATGTTATCAATCCTATTGTTGTATCCACTCCATATTTTTGCATAATATCTACTGCTACTGCCATTGATGCACTTCCTGATATAGGCCTTAACATAGCTAATGGTAAAATCTGACTTGGTATTTTCAATAAATTTGTAATTGGAGAAATAAGTTTAATAATAAGATCTATTATTCCAGATTGTCTAAGTGCACCTACCGCTAAAAAAATGCCTACTAGTGTTGGAAATAATTTAAATACAATTTCAATTCCATCTTTTGCACCTTCTAAAAATGTATCATATACTTTATTTTTTTCAGCTACTCCATATAATAATATTATTAATATAACAGTTGGTATTGCTACAGAAGATATATAGTTTATAACTTGCATTCTATTCATCCTCTCTTTCAATAAATGTCTTTTTACTTCGTTCGCATATTTTATTTTCCCATTTTTATAAATACTTTAGCAGCCATAATTGAGGATATAGCAGCAACTATTGTGGCTATCCATACAGGAAAAATTATCTGTGTTGGAGCAGTAGAATTTAAAGAATTTCTAATAGCTATTACATTTGTAGGTATTAACTGAATTGAAGCTGTATTTATTAAAATAAACATTGCCATTGAATTAGATAATGTCGTTTTATCTTTGTTTTCTTTTTGCATTGTTTTCATTGCTTTTAATCCCAAAGGTGTAGCTGCGTTTCCTAAACCTAAAACATTTGCAATTATGTTCATAGAAATTTCTTCTTTAGCTTTTTCATTTTTGGTTAGCTCTGGAAATAAAAATTTTATTAATGGTTTCAAAAAACTAGTTAACTTTTTTATTAGTGTTGTTTTTTTTGCAATCTCCATTATCCCATTCCATAAACACATTGTTCCTAGAAAAGTAAGTGATAAATTTACTACATCTGTTAATGACTCAAAAATACCATTGCTCACTTGTTCTATATTTCCAGAAAAAAAGGCATATATAAATGAAATTACTATAAATAAAGGCCAAATTATATTTAACATGTCTCTCCTTTTACCAAATTTGTTTTTTACATGTTATTCTTGTTTTTTTATTTTATGTTTCAAATTTAGTTGTTATTGTAAATGTTTTTAATATTCTTATTTTGACTTTTTAAAAAAGTAAATTTTTGTAAATTTTTTGTTGATTTTTTACCAAGTTTGTGTTATTATAATTATAAATTCTTTGTCGAATAATGTTGTTTTTAAGGAGGAAATATATGAAATCTACTGGAATAATAAGAAGAGTTGACGAACTTGGAAGGGTTGTAATTCCAATTGAGTTAAGAAATCAATTTGGCATATTAGAAAAAGACCCTATCGAAATATATGTTGATGGATCTACAATTGTATTGAAAAAATATGTTCCTAATTGTATTTTTTGCGGGTCTGATAAAGATTTAAGTCAATATAGAGATAAGCAAATTTGTAAAAAGTGTATTAATAAAATTTCTACAATAGAAGAAAAATAGTGTCGTATGACACTATTTTTTTAAAAATTTTTGATAAATTTCGTTTTTATTTGTATTTCTATCTTTCGCAATCTGTTTTATTATTTCCTTTTTATCCATTCCTTTTTTTTCATAATACAAATAATGTTCTTCTAAACTCATCTCTTCAAAATTATTTTTTTCTTTAACATTATTATTTAAATCTAAAATTATGACATATTCACCCTTTATCTCTTCAAACTTGGCGATTATTTCGCTTATGCTACCTCTTATAAAATTTTCGTGTATCTTAGTTATTTCTTTTGCTAATGTACAATTAACATCTCCTATGTTTTCTAATATATCATTTAATGTTTTTAATAATTTATGTGGTGCTTCATATAATATTATAGTTTTATTTTGTTTTGAAATTTCATTTAACTTATTTGTTCTTAATTTTTTATTCAATGGCAAAAATCCATAAAATATAAATTCCTTGGTATTTAATCCTGAACAAATTAATGCATTTACTAAAGCACATGCACCAGGTATAGGTATTATATTTATATTATTTTCTATTGCTTTTTTTACAATTTCTTCTCCCGGATCTGATATCCCGTGGAGTTCCTGCATCTGTAACTAATGCAATATTTTCTCCAAATTTTAATTTATCTATTAATAAATCTGATTTTACTTCTTCATTATGTCTATGGTAACTAATTAATGGTTTTGTAATTGCATAATGGTTTAACAATTTTAATGTGTGTCTTGTATCTTCTGCTGCAATAATGTCCACTTCCGTTAGTATCTTTAATGCTCTTAATGTTATATCTTCTAAATTACCTATTGGTGTTGCGACTAAATATAATTTTCCACTCATTGTGTTACTCCTTAATTTTTATTATATATTTTTAATATTTCTTCTGTATATTTACCATCTTTTCTATAAATATATAATGGTTTGTCTATTTTTAAAAATTGTCCTCCATTTTTTATTGCTTTTATTAATACTAAATTAGGCTCTTTGTTTTCATACGGATATACAAGTTTTATTTCTTTAGGCTCTATTTTATTATGTCGCATTTCGTATATTATGTCTACAAGTCTGTCTGGTCTATGAACCATATAAAGTGTTCCTTTGTCTTTTAACATTTTATAGCTTATATTTATAAAATCTGTTAATGTTGCTGTTACTTCATGTCTAGATATTATTTTTTTATCTTTTTCATTAATTTTTCCTGTGTTTAATTTTTTATATGGAGGATTTGTAACAATAAAATCAAAACTGTTCTTTTCAAATATATTATCTAATTCTTTTATATTTTTATTTATTATTTCAAATCTACTTTCTAACCCATTTAATTGAATACTTCTTTTTGCCATTTCTGCTACTTGTTCTTGTATCTCTATTCCATATATTTTGCTGAGCTCTGTTTTTCCACATAAAAGTATGCCCAATATTCCTGTGCCTGTACCTAAATCTAATCCTACTGCTTCTTTTTTTATATCTTTTGCAAAATCAGAAAGTAATACACTATCTATACCAAAGCAAAATCCATCCTCTTGTTGTATTACTTTTAAACCTTTATATTCTAAATCGTCAATTCTTTCTTTTTCTTTCAATTTCATTATTTTACACTTTCCTTTTGCTTTTTGTTTTTTCTAGTACATGCTTATTATAGTAATGCAATAAATTACACCGATTTTGCTTCTTAACCCATTGTATTTTTTTGGAAGTAGATTTAATACTCTGCCCGCAAAATCTCCAAAATTTTGAGATTGTATTATTACTTTTCCTGGCCCTACTAATTTTGTTAAAAATAATCCTTCTCCACCTAAAAATATGTTTCCTAAACCTTTTACAGCTTCTATTTCATAACTTACTGTTGACTCAAATGCTACGACATTACCTGTATCTACTTTTAAAACTTCACCTGGTCCAAGGACTTTTTCTATTGGATCTCCATCTACTTCAATAAACAAAGTTCCACTGCCTATTGCTTTTTGCAAAATAAATCCTTCTCCTCCAAATAATCCTGCGCTGAATCGTTTTGTAAATGCTACTTTAGTTTCTACATTTTGCTCTGCACATAAGAAAGCACCTTTTTGTAATGTTATTCCTTGTGGTATTTGGCTTAAGTCAAGTGCTACTATACTTCCAGGAACTGTTGTAGCAAATGCCACAACAGCATCATCTTTTGTTGCTCTATAATTTGCCATAAATATTGATTCACCTGCAAAAGCTCTTCCTAAGCTTTTCATTATTCCTCCTCTTGCATTTGTATTCATTTCTATTCCTTCTGTCTGATAAGCCATTCCACCAGATTGAGTATACATACTTTCACCTTTTTTTTTATATTTTACATTATATATTAATTTTATTTTATTTTGCAATAGTATAAACATTTTATATCTATTAACATATTATATATTAAAATAAATTTCAAAAGAGGTTTTATATGTATAATAATAAGGATGAAAAAAAGAAAAAAATTAATTTTGCAGAAAAAAAAGAGAACACTATTTGTTCCCTTTTTGAAGTAGAAAAATTTTTACGTAGTGGTACCAGAATTTTAAATGGTATAAAACTATTTGATATATTAAAAAATTAATTTTGTTTAGTAAATAATATATCAAATTTCACCTTTCCATCTTTAAACTCTTTATTCTCTTCACCATCTATTAGTATTTTTATTTTATTTACCTCTGTTAATTCACACAATGTATTTACTATTGAATATATTGTAGTATTTTCTTCTTTTTCCCCTCCTTGGTGGTTTTCTATAAATTCTTTGGATACATCTAAATACAAAATATCATCTTTTAATTCAACCTTATTTATAACTGTTTCTTTTGGAATTGCTGATTCTAATTTGTTATTTCTTGGATCTTCAATAAGCATTTCTGTTAATGTCTTATATGGGTTATTTAACAATGTTTTGACATCTATTAATCTGCCTTCTGGCATTAGTTCTCCTGTTTCTTTATTCCTATAGTATAAGGAAATAATGGTCTGCCTCATTTGTTCATCTGTAATTTCTTCTTGTGGCTGATATTCTTTTTGAATTTCCCCTCCTTTTTTTTGCATAAAAAAATAAGCTACGATTGCTAAAATAATTGCAAGCAAAATAATTATTAATATTATTTTCTTTTTCACTTTTATCCCTCCTTTTTTAGCAATTTGAATTATTCATTTTGCTAAGTAATAATTTATTTATTAATAATTATTATAGACAAGTATTTTTTAGAACAAATTTTATTAAATAATCTCACTCATACTCTTTCTTTTTTCCAATATAATCATTTGACAAATTTCGCTTTTACATATAGAATTATTAGCATTGAAAGGAGCTACTTAATTATGATTAAAACTTTACACGTAGGACTAGATGTTGGTTCTACAACCGTTAAAATAATTGTTATGGATGAAAATCTAGATACAATATATACAGATTATCAAAGACATTTCTCAGATACTAAAAATACTATTTGTAATGTATTAGAAAGTTTAATTTCAATGTATCCTGACAGTGAATATACAATTGCGCTAACAGGTTCTGGAGCAATCAGTGCCTCAAAATTTTTAGATTTGCCTTTTATTCAAGAAGTTGTTTCTTGTAAAAGAGCTGTTGAAAAATATATACCTCAAACTGACGTTGTTATAGAACTTGGCGGCGAGGATGCTAAAATTATTTACTTTGATAAATTTATAGAGCAACGTATGAATGGAACTTGCGCAGGTGGAACTGGTGCCTTTATTGATCAAATGGCTAGTCTTTTAAATACAGATCCAGCGGGTTTAAATGAACTTGCTAAATTACATAAAATGATTTACCCTATTGCTTCTCGTTGCGGAGTTTTCGCTAAAACCGACATACAACCACTTTTAAATGAAGGCGCAGCAAAAGAAGATATTGCAGCTTCTATTTTTCAAGCAGTTGTTAACCAAACTATTAGTGGACTAGCTTGTGGTAGGCCAATTAGAGGAAATGTAGCATTTTTAGGAGGACCATTAAATTATTTATCTGAATTAAGAAATAGATTTATACAAACTTTAAATTTAAAAGATAATGAAATTATAATCCCTGATGAAGCTCATTTATTAGTTGCAAAAGGTGCTGCTTTGGATTCTCTTAATTCACATACAATAACTGTTGAAAAATTAAAAAGTAAAATTGATGTTTTAAAATCATCTCATGATGATACATCTAACCCTCTAAAACCTCTATTTTCTATTGATGCTGAATATGAAGAATTTAAACAAAGACACTCAAAAGATAAAGTGAAAAAGGCTGATTTAAAAGAATTTAAAGGTAATTGTTTCCTAGGCATAGATGCTGGATCAACAACTACTAAATTAGTTGTAATATCTGAAGATGGAACTCTTCTTTATTCTTTATACGGAAGTAATGAGGGTAATCCACTTCAAAGTGTTATAAATATGTTAAAAAAATTATATTCAGAAAAACCTAAAGATGCCATTATAAGGTTTAGTGGAGTTACTGGATATGGGGAAAAACTAATTCAAACTGCACTTAATGTTGACTTAAATGAAATAGAAACAATTGCGCATTTTACAGCTGCCCAAGAATTTATGCCTAATGTTACAAGTATTGTTGATATTGGCGGTCAAGATATGAAATATATAAAAATTAAAAATGGTGCCATTGACAACATTATGTTAAATGAAGCTTGTTCTTCTGGTTGCGGTTCTTTTATAGAAACATTTGCCAAAAGTTTAGGTCTTTCTATACAAGAATTTGTAAATAGTGCCTTAGAAGCAAGAAAACCTGTTGATTTGGGCTCTAGATGTACAGTTTTTATGAATTCAAAAATTAAACAAGCTCAAAAAGAAGGTTATAGTGTTGGAGATATTTCTGCAGGTCTTTCTTATTCCGTTATTAAAAATGCTATTCAAAAAGTTATGAAAGTTAGAGATGTAAAAAAACTTGGTGCACATATTGTTGTACAAGGTGGTACTTTTTATAATGATGCTGTTTTAAGAGCTTTTGAATTAATAGTTGGAAGAAATGTTGTGAGACTAGATATTGCTGGACTTATGGGTGCTTATGGTGTTGCTTTGCTTGCAAAGTCACAATATGAAAATAATATGGATATGGAATATATCTCTTCTATTGCTAAACCAGATGAGCTAGACAAGTTAAAAATAGATATATCTCATGTACGCTGTCAAGGTTGCGAAAATCACTGTTTACTTACAATAAACAAATTTAGTAATGGAACAAAATATATCTCTGGAAACCGTTGTGAAAAAGGGGCTGGAATTATTGATAAAACTTTAGACAGACCAAATTTAATGAAATACAAATTTGAAAGGACTTTTAATTATACTCCATTAGAAGAAAAAGATGCTCCAAGAGGAACTATCGGTATTCCTAGAGTATTAAATATGTACGAGGATTATCCTTTTTGGTTTACTTTTCTTACGAACTTAGGATTTAGAGTTATACTTTCTGAGAAAAGCAATAGAAAAACATATGAAAAGGGTATGGAATCAATGCCTTCTGAATCTGTATGTTTCCCTGCTAAGCTTTCACACGGGCATATTATCGGATTAATTAATTCTGGAATAAAAACAATATTCTATCCTTGTGTTCCATATTCTAGAAAAGAATATGAAAAAGCTGATAATCATTATAACTGCCCTATTGTAATTTCCTATTCAGAGGTATTAAAAAATAATGTTGAAGAGTTAAAAGAAAAAAATATTAAATTTTTAAACCCATTTTTACCTTTTGAACCACATAAGTTAGCAGAAATAATTATGGAATTACCTGAGTTTAAAGAATATAATTTTACTAAAAAAGAACTTTTAGAAGCTGCTAAAAAAGCTGAACTTGAATATCAACACTTTAAAGATGATATTCATAATAAAGGTAAAGAAACTTTACAGTTTATGAAAGAAAATAATTTGAAAGGAATTGTTTTAGCTGGTCGCCCATACCATGTAGATCCTGAAGTAAATCATGGTATTGATACTTTAATTACAAGTTTAGGATTATGTGTTTTAACAGAAGATAGTATTTCAAACTTAACTGAAGCTAAACGTCCACTAAGAGTTGTTGATCAGTGGGTATTTCATGCTAGATTATATGCTGCAGCTGATTTTGTTGGTAAAAATGATAATTTAGAATTAGTACAGTTAAATTCTTTTGGATGTGGTGTTGATGCTGTAACAACAGATCAAGTAGAAGAAATCTTAACAAGTTATGGAAAAATGTATACATTAATTAAAATAGACGAAATCAACAATTTAGGTGCTATTAGAATACGTATTCGTTCTTTATTGGCTAGTATGAACAAACGTATGAAAAATAATAACACTTCAGAAAATTCAGGCAATTATGAAGTAAATAAAAAAATATTTACTAAAGATATGAAAAAAGATTATACAATATTAATGCCACAAATGGCTCCTATTCACTTTGAGTTTATAGAATCTGCAACACGAGATAGTGGATACAATGTTGAACTTCTAAGAGATTGTACACAACATACTGTAGAAACTGGTCTTAAATATGTTAATAATGATGCTTGTTATCCTTCTATATTGGTTACAGGTCAAATGATTGAGGCACTAGAATCTGGCAAATATGATTTAAATAGAACTGCTTTAATTATGTCTCAAACTGGTGGTGGTTGTAGAGCTACCAATTATATTGGATTTATAAGAAAAGCATTAAAAGATGCTGGATTTGAGAACGTTCCGGTTATTTCATTTAACGTAGTAGGTATGGAAAAAATGCCTGGATTTAAACTAACTATTCCACTAATAGAAAGATTAATAAAGAGTTGTATTTATGCAGATTTGTTACAAAAAATGCTTACTAAAAATAGAGCTTATGAAATAAATAAAGGTGAAACTCAAAAATTATTTGACTCTTGGATGGAAAAGTGTAAAGAATTAGTAAATAAATCTAGTATGAAACAATTTAAGCAAAGTATTTATGATATTGTAGATGATTTTGAAAAAATTGAACTTGATACTTCTATTGTAAAACCTAAAGTAGGTATAGTTGGAGAAGTTTTAATAAAATATCATCCTTTTGGAAATAATTTTGTTGCAGACAAATTAGAAGAAGAAGGTGCAGAGGTCATATTACCTGATTTTATGGGATTTGTCAAATTTATAGCTACACATAAAATTACATTTAACCAATTAATAAAGACAGATGCTGTAAAAGCTAAATTATTTAAAACCGCAATTAAGCTAATAGACCTTTTAGAAAAACCTGTTGTTTCTGCTTTAAAAAAGTCTAAAAAAGGATATTTACTACCTTGCAATATTTGGGAGCTAGAAGAAAAAGTAAATGATATTTTATCTATAGGAAATCAAACTGGTGAAGGTTGGTTTTTAACTGCTGAAATGATTGAATATATAGAGCATGGCATTCCTAATATTGTTTGTGTTCAACCTTTTGCTTGCCTTCCTAATCATGTAGTTGGCAAAGGCGTAATAAAGACCATTAGAAGCAAATTTCCAGAAGCAAATATTTCTCCTATAGATTATGATCCTGGTGCAAGTGAAGCAAATCAAACCAATAGGATTAAGTTACTTATGACTGTTGCAAAAGACAATCTAAAAAAGCAACAAAATATAAATAAATCTACTTTGAAAGAAAATACTAATATTGAAGAAAAAAATAAAATTTCCAATTAATTTTGGAAATTTTATTTTTTCTATTTTTCTAAAGTTATTTTTTTAATACTTTTTTATTTATATTTTTTAATTATTTTATTTAATTTATTATTTTATTTAATTTATTTTTTTATTATTA
>ERZ1673696.24-NODE-24-length-164689-cov-7.857308_pt1 | contig 164689 bp, 141 predicted proteins | sample MGYA00580226_ERZ1673696 | MGnify/ENA primary metagenome ERZ1673696 (study PRJEB41218, sample SAMN15661743) | gut metagenome | host: Homo sapiens | place: Canada: London | collected 2015-08-20/2019-03-30 | study: EMG produced TPA metagenomics assembly of... | reverse complement strand
CCAACAACTGATAACACATCAGGAACAGGAAGCCCATTAACAGTAACGCAAACATTCTATTATATACCAATAAATGATACAAATTATGGAACTGCATCAACTGTACTAGCAAATGGTACGCCGTTCTGGGTGGCTGCGCGTTATGTCGGTACTTCCTCAGACAATGCTATCTTTGGCCTTCGCTATGCTTACACGAACACTAACGGCTACGATATGGTCCATTCGGATGGTTACACGGGCGGCCATCGCTATGCTCTTCGCCCCGTAGTTTCTCTACCATCTAGTCTCCTAACAGGAGAGCAGACAAATGGAGCTTGGAACTTGAGCAAGTAGAAAAAATGAATGAAAAAACAATGAGCTAGGGAGGTGGGTGGGAGAAATACCCACAGGTTTTACATAAAATAAACAAAACATTGCTGAGATTAACAAGTTTACATAAAAATAAAATAATCCAATAATGAAATAGATACATAATAAATAATACCCCAAATCTGCCAATGATATCACAGATTTGGGGCTTCTATTATATAAAATATTTCACAGAAAATTTATTTTGTAGATTTTTTCATTAAAATCGGTTGTTATGCACAGTTATCTTTGATTTTGTGCAAATGAATACTTGAATTATCTTTGATTTTGTGATATTATATAAAAAATATTAAGCTTTTGTACATTTAAAATACAAAAGCTAGGAAGGAATATTTTAAATTATGAAGAGAAAAATTTATAATGATATTCTTAAATGGAAAAATGAGAGCAATGGCTCTACTGCACTGCTAATTGAGGGCGCACGAAGAGTTGGAAAAAGCTATATAGTAGAAGAGTTTGCAAAAGAAAATTATAAATCGTATATTCTAATAGATTTTTCAAAAGCACCAGAAGAAGTTAAATCTTTATTTGATAATTATTTAGACAATCTCAATTATCTATTCACGTATTTATCACAGTATTATGGTGTAAAATTGTATGAAAGAGAAACACTGTTTATTTTTGATGAAATTCAGTTTTGCCCTAGAGCAAGAGGAGGAATTAAACATTTAGTTGCAGATGGAAGATATGATTATATAGAAACAGGCTCGTTAATTTCTATAAAAAAGAACGTAAAAGATATATTAATTCCATCTGAAGAAGAGAATTTAAAGATGTACCCATTTGATTTTGAAGAATTTTTATGGGCTATGGGAAATGATACACTTATGGATTTTATAAAAGATTGTTATTTGAAAAAACAGCCACTTGGTCAAGCATTACATCGTAAAGCAATGGATTATTTTAAAGAATATTTAATTGTTGGAGGAATGCCTCAAGCTGTAGAAATGTATTCAAAAACTAGAGACTTTGAAAAGGTAGATAGAATTAAAAGGAATATTTTAAATTTATATAGAGAAGATATTAGAAAACATGCAGAAGAATTAAATTTAAAAGTAGAGCAAATATTTGATACAATTCCATCACAACTACAGAAACACGAGAAAAAGTTTAATATTTCAAGTTTAGACGAAGAAGCAAGGTATAGAAATTTTGAAGGTGCTTTCTATTGGCTAAATGATGCATATTTAGTAAATATTGCATACAATACGACCGAGCCAAGTATTGGACTGGGACAAAGAATGGACACCAATGCATTAAAATGTTATATGTTCGACACTGGACTATTATTATCAATGACTTTTAATGAGAAAAATTTAGTTAATGAACAAATATATAAAAAAATTTTATTTGATAAATTATCTTTCAACGAAGGAATGATACTAGAAAACATTGTAGCTCAAATGCTTGTAAGCTCAGGACGAAAGCTGTACTTTTTTTCGAGAAATGAAAGAGAAAATAGTAGTGAAACTATGGAAGTAGACTTCTTAATTTCAACAGATAAAATAACATCAAAACACAATATAATACCAATTGAGGTAAAATCTGGAGATAGATATACATTTACATCATTAAACAAATTAAGATTAAAGTATAATGAATATTTAGCAGAATCGGTAATTATACACACAAAAGATTTAAAAGAAGAAAATAATATTTTATATATACCAATATATATGACAGACTTGTTATAATTTAGAAGTTTTTTACACAAAATACTATAAAACCGCTTAAATAGCGGTTTTATCTTTGTAATATTTGTACTGCACACTATACAAAAATGATTAAATATTAAATTTTGTTCGCTAGACTATACAAAAAAATAAAACAGCGAAGGCTGGCATTAATTTTTAATAGTTTGCTTTTTTATAAATTAATATTATAGTAGAATTTTGTCGAACGAATTTTCTTGATTTTCTGCTAAAAGATAATATAATTATTAAATAGATTATTTCAAAATGATTTTGTTGTTAAATTTTATTCAAAAATTCACTATAGTGAATAGTTTAAATTCTTAAATAATACCAATAAGTATATTTATAAAAAATATTGACCTATAAGTTAAATGATTGTATAATTAGGAGGAAGATTGATGGAAGAAGAGAAAATGTTGGTTCCATCTGGATTAAAAACAGTAGATGGAATAGATATCATGTGTTATACTGGAGCATTTTACCTAAAAAACGAAGAAAAAATCAAACGAATAATAAAAAAATGCGAAGAAATTTTAGATGCAGAAAGTGAAGATATAAAAAAAATACAGAAAAATATTACTATAAAAGAAGATAGTGAAAAGTATAATTTGGATATACATATAAATAAAAAACATGACAAATTATTTAAAGAGCTACTGTCTGATAAAAAGGAAGCTGTTAAATTTATAAATCATTATTTACACTTAAATTTATTAGATGATGAGATAGAAAAATATGAGAAAGAGTTTAGAACAGAAGAATTTAGAAATATAGAAGCAGATGTTGTGTATAAGGTAAAGAACAAAAATGTTTTTATATTAATAGAACATCAATCAAGTTTAGATTTAAAGATGGCATATAGAATATTGCGTTATAAAAATGCTATAATAGAGTCTGCAATAAATAAGAGAAAATTAAAAGAAAAAAACTATAAAATTCCAAAAGTAATACCGATAGTGTTATATACTGGAAAAAGAAAATGGCAAAAGTTATCAATAGAAGATATTGAAGAGAAAATAGAAGGATATGGAGAAATTGAACTAGGATATGATTTAGTGGATACTAATGAGTTTACAAAACAGCGATTGTTAGAAGATAATTTGATAACATCTAAAGCTATGTTAATAGAAAAGTCACAAAATAAAGAAGAATTATACCAAAACATTGAGGATATAATAAGTTGTAAAAATAAAATGGAAGATTTCGAATATGCACAATTAGAAAAAATAGTAAAATATGAATTGATGGGAACTGAGGATAAAGAAATAATAAGTAAATTTATAGAAAAGATAAAAAATAGAGAGGAGAGCGAAAATATTATGATGAATGCAGCGAGAATAATAAACAAGGAGATAAGAAAACAAAGAAGAGAGGGAAGAGAAGAGGGAATTGCAGAAGGAATGATTTTTGTTGCTAAAAAACTAAAAGGAAAAATGCATATAAAAGATATAAGTCAAATAACTGGATTAAGTGAAAAGGAGATTGAAAAGCTGTAAGAAGAGTGACTATTACAAATTCAGTCGAAGATTATAGTAATCAAAGATATATATAGTATAATTTGTGTTGTGTAAAGCAAAAAAATAAATTTTCGTATGATAAAATAAAAATAGAGACAATTAGCAGTAATTCGTCTCTATTTTAATAGTTTTTATCTATATGAATTATTATTTCTTTCAAAATATTTTTGCCTTCTTTGGATAGCTGATTTGTTAGATTTAACAAAGATGAATCTAAGGTTTCTTCTTTAAAGTCTAAAAGCTCATCAAATAGTGTATTAGGTGAAACTTGCAAAAAGTTGCAAATGTTAAGAAGTGTTGTAATGCTTCCAATATTTCTGCCATTTTCAATGCTTCTAAGCAAATCTGTTGAAACATTTATTTGTTCTGCTACATAGTCCTGGGTATAGCCTTTTTCTTTTCTTACTTTTTTTATATTTTTTCCAAGAACTTTTAATATGTCTTCATTATTAACTAACAAAAAAATCACCTACCTTTTAATATGATACCATGATGAAATAAAATAAAAAAGTGAACTAAAATACATAAAATTTTGCACAGGTGTATTAAAGCATTAATTAAAATATCACAAAAATAAAATTTTATTCAAAAAACTATTGCTTTTTTTGTTTTCTTAATTTAAAATCAAATATGTAGTTAAAATACCAAAAAAAGACACAATAAGTACTAAAACTACAAAAATAATAAATGAAAGGAAGAAGAAAAATGCAAAAAGTCACAAGAGACAAAGAAAAAGTAAAAAAATTAACGGAAAAACGGAATAACATTAATAGCATTAGTAATTACAATTGTAGTGCTGATGATATTAGCCGGAGTAAGTATCAATACCGTATTAGGAGATGATGGAATAATACAAAAGGCAAAAGAGCAGGCAGAAGCAACAAGACGAGCAAGTGCAGAAGAAGATATGAACAGATTGGTATTAGAATATCAATTAGCAAAAAGTGATGAAACATTGGAAAGTTTCTTGCAAGAAAAAGTAACAGAAGGAAGAATAGACGGAGTAACAGATAATGGAGATGGAACAATAACAATAACAAAAAAAGTAGAAGGAAAAGATTATACAATAACAGTAAAAAAGCCAGCAGCGCCAACGCCAAGTGTAAAGGTAGGTGCAATAAGAGTAGTATCAGATAGTACGGGAGCAGGCTCAAGTCTAGGAGAAGCAAGTACAAGAAAAGGTACAACATTATACATAATGATTGAAAGTACAATATCTGGAGGAACAACAACAGTAAGTCCAGAAGTACCATATGCAGTAACAGAAAATGGAACATATAAATTTACAGTAACAGGAACAGTAGATGGAAAAACATATACAAAAAATGTAACGGCAACAGTAAATCAATACAAAAATGAAATTAACTTAGATGAAATCCAGATAGGAGATTACGTAAATTACACATATGATATAGATTCAGCAAGTAGCAGTTACACATTAGAATCAAAATATAGTGGATACAGTAGTAATCAAACAATAGTCCAAACAACAGGGTTAACATGGAAAGTGCTAAATGTAGATAAAGAAAATGATACAGTAGATATAATAAGTACAAACCCAACAAGCAGTACCGTAACTTTTGCTAATATATTAGGCTATAATAATGGGCCATATTTAATGAATGAAATATGCAAAGCTCAATATAGTAATAAAACATTAGGAGTAAATGCAAGAAGCATAAACTTGTTAGATATGGAAAAACAATTAACTGCGGCAGGGATAAAATCAAGAAACGAATACAATAAAGGTAGTAGCACATATGCACAATATGGAACAACAAAAACATATACAAGTAACACAAAATACCCAAGTTTATATGCAAACCAAAAAGGGGCAGGACCAAATATAACAGAAGCAGAAGCAAGTAAAAAAATAACACAACCAGATACAACAAAAGGAAATGACCCATATGAAGAGAGTAAACCAATAGCAACAACAGAGCCAACAACTGATAACACATCAGGAACAGGAAGCCCATTAACAGTAACGCAAACATATTATTATATACCAATAAACGATACTAACTATGGAACTGCATCAAGTATACTAGCAAATGGTACGCCGTTCTGGGTGGCTGCGCGTTATGTCGCTTCTGACTCAGGCCTTGCTTTCTTTGGCCTTCGCTTTGCGGACACGAACACTTACGGCTACGTTATGGTCGGTTCGGGTGGTTACACGCGCGGCAATGACTATGCTCTTCGCCCCGTAGTTTCTCTACCATCTAGTCTCCTAACAGGAGAACAAACAAATGAAGCTTGGAACTTGAGCAAGTAGAAAAAATGAATGAAAAAACAATGAGCTAGGGAGGCCTATGGTCTCCCAGCTCCGAGTAAGGAGTGTTTAGCATAAGCATAATAACAATAATAAAAGAAGTAAAAAATGTGCATCCAGAAGATATAACAATGGTAAAAGTAGGTAATTTTTACAGGGTATATGGGAAAGATGCATATATTATAGCGTATTTATTCAAATACAAAATATCGGAGGAAAATGATATCATGGTATCAGGTTTTCCAACGAGTTCAATAAAAAAAATAGAAGCCAGACTTGAAAATAAGAAAATAAATTACATTGTTTTAGACAGAAAAGATAATTATGCTGTGAATGAAAGAACAGACTTTAAAAATTTAAATACATACCAAAAACACTTTAATCTGTCTAAAACATATGTAAGCAATGTAAGAAGAATAGAAAATATAAACGAGTATTTGCTAAGCTTAGCAAGCAAAGAAGAATTAAAAATTTTATTAAAGGATATAGAAGAGTGCATAGATGCAACAAGAAAAGTTTAAAGTAATTGGATACATTAGAAATTTAATAAATAATGTGGATAAGAATTTAGAAAATTTTCCTAAAAAGGATATAGAAATAAAAAATAGAATAAGAAATTCAAGTTATGATTTATTAGAGCTTGCTTATGAAGCTAATACAACGGAAGATGATGAAATAAAAATTTCAATTATAAATAAATGTATTGCAAAAGCAAAAATTATAGACTTTCTAGTAAATCTAAGCTACGAAAAACAGATTATTAATAATAAACGTTATATTAAATTTGGAGAGTCCATAGATGAAATAATAAAATATTTAGTTGGTTGGAAAAAATCTATTAAGAACCAATAAAATATATAAAAATCAATTTGGGCACGGTTGTCGGTTTGCGGACAGTGTTTCTTAGTATTTGGGTTCTGGGTGGCTGCGCGTTATGTCAATACTAACTCAGACAATGCTAACTTTGGCCTTCGCAATGCGAACACGAACACTAACGGCTACGATATGTTCAATTCGAATGGTAACACGAACGGCAATAACTATGCTCTTCGCCCCGTAGATTCTATACACTGTGGTTATGCAATTATAAATTGCATAAGAGATAATATAGAAACAAACCGTTGTCCGGTAGCTTGTAAAAGCTATAAATGTAAAAATAGATAAATATTTTGTTAGTAGGGAGAAATTGTCGAAAGGAAAATTATTTTAGAACTATTTTTAGAGCAGTAATTTATAAAGTTACTGCTCTTTTTTTTAGAAATTAAAAGTTTATGACAGAAAAACAAAATGCAATTTAAAAAATGAGGTCAAGCTCGTCTTTTGAGAAATCTGGAGAATTTCGATTAAGAGTGCCGTAGCGCAATTTGTAAAAAGTTACATTTTGCTTTTAACTATATTTTTAACTTATTATTACACAAATTTTTATAGCAAATTCTAGAAGCAACAACACTATTTAATGAGAGTTTACCAATACTATATAAGTACATCTTCTTTTTTAGTCTTCGCTTTACTGTTCTATATTTTGCGTAATTTCCGTATTTGTTTCTACCAATAAAAATAAAATTATCTGTACTTTTAAAAATTCTAGTTTTTTTATTTAACCTTAAGTCCTCTTTTTTCAAAAAAATTGTAAGTTGTTCTAGACAATATTTTAAGTATTCTTTAGACTCATGAAACAATAAAAAATCATCTTGATAACGAATTACTCCTTTTATGTGTAGTTCATTTTTTATGAAATGATCCATGTCATTTAGGTAAAATACGGCTAGTACTTGACTTGTCATGTTACCGAATGCTTAGACCTTCGGAATCACTATCTATAACTTTAAAAACTACATCAAGAGCCTTTTTATCTTTGATTTTTCGTTCTAATTTTCTTTTTAAAATGTCATGATTAATACTCGCAAAAAATTTGCTTATATCGCATTTTAAAATGTAATAAGTACCATATTTTTGCTTAAAGTAGTTACGATAATATATATAAAGTTCTAAGCCTCTTTTCATTCCCATGTCTTTTCTACTTGCAACATTAAAGTTTAGTAAACAAGGCATTAGAGCAGGGTAGAGTATATGCCTAGAAATTAAATGGTTTATAACTTTGTCTTGCATATTTTGGCTTACAATTCGTCTTTCTTTTGGCTCATAAATTGTAAAAATATTATATGGTCCAACTTCGTATTCCTCGTTTTTTAAGATGTTATAAATACGTGAAACATACACACATTTATACTCTCTAAAAAATTCGACTTTTCTTTTATTTTTAGTATTTCTACAAACTTCATTATAAGCATCAACAATATTATTAAAATCATAGGTTGCTTCATACAAGTGGCCTTTTCTTTTCATCAGAGACCTCCTGCATAACTTGTTTAAAATCATGTTGCAAATTAAAAAGAGTATCAAAAGCCTGACTTATTGATAGCATGTCTATGTTTAAATCTAAAAAATTATTTAAGGTTTTTTCAAATAATTGATTATTTACAAAGAAATTTAAATCAACAGAATTTGAAATTGTTTTGAAATCTTCATCACAAACAATATGAACTGAGTAACCTGCAATTTTAAATTTTTCTATATATTTATCTAATGAATTTGTTGGAAAACCACACTTTACGACAGAGTTGTTTAAATTGCTTAATTTAAAACCAAACTGTTGAGACATAGCTCGTGCGTCATCATCTAAAAAAATATAGAAAATTCCGCTTTTAAATAAATAAAACTTATTCGAATCTTGAGATTTTAGCGAGATATAGTTATTAAATAATTTACTCATAAACATTTTTTCCTTTCTTGCTTTTATTAATATTTTATATAATAAAAAAATTTAACATTTTTTAGAAAAATTAATGGAGATATTTTACAAATTCATCAAATAATTGTATATTAGATGTAGGTAAAAATTAACCACTAAAAATGGTTATTTTAAGAACCTAATTTAGGACTTACAATATATGGTAAGAAAATATATAATTTTAACAAAGGAGAAAGAAAAATGTCATGTTTTAGCAGATTTTGTAAAAAAGGAACTACAGTAAACAAAAAATTAAGTATTGATGAGAATCTTTATCAAGATTTAACAGAACTCTCTAACAGTACGTATGATGCGTCAATCAGTAAGCTAGTAAATGCGGCAATAGAGGAATTAATTACTACCAAAAATGTAGCTCTGTATAAAAAAGAAAATACAAATCAAGTATCTAGGTCTTTTTTAATAAGGGAAGACTTCTTAAATGGACTTTATGAATTAAAAGAAAATTATTCTGTTTCTATAAATTCGCTTGTAAATATTGCGATAAGAAATGCTGTAACAGAAGAAAAAATGGAAACAAAAGGATTAGACAAATTGAAATAGTAAAAAAATACCATGGGATAATTATTTATAAAATTATCTCATGGCTTGATTTTATTATTAAAAAATTATTAGTTTAGTGTAAGTCACTTGCAACTTCTTGTAATGTTACTTTTACTACTGTTCCTTCTTCAATAGTTGCACCAACTGCTGGGTCTTGGGAAACTACTATTCCAGAACCTGTAGATTGAATATTTAAGTTTTTACTCTTTAAAGTTGCTGTTACGTTACTCAAACTCTTTCCTTTTAAGTCTGGCACTGTTACAGAAACTGATGTGCTATTTTCTTCTGTATATAGTTTACATACACCATTTTTTGAAACAGATACGCCTGCTTTTGGCGTTTGGACTGTTACTATTTCGTCATCACTTGCAGAAGTTACAGGAGTAATTCCTAAATTTTTCAATATTTGTTTTGCTTCTGATACTGTTTTATTTCTTAAATCTGGTATTGTTATTAAAGATGTATTATTTGTTGTTACTTCTGTTGCATCATTTGAAGGAATTCCTAAGTATGGCAATACTTCGCTTAATACTTGAGATACAACAGGGGCTGCTATTGCACCACCATAGTAATTTTTAACTTGTGGACCATATAATACTAGTAATGCTACTACTTTTGTATTTTCAACTGGTGCTATTGCTAAGAAAGATACAACATATCCATCTTCTGGATGGTTAGGGTTTGGCTCAGATGTTCCTGTTTTTCCTCCTATTGTATATCCTTTTACTGCACCGTATTTTCCACCACCGTCTGTAACAACAGATTGCATCATGCTACGTACTTTTGTAGCTGTTTCAGATGATATTACTTGACGTACCTCTTTTACATCAATGTTTGTAACTGCACCTGTGTCTGGGTTTTCTATGCTTTTTACAATTCTTGGTTGTACTAAAACACCATTGTTAGCAATTGCACTTGCGGCTGTTATCATTTGTAAGGGTGTAATTGTAAATCTTTGACCAAATGACATTGTAGCAAGCTCTGTTGTACCTACATTTTCTAGCTTATGGAATTGGCTTGAAGCTTCTCCAGATGTTGCAATCCCAGTTTTATCAAATAGTCCGAATGCTTTGAAATATTTATACAGTGTAGTTGCTCCTATACGTTGGCCTAATTGAATTAATGCTGGGTTACAAGAGTTTTCTAAAGCGTTTCTTAAAGATTCACTTCCATGCCCAGATTTGTTTGCGCAATTTATTTTTATTCCAGAAACCATTTGGCTTCCACTACAATAAAAGTCGCCAGCTGTGTCGGTTTCTACAACATCCTCTTCTAAGCCGACAGAGGCCATTACAGTTTTAAATACAGAACCGGGTTCATATGTTTCTGTAACAACTTTGTTACGATACATTTTGTATAAGCTGTTTGTTTTTTCCTCACTAGAAAGTGTGTCCCAAGTTTCTTGAAGAGTTTCGTTTGGTTCAAATGGGGTATTTAGGTTATAGTCTGGATATGTAGCCATTGCTAGAATATCTCCAGTAGATGGGTCCATAATTGTCATTGCACCACCATTTTTACAATTATTTTCTTCAACAGCCTGTTTTAAATATTTTTCTACAATAGTCTGAATATTTGCATCTATTGTAAGAGTAATGTTACTTCCATTTTCAGGAGCTATGTATTTTTCATCAGTGTCTGGAATAGATTCTTGAGTTGCATCTATTGAAGTAGTTACACGCCCTGGAGTACCAGTTAATGTTTCATCCCAATAATACTCAATTCCGGATAGACCGTTGTTATCACTCCCGCAAAATCCAATTAAATTTGAAGCTAAATTATTATAAGGGTAAGATCTTTTATTGTCTTTATCTATGTTAATTCCTGAGCTCCACTTATTATCTTCCATCCATTGCTTTAATTTAGAAACTTTATCTATATCAACTTTTTTAGCAATTGTTTCTACTGAATTTGTGCTTGTTACTTTTACTAATACTTCATTATAATCTAATTCAAAAATATCTGATAACGCTTTTGCAACTTTTTCTTTTAAAGCATTTGTAGATTCAGCATCGTTTTTTACAGCTATAAGTGAAGGGTTTACACTAATAGTATCAACCTCAGAACTTACAGCTAAAGCCTTTCCAGTAGAATCGTAAATTGTTCCTCTTTTAGGGCTTAGAACTCTGTTAGCAGTAATTTGCTTGTATGCTCGTTCTTTTAGAGAACTTCCATCAATGAATTGTAACCAGAAAATTCTGAAAACTAATAATAAAATTAATATTAAAAAAATAACCGCAAACCACTTTAAATGGGTGCTTTTGTTATCTATTTTTACTTCTTTTTGTTTCTTATAATTCATAAAACCACCATCTTTTCTTTAGATAGAATTATTGTATATTAATATGGGGCAAAAATCAATAAAAAGCACAAAAATGGTTGAAAAATCTTGCTACAATTTATTGCTTTTAAATTTAAAATGTAATATAATTGAATATGTATAGGAATTTAAAATAATAAAAAATAAATAAAAGGATGGAGAGTATGAAAAAGTTTAAAAAATTAGTATCAAGCATTTTAATTACTATGTTAACAGTGGCTACACTTGGAAGCATTAGTGCTGTTAAGGCTGCAAGTGCAGGGCCACTATATTTAGGCATTGTTTCACTTCGTAGAGCTGGCTATGGCTATCAACAAGAAGGTAGCAAAGTATGGAAAATAGCAGAATATGATAGTGAAAATGGAAAAACAGCAGATTTAAGTAAAACTATTTACTGTATTAAAGGTGGACCTGGATTTGGCTCTAGTGATATGGCAACAGGCGGTGTACCAACAATAAGTAAATATACACAAAAGTTTAACTTAAAAGATTTAGCTTCAATACCAAGTACATATTCAAAAATTTTACCAACAGGAAGTAATTATAATTCTTTAATGTGGTTATTAGATAATATTTATATAATGCCTGCAATTGGAACAGACAATACAACTGCAAGAGAAGAATTTTTAAAGAGTAAAATTCCAAATGAATTATATGAACTTATAACAGATGATGATATAGATGCTGTACAGCAATTAGCAATTTGGTATTTCACAAACCCATCTGGAGATAAATATCATTATGAAACATCAAACTTTAAAATAAACTCAATTGCAAATGTAGATTCAAATTATGCTTCAATGGGAGATATTTTTGGAGATGATGGTTGGGATAGAGAAGATGCAATAGAAGCATTATTCCAATATTACATTACAAATGCAAAAGCAAATAGCAATTACAAGAGTACAAACAATACAACATCTCCAATCGAAATTGTAAAGAGTAATGCTACAATGACAAAGGTTGGAAGCAACTATGTTGCAGGACCATACAAAATAAACCAATTGTTAAATGTTGATTATACATTAAATGCAACATTTACAGATATAAATGGAACAACAATTACTCCAAGCATTGGCATAAAAGATGTAAGCGGAAATGTAACAGCCACAACAAAAACATTAAAAGAATTAGTAGGACAAGAATTCTATTTAATTATGCCAACAAGCTCAAATATATCTGGAATAAAAATGACTGTAAATACATCATACACATCAAAAACAGTTGATTATTGGTCAGTTGCAGATGCTCCAACAACAGAGCAACCAGTTGTAATTGTAAATGAAACTCCATTAAACTTTTCAGATGCAACTTCAATAGTAGTACCAAAACCATTCGATTTAAGCTTAAGAAAATTTATTACAAACATAAATGGAACAGAAATTACAAATAGAATACCACAAGTAGATGTTAGCAAATTAGCTTCAGGAGAAGCAACAACAGCAACATATAATCACACAAAAACACCACTTAAAGTTGCAATTGGAGATGTTGTTACATATACAATAAGAGTATACAACGAAGGTGATATAGATGGATATGTTGAAGAAATAACAGACCATTTACCAGAACAACTTGAATTTATAGTAGATGACCAAGTTAATATTGAGTATGGTTGGAAAATAGCAAGTAGTACAGATTTAAAAACAATTAAAACAGAATATTTATCAAAAGCAAATGAAACAACTGATGGTGCAAATAAAATATCGGCATTTAATGGAACAACACTTGCATATAAAGATGTAAAAATAAAATGTAGAGTTGTTGCAACAGAGCCAATGGCTGATAAAATAACAAACATTGCAGATATCACAAAATTTACAGATGGTGATGGTAATACAGTAACAGATAGAGATTCACAAGAAAACAATGTAAATTTACCAACTGGAAAAGACTTAGAAAATTATAGAGACTCTGAAATAAACAGAGGAGAAGAATATATACCAGGACAACAAGATGATGATGATTTTGAAAAATTAACATTAAAAGAATTTGATTTAAGTTTAAGAAAATTCATCACTGGAGTAAATGGAACAGCAATAACAAATAGAGAACCACAAGTAAATGTTACTCCATTAAAAAATGGTGGAACAACAGCAATATACAATCATCCAAAAACACCAGTATCTGTTGCAATTGGAGATTTAGTTGAATATACAATTAGAGTTTATAATGAAGCAGAAATAGATGGATATGTTGAAGAAATAACAGACCATTTACCAGACCAACTTGAATTTGTTACTGGAAACGAAATAAATACAAAATATGGTTGGGTAGTTGATAGTACAAATCCAAAAATAATTAGAACAAATTATTTATCAAAAGCTAAAGAAGCTTCTGAAGGTGCTAATAAAATTAAGGCTTTTGATGGAACAAAGTTAGATTACAAAGATGTAAAAGTAGTATGTAAAGTAGTTTCAACAGATCCAATGCCAACTAAGATTACAAATATAGCTGATATTACAAAATTTACAGACGGCAACGGAAATACAGTAACAGATAGAGATTCACAAGAAAACAATGTAAATATTCCATCTGATTTACCAGGATATAAAGATGATGAAATAGGAAAAGATTATGTACCAGGACAACAAGATGATGATGATTTTGAAAAACTAAAAATAAAAGAATTTGATTTAGCTTTAAGAAAATTCATTACAAAATTAAATGACGAAGAAATAACAAGCAGAATTCCGCAACCAGATGTTAGTAAGCTAGCAGACGGAACAGCAACAACAGCTACATATAATCATCCAAAAACACCAATATCTGTTGCAATTGGAGATGTAGTTGAATACACAATTAGAGTATATAACGAAGCTGAAGTGGATGGCTATGTAGAAGAAATAACAGACCATTTACCAGACCAACTTGAATTTATTGCTGGAAACGAAATAAATACAAAATATGGTTGGACAGTTGATAGCAATAATTCAAAAATAATTAAAACAAAATATTTATCAAAGGCAAATGAAACTACAGAAGGTGACAATAAGATTAAGGCTTTTGATGGAACAAAGTTAGATTACAAAGATGTAAAAGTTGTATGTAAAGTAGTTTCAACAGACCCAATGCCAACTAAGATTACAAATATAGCTGATATTACAAAATTTACAGATGGCAACGGAAATACAGTAACAGATAGAGATTCACAAGAAAACAATGTAAATATTCCATCTGATTTACCAGGATATAAAGATGATGAAATAGGAAAAGATTATGTGCCAGGACAACAAGATGATGATGATTTCGAAAAACTAAAAATAAAAGAATTTGATTTAGCTTTAAGAAAATTCATCACAAAAGTAAATAATACAGAAATAAAGAGCAGAATTCCACAAGTTGATACAACACCTTTGAAAAATGGAACAGGAACAACGGCAATTTACAATCACTCAAAAGAGCCTGTAAAAGTTTCATTAGGAGCAGTAGTTGAATATACAATTAGAGTATACAACGAAGGTCAAGTAGATGGATATGTGGAAGAAATTAAAGACCACTTGCCAGACCAATTAGAATTTGTTAAAGATAATGAAACAAATAAAAAATATGGTTGGACAGTTGATAGCACAGATTCAAAAGTAATAAAAACATCATACTTATCTAAGGCAAATGAAAAAGTAGCCGGAGAAAACAAAATACCAGCATTTGATGGAACAACATTATCTTATAAAGAAGTAAAAGTAGCTTGTAAAGTAGTTTCAACAGATCCAATGCCAAGCAAAATAACAAACTTAGCAGATATATCAGATTTTACTGATGGAGAAGGAAACAAAGTTACAGATAGAGATTCTAAAGAAGACAATGTAAAAATTCCAGAAGATAGACCAGGATATAAAGATGATGAAAGTAAAAAAGATTATGTACCAGGACAAGAAGATGATGATGACTTTGAAAAAGTAACACTTGTAAAATTCGACTTATCATTAAGAAAATTCATAACAGCAGTAAATAATACAGAAATAACAAGTAGAATACCACAAGTTGATGTTATTCCAATAAAAGATGGAAGCAGTACAACAGCAAAATACGATCATCCAAAAGATCCAGTACTTGTATCAAATGGAAACATAGTAACTTATACAATTAGAGTATTTAACGAAGGTGAAATGGACGGATATGCAAGTGAAATAAAAGATGATATGCCACAAGGTTTAAAATTCTTAACAGATAATAAGACTAACATAGAGTACAGATGGAAAATGTTAGATAAAGATGGAAAAGAAACAGAAAACTTAGATGAGGCAGTTTCAATAGTAACAGATTATCTATCAAAAGAACAAGAAAAAACAGCAGGAGCTAACTTATTAAAAGCATTCGATGGAGAAAAATTAGATTACAGAGATGTAAAAGTTGCATTTGAAGTAACAGAACCAAATACATCAGATAGAATTTTAATAAACCAAGCTCAAATATCAAAAGATTCAGACAGAGATGGAAATGATGTTACAGACCAAGACTCAGTTCCAGATAAATGGAATGATGGAGAAGATGACCAAGACATAGAAAAAGTTAAGGTACAATATTTCGACTTAAGCTTAAGAAAATGGGTAACACAAGCAATCGTAACTGAAAATGGAGAAGAAAAAATAATAGAATCTGGCCACAAGGCAGAAGATGACCCAGAAGATGTTGTAAAGGTTGACTTGAAAAAGAGCAAAATAAACAAAGTAACAATAAAATTCAGATACAAAATAAGAGTTAAAAATGAAGGAAATATAGCAGGATATGCAAAAGAATTAAAAGACTATATTCCAAACGGACTAAAATTTGTACCAGAAGATAACCCATTATGGAAGCAAATAGACGAAAAAACAATAACAACAGACCAGACAAAAGACATATTATTACAACCAGGAGATACAACAGAAGTAGAAGTAGTGTTAACATGGATTAACGATTCAGAAAACTTCGGAGTAATGGACAACTGGGCAGAAATAAGCAAAGATCATAACGATTTCAACAGCCCAGATATAGACTCAACACCAGACAATAACAAAAAAGGTGAAGACGATATAGATGATGCTCCAGTATCTGTAGGCGTACAAACAGGACAAATAAAAACATTTACAACAATAAGCTTAGCAGTACTTGTAATATTATCTTCAGGAGTAGTATTAATAAAGAAATTTGTTTTATAATAAATTTCGCCCAATAGGGATACCCCTTTTTGGGCGAAATTTTTATGCCAAATTTATTTACTTTAAAAATTCTCTATGTTATAATTCTATTTGAAAAGCGTTTTATACTAAGGAAGGTAATTGGAATGAATCAAATTTTAGTGACGAAAAATGATAAATCAAAAAAGGTAAAAGAAAAGAAGGTGCGAGAACCCAAGGCACCAGGAGATATTACTGGTGTTGCAAAGGCTTTTGCTGGAATAATTCTTTTGTTTGGATTAGCTTTATCTGCTGATGGAGCTTATGCTTATACAAAAAACGTGGAACTTGCTAAAAATACTAAAGCACCAATTGTTTCTGTTTTAAAAACCGGAAATACAGCAAAATTATCTATTGAATGTACCAGCGGAATAAGAACAGTATCATTTACATGGAACAATTCTAATCCTACAATTGTGCAAGGACGTGGCAATAAAATATTGGAACAAATAATATCAATTCCATCTGGAGAAAATAATAAATTAAATATAACTGTTATAGACTCTAATGGACAAACAAAAAGATATGTAAAAACATTAAACCAAGATGCTATAGATACTACTGAGCCTGTTATAACAATTGAAGGAGTAAGCTCGAATATTAAGATTACTGTAACAGATGATACAGCAATAGATTATGTAACATATAAATATGGTGATTCACAAGAAGTTACAATTTCTGCTGAAGAAGAGGGACAAACAACAATAGAAGAAACAATTCCTGCACAACAAGGGGAAGCAACACTTACAATAGAAGCAGTTGATAAAGCTCAAAACGTTGCAACTAAAGAACAAAAAATAAAGGGCTCAAAACGTCCAACAATAGAAGTAAAACGAGATCCAAATGATGCATCATACATATTAATAAAAGCAACAGATGATGATGGCTTAAGATTACTTTGCTACGACCTAAATGGACAGGGATATACAACAGACCCTAATATTTCAATAAATGATACAAAATTTGAATATAGACAAAAGCTTGATTCTGGAACAAATAAAATATCTTTACGTGTTTATAATATAAATGAACAAGTAACTGAATTTAATGCAGAATATGAAAACTAAAAAAACAAGATGAGGTTGAATTAAATTCAGCCTAATTTTGCTGTAAAAGGCTATTCATATAAAACAATATTATAATTAATAAATGAAAAATAATATCTAGTAACATGGTTTATAGGTAGAACCATAAAACCTAAATAATAATAAGGAACGTACTTAAATATGCATACCGTATATATAATTGATGATGATGAAAATTTGAAAAATAAACTGAATGAAGAATTTAAAAAAGATGATAATTATAAGTTTAAGCAAATAAGAACAGAAGAAATTGATGTAGCGTTGAAAGATATACCCGCACTAATAATTGTAAATGAAGATACAATTTCGGAAAAGGCAACAGAGGTATGCCATAAGATAAGAAACAATGATGATAATTCTATAACTCCTGTAATAGTTGTAACTTCAGAATATGAGAGAGAACATAAGTTGGAAATATTAAAGGCTGCGGCAACGTATTATATAAAAAATCCTTTAGATTATGAATATTTATATTATACAATTACAAACATAATAAACCTTTTATACATAAATAGGAAAGTTAGCCCTCTAACAAATTTGCCGGGAAATGTACAGATACAGGCGGAAATGAAAAAACGTTTATTAAAAAAGCAATTTTTTGTTATGCTTTATATAGATTTAGATAATTTTAAGGCATATAATGATGTTTATGGTTTTTCAAATGGAGATGAAATAATAAAATTTACTGCTAGAACGATTTCTAGAAATGTTCACTCAAAGTGTGAAGATAATAATTTTGTTGGACATATTGGTGGAGATGATTTTATAGCAATAGTTGAAGATGAAGACTATGAGAGAATCTGTCAAAACATTGTATTAGAGTTTGACAAAAATGTAAAAAAGTATTTTTCGGAAGAAGATGTTGAAAAGGGTTATCTAGAAGTACCGAATAGAAAAGGGATAATAGAGGAATTTCCATTAACAACTATATCTGTCGGAGCGGTGGAAGTGGATCCAGGAAGATTCCATAATACATTAGAAATTGGAGAAGCTGGAGCACAGGTAAAACATTTATCTAAAACAATTCCAGGAAGTACATATGTAATAGATAGAAGAAAACACTAAATATTTGGAAGTAAAAAACTTTGATTAAAGTCTAACAGTAGGAATGAGCGAAAACTTTATTTTAATATATTATAAAATATGACAAAAAATGATGAGAAAATGTAAAATTCTCATTATTTTTTTACCATAAAATAAAAATTTGTAGAAATTGGTAATAATTTGACTTACGATTTAAATTGACTTTAAAATTGGACTACCTTATAATTAAAGTAATTTAATTGAAGGGAAAGTGATTATATGAGAAAAATAAACACAGTGAAAGAACTGGTAGATTTTGCATACAATAGGTACAAAACTAAAAAGGCAATAACAATAGAAAGTGATTATATAAAAAACATAAACTATTTCAATTTTAGGTTTGATATATATTCAATGGCAAGAGTAATAAAATCAAAAGAAAACCAAATACGAAATAATAAAATAGCGATAATATCAGAATTCAGATATGAATTTTTAGTAACATATCTCGCAAACATAATGGTAAACAATGCTGTAATATTAATAGATAATAAACTTAGCAAAAATACAATAGAAAAAGTAATAAAAAAATATAATATAAACACAATATTTTTTTCAAGTACATATAAAGAAAAAGTCTTAGAAATAATAAAAAATAATAATTGTAATAATTTTAACCTAATAAATTTTGATTCTGAAAATCAATTCCCAATTATAGAATACGAAAAACTAATAAACATAGGAAGATACATAGAAAATTATAGTATAGATAATCTTTCAAAAGAAGAAAACAGAGAGAAGAGCACTATAATAGTAAGCTTAGCAGGAGAAAAGAAATATTCTCAACAAGAGTTTATAGAAAGTGCAAATGTAATTGCTAAAACTGCAAGAATAAGAAAAAGAAAAGAGATGAACGCCCTAGAACAGGTAAATACATTTTACGAAGTAGTAATAGGTATAATTCTGCCAATGATTTGTGGGTTAAATACAAAATATTTTGCAGATAATGAACTTATAAAAAATGATTTATTAATAATAGAAGAAAATAATAAGAATATGGTAATTTTGTATAGAAAACATAAATATTTAGTTGAACATACAGGAATAAATACATATGTAGCAAGAGCAGAAGAAAACTTGCCAGCAAGAGAACACAAGAAAGATACTCAAAATTTTGTATTAATTAAAACAGATAAAAAAGACAGGATAAAGAATAATAAAAGTCAAGCTACAGTATAACAAAAGTTAATATATAGTATAATAGATAAAAATTACTGAAATTTTAGATTTTATAGAGGAGCGTAAGAAATAGAGTAAAGACTGAAAATTGAAAAGTTCAGATTTACTATAATAGAAAAACTACTGAGAAAAATAATGCTTTTAAACATATTTATATGTTGTAAATAACTGATTTGTTTTTAAAACTTAAATGTTTGAGACTTTATAATGGTTTAGCAAAATTTTGAAAAAAGGTTGAAATTAAGCGGAAAATTGACAAATGCTTCAAAATAATGTAAAATAGGTATATAAAGGTGGAGATAAAATATATGCCGAAAACTAAATTAAATTTAGATAAATTAATTTCGAGAACAAAAATATACTTGGTAGTAATTGCTATTATATTGGTAATTTTATGCGTGGTTGAGCCTAAGGCAATAATACCATCTATTTTAGCGTACATTGCTATTTTTGTGTACACAATATGGTCAAATAATAAGAGAAAAACAGAAATCTCGGAGCATATTAATGAGCTTACTGTAAGTGTTGATAAAGCAGCACAAAGTACTATAATTAACTCGCCATTTCCATTAGTTGTTTTAGAAACGAATGGAAATATAATTTGGAAGAGTAGCAATTTTATTAAAGAGTTTGCCAATATAGATACTGGAACTACTTTAACAGACGTAATAAAAGAGCTAAAACTAAAAATTGAAAATGGAAAAAACACAAATAATATATCAATTTCTGAAAGTATGAAAATTGGTGATAAAAATTATAAGGTAATTGCAGAATATACAAAGCTTAGAGAAAAAGAGCATAAAAATTCATCAGAATATATGGCAACAGTATATTTCCTAGACGAGACAAACCATGTGAAATTGTTAGAAGAATACACTAATTCTAGAACTTGTATAGGAATTATAGTATTAGATAATTACGAAGAATTGATGCAGAGAGTGACAGAAGAGGAAAAATTAAAAATCACTTCAAATGCAGAAAAAAACATATATTCTTGGGTAAATAAGTACGATGGATTACTTGTAAAGTCTGAAAGAGATACTTATGTATGTATATTTGACCAATTGAACTTAGAAAAAATAAAAGAAGACAAATTTGAAATTTTAGATGAAATAAAAGAGATAAAGACTCAAGATAATATTCAATTAACATTGAGTATTGCAATTTCTGAAAATGAAAAAACAAATTCAGAAGAATATAAATCGGCTAAGGCTGTAATAGACATAGCTTTAGGACGTGGCGGAGACCAGGCTATTATAAAGCAAAATGGTAAATATTACTTTTTTGGTGGTAGAACACAAGAAGTTGAAAAGCGTACAAGAGTTAAGGCAAGAATTGTTGCACAAGCATTAGAAGAATTGATGAATAGTGCAAGCAATGTTATAATAATGGGCCATACTAATAGTGATATAGATGCTATGGGCTCTGGAATGGGCGTGTATAGAATTGCAAAAACAATAGGAAAAGACGCTTATATTGTAAATGAAACAAATGGTACAAGCTTAGATAACTTTATAAATGATTTGAAAGATATAGAAGAATATAATGATGTTATAATTGACAAAGCTGAAGCTTTAAACAAAATAAGTGCAGATTCTTTATTAGTAGTAGTTGATACAGATAAGAAAAACTATGTTGAAGCTCCAGAATTACTAGACAAGACAGATAAAATTGTTGTAATAGACCACCACAGAAGAGGAACAGATTATATAGAAAATGCAATACTTACATTCCACGAAGTATATGCATCATCTGCTTGCGAGCTTGTAACAGAACTTGTAGAATATGCTGAAAAAACGGTAAAACTTACTAAATTTGAAGTAGAAGCCTTGTATGCTGGAATAATGATGGATACAAAAAACTTTACATTTAAAACAGGTGTAAGAACCTTCGAAGCCGCAGCATTTTTAAGAAAATGTGGAGTAGATATTATAAAAGTAAAGAAATGGTTCCAAAGTGACCTAGAAACTTATAACAAAATATCTGAAATCGTTGCAAAATCAGAGATAATAGACGATACAATCGCGATTTCAATATATGACAAAGAAGATAGTGATGCAAACATTACATGTGCGAAAGCAGCAGACGAATTATTAACAATAAGCAATATAACAGCATCATTCGTAATTGGAAAAATGGGTGACAAAATCTATATTAGTGGTAGATCTATTGGTGACATAAATGTGCAATTAATACTAGAAAAACTTGGTGGCGGAGGACATATAACAGTTGCCGGAGCTCAAGTAGAAGGAATGACGCAAGAAGAAGTAAAACAAGAATTAATAAATAGAATAAACGAATATTTTACAGAAATATCGTAAAAATATATAATTCTTTAAGGAAAAAATTAACAAAAGAGAATTAGCATATAAAATATATTGACTTTTATTAAAGTTAATCATATTATTAAAGTAAGCATGTAACTCATTATGCTATTAATTTTGAAAACAATATTGTAAATTTGATAGTATAAATAAATAAAAATAATAAATAATATTAAAGGAATAAAAAGGTGGAACATTATGAATTATATCATGGAACCAAAAGAGAAAATGTTTTAAAAATAATAGACTCTCAAAAATTTATAGTAAACGAAGATGAGGAAAATAAGCTTTTTTTGGGAAAAGGTGCATATTTTTATTTAGATAAAATGAATGCTGTGGATTGGAATTGTAGAGATGTTGCAAATAAGAATAAAATAATATTTCCGGATTTTATAGAAGTAAATAACATGTATAGTATTGTTTATGCAGAGTGTGACGTCGATGTAAATAATATTTTAGATTTAGATACACGAGAAGCTATTATAAAGTATAAGAGAATTGTAAATAAAATAAGAAAGTATTTAGAGTCTATAGAAAATTATAGAGATAAAAATGAAACTGCAACGATTTTAAATCTTCTATCTAAAAAAGGCTTACTAGATGGAATATATGTGGTAGTAAGAACTTTTCCATATCCCGTAGACAAGAAACTAGGAATTACTATACCTAAAAAGGTCGTGTGTGTGAAAAATACGGAAATACTAAAAAATTACAAAAAGATAGAAATGACAAAAGAAGAATATAATAAGATGAAATTAATGTATAAGTAGGAGGAGAGTATAATGAATATTTTTGAAATGAATGTAAATGAAATAGATGATATAATGAATAACATTTTAAACGAAACTACTCCAGAAATGCTAATGAAAGAACTAAAAGAATGTGGATATAAGAATGTTGAAATAACAGATATTGAAAATGAAGTTAATAGAACTAATTATGTAAAAGAGATTAAAACCAAAAGACAATATGGACATAAGAATTTCTTACATAAAAATAGGACAAGTGAATTAAGTACTTTTGAAGAAAATATGGAGGTAGCATAAATGAAAAATTGTAATAGTATATTAAAATTTAATAAATACATAGTTAATAAAGTGTACCTTGTAAATAATGAAAATTATAAAGAAGATAAAAATGGCACTCAAGTAAAGTTTACAATAGAGCCTAAAGTTGAGAATGATGGTCAGAAAATGAAAATAACATTGATTGTAGATATTTTTAAAGATGCTTTGAAAAATAATTATCCATTTGAAATGAATTTGGAAATGACAGGATTTTTCGAAACTGAGAATGGAGAATCAGACAAATTTATTAAAAATGCTATAGCAATATTATATCCATATGTGAGAGCACTTATTTCTACATATACTGCAAATGCAAATATCAATCCACTAATATTACCTGCAATAAATGTAAATAAACTGATAGAAAACAGCGAAGATAAAAAGGACTAGAAAGTCCTTTTTTTGGTTGCAAAAATTAAAAAAAAGAGTAATATAAAAAATGTTTACAAATCTTAAATAAGATAGTAAAATAGATGTGACACAAAAATAGGAAGGAGACAATTATTATGAAAGTTATTTTATTAGGTGATATAAAAGGAGTAGGAAAGAAAGATCAGGTTATTGAGGCAAGTGATGGATATGCACGTAATTTCTTATTTCCTAAAAAACTAGCTGTTGAGGCTAATAATGAAAATATGAGCAAATTAAAATCTAAGCAAGAGTCAAATAAATTTAGAAAAGATACCGAAAAGAAAGAAGCAGAAGAGCTTGCTAAGAAACTTACAGGAATTATGCTAAAAATTAAAGTAAGAGCTGGAGAAAATGGAAAAATCTTCGGAGGAGTTACAAGCAAAGAAATTTCTGAAGGATTAAAAAAGGATTATAAAATAGAGATAGACAAGAAAAAGATAATATTATCTGAAACTATCAAAACACTTGGAAATGTAACAGTTGATGTTAAATTGTATGAAGGTGTTATGGGTAAGTTAAAGGTTGATATTATCGCAGAGTAACGTTGAAAAATAATTACAATTTTGGCTACGTCAAATCTCATTTACAACGCGGTTACATACAGCAAGTATGCGCCATTGCTTTGTAAATTCATTTTTTCTTGCCAAAATTTAATTCTTTTCCAACTACTAATTTAAATAAAAAATAAACTATGAAAGGAAGATTGTAATGGATTTAGGTAAAGTGCCACCACAGGATATAGAAGCAGAGCAAGCTGTAATTGGAAGTATGCTTACAGACCAAGATGCAGTTAGTTCAGCTATTGAAACATTAAAACCAGAAGATTTTTATAGAGAAGACAATAAAATAATTTATGAAGCTATTTTGAATATTTATAATAGGGCAGAGCCTATAGACATTATAACTCTAAAGGCAGAGCTCTCTTCTATGAACAAGTTAGAAGCCGTTGGAGGCCTAGAATATATTGCTGTTCTTCCAGATAAAGTTCCAACTACGGCAAATGTTGATAGATACATAAAAATAGTAGAAGAAAAGGCTATGCTTAGAAATTTAATAAAAACTGCAAATGAAATTCTAAATATGGGGTATGAACCAACAGAAGAACCGGAAAGGGTTATGGATTTGGCTGAAAAGAAAATTTTTGATGTTATGCAAAAAAAGAGCCAGAAGGGTTACACTCCAATTAAAGATGTTTTAGTTGAATCTTTTGCTAAGTTGGAAGAATTATATAATCAAAAACAACACGTAACTGGTGTACCAACAGGATTTATTGACTTAGACAGAATGACTGCCGGACTTCACGGCTCTGAGTTTATATTAATTGCTGCTAGACCCGCAATGGGAAAATCCGCATTTGCATTAAATATTGGTGCATATGCTGCTACAAGGGCAAACATTCCGGTTGCTATATTCAGCTTGGAAATGGCGAAAGATCAAGTTGCTAACAGAATTTTGTGCAGCGAAGCATTAGTTGATAGTAATGCTGTAAGAACTGGTGAATTAACAGATGAAGACCTAAGTAAGCTTGCAGAAACATCTGGGGAACTATCACAAGCACAAATTTTTATAGATGATACAGCAGGTATCTCTGTAATGGAAATACGTGCAAAATGTAGAAAATTAAAATTAGAAAAGAATATAGGATTAGTAATAATCGACTATTTGCAACTTGTTCAAGGAAGTGGTAAAACGTCAAGCAGAGAGCAAGAAATTGCGGAGATCAGTAGATCTTTAAAAATTCTTGCAAAAGAAATTGAAGTACCAGTAATTGCACTTTCACAGCTATCTAGAGCCGTTGAAGCAAGACCTGACCATAGACCTATGCTTTCAGACTTGCGTGAATCTGGTTCTATCGAGCAGGACGCTGATATAGTTATGTTCTTGTATAGAGACGACTATTATAATGAAGATTCAGAAAAGAAAAATCAAGCAGAAGTAATAATAGCAAAGCAAAGAGCTGGTTCTACTGGAACTGTTGACCTAGCATGGCTTGGACAATATACTAAATTTGCTAACCTGGATAAATATAGAGAGTAATTTTTTTAAGCTATAAATTATAATAATATACAGCTTGTAAAAAGTGAGGAATGAAATATTATATGGTAAAAGAAACAATATTAAATACAATAAAAAAGTATAATTTAATAGAACCAAACGATACTATTATAGTGGCTGTTTCTGGTGGACCAGACTCGATGTGCCTATTGGATAATCTGATTGAATTAGAACAAGAATTACAAATAAAAAAGATAGTAGTTGCACATTTAAACCACATGATAAGAGAAGAAGCTAAATCTGAAACAGTATATGTGCAAGAATATTGTAAGAATAAAGAAATTGACTGCTATGTGAAATTTGTTGATATTTTGAAAAAATCAACAGAATTAAAGATTGGTACAGAAGAATGTGGAAGACGTGAAAGATATGCATTTTTTGATGAAATATCAGAAAAGGTTGGTGCAAATAAAATTGCAATTGCCCATAACCTTAACGACAATGCAGAAACAGTATTGATGCACATTTTAAGAGGAAGTGGAATTTCTGGACTAGGAGGCATAAAACCATATAGAGAAGGAAAATTTATAAGGCCTCTAATAAAATGCGATAGAGCCGATATTGAAAATTATTGTGAAGAAAAAAATTTACAACCTAAATTTGACAAAACAAACAAAGATAATACTTACACAAGAAATAGAATAAGAAATGAACTTATTCCATATATTCAAAAGAAATTTAATCCAAATATAATAGAAACATTAGATAGACTTTCTGAACTTGTTTTAGATGAAGAAGATTACATGCAAAATGTTACGGAGGAAGCATTTACAGAGATTCTAATAGAACAAGAAAACACAAAAATAGTTTTAGGCTTAAAAGAGTTTAATAAACTTGAATATGTAATAAAAACAAGAATAATAATGCAAACTACAAAAATATTATTCGGAACATCGAATGGTATAGAAAAGAAACATGTAGAGGATATTATAAAATTATGTGGAAATAATATAGGAAATAAATTTTTGATGCCGAATAAATATTATAAAATATCCGTAAAAGGCGGGAAAGTAAGTTTTGAAAAATTATCGTATTAATGACTGGAGCAAACTTATATTTAAAAAAAGTAAAACCCGAGCTCACATTTTGAGGAGTCCGAAGGAGCTCCGACCAAGAACGATGTGTTGAAACTTAAAAAATATAAGTTTGTTCATAGTCAATATAAATATTCTTATTTCCGTAAGATTTACGAAAATTTAACAATTTTGTAATAATAAACTTTGCCTGAAAGTATTGAAATAATGGCTTAAATGTGATATATTGCAAAATATCTGAAAGGAAAAAGTAATAATAAATATAACAAAAAATTATATTTATAGTATCAAACAAAAGGAGGAAATATTTTGAAAAATAGTTTAAAAACATTAGCTGTTTGGCTAATAATTGGCGTAATTTTGGTGGTAGCAATATCAACAATATTAGAAAATTCAAATACAAAACTTTCATATTCAGACTTGATTGCAAAGATTGATGCCGGTCAAGTAGAAAAGATTGAGCTAGATGCAGGCGGTGCTTCTGCAACAGTAAAGCTAAAAAATGATAATATAGAGAAAAAAGTTAATGTGCCAAGTGTAGATAACTTGATGGAAAATTTACAAGACAATATGAAATCAGCTAGCATAACAGTAACTGAAAAATCTGAGTCTGCATGGGGAATTTTCTTAGCATATTTAACTCCAATAGGAATTATAGTAATATTCTTTATTTTCTGGTTTGTATTAATGAGTGGAGCAAATAGCCAAAATGGCAATAAAACAATGACATTTGGAAAGAGCAAAGCTAGAGTATTAAACCCAACAGACAAAAACAGAGTTACATTTGATGATGTTGCTGGTGTTGATGAAGAAAAAGAAGAATTAGAAGAAATAGTAGAATTTTTAAAGAATCCTACAAAGTTCACAGAGATGGGAGCACATATTCCAAAGGGTGTTTTATTAGTAGGTCAACCAGGAACTGGTAAAACATTACTTGCAAAAGCAGTTGCAGGCGAAGCAGGAGTTCCATTCTTCATAATAAGTGGTTCAGACTTCGTAGAAATGTTCGTTGGTGTTGGTGCATCACGTGTAAGAGATTTATTTGAAGAAGCAAAGAAAAAAGCTCCTTGTATTGTATTCATAGATGAAATTGATGCAGTTGGTCGTCAAAGAGGTGCAGGCCTTGGGGGAGGACACGATGAAAGAGAGCAAACATTAAACCAATTATTGGTTGAAATGGATGGATTTGCTGCAAACGAAGGCGTTATAGTTTTAGCAGCAACAAACAGACCTGATGTATTAGATAAAGCTTTATTAAGACCAGGAAGATTTGATAGACAAATAGTAGTCGGACTTCCAGATGTTAGAGCAAGAGAGCAAATATTAGAAGTTCATGCAAGAAAAAAGAAATTAGCAGATGACATAGACTTAAAAATAGTTGCAAAAAATACTGCTGGATTTTCTGGTGCTGACTTAGAAAATGTATTAAATGAAGCAGCATTATTAGCAGCAAGAAGAAACTTAAAAGAAATTCATGAAAAAGAAATTGAAGATGCAATGGTTAAAGTTACAATGGGACCAGAAAAAACAACAAGAGTAAGAAGTGAAAAAGAAAAGAAGCTTGTAGCATATCACGAGGCTGGCCACGCAGTAGTAAGTAAATTCTTACCAACACAAGATGCAGTACACGAAATATCAATAGTTCCAAGAGGAATGGCTGGTGGATACACAATGTATCAACCAACAGAAGATAAATCATTTATGTCTAAAACAGAAATGATTGAACAAATAATATCACTATTAGGTGGTAGAGCTTCAGAAGAATTGATATTAGACGATATATCAACTGGTGCAAGCAATGATATTGAAAGAGCTACAAAAATTGCAAATTCAATGGTAACAAAATATGGAATGAGCCAAAGAGTAGGAACAATTACTTTGGGTTCAGACCAAAACGAAGTATTCTTAGGAAGAGATTTCGCACAGGAAAAAACATATTCTGAGGAAACTGCTGGAATAATAGATGAAGAAATGAAGAGAATTCTAGATACATGCTACAATAGTGCAAAAGAAATATTAAAAACACATGAAGACAAATTACACGCAGTAGCAAAAGTATTATTAGAAAAAGAGAAAATTACAGGAGAAGAATTCGAGGCAATATTTAATGAAGAATAGTCTTGAAAAGTAAGGAAGGTAAAAAAAATGGAGGCAATTGTTGTTATTGGAATATTAATATTCATAATTATAACATTGATTATGGTTGCTATAATGCAGATTAATATGGCTGGAATTGAAGTAAAAGACTTTTGGTCATTTATAAAAGCAAACGAAGAATTAGATAAACTATATCTATTCTCAAAAAAGTACAACAAAATGTCGCCACAAGAAAAAATAATTTTCTTACAGGAAACAGAAAAAATGTCTAATGCATTTGAAAAGATTCCTTCAATAATATGGGAAGATGAATATTCAAAGTATAGAGATGTAATGGACACATATAGAGATATTAAAGTAGATAGATGGAAAGATTCATCTACAAAATAAGGAAACGGTGTTGGTTAAAAGCCAGCACCGTTTTTTTATGTTTGAATATAATATATTGAATAGGAAGTGATTTTTTGAAGGAGATTTATTTTGACCATTCTGCAACAACTGCAGTAAAGAGAGAAGTTTTAAATGAGATGATACCATATTTTAATTTAGAGTATGGTAATCCATCATCTTTATATTATATAGGCCGTGAGGCAAAAAGAGCTATAGAGTGTGCTAGACGAAAAGTTGCAAGAGCAATAAATTGTTGTGAAGAGGAAGTATATTTTACTTCTTGTGGAAGTGAAAGTGATAATTTAGCAATTAAAGGATTTGCATATGCAAATAGATGCAGAGGGAACCACATAATAACATCTAAAATTGAACACCCAGCGGTTTTAAATACGTGTAAAAATTTAGAGCACAAAGGTTTTAGAGTAACATATCTAAATGTCGACGAGAATGGCTTTATAGACATTAATCAGTTAAAACGTAACATATGTAATGATACGATTTTAATTAGCATTATGATGGCAAATAATGAGCTAGGAACTATACAGAATATACAAGAAATTGGAAGAATAGCACATTGTAATAATATAGTGTTTCATACAGATGCAGTTCAAGCAGTTGGAAATATAAAAATAGATGTTCAGAGTATGAATGTAGATATGCTTTCGATGTCTGCACATAAATTTTATGGCCCAAAAGGTGTTGGAGCATTATATGTAAGAAAAGGTATAAATTTTGAAAGAATACAAGATGGTGGCCATCAAGAAAAAAATAAAAGGTCTGGAACAGAAAATGTTGCTGGAATAGTAGGATTAGGAAAAGCAATAGAGATTGCAACATACAATATAGACAGATATAATAAAAAATTATTGGCTCTAAGACAATATTGTATATCAAGATTAATAGAGAATATTAAAGATATAAAAATAAACGGAGATTTAACAAATAGACTACCAGGAAATATAAATGTTTCGTTTAAAGGCTGCGATTCAAGTGATATTTTAATGAAACTTGATGAAGTTGGAATATGTGCTTCTGGTGGTTCTGCTTGTTCATCTGGAACTGCAACTCCGTCTCATGTATTAAGGGCTATAGGATTAGATAAAGAATGGCTAGAGGGAACAATAAGAATAACTTTAGGGGATGAAAATACAAAAGAAGATATAGATTATTTGGTAGTGAATTTAATAAAAATAACAAATGAGCTAAGAAATAAAGGATAAAATTAATATTTAAGTTTGTGGCTAAATAAAATTAAGTGGAAAATTATATTTATAAAATACAAATAAAAAATATTATTATAGTTGATAAATAATAATCTGTAAAAATTTTCATATAAAAAGATCCCCTGACTTGCAAGTGCAAGTTAGGGGATTTAAAGGATTTTTTACTGTTTTTTACTTAAAGAACTCTTTCTTGAGCTCTCTGTAAATCTTTCGACCAGAAATGCGGCTGTAGCAGTGGAATTCTGCACGCATGAAGTTTTTCCCGTCTTCTTGGTTAATAATGCTGTAATTAGACTTTATTTTGTCGTATGTTTTTGCAAACAACGGGCTTAGCTTACGCCGGATGCGCATACCAGCTCGGGAATGATTGCGTTCCTCAGATGTAATTTCTATGAGGAGCAAAATGTTCAACTTGTCCTCGGCTGGAATAAAAACATCAAGAACGTGAGGTTGGTTAACATAGAGACAAATTTCTCTTTGCACTCCTAAAAGATTTTTCCGAATTGCCAAATTCACTAAATCAGTCATATTATAATCCTTTCCAATATAAAAATTACAGGCATGATGCCTCGATATATATATTATAATACATATTTACATAAAATGCAAATGAGGAAAAATAAAACCCCTGAACCACAAGTGTGATCCAAGGGTTTGGAGGTTTAGGAGTTACTTCTCATCGAAGTACTTTTTCTTTAGCTTTTGGTAAAGAGCGATGCCCTCTTCCATGTTGTACACATGGTAGTAGAACAGCAAAAATGTTTTGCCATTGAATTTGCTTTTCAGACATTCAGTCTGACCAAGGGGAAATTTGACTAGATGCAGGTTACTGAATTTTTGATTCAGCTCTGCAAGAGACATGTGTGTCTCTTCGTCAGTCAAACCGATCCGGAAATCGAGCAGAACTCGGTCACCATAAGAAATGTAGGGATTTTGAAGCAAAGGGCAAGAACCGCTCAAAATTACCTGCCGTTCTGAATCATTCATCTTGGATACGGAATACAATGTTTCAAAACTATTCTTTACGCTTACTTCAGCCATAATAAGGCCCTCCAATGTAATATTTTATACGAGGTTTGGGTAACTCTCGATTAGGTATATTATAGCACAAATTTACATAAAATGCAAATTTTAGTTCGCTATTTTCTTGATTTTTTCCTAATTTTGTTGTATTATTGTATAGTAAAAATATAGATATAAAAGTTGAAATAATATAGGGATAATATAAAATGAAAGGAATGAACTTTTAAATGGAATATAGATATAAACCACAAGGAGTATGTTCTACAGAAATAATTGTAGAAGTTGAGAATAATATTATAAAGAACCTAAAAGTAATAAATGGTTGTAACGGAAATTTGCAAGGAATTGCAAGCCTCGTAAAAGGAATGACCATTGATGATGTAATTGCAAAATTAAAAGGAATTGAATGTGGCAGAAAAGGAACTTCTTGCCCAGACCAAATTGCGATTGCTTTAGAAAAAATTAAAAAGGGAGAAATTTAGAAAAGCACTATGGAACAAATATCAATTTTAGATGACAACAAAAGAATTGAAATAAATAAACGAAAGAAAGAAGTAAAATTTGTTGCAATTGATGTTGAAACTACAGGACTTTCGCCTGTATATAATGAGCTTATTGAAATTAGTGCAATTAAGTATGAGGGTGCAAAAAAGATAGACAATTTTTCTACACTTGTAAAGCCTAAGAAAGAAGTTTCAAATATTATAACAAATTTGACTGGAATTACTAATAAAATGTTAGAGAATGCTCCACAAATTGAAGAGGTAATGCCTAAACTTGTAAAGTTTATTGGTAATCATATTATCGTTGCACATAATGCTAATTTTGATGTTAGCTTTTTACAAAACAATTCAAACAAGAGCTTTTCTAAAAATAAGGTTATAGATACGGTTGCACTTAGCAGAAAAATGTTGCCAAACTTGCCAAACCATAAGCTAAATACAGTAGCAAGATATATTGGAATTCAAGAAGATGGGTTTCATAGGGCAGAATTTGACTGTGAATGTTGTGCAAAAATTTATATTAAATATCTAGAAAATATGTAAGAGGAATAGTAATGAATATTCTAATTAAAGAGCTTGAAAACTTGAAAAAGTTTAAAGAGTATGTATCAGATATAAATAAAAAAATAAGTCCGATAGTATTATCGGGCTTATCTAGCGTTGGAAAAATACAATTATTAGAGGCTACAAAAGAGTTTGCAGATAGAAACATTTGCATAGTAACTTATAATGAGTTGCAGGCTAAAAAAATATATAAAGATTTAAAATATTTTTCTGGCAATATTGTATATTTTCCAAAGAGAGAAATAGCTTCATATGACTACGTGGCAGAGAGTAAAGATTTGCCATATGAAAGAATAGAAACATTAAATAAAATTTTTGAACAAGAAAAATCTGCTAAAAAGAATGAAAATAGACTAATTGTAATTACAACTATAGAAGCAATGATGCAAAAGATGATTTCGAAAGAAGAAGTGTATAAAGCATTATTAGAGTTTAAGGTTGGTAAGTGTTTCAATTTGGAAGAATTAAAGCAAAGCTTGATTCACCTTGGATATGAAAGGGCAGATATAGTTGATGGAAAAGGTCAGTTTAGTGTTAGAGGCGGAATTTTAGATATTGGAACTACTAACACACAGGGTGTAAGAATTGAGTTCTGGGGAGACGAAGTCGATTCAATTAGAAGTTTTAGCATAACTTCTCAACGTTCTAATAAGATGATTGAAGAAGCTAGAATTTATCCATCACATGAGCTTATTGTAACAAAAAATATCGATGAAATCTGCAAACAAATTGAGACTAAAAAAGAGAATGCGAGTGAAGAAAACGCTAAAAATATAACAGAAGACATAGAGCTTATAAGAAATGGAGATTATATAAGCAAAGTCGATAAATATTTTAATGAGTTTTATGATAAGCAATCGTCTTTTATGGAATACATTGGAGAAGATTATTTAATATGTTTAGATGATATTGAGAAAATAAATGTAAGACAAGAAAATATAATTAATGACAATAATCAACTTATTGAAACTTTGCTAGAAAAAGATAGAATTGTTCCAGATTCTATAAAGAATATTACAAAATATGATGTGGAAAATGTGGAAAATCAGTTGATATATTTGTACGAAACAGACTTATTAAGTGATAAGAATATTACAAAATTTTCTGCAAATGTATTTAATTTTAAATACAGAGATATGCATTTTTTTAAGAGTGAATTGAACATTTTAACCACAGAAATAAAGAAAGCACTAGATGAAAATAAGAGAGTTATAGTACTTGCTGGAAATGAGGCTGGAAGCAAGAAAATTGAGGCTTTATTAGAACCAGAAGAAATAAAGTATAAATACTTAGAAAAATTAGAAGATTCACAAGAGAAAATTTATAAAAATTCAATTGAGGAATATTTTAAAAATAAAACGGTAATCATATCAAATGGAAGCCTGTCGTCTGGTTTTGAAAATTACGAGACAAATGTAATGGTAATTACGGGCGAAGATTTTATTGCGAGTGAACCGAAAAAGAAAAAGCATACAGATTCTTTCAAACAGGGAGAAAAGGTCGTTTTTGCAGATTTAAGAGCTGGAGATTATGTTGTTCACAAGACACAAGGAATAGGAATTTATATTGGTGTAAATACTATTACAACAGCAGATGGAATTACAAAAGATTATATAAAGGTTAAGTATAAAAACGATGATGTTTTGTATGTGCCAACAGATATGCTTGATAACATTAGAAAATATGTTGGTGGGGGCGATGGAGAGCCTAAACTTAATAAGCTTGGAAGCAAAGAGTGGGAAAACACTAAGGCAAGAGTAAAGAACAATTTAAAAGAAGTCGCTAGAGACTTAATTGAATTGTATGCCAGAAGACAAAAGGCTCAGGGCTTTATGTTTTCTAAAGATACGCCGTGGCAAAAACAATTTGAAGATAGTTTTCCATATCAAGAAACAGATGACCAATTAAGATGTATTGCAGAAGTGAAAAAAGATATGGAGTCGAATAAACCAATGGATAGACTACTTTGTGGAGATGTTGGTTATGGAAAAACAGAAGTTGCAATCCGTGCAGCATTTAAGGCTGTAATGGATCAAAAGCAAGTTGCATATTTAGTTCCAACAACAATTCTTGCAAATCAGCAGTATGAAGAGTTTAAGACAAGAATGGAAGAGTTTGCAATAAAAGTTGAATTGCTAAACAGATTTAGAACTAAAAAAGAGCAAGATGAGGTAATAAAAAAACTAAAACTAGGAGAAGTAGATGTAGTAGTTGGAACACATAGACTTTTAAGTAAAGATGTGGAATTTAAAGACTTAGGCTTGCTAATTATAGACGAGGAACACAGATTTGGTGTAAAGGATAAAGAAAAGATAAAAAAGCTAAAAGAAAACATAGATGTACTTACAATGACAGCAACACCAATTCCAAGAACACTGCATATGTCGATTGTTGGTGTAAGAGATATGTCTGTAATCTATGAGCCACCTCAAAACAGGAAACCTGTTCAAACTTATGTGTTAGAGTATGATGATGAAGTTATTAAAGAAGCAATAACAAGAGAACTTGAAAGAAATGGTCAAGTATTCTATCTGTTCAATAATGTTGAAAAAATAATAAGAAAAGCAGACGAAATTTCAAAATTAGTTCCAGAGGCGAGAGTTGAATTTGCGCATGGCAAAATGACTGGAGCAGAGATTGAAAGTATAATGCAGGACTTCATTGAGCATAAAACAGATGTACTTGTTTGTACAACAATTTTGGAATCTGGAATAGATATTCCAAATGCGAACACAATAATAGTAGAAAATGCAGATAGACTTGGACTTGCTCAATTGTATCAGATACGTGGAAGAGTTGGCCGTTCAGACAGGCAAGGATACGCATATGTAACATATAGAAGAGATAAACTATTATCAGAAGTTGCAGACAAGAGATTGAAAGCAATAAAAGAATTTACCGAATTTGGTTCTGGATTTAAAATTGCCATGAGAGATTTGGAAATAAGAGGTGCAGGAAGCATGCTTGGAGAAATTCAATCTGGACACATGGAGCAAGTTGGATATGATACATACTGTAAATTGTTAGATGAAGTCGTAAGAGAGATGCAGGGAACACCGGTAAAAGAAGAAAAAGACGTACAAATAGATATCGATTTATCAAGCTATATTCCAGAAACATACATAGAAGACAGCGCACAAAAAATTGAAATCTATCAAGATATTGCATTGTGTAGAAACAATAAAGATATAGAAGACGTTATAGATGAAATAATAGACAGATATGGAACAATGCCAACAGAAGTTGAAAATTTAATAGAAATTGCAAGAATAAAAATACTTGCAAGAAACGCAAATGTGCTTAAACTATCACAAAAAGGCAAAAATGTAGTATTTTACTTAGATAAAGACAACATTCAAATAAACGGAGACATGATAAACAAATTAGTAACAAAATATGGACCCAAAATAAGATTCTCACAGGGAATTGAACCATACATAACATTAAATACAAACGAAAAAGACGAAAAGAAGATTATAGAAATAATCAAAGAAATGTTAATTTTACTTAGTGTTTCTATACAGAAATAACTGGAAGGAGAGCTCATGCAAATTATTACTAGTAAAGATAATGAAACTGTAAAAAATATTAAAAAGTTAAAAGATAAAAAGTACAGAGATGAAGCTGGGTTGTATATAATCGAAGGTGTGAAGATGATTGAAGAGGCTATTTTAGCAAATGCTAAAATAGATAAGATTGTTGTTTGCGAAGAGTGCTTAAAAACCGGAGATATAGAACAGAAACTTTTATATGAAATTGCAAAATATGATTGCATATATGTAAATGCAAAGGTATTTAACTTTTTGACTGATGTTGTGGCTCCACAGGGAATTCTTGCTGTTTTAGAAAAGCCTAGTAAAACAGAAAAAATACAATATGATCAAGATATAATCCTTGCACTAGATGGAATACAAGACCCAGGAAATTTAGGAACCATTTTAAGAACTGCAGATAGTGTAAATTTAAAACAGATAATAGTTACAAAAACAACTGCAGATAGCTATAATCCAAAAGTTGTAAGGTCAACCATGGGAGCAATATTAAGGGTAAAAGTAATAGAAACTGATGATTTGGTTGCAACCCTTAAAGAAATAAAGAAAAATAAATTCAAGGTTGTTGTAACTTCGCTAGATACAAACGATAGTGTTTATGATATAGAATACAATAAAAAAGTAATTGTAATTGGAAATGAGGCAAATGGTGTCTCAAAAGAAGTACAGGCAATAGCTGATAACAGAGTAAAAATACCTATGCTGGGCAAGACGGAAAGTTTAAATGCATCTGTTGCAACTGGGATTATGTTGTACGAATATGTAAGACAAAAAATTAATAAATAAAACAAAGGGCATTCAAGTAAATTTGAATGCTCTTTAAAAGTCTAATTTATTTTTTTGAAAGATTTAATAATATTGCAAACTTCTTCTTCAGACATATCAACAATTGAAGCTATTTGAGCTATTGAGAAAGTTTGATTGATAAGGTTTTTTATTATTTTTATTGCTTCCTGTTTTTGGCCATCAGATAAGCCTGTATGATAAATTGATTTTTGGTCTCTTTCGTATTTTTCACGTAAGAATGCAATTCTTTTTAATTTTTCATCTTGGCTCATTTCTTTTACTGTAACTACGGCTTTTTCTATAGATTTGTTGCTTTCCATAATCTCAGAAACCTCCTTGTCTTCAGGGTTATTAACAAACATGATCCATTGAGATTTTAAATTTTGTTTGTCCTTCATGTATGTTTCCCTTGCTTTTCTTAATTCTATTATATCTATTTCGAGTTTGTCTGTCAATTCAAGAAAATGCTTTTTATCGAAAAGTTTAAACTGAGTTTCCATCTCTTTTACGGCTTTTGTTACATCAAGGTCAAAGTCGATAATGGCTATAAGAATTATTTTCTTAGCAGAGAGGTATTTATCACCTTTATGCAATTGCATTTCATATAGTCTTGAAAAATAAAATAGAAGTCGTTCTATAAAATCATCTTGTTTCATTAATTGAACTTCTATATCAACCTTTTCTATACCATTGACTTCAGCCTCTAAGTCGAGTATTCCGAACTTGTCATCAGGTAATTCTCTATACAAATCTTTTGTATCGTTTATTTTTATGCTTTCAATTTTTTCGTTTAATAAAGCAGAAATAAAGTCTTTTGTGATTTCTTCATTTTTAGCCGAAAATAAACACTGAAAAACAAAATCGTTTTTAGGTTTAAGCAAATGGGTGTCTTTAGTATATGTTGAGTTATCAAACATATTAACCTCCTGAGCTAACCCTATTTATTTACTTAAAGTTATTATGCCATTCATATTATAAATGAAAAAACAGAAACCAGCAATTAAATTCGTATATCAAAATAATGAATAAAAATACAAATTTTGCAAACAAAAAGAAGCACTATAATGCTTCTTTTACCGTATTAGAAATCACAGTTATTTGGTGTTCTTGGATAAGGTATTACATCTCTTATGTTTTCGATTCCTGTAATGTACATAAGAAGCCTTTCAAAGCCTAATCCAAAACCAGAGTGAATTACTGAACCATATCTACGTAAGTCTAGATACCAGTATAATGGCTCTGTTGCAATACCCATCTCTTTCATACGGGCTACTAGTTTTTCGTAATTTTCCTCTCTTTGAGAACCACCCATAATTTCTCCTGCTCCTGGAACTTCTAAGTCAACACCTGCAACAGTTTCTCCATCTGGGTTAAGTTTCATGTAATATGATTTTATGTCTTTTGGCCAATTCTTTACAAATACTGGTCCATTGAAATATTCTGTTAAATATTTCTCATGTTCTTTTGCTAAATCTTCGCCATATTCAGGTTGAAATTCCCATTCTTTGTCTGCTTTTTTTAAAATATCGATAGCTTCTTTGTGGTCAATTCTGACAAATTTTGAATTAACTAATTTGTGTAGCTTATCGATTAATCCTTTTTCGATAAACTTATCACAAAATTCCATTTCTTCTGGGCATTTTTCTAAAACTCTAGAAACTACGAATTTTAAGCAATCTTCTTCTATGTCCATTAATTGCTCCAAATCGCAGAATGCAATTTCTGGCTCAATCATCCAGAATTCGTTGGCGTGTGTTTTTGTGTTTGAATTTTCGCTTCTTAATGTTGGCCCAAATGTGTAAATTTTTCCGTATGCTTCTGCAAATGTCTCGCCATGAAGTTGTCCAGAACCTGTAATGTAAGCTTTTTTACCGAATAAGTCTTCACTAAAATCTGTTTTGCCATCTTTTTGAGGAAGTGGCTTGTCCAAATCTAGTGTAGTAAGTTTAAACATTTCTGCTGAACCTTCACAGTCGGCACATGTTATTATAGGAGTATTAACATATACATATCCATTGTTTTGAAAATACTCGTGTATTGCAAATGCTGCGACACTTCTAATTCTAAATACTGCATTAAAAGTATTTGTTCTTGGACGCAAATGTGCAACAGTTCTTAAATATTCAAAAGAATGTCTTTTCTTTTGTAATGGATAATCTGCATCTGCTAGATTGAATATTTCTACACTATCTGCATGAATTTCGAATGGTTGCTTTGCATTCTCCGTTTTTACAACTTTTCCGTTTACAATAATAGATGAACTGATTGTTAATTTACGAACTTCTTCAAAATTTGCTAATTTGTCGTTGAAAACTATTTGCAAATTATTGAAAAAAGAACCATCATTTAATTCTATAAATCCAAAAGCTTTTGAATCTCTAACTGTTCTAACCCAGCCAGCAACTTCAACAGTTTTGTCAATGTAATTTTCTGTGTTACGATATAAATCTTTAATTGTTACTTTCTCCATAAGAAACACTCCCATCTCTAAATTAATATAAGGAAATTATACGCGTAAATGGCAAAAAAATCAAGGAAAAAAAGTAATCGAATGTGAAAATTATGAATAAACATTGAAAAATAAGTTGTTTTAAGATAGAATATAAGAAATTCGCCCAATAGGGACGCCCTTTTTTGGGCGAAGAGAGGACAGATTATGAAAAATAAAAAATTGTATATAGTGTTTAGTATGTTATTAATTGTAATAATTTTGATGACTGTTACAAAAGAAATGCAAAATGATACATTTTTTACTATTGCAACAGGTGAACATATATTGCAAGAAGGATACGATAATGTAGATCACCTTACATGGCATGAGAATTTAGGGTTTTATAAATTGAGATGGGCCTTTGATGTGGCAATTGCATTTATTTACAACACTTTTGGCTTTGCAGGAATTTATGCTTTTGTAGTACTGATTGCATGTTTAACAGCATTTTCGCTATTCAATATTTTATTGAAACAAAAGAATAATATAGTACTTTCGTTTATTGCAACAGTAATTTCAATGTTATTAATGACGTCGAATTGGGCATTTACTGCACGTGGTCAAATAATCTCATATTTACTGCTACTGTTAGAAATATATTTCATTGAAAAAATGATTAGTACAAAACAAAAAAGATATTATATTATATTTTTAGTTATATCAGCATTAATTGTAAATTTCCATGCTTCTGTTTGGTACATGACGATTATACTTGTGTTACCATACTTAGCAGAGGCCATAATGCACAAAATAATGAAAAATAAAAATCTAGAAAAATCAAAAATTATATTAGAGCCAATTAGTATAAAAATGTTGATTATAGCAATTTTATGTTTTGTATTAGGAAGTTTTATTTCTCCGATTGGAACATACACATATACATACATGTTTAAAGTAATTGGTGGGATATCTTCTACATTTATTTCAGAGTTGCAACAGACTGATATAATCTCATCCATTGGAATGATATTAGGACTTATAGTTATTGATATATTAATGCTTGCAACAAAATCAAAAATGAAATTAAGTGACGTTTTATTGTTCTTTGGATTATATTTTATGGCAATTTTGGCAAGGAGAAACCAAGCATTTTTATATTTAATTGGAACAATTCCGGTTGTAAGACTAATAACAAATTTCTTCGATACCTATGACACAGAAAATATATTAGAAAAAGTAAATAATTTTTTCTCTAAAAATTGGGTACTAGGCTGTACAACAATAGTAATTGTGATTGGTCTTTCGAGTAATATGATTACCAGAATAAGAGAAAAATATGTAAATGAGAAGAAATATCCTGTTGAAGCTGTAAAGTATATTAAAGAAAATTTAGATTATAAAAATTTGAAAATATATAATGGATTTAATTATGGAAGCTATATTGAATACTCAGGAATAAAGGCTTTTGTAGATTCAAGGTCAGAAATTTACACAGAAGGATTTAACAATGTAACAATATTGAAAGATTGGCTTGAAACATCAAGAGGAAATGTTAATTATAATGAAACATTTGAAAAATATGGAATAGATTATGCAATTGTTGAAAACAGTGAAATAATAAATACATATATTAGTGCAGACGAAAAATATGAGAAGGTTTATGATGATGAAACTTTTTCAATATATATGAAAAAATAAATTTTAAGTAGTGCAATAAGAATTGTACTACTTTTTTCTACAAATTATTTTAATTTACAACATCGTAAGTATAGACTTTTGCCGAAAAATGTTGTAAAATTATGGCACGGATAAAATAAATTTTAATGAAAAGGATGTAATGTAAATGTCAAACGTATATAGAACACAAAATTGTGGTGAGTTAAACATTCAAAATGTTGGACAAGAAGTTAAACTTGCAGGATGGATTCAAAGAATTAGAAATCTTGGAGGAATGACTTTTATAGATTTAAGAGACCAATATGGAATTACTCAAATTGTTGTATCTAGTGAAGAATTAAAGGCACAAATAGCTAATTTATGCACAGAATGCGTTATTTCTGTGGAAGGAACAGTTGTTGAAAGATCTAACAAAAATGCAAAGATTCCGACTGGAGAAATTGAAATAGATGCAAAGAAAGTTGTTTTATTAGGTGAATGTGAATCAACATTGCCTTTTGAAATAAATTCAGAGAAAGCTGATATTGAAGCTGTAAGAGAAGATTTAAGACTAGAATATAGATTTTTAGACTTACGTAACAACAAAATACATAACAGCATATTGCTACGTTCTAAAATAATGAAAACTATAAGAGACAAGATGGATGAAATGGGATTTGCAGAAATCCAAACTCCAATACTTGCAAATTCATCACCAGAAGGGGCTAGAGACTTCTTAGTTCCAAGCAGATTGCATCCAGGAGAGTTCTATGCATTACCACAGGCTCCACAACAATTTAAACAATTACTTATGATTTCTGGATTTGATAAATACTTCCAAATTGCTCCATGTTTTAGAGATGAAGATCCAAGAGCAGATAGAGCACCAGGGGAGTTCTACCAAGTCGATTTTGAGATGGCTTTTGCTACTCAAGAAGATGTACTTGCTGTAATGGAAGAATTAGTACCAACTGTATTTAAGAAATTTACAGACTGGAAAGTAGACGAAGGTCCATTTATACGTATACCATACAGAGAAGCAATGGAGAAGTACGGAATTGATAAACCAGACTTAAGAAACCCATTAATAATACAAGATGCAACAAAAATATTTGCAGGAACAGAATTTAAAGCATTCCAAGATAAGATAATAAAAGCAATAGTTGTTCCAAACGGTGCAGCTCAAGGAAGAAAATTCTTTGATAATATGACAGAATTTGCAGTTGAAGAACAAGGGGCTAAAGGTCTTGCATGGACAAAAATAGATGAGAATAATGCTCCACAAGGTGGAATTGCTAAATTTATAACAGAGGATATTTTAAAAGGATTAGAAGAAAAACTCGGAGCAAAATCTGGAGATAGCATATTCTTTATAGCAGATAAATTAGAAACAGCTCAAAAAATAGCAGGTCAAGTAAGAATAGAATTAGGAAATAGACTAGATTTACTAGAAAAGAATGTATACAGATTCTGCTTTATAGTAGATTTTCCAATGTATGAATACAATGAAGACGAAGAAAAAGTTGACTTTAATCATAACCCATTCTCAATGCCACAAGGTGGAATGGAAGCATTAGAAAATAAAGACCCATTAGATATTTTAGCATATCAATATGATTTAGTATGTAATGGATATGAAATGGCTTCTGGAGCAGTTAGAAACCATGACCCTAAACTGATGGTAAAAGCTTTCGAGATAGCAGGATATTCAGAAAAAACAGTAGAAGAAAAATTTGGAGCATTATATAAGGCATTTAAATATGGAACACCTCCACATGCAGGTGCGGCTCCTGGACTTGATAGAATGGTAATGTTAATTGCAAATACTCAAAATATAAGAGAAGTAATAGCATTTCCTAAGAACAAGAAAGCAAGAGATGCAATGATGAATGCACCAAGCAGAGTAGAAGATAAGCAACTTAAGGATGTTCACATTAAAATAGATGAATTTGTTGAAAAATAATTTAATATAGAAAGCAGGTGGTATTATGAGTTCTACCCATAGTAAAAATGAAGAAACACTTGCAGTAATATTAGAAGAAATAAATAAAAAACTAGATGAAGAAATAAAAATAAGAAAAGCTATGCAAAAAGAACAAGAACAAAAGACAAAAGCCATATTGCAGAAATTAAGCAAATTACAAGAATACAACGAAATAAATGATATGAGAGCAATATTTATGAGCAAGCAAATACAAAACATATTGGAAAAATTATATTAAAGAAGTATTCAAAAAAAGGAGATTTAAGAGAATATCTTAAGTCTCCAAATTTTTTTGTAAAATATATTGAAAAATATAACATATAAAGGTAAAATGTAAATAGTTTTGAAAATAATTATAAACTTGTCTGCGATAAATTGTATTAAAAATGCAGTTACATACAAAAAGTATGCGCCCTTGCCTTTGAAATTCATTTTCCTTGCCAAAGTTTAATTCTTTTCAAAGCTAAATTAAGGAGGAAACAAATAAAAATGAAGAAAACTTTTAAATTTTATACAGCAATGTTTTTAGCAAAATGTGCAAATAAATCTCTAAAATTGCTAAGAAGAAATGCATCATACTTTCCAGGAAATTTAGCATTAAAAATATGCCCTAACTTTCTAGAGCAAATAGATAAACCACCAGTAATTATAGGAGTTACAGGAACAAATGGAAAAACAACAGTATCCAACATGATTAATGATGTGCTAGAAGATAATGGATACAAAGTTATTAATAATAGATATGGTTCAAATATGAATACTGGAATTGCAGCAAGCTTTGTAAATAATAACACAATAACAGGGAAAAATACAAAAGATATTGCAGTATTTGAGATGGACGAGAGGAGTACAATACATATTTTTAAATATATTACTCCAACATATCTAGTATGTAACAATCTTTCGAGAGATTCACTAAAAAGAAATGCACACACCGCATTTATTGCTGGAATTATAAACAATGCAATACCAAAGGCTACAACAGTAATTACAAATGGTGACGATCCGATATGTGTAAATTTAGCCAGTGAAAATAAGAAGATTTATTTTGGAATAGATAGACTAGATACTGATACTGAAAAATGTGAAAACATTGTTCAAGACATGGTACTATGCCCAAAATGTGGTACAAAGTTAGAATATGAATATTATAGATATCATCATGTTGGAAAAATGAAATGCCCAAATTGTGGATTTGGAACTCCAAAAAGAGATTATGAAACAACTAAAATTGACTTTGAAAATAAACTTGTAACAATAAAAGACAATGATAAAAATACAGAATACAGTTATTCAATGGTAGCAGATGGTATAATAAACATTTATAATATGTTATCCGCAATAGTTGCTCTAAAACAGGTTGGATTAAGTGATGAGAAAATAAATGATGCACTTAAGAAAACTAAGATAGTAGATACAAGATTTTCGCAAGACGAGGTTGCGGGAAAGAAAATTGTACTTCACCTTGCGAAAGGACAGAACCCAATTGCTTGTTCTAGAGTATTTGACTATGTAAGAAAACAACCAGAAAAGAAAACTATAATTTTATTTTTAGATGACTTGCATGAAGATAATGAAACTATAACATGGTTTTATGATACAGATTATGAGTTCTTAAATGGAGACAATGTTGAACAAATAATAGTAAGTGGTAAAAGGTCTAAAGACACAATTGTAAGACTTTTAATGGCAGGAGTACCAATGGAAAAAATATTTGCAGATAGAGATGAAGTTGAGTCTGTAAGAAAATATTTCAAGCCTAAAGATATAGAAAGTGTTTATGTTTTGTACGATTTATATGCAATGAAACAGAAAGAAGAAGTTCATCAAGAAGTTAAGAAAATATTGGAAGATACTTTCGGAAAGAAGGTTGAAGAATGAAAATAGAAATGTTATATCCAGAAGTTTGTAACTTATTTGGAGATATTAGCAATATAAAATATTTAAAAAAATGTTTGCCAGATGCAGAAATAATAAAAACAGAAATAAATTCTGAGCCTGCATTTGTAACACAAGATATTGACATGATATATATGGGGCCAATGCCAGAGAATATTCAAGAAGTTGCAATACGCAAGTTAAGACCATATAAAGAAAAAATAGAAGAACTAATAAAGAAAAATGTTGTATTTTTAGTAACAGGAAATGCAGTTGAGTTATTTGGAAAATACATAGAAAATGAAGATGGAAGTAGGATAGAAGCACTTTCAATATTTGATATCTATGCAAAAAGAGATATGATGCACAGACATAACAGCATATTCTTAGGAAAATATGAAGACATAGAAATAGTAGGGTTTAAGAGCCAATTTACAATGACATATGGAGATAATGAAAATAATTATTTTGTAGAAGCAGAAAAAGGAATAGGGCTAAATAAAGAAAGCAAGTTAGAAGGCATAAAACAAAATAACTTTATTGGAACATATTTAATAGGACCAATATTAATATTAAATCCATTGTTTACCAAGAAATTAATTCAAATGCTAGGAGTAGAGAAGCCAACAATAGCTTTTGAGAAAGAAACAATGGAGGCATATGAGCAAAGATTAGAAGAATTTAAAAGATAAATGAAAATATGATGTAAAGGTTATTAAAAATTTACATCATATTTTTTGTAAGACCGCTGAATATAAATTTACGAATATGGAAAAAATAAAAAAACAAAAATAAAAAAACTATTGACATTTAAATTTTGTATTGTTATTATGATTTTGAAAATATCATTCTAAAATGATAATCTTAAAGGAGGAAAAGAATATGGCAAAAATAGATCATGTAGATTATGAGGCAATGCCAAGACAAGCAAAAGCAATGAGAGAGTATGCATTAGAATTAAATAATGAATTAAGAACAGCATACTCAAACGTAGGAGAAATGCATAATTCATGGTATGGAGTTAGATACAATGAATTAGTAAAAGATTTTAATGAATTAATACCACAAGTAAATGATTTACTAAAATTGGTAGTTACAGAAATACCATTTGCAGTTGAAACAATAGCTAACAACTATGCTCAAGCTGATAAAGGACAAAATGTTACATCAGCAGAAGAAACATCTGCCAATAACATTGAAAACTTACCAATAACAAACGATGTTGGAATGAGATTCATGACAGCAGAAGTTGCTAATACACAAAGAAGCGTATCTGAAAAATTTGATGCATCAAAGGAATTAATGAATAAAATTGAAGCTGAATATAACAGAGTTGAATGGCAAAGTGAAGCTTCTGAAAGCTTTAAAGCAAGATTCAACAAATTAAAGAATGACATATTAATGGCATTTGACAACATTAATAATGAATTTTCAAAATTAATGACTCAAACACAACAAGATATTGAAACAACAGAAAAAGCAAATACAGTACAATAAAAAGAAAGCACTATATGTGCTTTCTAAAGCGACACTGGTTTTAGAAAGCATATATATAATATGTTTAATTACAAATGAAGGGAGAAAATAATATGGAAGGAAAATTCTTACCAATAGGAAGTGTAGTAAGATTAAAAGATGGCCAAAAAAGATTAATGATAACAGGATTTTTACAAATGGAACAAGGTGAAAATGGTCAAAAAAATATATGGGATTACAGTGGATGCCTATACCCAGAGGGAATGCTAACATCAGAGGCTAACTATGTATTCAATCATTCACAAATAGAAGAAGTACATTTTATTGGACTAGTAGATGAAGAAGAAGAGGAGTTCAAGAAAAAGTTAAAAGAAGCAATAGAAGAACTTGAAAATAAATAGGAAAGTGTAAAAAAATGCTAGTCACATTAATAGGAAAAAATGTTTTGTATAAATTAATATTACCTCATGAAAAAACAGGTAATTATTGGATAACAAATAGTGACGATGGAAAGAAACTTGTAAACATTATTGGAAAAAATAATGAATGGAACATATATAGTAATGAACAAGCAAAAATCTTGGATCCAAGAGCAATAAATTCATGGAATATCTCAAAAATAGTAAAAAACAAAGCAAATATTTTTAGTGAGATAAAGTTACAAGAAAATGGCATATATTATATTTCTTTAGCGAGTAATCCAAATATGCTGTATATATTGCTTTGTGAACCGACATATGAGAGAGATTTTATTCAGTTAAATGCTAAAAATTTTCAAGAAATAACAATTGGAAGAAAAGCAGATAGCGATATTATATATAATAATTCTTTAATAAAGCAAGAACAAGCCAGAATTTTTTACAGCAATGGAAAGTTGATGGTAGAAAATTTTGATGAAAGTTATGGAACTTTTCTAAATGATTTACCAGTGGCAAATAGATTAAAGTTACTATTTAATGGTGATATTATATTTATAATGGGATTAAGGATTATAATTGTTGGAAACAATGTTTTCATAAATAATCCTTTTAATAGAGTAACATATAATTTAAATAAACTGGAAATTGTAAAAAAAGAAAACAGAATAATAACAAGTAGTGAAGTAACAGATGAAGATGTTCAACTTTTTACAGATAAGGATTACTTTACGAGAGCACCAAGGATAACTAATCAAATTGAAAAAGAAAAAATAAAAATAGATGCTCCACCACAAAAACAAGAGAAAGACGAAAAACCATTAATATATACAATAGGACCAAGTCTGGCTATGGGAATTGTAATGGTATTATCTATGAGTTCAACAATTAGCGATGTTTCAAGTGGAACGGCATCTTTTAAAAGTACCGGACTATCTGCGTTAATGACAGTCTCAATGTTAATTAGTATGATTTTGTTTCCAATACTTAATAATAAGTATGAGAAAAATAAGAAGATAAAGAAAGAAGCTAAACGTCAGAAAAAATATAAAGAATATATAAATAAAAAAATTCAACAAATAGACGATGTAATGCTTAAACAAAAGAAGATACTTTTTGAAAAATATTTATCTGCTGAGGAATGTGCTAGAATAATACTAAATAGAGAATCTAGGCTATGGGAAAGAAGAACAGAGGACGATGATTTTCTTACTGTGAGGTTAGGACTTGGAAATTTGCCAATAGCGGCAGATATAGAGTATCCTAATAAGGAATTTTCTTTGGAGGAAGATAACCTAGTAGAATTAATAAATTCTGTAGCAAAAAAATCTAAGGTGATAAAGAATGTTCCAATCACGGCTTCTCTTACATCAAAAAATATTGCGGCTGCAATTATTGAAAATGATGATAGAACAACTGAAAAGTTTGCACAAAATTTAATTATGCAATTAATTGCGTTGCATAGTTATGCAGATTTAAAATTAGTATTCTTATTAAAAAAAGAGAAAACCATAAGATGGGAGAACATGAAAACCTTACCACATGTGTGGGATGAACAAAAACAAATTAGATTTTGGGCAGACGAATATGAGGACATGAAGGATATTTCAAGATATCTTGAAATTGAATTAAATAATAGAAGAAAGTATGATGACAAATTTGATTACCGTTCATTTGCACCATATTATTTAATAATAACAGATGATTACCAAAAAATAGAAGGACTTAAAATAATAACAGAAATTTTAAACGCAAAGAGGAACTTAGGATTTGGATTGTTCTGTTTAACAGATAATATGTTACATTTACCAAATGAATGTCAACTGTTTATTAGTATAGACGGAACAAATGGTAGCTTATTTGAAAATCAAATTACATCGACTACAAAAAAAGAGTTTTATTTTGATCCATCTTTCACGTTCTTTTTCGAAAATATTGGGCAAAGGTTATCTAATATACCAATTAAGCTTAATGCAACATCAAAGTTTGCATTACCAGAGGTGTATACTTTTTTGGAAATGTATGATGCTGGTAGAATTGAGCAGTTAAATATATTACAAAGATGGATGACAAATGATTCTACAAAATCTTTGCAAGCACCAATAGGAATCGATACTAATGGAATGCCAATTGTGTTAGATATTCATGAAAAGGCACATGGACCACATGGATTAATAGCAGGAAGTACTGGATCCGGAAAGAGTGAATTTATAATCACATATATCCTTTCACTTGCGGTTAACTACCATCCAAATGATGTATCTATGATATTAATAGATTACAAAGGTGGAGGCCTTGCAGGAGCGTTCCAAAAAGGTGATGTGAAATTACCTCATATAGTTGGAACCATAACAAATATTGATAAAGCCGGACTTCAAAGGTCTTTAGTTTCTATACAGAGTGAGCTAAGAAGAAGACAAGTAAAGTTTAATCAGGCAAGAGAAAAAACAGATGAAGGAACTATTGATATATACAAGTATCAAAAATTATACCATGATGGAATTGTAAAAGAGCCAATACCGCACTTATTGATAATATGTGATGAATTTGCAGAGTTAAAACAGCAACAACCTGACTTTATGGATGAATTAATAAGTGTTGCGAGAATAGGACGTAGTTTAGGAGTACACTTAATACTTGCAACTCAAAAACCGGCTGGCGTTGTAAATGACCAAATTCGTAGTAATAGTAGGTTCGGTATATGTTTAAAAGTACAAGACAGACAAGACAGTATAGATGTTATAAAAAGACCAGATGCGGCAGATTTAAAGAGGGTTGGACAATTTTATATTCAAGTTGGTAATAACGAATATTTTGCATTAGGACAATCTGCTTGGGCTGGAGCAAGTTATGAGCCATCAGACATAATCAAGAAAAAAGTAGATACTTCAATGAAATTTGTATCAAATATTGGTTCTGTAATAAAAAAAGTAGATGATACATTAAAGTCTCCAACAAGAAAAGATGGTGAACAGTTAACCAACATTGTAAAATATATTTATCAGCTTGGAAAACATGAAAACATTAAACTTAAACCATTATGGTTGGATAATATACCAAATGTTATTATGTTAGATAACATTAAGAAAAAATACAATATACAGAAAAAAGAAAATGAAGTAATACCTGTAGTTGGAGAATATGATGATCCATATAACCAAAGACAAGGACCAGTTGAAATTGACTTTAAGAAACAGGGAAATGTTATTGTTTATGGAAATGCTGAGAGTGGTAAAGAAACATTCATAAGCACAATGGTATATGACATAATATCAACATACTCTGTTAAGGAAGCTCAAATGTATTTAATTGACTTTGGTAGTGAAGCCTTGAAAATCTTTAAGGATGCACCACATATAGGTGATGTAGTATTAAGTACAGATACAGAAAAAATAAATAGATTGTTCGAAATACTACAAAGAGAAATGAAAAGAAGAACAGAAATTTTATCAAACTATGATGGTGATATAAAATTATATATAAATGATACAGGTGCTGAAATGCCACAAGTATTTATAATTATAAACAATTATGAAGGATTTGTGGAAAACTTCGGAGAAAAATATGACGATGTATTGCTTACTCTATGTAGAGAGGGAATAAAATATGGAATCATATTTGTAATTACAGCAAGTGCATATAACAGTGTAAGATATAGACTATCTCAAAACTTTAAACAAAAAATAGCATTACAATTAAATAATGAAGATGATTATTTAAATATAATAGATGGAGTTAGAAAACAAAGACCTGCTCACATGTTTGGAAGAGGATTGATAAAATATAGTGACATATATGAATTCCAAACAGCTCGTATATGCGAACCAGAAAAATGGAATGTATTTATAAGAGATAAGATAAAACAATTAAATGAAAAATATGACGAAAAGGCAGATCCTATTCCAGTTTTACCAGATCAAATAAAGGTAGAAGAGATAAAAGAATTTGTAAAAAGCTTGGATAAATTACCAGTTGGAATTTACAAAGATAGTTTGAACTTAGCAATATATAATTTTAAGAGCAATTTAGTAAATTTAATTTCAGCAAAAAATATAGAAGTAGCTACAGAATATGTAACACATTTATACGAGGAATTAAAACTACTAGAAGACATTGATGTAACCGTATTTGATGCAGAGGGAATTGTACAAACTGCTAGTAAAAACATAAAACTTGACTATCAGAACTATTCATTAAGAATACAAAACAATATAAGTAAATCAAAATACAATGTATGTATAATAGTTGGAATTGATAAGTTCTTAATAAACATAGAAAAAGAAATTTTGTCAGATCTTAGAAAAGCTGAAGAATTAAAGAATTATACATTTATAGTAGTTGATAGTGTATTTAAATTAAAGAACCATGAATATGATGACTGGTATAAAGCGTATATCACAAAAGATTCTGGAATTTGGGTAGGCAATGGTGTTGCAGATCAATACTTAATAAGAATGAACACAAGCACTAGAAATTTAGTAAACAACTGTGGAGAAAGCTTCGGATACTTAATAAAACAAGAAGAAGCTAAGCTGATAAAATTAATAGGAATGAAAGATACTGGTGAAAAAAATGGATAAAGTCTTAGTAAAAGTTTATGTTCCTATGTTGGAAGGAGTCTATGATGTATGGATTCCTTCTAACAAAAAAATATATGAGATAATTATATTATTATCAAGAGCAATATCAGAACTAAGTGAGGGAGATTATGATCCTAAAGCGCTTCCTACGCTATATGATAAAATCAGTGCACAAGAGTTTGATTTGAACTCATTTTTAAAGGATACAACAATAAGAAATGGAACAGAAGTAATATTAATATAAATTTTAGTTTTGAAAGGAATTTTGAATGAAGACACTAAATGTAGATAACACGTACAAAAGTAATACTAATCTTACAATAAATGAATTATTACAAGAAAATAAAAAGATAGTTTCTTTTATCGGAGCTAGTCAAAGTGGCACATCTTTTTTAGTAAATAATATTGCAAGAATAATGGCAAGAAGAAACTTTGATGTGGCTATATTAGATATGACGCAAAATAAAGATTCATACTATATATATACTCAAAACAAAGAGTCTATAAGAGTTAGTATTAGAAACAGTTTTAAGGATTTAAGTGAAGGAAAACTGAATGGATTACAAATTGAAAATAACCTAACTGTATATACAGATGTACCAGGAAAGAATAAATATAGTGCAAGAGTTGAAAATATATTAGAGACGCTTTTGAAGAAACATCAGGTTGTAATTATAGACACAGATTTTTCTACAGATGCTGATTACTTTGCGTATTCAGAGCAAGTATATTTGGTACAAACAATGGATATATTAACCATTCAACCACTTACAGAATTCCTTTCAAATCTAAAATCTAAGAATGCAATAAACAATGAGAAAATAAGGATTATATTAAATAAGTTTATGAATTTTGATGAAATAACAGTGAGCAAATTGATAGGCGGAATGGCTTTTTATAATGATCCTTCGATGACATATATGCAACAAATATTTGAAAAAAATGGAGTAAGGTATACAACAGTTTCATATAATCAACAGGCCTACGAAAAATACATACAAGATGTTGCAAATTGTCAATTTACAACAAATTATTCTATAGAATTTAGAAAAGAGTTAGAAATGTTAACAGATGATGTTATAAAAGGATAAAAGTTAGGAGGTATTTTATTATGGGGTTTATTGGAAATTTTTTTAAACAATTATTTGGTGGGGATAGTAGCTCAAATAACAGTAGTTCTGGTAGCTCAAGTAATACGTGGACAGGCTCAACTGGAGTATCTGGTAATGTGAGTAATTCCTTAAAAACAAAATATAAAAATGTAGATGGACAAAATAAGTTAAAGGGAGTATTATTTACAGGTTTAATAAATAATACAAACGATATAATTGACAATGCAAATACTAAAAAAGCAAATACAAAAATACACTAACTAAGGAGGAAATTATGTTTGAATTTGTAGAGAAAGTTGCCACAGATATAATCACAAGTTTGGGGAACACGATTAGTCAAATGAGTTTTGATGCTTCAAGCTATGATGCACAGGCAACTGAAAATGATGCGAAAGCAGCACAATGTGAAGCAGATGCTAGTGCAGAAGAGGCAAGTTGTCCACATTATAAATCAGAACCATATGAGACAACAGATGATGATGGAAATACAGTAACAAAGTATGAGCAGGTTCCAGATACAGCTGCTGATGCTGCTGCGATGGCAAGAGCAGCAACTCTAAGAGCAGAAGCAGCAAACTTAAAAGCAATTGCGGCAGCTCTAAGAGGTTTAGCAGCAGCTTTAAGAGGTACATTATTTTCAATGACTAGTCAACAAAAGCAAATCTCACAAGCTTCTCAAGACTCACAATTTGCAATAGTTGCTACCACTAAATTATTAAGAGAGGGTATAGATGTTACTAAAAGAGTAATAGCAGCATTTAATGTACCAGAAGCTAGCAATTTCAAAGAGTGGACATCTGCCGTAGGAGATAATCTGCTAAATGCAATTGGAGTAGACTTATCAGATGGACTTAATGATGAGATATATACAGCAATTGGTGTTGTTACTACAGTAGGTGCTATTGCGGGACCACTAGTAGTTAGACGTACAACCTCAATAATAGGTGCTAAAATGGGTAATGGCATAATTGGAAATATTGGTAGATATGAAGCAAACATTGTGTCTGAGGCAATAATAAAAACATACTTTAATGAAACAGGTGCGAAAGTGGCACAAAACGCAATAGCATCTGCATTAACCTTTATTGGAATAGATTCATTGCCAACACAGGGAAAAAAAGCAGTTCCGAATGCTGCAACTATAAATGGTACAGAACAAGATTCAAAGATGACTTTTGAAGAAGCAAAAACAGATGCAAAAGAAAAATATGCTAAATATGTTGAAAAATTCAATTGTTATACAGAAGAACAAAAAAAAGATCTGATTAATAAGTATAATGAGCAAATAGATAAAGCAGTAGTGCTTTCAGATGAAGAATTTTTTAGACAATTAGGAGAATATAACGAAGGAATTGTTGCATATAATAATGGGGCTCAAGATAGGGTGTATATCAGAGAAGGGTATGCTAATGATCCAAGTGTAATAATACATGAAGTTGGTGGACATGGTACAGGTACAATGTCTCAGACAGCAGGATATTATTACACAGATCCAGAGACAGGAGAGAATGTATTATATACTGGAAAGTATGAAGATTCACCATACAAATTAACATGGAAGGGAAACTATAATGGAATAGATGAGGCAGCAACAGAATATTTTGCAAGGAAAATAAATGGCGAAAAATGGGAAGATTGCGCATACAATCCTAGCACTGATGCATTACAAAAAATAACAGATTCAATGACAAAATATACAGGTGTAAATGGAGAAGAAGTATTAATGAAAACATATACTGGTGAAAATAAAGATTTATTTAAAAATGTATATAATGAAATATCTGGAAATGAAAAGGCCTATGATGCATTGGATGCAATGATGAAAGATTCTAATACAGGTAACCAAAGGGGTGGAACTCAAGCGTTAAATACAGTAACTAGAAATTTTGACAGAGATTGTCAAATAGCAAAAGTAAAGAATATATAAAATTAAATGAAAGGATTATAAAATGGAAAATTTTAAAGATATTATAGATAAATTTGTAATAAAATTTTCAGAATCAACTAAAGATGCTTTTGACAAAAAAAGATTAACAGAAGCTTTTGAAAAATACTTATATAAACAAGTAGAAGCAGAAGAAAAAATAAATCAAAATTTTAATATTGATGATAAAAGTGATATGGAATCTTTGTTGAAATATGTTACTGATGATGTAATTAAATTACCATTAGAGCAAAAAAGACAAATGTTAATCAGAGACGAAAGTTTTGAAACAATTCGTAGCATATCAAACAATGCTTTTGAAATGGCACAAGAAGCTTATACTAGCAAAAGTGATAACATTGATGAAACTAAAGTAGATGAAATGCAAAAAAAATTAAATGAGTTATTAAAGAGTGTAAAAGCTTTTAATAAACAACAGGCTATTTGGCTTGTATCAGAAGGAATATTGGACTTGAATTTTGTAAAGAATCCTAAAACAGATATTATGAGTATAAGATTAGGAAGATGTTTACAAAGCAAGTAAAAGGAGAAAAGATGGAAAACCAGATAAAAATTGATTATGAAAATATGCCTAATCAATCTAATAGTATTAGAGGGCAGGCTATAGAAATAAATAATAAATTATTAGCAATTTACAGAAAAATTTCCGAAATGCATATTTGTTGGTATGGGAAGAGATATAATGAATTGGTAACTAAATTTAACGAATTAGCTCCACAATTAAACTTATTTCTAGAAGCAATAGTTGGAGAAGTTCCATATATGTTTGAAGAGATAGCAAACACTGTTTCTGACGTAGATATAAAGCAGAATGTAGCTGTACCACAAAAAGAGAGTATACAAAAAATACAGGCATTACAAGTATATGATGATGTAGGAATGAGATATATATCTAAAGAAGTAGAAGAAATAAACAATGATATTATGAAAATTTTTCAAGAAATAGAAGATATAATGCAAGAAATAGATAGAACAGTTGATCAAATAAAATTGGAGTGTGATGGTTCAGAAGAATTTAGAAGACAATTTGTAAGACTATCTGATGCATTTCAGTATACAATAGGTAATGTTGAGAGTCAATTCTCTAAGCTTATGCAACAAGATAGAGAACTTATGGAAGAGACAGAAAGAAAGAATAATGTGGCTAATAGTTAGAATAATATGATAATTGAATGAACCTAAATTGTTGGATAAATATTTAACAGTTTGGGTTTATTTTATTAGTGCAAGGAATGCAACTATTAGTAGAAACTATTGAAAAAATCCCTTTATTGTGGTATAAATATTATTGTAGAAATTTTAGAAAAGAGAAAAATTGAAAAAAATTAATTCTTTTTCAATTAATCATGTGCTTAGAAGGAAAATAAAATGAAGAATATAAAAGATTATGATTTACAAGATTTAAAAGATGAACTTGTAAGCATAGGAGAAAAAGGTTTTAGAGCGGAGCAAATATTTAAATGGATTTATCAAGAAAAAGTAAAAAGCTTTGATGAAATGACAAATCTTTCATTAGAATTAAGAGAAAAACTAAAACAAAATTATACAATTTGCAATTACAATATATTAAAAAAATTAGAATCATCTGATGGAACTAAGAAATACCTATTTGATATATTAGATGGAAATGCAATTGAATCGGTTCTTATGGAATACCACTATGGAAAATCAATTTGTGTATCTTCACAAGTTGGATGCAAAATGGGCTGTAAGTTCTGTGCATCAACAGGGATTCCTTTTATAAGAAGCTTGACAGCAGGGGAAATAGTTGAGCAAATTTTAGCTGTTGAACAAGATACGGGTGATAAAATCTCTAATGTTGTATTTATGGGAATTGGAGAACCATTAGATAATTATGATAATGTTATAAAGGCCATAAGAATATTAAATAATCCTAAAGGATTAAATATTGGAGCAAGACACATAAGTGTATCTACAAGTGGTTTAGTACCAAGAATTTACGACTTGGCAAACGAAAATATACAATGTACATTGTCAGTTTCTTTACATGCAAGCAATGATGAAAAGCGTTCAAGCATGATGCCAGTAAACAATGCTTATAATATAAAAGAGCTTATGAAGGCATGCAGAGATTATATAGCAATTACTAATAAAAGAATATCTTTTGAATATGCACTTGCAAAAGATAATAACGATAATTTAGAAGATGCAAAAGAATTAGTAAATTTGCTAAGAGGAATGATATGCCATGTAAATTTAATACCAATAAATAAAATAGAAAATGGAAAATTTACAAAGAGTTCTAATGAAAATATTATAAAATTCAGAGATTATTTAAATGACCACGGAATTGTTGCTACAATTAGAAGAGAGTTAGGCTCAGATATTGATGCAGCTTGTGGACAGCTAAGAAGACAAAATTTAAAAGAGCAGTAATCAAAAATGAATGATACTATATGAAAGACTGGAGGGGAACATATGCAAGTTTTTGCTAAATCAGACATAGGAAGAGAAAGAAAAACAAACGAAGATTTCTACTATGTATCTAAACCAGAAGATAAAATAAGACTGTTTATATTAGCAGATGGAATGGGCGGATATAATGCAGGAGAGGTAGCAAGTAGAATGGCTGTAGAATCTGCAAAAGATTACATACACAAGCATTTTGCAAAAAATAAAGACAGCAAAGAAAAGCTAGAAGCACTCCTAAAAGATGCTATTGAATATGCAAATAGTGTGGTATATAAAAAAGCTCAAAGTAAAGAAGATTTAAGAGGAATGGGTACTACATTAGATGTTTGCTTAATATATAATAGTAGAATATATATAGGTCATGTTGGAGATAGCAGAGTATATAGAATACGTAAAGAGTTTATGAGAAGACTTACAAAAGACCATAGTTATGTTCAAACATTGGTAGATGACGGAACTATAACAAAAGAAGAAGCATATAGTCATCCAAAGAAAAATATGCTTACAAAAGCCCTAGGTTGCGTGCAAACTGTAGAACCAGACGTATATACTAAAACATTTATTAAAGATGATATTATTTTAATGTGTTCAGATGGATTAACTAATATGATTCGAGAAGAGGAAATTTCTAAAATAATTAAGCAGGATAAAGAAAAAGCTATAGAAAATTTAGTTAAACAAGCAAATGATAATGGCGGATTAGACAACATTACTGTTGTTATTATAATGTAATAGGGAGAAAATTTTATGGATATAATAGGAAGAACAATAGCAAATAGATATGAAATTATAAGTAAAACTGGAGTTGGAGGAATGGCAACAGTATATGTTGCAAGAGACAAGGTTTTAAATAGAGATGTTGCTGTTAAAGTACTAAAAGATGAATTTACCACAGATGATGAATTTGTAAAAAGATTTAATTCAGAGGCTCAAGCAGCGGCAAGTCTTACTCATGCTAACATAGTTTCAATATATGATGTTGGGAATGAAGACGGAATTTATTATATAGTAATGGAATTGGTAAGAGGAAAAACTCTAAAACAAATAATAAACGAGGAAGGAGCACTTCCTTGGAAATGGTCTGTAAATATTGCAGGACAAATTGCATCAGCCTTAGAAATGGCTCACAAAAACAACATTGTTCATAGAGATATAAAACCACACAATATAATAATTACAGAAGATGGAGTTGCAAAAGTAACAGATTTTGGAATAGCAAAGGCAGTATCAAATTCAACAATAACAGCATTTGGAACAACTATTGGTTCTGTACACTATTTCTCACCAGAGCAAGCAAAAGGAGGATATACAGATGCTAAATCTGATATTTACTCTTTAGGTGTTGTAATGTACGAAATGCTTACAGGAAAAGTTCCTTTTGATGCAGATACATCAGTTTCTGTTGCATTAAAACACATGCAAGAGGATCCTGTACCACCAATGGAAATAAATCCAAACATCCCAAAGGCGGTAAATGATATAATTTTAAAAGCTATGCAAAAAGAGCCAATGGCTAGATATCAAACTGCAACAGCCATGCTAAGAGATTTAGCACAAGCCTTAAAAAATCCAGATGGAGAATTTGTTGAGAAAGAAGATTTAGACGATGGCTTAACAAGAAGAATGGATGCTATTACAGATGATATGGCGAAAAATGCTAAGAGTAGCAACAAAAAGAAGAAAAATAAAGTTGCCATATTCTTTGAAAACCATCCCAAGACAAGAGTTTTAGCAATAATAGCACTTTGCTTAATAATATTTGCAGGAAGTATAGCAATAACATCTGCAATATTAAATGCAAATTCAGTAAAAGATGTTCAAATTCCAAACTTAGTTGGAAGGACTGAGGCAGAAGCAAAGGCAGAACTTGCAAAATACAAACTTGTATACGAAAAATCAGGAGAAGATTATAATTCTGAGGTAGAAGCTGGAAAAGTTTTTGAACAAAATCCTGTATATTCAGACAATTACAAAGTAAAAGAAAAGAGCACAGTATCTGTAAAAATAAGCAAAGGCACAGAGCAGACTACAGTTCCAAAGGTTGCTGGTATGACATATGAAGGAGCAGTTGCTGCATTAGAAAAGAATAAATTAAAAGCAGAAAAAATAGAAGAAACAAGTAAAACAATAAAAGAAGGAATTGTAATTAGCCAAGAAACAGATGCAAACACAACAGCAAATGCTGGAGATACAGTAAAAATACATGTAAGCATCGGAACAGGTGTAAACCAAGTAGTAATGCCAAATGTATTAGGAAAAACAGAAGCAGATGCAAAATCAGCATTAGAAGCCAAAAACTTAGTAGTAAAGGTAGAATACAAAGAAAACACAGACAAAGAAAATGGAGAAGTATTAGAGCAAAGCATAAAATCTGGTGAAAACATAGACGAAGGAACAGAAGTAACAATTACAGTAAACAAATTAGCAGAAATGAAAGAAGCAACAATAACAATAAACGTAAAATCGCTTACAGGTGGTTACGAGGTACCAGATAAAGAAAACACAAACACAACAAATACAACAGGTTCATCAAGTTCGACAACAGTAAAGGAAAAGAAACTTACAGTAAAAGTTGGAGAAGACAAAGTATATGACAAGAAAGTAGACTTAAATTCAACAAATATTCAAACAAAAATAAGTGGAAAAGGCACAGTAACAGTAAAAGTATATGTAGATGACATATTAAAATCACAAAAAGACATAAACCTAAACACAACAAGTTCATATACATTTGAATAAAGTACAAATTGGGGACGGAGCAAAAAATGCACGTCTCCAATTTGCAAAATACAGGAGTAGTCATATAAACTTGACATAATTATAAGAAAAAGCTATAATATATATAGTAAAAACGTTAAATACGTTTTTTTGCAATATAATTCCTTTCGCAATGCATCCTAATGGGTGTTTTATATAAACGTACGAATTCACAATATTGGAACAACAAGAAAGGAAAGAAAATTCCCATGAAAAGTAGTTTTAGAAAAATGTTCGGTATGATCGTTATTTGTGCCATTCTGTTGGTCGCTTGTGGCCGGAAGGATCCGTTAAATCGGCAAGCTGCTTACTTCACGATCACAGAAGGAAGTAGTGGAGAGGTCTATGGTGTGAGAGAAACTTATCGTGCAAATACAACGGTTACTCGCAACCAGTTCCTGGACCAGGACGAAGATGTGGTCAAAGCATTAAAAGACTACATTGAAAATAGACTCCCGAAAGAAAAAGTAGGTATCCTTTTATATGAGGAGATGCCTCAGGAAGATGGCTATGAGTTAACAGTATTTTATCAGAGTTTGGTGGCTAAGGAACATGACAAAGACATTGATTGCGACATTGACAAGTGTTATTGTTTAACAATATCGGTAAACGAAAATGAAAATGTGGAAATTTTCAAGCTGTTGTCTTTGGCAGCGAAGTAATGAGCTAACGTAAGTTAGACTTGTGCGAAAGGTCAGAACAAAGCCTGTTATTGTGAGAACACTACAGTAAATAGGCAAAGTAAAGAAAGGTTAACTGGGATTCTTTGATTAAGAGTCCTAGTTGACCTTTTATATGTACATTTTTGGGACGGAGTAAAAATGTATATTTATATAAAAAATACAGTGAAATTTTCATTGTAAAAAAACTGCAAATTTGGTATAATATAGATGTAAGTTAAATTTGGAGGAAAAAATGCCAGAAGAATTGAAAAAATATTTTTGGGACACTGATTTTCAAAAGTTAGATATAGAAAAGAATAAGAGATATATAATTGCAAGACTATATTGTTATGGTGATCTAAGAGCGATAAAATGGGTAAAAGAAACATATAGTAAAGTCGATATAGAAGATACGGCAAGAAACTGTAGAAATTTAAAGCCGATTGTTGCTAATTACCTAAGACAACAGTATAACTTAAAAAAGGAAGAGATGGCTTATTATAGAGCTATTATGGCAATGAATTATGATTTTTGGAGAGGAAATTGCTAGAATGTATTGGAGTATATTAGATAATAAAAGAATTGAATTATTAAGAAAAATTGTAAAAACTGTAAGTTTAAATAATTATTATATGGCTGGAGGAACAGCATTATCTTTACAATTAAATTTAAGAGAATCATTTGACTTTGATTTCTGCGTTCCTGACATGTTTAATAGTGATGTATTGATTAGTGAATTAAAAAGTATAGGAAATATTGAAGTAAAACAGAATCAAAAAGGAACGGTTGATGTTTTATTAGATGGAGTTCAGGTTAGTTTCTTCTTTTATCCAAACAATTTGGTAGATGATATTGTGAACAATAACGAAATACCAGATTTGAAAATGGCTAGTATTTTAGATATAGCAGCAATGAAAATAGCCGCTATAGGTGGAAGAGGAGCTAAAAAGGATTTTTTTGATTTATATAATATAATGAAAAAATGTAATATTGATACAGAAAAATTAGCTAGTGCTGTAATAAAGAAATTTGGAACAAACGTAAATTATGTGAATATGATTATGGGATTAAGCTATTTTGAAGATGCAGAAAGTGAAGAATTACCTAAAACATTTGTAGAATATGATTGGAATACTATAAAGAAACACTTTATAGATATTCAACCTGAATTTCAAGTGGCATTAGAAAAATATTTGTAGGAAGGCATAAATGCAAGGATTAATTATAGAAAATAAAGCAAATTTATATAAAATAAAATTAGGAGATATCAACTATATTGCTACTGCTAGAGGAAAGTTTAAGAATGACAGCTTTACTCCTGTAGTAGGAGATATAGCTGAATTTTCTATTGTTGATGAAAACAAAAAAACGGCCGTAATTGAAAGTGTGAAAGAAAGAGTATCATACATAAAAAGGCCGAAGCTTGCTAATATAAATCAAATTGTATTTGTGGTGTCTAGCAAGCATCCAAAGCCAGATTTGTTGTTATTAGATAAACAGCTTGCTTTTGCAGAGTTTTTACACATAAAGCCTGTAATAGTTCTAAACAAAATTGATTTAGATGATAAACATGAATTTTTAAATATTCAGAAAATATATGAAGAAATAGGCTATAAAGTAATACAAACTGATGCAAAAAATGGCATTGGAGTTGAAGAAATTTTATTAGAATTAAAGAATAACATCAGTGCATTTGCTGGAAATTCTGGAGTTGGAAAGTCAACTCTTATAAACGACTTGTTCAAAGAAAACGTAACTCAAGAGGGAGAAATTAGCCAGAAGAATAAGCGTGGAAAAAATACCACAACAGATATTTGTTTATATGAGCTTGATACAGATACATATATAGCAGATACACCTGGTTTTTCGACATTTGACGTGTATGAAATTCCATATAGAGAATTAGATAAATATTTTAGAGAGTTCAAAAATTGTATTGATAAATGCAGATATATAGGCTGTAGCCACATTAAAGAAGATGAGTGTGGAATAAAGCTAGAACTTGAACAAGGAAAAATAGCAAAGTCTAGATATGATAATTACGTAAAAATATATAGTGAATTAAAAGACAAGGAGGAACACAAATGGTAGATATTTCAACATCTCTATTGAGTGTAAAAAAAGAAAAAATAATAGATACTGTTTATAAGTTAGAAGATGCAAACACAAATTATTTTCATATAGATGTTATGGATGGCGAGTTTGTAGAAAATGATACACATGATATAATGCTAGAATATTGCGAATATTTGGACAATATTACAAAAATTCCACTAGATATTCATTTAATGGTAAAAGACGTAAAAAACTTTGTTGATAGTTACTTGATATTTAATCCAAACATAATTACATTTCATTATGAAGCTTGTAAAAATAAAGAAGAAGTAATGAATTTGATAAATTATATTAAAGAAAAGGGAAGAAGAGTAGGAATTTCTGTAAAGCCGGAGACTGATGTGAAAGAAATTCTAGAATTTTTACCATATGTGCACGTAGTTTTAGTTATGACTGTTGAGCCAGGGAAAGGTGGACAAGAATTAATTTCTTCAACTATAGAAAAAATAAAAGAGCTTAATTCTTACAGAGAAGAACACAAATTAGATTATGAAATTGAAGCAGATGGTGGAATTAAAGTGGAAAACTCAAAAAAAATAATAGATGCTGGAGCAGATATATTAGTGGCTGGAACAGCTATAATAAATTCAAAAGATTATGCAGAAACAATAAAAAAATTAAAATAAAAATAAACCTCTGATTAATTAAAATCAGAGGAATTTTTTATATTGAGCCATTTTAATTACATTGGCATTATTAAATTTGCCAAAGGATATCCAATAAATGATGCAACTAAAATAATTACAAACATCATTAAGAATCCGTATTTTAATAAACTTGTTGAATCAGACCAACCTGATGAACCAGCTACTGCAACGTAAGGCATTGCAGGTGGAGCAGCAGAACCTGTTGAAGCAATTAAACCAATAACAGCTGTAATAGCTGCGGCATTTAATGCACCACCAGATGCTAGTGCTACTGGAACAGCAAGTGTTGGAACTAATTGTGCTGTAACCATGTGAGAAGATACGTTTGATTGTAATCCAGCCCACAATGAGAATAACAAAATTAGTAATACTGGTGATAAGCCAGTTGTAATTGGTGCAATAGATGCAGACAAGAATGTTGTAAGTCCTATTGCTTTATTTGTCATTGCAGCACCTAAAGCAAGTGTTGCAGATGCCATTATTATACTTGGCCAAGATACACCTTTTACCATAGATTCGTTAATATTTATTAATGGTTTTCCTTGGTATTTCAAAATAGATAAAACTATTATTCCAAATAGTGGAGGCATAGCTGTACCTAAACTGCTAATCCAAGTAAATGCTGTTGAAATCCATTTTACTGAACTTGTTTTTAATAAGCTTGGTAGAACCCATAATGCAACTACTAAAAGGAATGTTCCAAGAATAATTTTTTCACCTTGGTTTGCACTAGGAATTTCTTTTTTCATCTTATCAAATTCATTAGATTTTAGGTTTATTTTCTTTGTATTTGGTCTCATTAAGAATTTGAATACAAGCATCATTAATGCAAATATTATAATTCCTGTTGGAATTGCATAAAGCATGTATTGACCATAGCTTATGCTAGATCCTGTTAGAGATTTGAATACTCCCATTGAAAGAACAGGGAATACGTGTGCTATTGGTGTCATACCAGAAGATAAGCTTGTACAGAATACTAAGCCCATCATAAGCATGTTTGCGTATTTATCACCTTTTTTTAGTCCTAATACATTATAAATTTCTTCAAGAATAGGTAATATTATAAAGTATAAAACTGTTGGAGACATGAATAAGCCAATTACAAGAACTGCTGCAAAGAAGCAGAATGCAAATCTCCAAGGTGTTTTTCTTGCAAATTTACTAGTTACAAATCCAAGAGCTATTTTCTTAACATATCCTGTTTGAGAAAATGCGTATGTGAACATGAATGTAAATAGCAAGAATGCGAATGTCTCGTTACCAAACGAATTTTGCAATGTCGTTTTCATTCCAAGTGATGGAACAAGAGCAAGCGTTGCTAAACATAATAAACTTGGCCAGCCTATTCCAACTGTTATCCATAAGAATAAAACAGATATGAATACGCCAAGAACTTTCATACCATCGGCGCTAAGACCTGATGGAGGTGTTGCTATAAAAAATATAGCAATGATAATTAATGCAAAAAGAGTGCAAACAAACTCTTTTTCATTTTTAGTCATTAAAGGCTTTTTTTCTTTTTTTGTTTTTTCCATATTTTAGTCCTTTTTCATAAGATTTAGGCCTTTAAGGGAAAGCCTATAAAACCATAGGCTCAATATAAAAATTTATTTTAAGTAAAAATAATTACATTAAAATCTAAATTAAAGCACCTTGATTAACAAGTTCTTCTTGAACAGCTTTTACATCATAAGATGTGTTGTCTAGTGTTAAAGCTGCTGCTACACCTGCTGCTTGTCCAGTAGCAAATCCTGTTCCCATAACACGTACAGAACCAAGTGCTAATGAGTCTGTAGAAATTGTTCTACCAGCAGCCCATAAATTCTTAGCATCTTTAACTTTTAGACATCCTAAAGGAATAGAGAAGTACTCATTATCTGGAATATGAGTGTATTTTATAGAAGTGTTGCTCTTGTGCATTTCTGGGCTCCAAGCGCCTCTTGCTATACTATCATCACTCTTTGGTGCCATTATTATTTCTTCACCTTTAAGCATTTTGTCACCAATTATTCTTCTTGCTTCACGAATACCAACTGCTGGTCCAGAAGAAGAAATAATCATGTCTTGGAATCCGTCTAGGTAATTCTTAAATGCCATTGCATAATTGTGAACTTGTGAACGAAGTTCCATTTCTGTTTCTGTAAGTGTTTCTGCGTCAAGAGCAGGAACTATTGTGCTTGGAATTGTACAATATCCATAAGTTTTGTCTGGGATTTTAATTATTAATCCAGTTTCCTTCTTAATTTCAATTCCATTCTCCTTTGCTTTTTTCAAAGCAGCTTCAATGTCAGGTTTCAAGATTTCTCTTGCTGGAATATTGTCAATTCTAAATGGTAATGAAGATTGTTGAACTTTTCCTTCAGCATCTCCCCAGTTAGTTGCTATTCCTGCAAAATGAACTAAGTTAGCATTTCCAGAAGCATCAACAAAAGCCTTAGCTTTTACTGTGAATGTTCCTTCATCATCTGTACATTTAATTTCTTCAATCATTCCATTATTGTTTACTACTTCATACATTTGAGCGTGTAAGAAATATTCTACAGAACTCTTTTTTAACATTTGGTCCATAACCAATTTTACGTATTCTGGATTAAAAGATACAGAAACGTTACCAGTTGATTTTGATGGTCTTGGATGGATATTTGTGCCATAAGCTTCTAATTTTTTTAGAACTTCTCCACCAATTCCTTGTACAACTTGATCATAATTTTCGCCTCTTGTGAAAAAACCACAATAAGCAGTAACTTGTGAATTTGTAGCTTGTCCACCGAAATATGGATTTCTTTCGATTAAGACTGTTCTAGCACCAGCTCTTGATGCTCCAATTGCTGCAGCTATACCTGCTGCACCACCGCCAACAACCGCTACATCACATTCAATATGTCTTTGCATAATTGAACCTCCTTTAAAAAATATTATATAAAAATACACTCAAATTATACCATAAAAAGAGAAAATAAAGGTAATTGCAATATAAATGTCATAAAAATGTAACAAAATGTAAAATAACGTCTAAAATTAATTTTGAAAATTTATAAAATCTATATAAAATACTTGAAAACTGTTTGTCTTTGGTATAGAATATTAAGTGGTTTTAAATAGCCACATATATGATGAAAAACATCAAAGAGGAGGAATTTTTATGTCAGTTAAAATTGGTATTAACGGTTTTGGAAGAATAGGAAACTTAGCATTCCAAGCTGCATTAAAAAATAGTGAAGTAGAGGTAGTTGCAATTAATGATCCTTTCATAGCAGCAGATTACATGGCTTACATGGTAAAATATGATTCTGCACACGGAAGATTTGATGGAGAAGTTAAATCAGAAGAAGGAAAACTAATTGTAAATGGAAAATCAATAAATGTATATAATGAAATGGATCCAAACAATATTCCATGGGCTAAAGAAGGAGTTGAATATGTTCTAGAATGTTCTGGTGTATTCACAACAATGGAAAAAGCACAAGCTCACTTAAATGCAGGAGCTAAAAAAGTTGTAATAAGTGCACCTTCAAAAGATGCTCCAATGTTTGTAATGGGTGTAAATAATGAAACATATGATCCAAGCATGAACATAGTTTCAAATGCATCTTGTACAACAAACTGTTTAGCACCTTTAGCAAAAGTTATAAATGATAACTTTGGAATAAAAGAAGGATTAATGACAACTGTTCATAGCACAACAGCTACACAAAAAACAGTTGATGGAGCTTCTAAAAAAGATTGGAGAGGTGGACGTGCTGCAAGTGCAAACATAATTCCATCATCAACAGGAGCTGCTAAAGCAGTTGGAAAAGTTATTCCAGCATTAAATGGAAAACTAACAGGTATGGCATTCAGAGTACCAACAATAGATGTATCTGTTGTTGATTTAACATGTAATTTGGAAAGACCTACAACATACGAAGAAATCTGTGCAGCAATGAAGAAAGCAGCAGAAGGAGAATTAAAAGGAATAGTTGAATATGTTGATGAAGATGTTGTATCTTCAGACTTCTTAGGAGATGAACATACATCAATATTCGATAGCAAAGCTGGAATAATGCTTACAGACACATTTGTTAAATTAGTAGCTTGGTATGACAACGAGTGGGGATATGCACATAAATTAGTAGACTTAGCAGCATACATGGCAAAAGTTGATCATAAATAATAGAGTATAATAACAATTTTGGGGCTTGGCATTTATTTAATCAAGCCCTTTTATTACAGTTGAAAAATAATTACAATTTTGGCTGTGTCAAATTTCATTTAAAACGCGGTTACATACACTACGTATGCGCCCTTGCCTTTTAAATTCATTTTCCTTGCCAAAATTTAATTCTTTTCCAACTTATACAGTAAGAAAGGAAAGCGGTATATATGAATAAAAAGACTGTTAGAGACATTGATGTTAAAGGAAAGAAAGTTTTAGTAAGATGCGATTTTAACGTTCCTTTAGATGAAAATAAAAATATAACAGATAATAGAAGAATAGTTGGAGCTCTTCCAACAATAAAATATTTATTAGATAATGATTGCAAAGTAATTCTTTGCTCACATTTAGGAAGACCAAAGGGACAAGTAAATAAAGATTTTTCATTAGAGCCAGTTGCAAAAGAATTATCTAAATTATTAGGTAAAGAAGTAAAACTTGCAAATGATATAATAGGAAAGAGTGCTAAAGAATTAACTGCAAACATGAAAGATGGAGAAATTGTTCTATTAGAAAATGTTAGATTTGATAGTAGAGAAGAAGCAAATGATGCAGAGTTTGCAAAAGAACTTGCAAGTTTAGCTGAAATATATGTAAATGATGCATTTGGAACAGCTCACAGAGCACATGCTTCAACAGCAGGAGTAGCAAGCTATTTACCAGCAGTAGCAGGTTTCTTAATGGAGAAAGAATTAAACTTCTTAGGAACAACACTAGAAAATCCAGAAAGACCATTTGTTGCAATACTTGGAGGAAAAAAGGTATCAGATAAAATTGGTGTTATCGATAGTTTATTAGAAAAAGTAGATACATTAATGATTGGTGGAGGAATGGCTTATACATTCTTTAAATCAATGGGATACAATGTTGGAAATTCTATTTGTGAACTAGATAAATTAGATTTAGCAAAAAGTTTAATGGAAAAAGCTAAAGCAAAAGGTGTAAAATTGATGCTTCCTGTAGATACTAAAGTAGGAAAAGAATTCAAAGAAGACACAGAAAGTAAAACTGTTAAATACACAGAAATACCAGATGGTTGGGAGGGATTCGACATTGGTGCAGAAACAATAAAGATGTATCAAGACGAATTATCAAAAGCAAAAACTGTTATCTGGAATGGACCTTTAGGATTGTTTGAATTTGACCAATTTGCAATAGGAACAAATGCAATAGCAGAATACTTAGGAAACCTAGAAAATGTTACAACAGTAATAGGTGGAGGAGATTCAGCAGCTGCAATAGAAAAACTAGGAATTGGAGATAAATTCACACACATTTCAACAGGTGGTGGAGCATCACTTGAATTCTTAGAAGGAAAGAAACTTCCAGGAGTTGAATGTTTATTAGATAAATAGGAGGACGTGTATGAGAAGAAAGGTAATCGCGGGAAACTGGAAAATGAATATGCTTCCAGCAGATACAATAAATTTTATAGAAGGTTTAGCTCCTCTTGTAAAAGATTCTGAAAATGAGGTTATATTGTGTGTGCCATATACGGATTTATTTTATGCATGGCATACAACAGAAGGCACTAATATTCATATTGGTGCAGAAAATATGCACTGGGAAGAAAAGGGGGCATATACAGGAGAAGTTTCTGGACAAATGCTAAAGAGCATAGGAGTTGAATATGTTATAATAGGCCACTCTGAGAGACGTGCATATTTTGCAGAAACAGATGAAACTGTAAACAAGAAAATTAAATCTGCATTTGCAAGTGATTTGAAACCAATAGTTTGTGTTGGAGAGTCTTTAGAACAAAGAGAAGCTGGCAAAACTGAAGAAGTTATAACAAAGCAAGTCGAATTAGCACTAGCTGGTCTTACAGAAGAACAAGTAAAAAATACTATAATAGCATATGAACCAATTTGGGCAATTGGAACTGGAAAAACAGCTACATCAGAAGATGCAAATAATAGTATTAAGGCTATAAGAAAAAAGATTTCTGAAATATATGGAAGTGTTGCAGAAGATGTAATTATTCAATATGGTGGAAGTGTAAAATCAACAAATGCAAAAGAACTATTCGAAACATCAGATATTGATGGAGCCTTAGTTGGAGGAGCAAGTTTAAAAGTAGACGAATTTGCAAAAATAGTAAATTACAATAAATAGACACAGTGTGTAGCATGGAGCTGATTTATAGAAAAAAATACAGCTCTGTGCCTTTGGAAAGGAAATGGAATAAGAAAATGAAAGATAAATTGACAATGCTAATGATATTAGATGGTTTTGGAATAAATGAAAATGAGCAAGGAAATGCAGTAAAGCTTGCCAATACTCCAAACATAGACAAATTAATGAAAACATGCCCAACAACAAGAATTTTTGCTAGTGGAATGAGTGTAGGACTACCAGAAGGACAAATGGGAAATTCAGAGGTAGGCCATACAAACATTGGAGCTGGAAGAATTGTTTATCAAGAGTTAACAAAAATAACAAAATCAATAGAAGATGGAGATTTTTTCAGTATTCCAGAATTTAATAAAGCAATAGAAAATTGTAAAAAATATAATTCTAAATTGCATATAATGGGCTTATTATCAGACGGTGGTGTACACAGCCACATTCGCCATTTGTATGGATTATTAGAACTTGCAAAGAGAAAAGATTTTGAAAATGTATTTGTACATTGCTTTATGGATGGTAGAGATACTCCACCAGCTTCAGGTGAAGGATATATTACAAAACTAGAAGAAAAAATGAAAGAAAAAGGAATAGGCAAAATTGCAAGTATATCTGGAAGATTCTATGCAATGGATAGAGATAAGAGATGGCAAAGAGTTCAAAAGGCTTATGATGCAATGGTTAATGGAGTTGGAAACAAGGCTTCATCTGCAATACAAGCAGTAGAGGCATCATACCAAAAAGAAATTTTTGATGAATTTATAGAGCCAACTGTAATATGCAATGGAGATACACCAGTTGCAAAAATAGAGCCTCATGATTCTGTAATATTCTTTAACTTTAGACCAGATAGAGCAAGAGAAATAAGCAGAACATTAGTTGATCCAGAATTTAATGATTTTGAAACAAGAAAAGATTTGGATTTATGCTTTGTTTGTATGACCCCATATGATGAAACATTACCAAATGTTGATGTAGCATTCAAGAAAGAACATCTAAAAAATACATTTGGGGAATACATCAGTAATTTAGGTTATACTCAATTACGTATAGCAGAAACAGAGAAATATGCCCACGTAACATTCTTCTTTAATGGTGGTCAAGAAAAACAATATCCAGGAGAAGACAGAATATTGGTTCCATCACCAAAGGTTGAAACATATGATATGCAACCAGAAATGAGTGCACCAGAAGTTACAGAAAAAGTTGTAGATGCAATAAACTCTAAGAAATATGATGCAATAATATTAAACTTTGCAAACCCAGATATGGTTGGACACACAGGAAACTTAGAAGCTGCTATAAAAGCAGTTGAAACAATAGATGCAAGTGTTGGAAAAGTTGTAGAAGCTGTAAATGCTCAAAATGGTGTATTAATGATAACTGCTGACCATGGAAACTGCGAGCAAATGATAGACTACAAAACAGGAGAACCACACACAGCACACACAACAAATCCTGTTCCACTAATATTAGTTGGAATGGATAATGCAAAACTAAGAGAAGGAAAACTAGCTGATTTAACACCAACAATGTTAGATATAATGGGCTTAAAGAAGCCAGAAGAAATGACTGGAGAAAGTATTATAGTTGAAAAATAGAAAATAAGGGAGCGCATATGCCAAAGGGTGAAACTATAAAAGATTTATATTCCGAAATTAGAAAATGCCTTTTTTATATGATACCAGAAAAATGGGAAAGCATATATCTTTATGCGTCAGTTATACAAAGGGATAATGGTGAAGAAACAGGAGAAATGTTTTTTTACTATTTTCCCAAGAGTATAATAAAAAGAAATCCAATAAATGTGTATCAAATTCCACAAAAATTCAATCTAAACGAAGAAGAATATATAAAACTTACAGATGAATTGTATAACTATATAAAAAAATTAAGACACGAATGCCAGAAATATGACAAGATAAACTGGACAAATATAACAATCAGTATAGAAAATGTTGAATTTTTGGCAGAATATAACTGTGAAGATTTAATAAATTCTATATATTCAAATGAAGATAGAATGGCAATTTGGCAGTACAAATATCTTGAATATCCAATAGAAAAATTTTCAAAATCACAGAGAGAACAAATAGAAGCATATTTGAAAGAAGAAGAACATGGCTTACATCAATCAAAAATGTATACAGAAACCTTCTATCAACAGCATGAACACAATAGTATAGAGTATGATGTAAACAAAAAAGTGGATGAATATATAAAAGAAGATAATGAAACAACAGACTTTACAATGGTTGATAGTGAACAGTATCAAATACAGTCTGGGGGCTTTTTTAAGAGAAGAAAAAATAGATTGTTAAATGAAAGAAATGACATAGCACAGTTTGAAAATACGAGTTGCAATGAAAACAAAGAAAACGAAATTGTTGTAAGAAATCAAATATTAAAATATTAAATAAGTGATTGAAGGAAACTTTGATTACTTATTTTTTATAATCAAAAAAAAATTTAATAAATTACTTCACTAAAAATATTCTTTATGGTATTATAGTAGAGAAAAGAGAAAAACTGGTTTAAAAATAATTATAATTTTATAACTAGATTTGCAAATAGAAAGAGGAATAGAATTTATATGAGAAGTAAGAAAAAAGAAAAGAAAATATATATTTATAAATTAATTGTAACAATAATATTTGCATTGGCAATAGTATTTGTACTTAATACAGCGCAAAATTATATAAGAAATGAAATTACTGGGAAAACCAATTTAGTAATTAATAATGGAAATGTTACAAAGAGTATCAAGAATGATGTAATTGTAGAAGATGATGTAATATATTTATCTACTAAAGATATTGCAAATTTCTTTGATGACCATATTTTTTATGATAATAAGTACAATCAAATTATAACAACATCAGATACGAAGGTTGCAACGTTTGTGATTGATAAAAATAAATGTACAATAAATAGTTCAGATGTGAGTCTAATTGCACCAGCCAAAAAGATTGGTAATGAGTTTTATTTACCTTTTTCGGAGATTAGCAAGATTGTATATAATGTGGAAACTAAATATATAAGTGAGACAAATACTGTTGTTTTAGTTTCATTAGATAGAGAACTTGTATATGCTAATAGTAGCAAGAATAATTCAGTAAAATATATGCCAACAAGTTTTTCAAAGACTGTTGATAAAATCGAAAAAGGCGATAATGTTACAGTTGTGAAGGATGATAAGACTGCAGAAAATGGCTGGACTAAGGTTACGACAGAAAATGGAAAGATTGGCTATGTAAAAACTAGCACCTTGGCAAATGAAAAACAGATTAGAGAAAAATTAAACATAGAGAAACAAATTGAAGGAAATATTAGTTTGGCATGGGATTATTTTTCAGAGTATGCATCTGCGCCACAAAGAACAGGAACAATAAAGGGTGTAAGTGTTGTATCTCCAGCATTCTTAGCACTACAAGATGGAGGAAAAGGAAACCTTGTTGCTAATGTTGGAACAGCAGGAACAAATTATATAAATTGGGCTCATAATAATGGATACAAAGTTTGGGCATTACTTTCAAATAATTCGGACAAGCCAACTACAACTGAGATATTAAATGATTACAAATTAAGAGAAAAGTTAATAAACAATATAGTAACTGCAGTAGTAACATTTAATCTTGATGGAATAAACCTAGACTTTGAGTACTTAAATGAAAGTGATAAAGATGTATATTCTAGATTAGTAATAGAATTAGCACCTAGATTAAAAGAACTTGGCAAAGTTCTATCTGTTGATGTAACAGCACCAGATGGCTCACCTGATTGGTCTTTATGTTATGATAGAAATGTGATAGGTGATGTCGCAGATTATATAGTATTTATGGGATACGACCAAAATGGAGTGTCATCCCCTAAAGAAGGAACAACCGCTGGTTGTGATTGGGTGGAAGCCAACATCAAAAAATTCTTAGGGCAAGAAGGAGTAGAGGCAAGTAAGATAATACTAGGAACACCATTCTATACGAGAATTTGGACTGAAAACAATGGAAGTGTAACAAGTAAAGTTGTAAATATGAAAAATATAGCAAGCAATATACCAGACGGAACAAAAACGACATGGGACGATTCGCTAAAACAAAACTATGCAGAGTACGAAAAAGGTGGAAAAACATATAAGATTTGGATAGAAGATGCGAAATCTTTAAGATGCAAGCTAGAATTAGTTAACACATATAATTTAGCAGGTGCTGCATATTGGGAAAAAGATAGAGAAACAGATGATATCTGGGATATGGTATCTGAAGTATTAAATGTAAAATAGCAATAAATAATATAAATAGACATATAATCTAGAAGATTGTGTGTCTACTTTTTTATAATTAGCCATAATTTGTTTTTAATATGTTTTATAAATACAATATTAATAATATATTATATAAGGTGATGCTATGAAGAAAACAGTATATTTTAGGCTAGAATATTATAAAGATACTGACGATTTATCTTATAAATATAGAAATAGATTATTTATAAATTTTTTGAGAAAAATAAAGAAGCTAAAATATGTATTTGGAAATATAAAAATGATTGAAAGTGATGATAAAATTGAGTACATATGTTATACTGTGCGAAATAAAGAAGAAAAAATGTTGAAAAAAATAGAAAATATAGTAAGAAAAAATATAAATTCAAATATAATATTGTCAAGAAGAATAAAGGAAATTGCTAGTAATAAAGAAAATATTGAAATATATCAAAATGTAAATAAAATTATAAAAAATAGCAAGGAAAATAAGAGTATATATAGGGATTTTTTTAAAACAGTAATAAAATCAGTAATTGAAAGGAAAAAACAAATTCCAGAGGAACAGTCACTTAGCATATTAATTGATACAAAAGATTATAATAATACACAGCTGATAAGCGAATTGATAACACAATATAAAATGATTAATATAGTCACGTCTAACATAAAGCAGTTTGCAGGTTTAGAGGAAGAAGCAGAGCAAAATTTTGAACCAATATCTGTATTAAACAATAAAAGAAAGAGCTTAAGAAATGCAAAATATATATTAAATGTAGATTTTAGTGGAGAAAAAATTAAAGAATACAGTATTGATAGAACTGCTATAATTTTTAATATTGCAGATACAAAGATAGATAAATTAATGTACTTTGATGGGAATATAATAAATAATGTAAAATTAATAGACAATGGTGAATTTGAATTACAAGATGAGTATAATGTACAAAGAGAAAAATGGTCAGAAGCGGTACGAGAAAAAATAGAGAAAAATGAATATGAACTTATAGGAAATAGAGGAAATGTTGAAATAAAATAATATAAAATGGAAGAAATTACCTAAAAAATTAAAACTATAAAAATATTAAATAAAATTGAATAATTACTTGAAATGAATAGTTTAGAAGACGAAAAATACTTGACAAAAGTAAAAAAAAGGGGTATCATTATACAATGATTTTAAAAGTAAATACTGCAAAAAAACAAGGAGGTTTTATAGCATGGAAGATAAAGGCGTAATAGTATCAAAAGAAGGATTTGAAAAATTAGAGAAAGAATTAGATTATTTAAGAACAACAAAAAGAGCAGAAATTGCTGAAAAAATAAAGGTGGCATTAGGCTTTGGAGATTTATCAGAAAACTCTGAATATGATGAAGCAAAAAATGCTCAAGCAGAAAATGAAGGAAAAATAGCAGAGCTAGAAAATAAAATAAGATATGCTAAAATAATTGATGAATCTGAAATAGATACAAAAACAGTTCAAGTTGGAAATATTGTAAAAGTACATGATGAAGAATATGATGAAGATGTTACATATACAATAGTTGGTTCAACAGAAGTAAACTTAGCAGAAAATAAAATTTCTAATGAATCACCAGTTGGAGCAGCTTTATTAGGCAAGAAGAAAAACGATATGGTAGAAGTAAAAACACCAGGCGGAATTGCTAAATATAAAGTTTTATCAATAACAAAATAAAAATATAACCGAACCTAAAATGTTAAATATTTTATGGTTCGGTTTTATATTAATGTTAAATAAATATTTTAATGTCAATAAATAAGTATTGCCTGAATTAGAACTTATAATTTTATAAATTTACAGCAGATTCTAATGCTAATTTTATCATAGAATTTAATGAAGTTTGTCTTTCATCTGCTGAGATTTCTTGATGTTTATAGTGTGAATCTACTACACTTAGTAAACAGCTAGCTTTCTTTCCAAGTAATTTTGCATTATAGAAAAGCGCAAATGCTTCCATTTCTGCTCCAATTATATTTAAATCTTTTGGAAATCTTGCAATTAAGCTATTAACATCTTTAACATAGTAATCGAAACAGTCTGTACAAAGAGTATTTCCTTTTACATAAGCAATGTTTAATTTTTTTGCTGTATCTTCAATAACTTTATTTATATCTGATGATGAATTCATTATGTGACAATCTTCCTCATTTAGCTCATATGCGTAGTTTCCTTCTGTATATGCACTATCTACTAATATAGTATCTAAAAGGTTTAAATTCTCGTTGTAGGCTCCACAAGACCCTATACGAATAATTGTATCTACATTATAAAATTTGTACAACTCATAAGAATAAATTCCAATGCTTGGCATACCCATTCCAGATGCAAAAACTGTAATTTTTTTGCCCTTATAAAAACCAGTGTAACCAAACATATTTCTAACCGTATTAACAAGTTTGGCATCATCTAAAAAAGTATCTGCAATGTACTTTGCTCTAAGTGGATCTCCTGGCATTAATACAATATTAGAAATATCTTCAATTTTAGCTTCATTATGTGGTGTCATAAATAATCCTCCTTCAAAATAAAATTGATTTTTATATTGCCATTATATCATATGCAAAAAATAGTGCAAGTAAACCTGAAAAAATTACAATAAACTCTTGCAAAATACTAAAAATATGATAAAATATTAACCATTAAGAGAAAATTTGTTTGATAATAAAAGAAAGGGAATAATCAATTTATAGAGCTTGAAAATAACAAAATGATATTATAAATAGAAAACACATAATGTGATAAAAAGAATGATACAATGTAACAACTTTTAGATGTAAAAGAATAGAAAATATGGAAATAAATTGATTAATGGAAACTTATGATAGCATATTTAAAAGGTGAATTAGTAGTAAAATCAGAAGAATATATAATAATTGAAGTACAAGGCATAGGTTATAAAGTATTCATGTCTAAAAAATCGATAGATGAATTACAAGAAAATAGGCAGGTTCGCGTATATACATATTTAAAAGTAAGAGAAGATGATATTAGTTTATTTGGATTTAATACAAACGAAGAACTACATATGTTTGAACTTCTAATATCTGTTGGGGGAATAGGAGCAAAATCTGCAATAACAATACTTTCAAATATTACACCATCAAGATTTGCTCTTGCAGTAATTACAAATGAAGTAAATACTTTAAAAAAATTGCCAGGAATAGGACCTAAAACGGCACAAAGAATAATACTAGAATTAAAAGATAAGATAAAAACAGAAGAAGCTATTGGAGCTGAAACAAGTGAATTAGAAAAAGAAGAAAATAAACAAGAAGAATTTGAAGAAGTTATACAAGCTTTACAAGTATTAGGATACAGAAGATATGAAATAAACAAAATACTACCAAAGATAAAATCAGAAAGTTTGGAAGAAAGAATAAAAGAAGCACTACAATATTTAGCAATCGCCCAATAGGGACGCCCCTTTTTGGGCGAAAAGAATAGTAGAACATAAATTGATTGCAAAAAACAACTGATATGTTCATTATTTAATGGTAAAAGTAAAAAAATTAGTGCAATAATGTGAAAACATATTAGGCAAAAAGGAGTAAAGAATGAATGCAAACGAACCATTAGCATATAGAATGAGTCCTAAAACGCTGGAAGATTATGTGGGACAAGAAGAAATTTTAGGACAAGATAAAATTTTATATAGAACAATAAAGGCAGATAGACTATCTAGCATTATATTATGGGGACCTCCTGGATGTGGAAAAACGTCTCTGGCAAGGGTTATAAGTAATACTACTAAATATAAATTTACAAAATTGAATGCTGTAACTGCAGGAGTTGGAGACATTAAAAATGCAATAGAGGAAGCTAAAAATCCTTTTTTAAACCCATCTGGAAGATGTATATTATTTATAGATGAAATTCATAGATTTAACAAATTGCAACAAGATGCATTGCTTCCATTTGTAGAAAATGGAACTGTAATCTTAATTGGAGCAACAACGGAAAATCCTTATTTCGAAGTAAATAAGGCTTTAATATCGAGGTCTATGGTATTTCATCTGCAACCATTAACAGTAGAAAATATTTATACTATTTTAAAAAATGCATTGGAGAAAAAAGAAGGACTCGGAGAATATAAAATAAAAATTTCAGATGAAACTTTAAGAAAAATTGCAGAAACAGCAAATGGAGATGTTAGAACTGCACTAAATGGACTTGAAGTGGCTGTATTAACAACTAATATTGGATCAGACGGATACATTACAATAACTGATGAGATTGCAAAAGAAAGTGTTCAAAATAGAAAAGCAATCTTTGATAAAAAAGGAGATAGCCATTATGATAATATTAGTGCTTTTATAAAATCTATGAGAGGCAGTGACCCAGATGCTGCAATTTTTTATTTGGCAAGAGCATTAAATGGAGGAGAAGACCCAATGTTTCTAGCAAGAAGAATTGTAATTGCTGCATCAGAAGATGTAGGAATGGCAAACCCTAATGCATTAATACTTGCAACGAGTGCTATGGAGGCTGTACACATGGTTGGCATGCCAGAAGCAAGAATAATACTTGCAGAAGCGGCAGTATACGTCGCAACTTCTAAAAAGTCTAATGCTAGCTATTTAGCAATAAATCAAGCTTTGGAAGATGTTGCAAATAAAGATACAGGCGAAGTACCAATGCATATAAGAAATGCACCAGCAGAAGGAATGGAAAAAGAAGGCTACCATGTAGGTTATAAATACCCACACGATTATCCAGGACACTACGTAGAACAGCAATATTTGCCAGATAAAATGCTTGGAACGAAGTACTATATTAAAGACGAAAATATACCAGATTAGAAGCAAATGTAAATTTAAAAGCAAAAATAAAAATTCGAAGTACTTGAATTATAAAAATAAAATTAATTGTAAATTTATCTATGGAAAAGTGAGAAATATGGAATTACCAATACTTTTAAAAGAAAAATTAGAACAAGAGATAGATGAAATAGAGTTAAAAAAGTTAAAACAGAGTGCACAAAATATTAGTGAAAAATATAGAGATAAATCATCTAATAAAATGAGTACTAGACTAATAGCTAGCAGGGAAGATGCAGTAGCATATGCTGTAAGCAGAATGCCAGCAACATATGGAGCTGTGTGTTTTGCATTAAAGCACAGTTTGGAAATGATGCCATATGCTGAAATTACAAGCTTGCTAGATGTGGGAGCTGGTACTGGAACTGCTACTTGGGCTGTAAATGAATTGCTTAAAATAGAAAGTAATATTTGTGTAGAAAATGAAGATTATATGCTAAATCTAGGCAAAAAGCTCATGAAAAATGAAATTGATAATGTACAGTGGATTAAGAAAAATATAATTACAGATAATATAGAGGGAAAAGCAGATTTAGTCATATCTTCATATGTATTAAATGAAATAAAGGCAGAAAACAGAAATCAAATATTAGAAAAATTATGGAATTTAACTGAAAAATTATTATTAATTATTGAACCAGGAACACCAGAAGGTTATAATCAAATAAAAGAAATAAGAGACTATTTTATAAAAAAAAGTGCAAATATTGTAGCTCCTTGCGCACATGAAAAAGAGTGCAAAATTTCAGAAAATGATTGGTGTGCTTTCTCATGCAGAGTTGCAAGAACGAAAGTGCATAAACTATTGAAAGATGGAGAAGCTCCATATGAAGATGAAAAATTTTCATATATTGCAGTCTCAAAAATGAAAACAGATAAAAAAGATAGAATTTTAAGACATCCAAAAATAGAAAATGGAAGAATAACATTAAAATTATGCACAACAGAAGGGGATATAGAGGAAAAGACTATAACTAAAAAGGAAAAAGAAAAATTTAAAATAGCGAAAAAATTAAACAACGGAGATATACTAAAATAAATTTTTATGTTATAATAAACGTATGGAAAATAATAAGGGAAATTTTTTCCGACTGAAATAATAATTCGAAGGAGGAATCTTACTAAAAATGGGACTATTTGACTTTTTACATAGACCAAGTGGAAAAAATACACAGGAAGTAATAAAAGAAGTAGAAAAAATACCAACAATGATGTCAATTTATAGAGAAGATGGAACACAGACAGAGGTGTTAAATGTAGAGGAAGCACAAAAATTTAGACATAGTGATGGAAGTATTAGTAGTCTAATAAGTGCTAGGGTGATTCATGTAAACCAAGGAGATACAATTTATTTAGATGCTGCAGACCCAATTTGTTTTGAAATTCCAGAGGGCAGATATGATTTAGCTAAAGAATTGATAACCAGATTTACTGGAATGTACACAGGAATAGAACTTAATGAAAAATCATATACATATTTGGGTAGAGCCTACTCTGAAGAAGACATTAGACTACAACCACCAACAGCTGTTGTAAATGAGCAAATAGGAAAGTTGAACGAGAAGCTTTTAGAAGAAATAACAAATAAAAGATTAAGAGAAAGTCGTTTATTAGAAGTCAGAAAAAAAGAAGAAGATGCAAGAAATACGAGAATGCAAAAAAACATTAATAAATTGCGTGCTGAAGGGCAAAAGAAAATAGAAGCTAGAATGGCAAATCCATTTATAAGAGGTGGATTAGATAAATTTCAAGCAGAACAATATGATGGGGTTAATACGACTAATGGAGAAATATTAAGGATTAGGGCAGTTAATAAAATTGCTAAAGATGCCTCTGGAAGATATGTGTACACTGCACAGCTTGCATCAACTTCTGATGAACAAAACGTCGAACTTTTCTCTCCTGACGTAAAGGTTCCAGTAGTATTCACATTGCCATATAGATTGAATGATATAGTAAATACAGAATATGATGCAGGCTATAAAAAACAATTAGAAAAAGCTGTGCTAGATCTCTTGTCTGCTGGATACCAAAAAAATATTACACCAGAAGGAATGTGTGATGTAAGCACATTACATGATATAGGTGGAATTAACAAAGATGGTAGTGTAATAGAAAATAGCCAAGAAAATGGAGTGTCTCAAGTTGTAATTAGCAAAATAGTTGAATTACAGGGAGAATATGCAAAACAAAGAAGAATGAGAGAAAACACACGAGCAATACCATGTTATAAAGACGATGACGGAAGGTAAATAATAAAAATTGTATAATTTTTTAGTACATAGAAAAGAACTTAATATATTGAAGTTTAGCCTTTATACAGTATATATAAATAAAAAGGGAAGAAACTAAAATTTCTTCCCTTAATTATTATAAAAAACCACGGGAATATTCCTGTGGTTTTTATAGAATTAGTCGTTTTTCTTATCTTTTTTGTCATCTTTCATAACTTCTTTAATTGCTCCTAAGCTTGAAAGTGTGCTTGTTGCCTCAAATGGAATAAATACTTTGTTGGCTTCTCCATTTGCAATGTCTTTTAAAGCTTCTAAAGATTTTAATTGTACTAAAGTGTCGTCTGGATGAGAATTCATCATTGCACCATATACTAAATTGATTTCGTTTGCTCTTGCTTCAGCAACTTTTTTTATGGCTTCGGCTTCACCGGCAGCTCTTCTAATTTTAGATTCTTTTTCTGCTTCAGCTTCTAATATAGCAGCTTCTTTTTTACCTTGTGCAAGTGTAATTGCAGATTGTCTTTCACCTTCAGCTTGAAGTATTTGAGCTCTCTTATTTCTTTCTGCATTCATTTGTTTCTCCATAGCGTCTCTAATATCAGCTGGAGGAGTAATATCTTTAATTTCAACTCTATCAATCTTGCAACCCCATTGATCTGTGGCTTCATCAAGAATTGCTCTTAATTCTTCGTTAATCATGTCTCTTGAACTAAATGTTGAGTCCAAATCCATTTTACCAACGATATCACGAATTGTCGTAATTGCTAAGTATTCAATACCTTTCTTTAGAGATTGAATTTCGTAAACAGCTTTTGCTGGGTCTGTGACTTTGTAGAACACAACAGTGTCTATTGTAATTGTAACGTTATCCTTAGTAATAACTCCTTGTGGTGGAACATCCATAGTTTGTTGCTTTAAGCTAACAACACTTCTAACACGGTCAACAAAAGGAATTATAATTGTAAGACCTGCATCAGCTACTTTATGAAATTTACCTAATCTTTCAATAATATAAACTTCAGATTGTCTTACTACTTTAATTGATTTTACGGCTATAATTAATATTATAACTAGTAATACGATTAAAAACCACATAATTTTTTCCTCCTAAAAAAATATATATTATAAAATTAAAAACGTGAATTATAAAAATAGTGTAACTTCTAATGATTTAGATTTTTTTCTCAGGTTGTTTAATAGTTACTGGTTCAACAACTAATTTTACTCCATCTATTGATAAAACTTTTATAGTAGAACCCTTTGGAATAATATCAGTATATGTAGAAGTTGCTGTCCAAATGTCTCCAGAAACCTTAACTTGACCAACGTCATTTGGAGTAATGTCTTTTGTAACTACACCTTCTTTACCAATTATTGCATTAGAATTAGTAACAATATTATCGTTCTTATTCATCTTTTCAGCAAAAGGTCTAGTCAAACATATAAGAATTACCGAAAGTATTACGAAAATTACAGTTTGAGCAATAACGTTTGAAATAAACAAGCTAAGCAAACAAGTAATAAGTGCGGCAACTCCAAACCAAAAAATTAAAAATCCAACAGTTGCAATCTCTGCAATAAAACAAACTCCAGAAATTATTAACCAAATTTGCCAAGGTAACATATAAACACCTCCGAATTAAACTAACAAGATAATTATACCATAAAATTCCTACAAAATAAATAGTTTACAACAATTTTGCAAACTTTCGCCCAATAGGTACGCCCCTTTTTGGGCGAATTTTTAAATTTTACCAAAAATAATTGCATTTTCCTTTTATTTATGGTAAAATGTACGAGTTAGTAAAGAAAACGAGAAGGAGCGAGTAGAATGCAAGTAGTTAAATATATATTAATGGTTTTATACATAATAGATTGTTTAGGATTAATAATAGTTACAATGATGCAAAATTCAGATAGCCGTGGAGCATCAGGAACAATAGTTGGTTCTTCTTCAAACAATTTCTATGAGAAGAATAAAGGAAGAACACGTGAAGGAAAATTAAAGAGATGGACAATTATCTTAGGAGTTGCTTTTGTAGTATTAGCAGTTGCTTTAGGTATTGTTTATGTTATAAAATAAGAATGAATTTGGGGAGGCGGCAGAGATTTTCTGTCGTCTTTTTGAAATGCTAAATAAGATTAATATTTGAAAAATTAAACATAATAAGAGAGGTGAATTTAATGAAGAAAAAGTTTTTTTATATGAAAGATAAAATAAAAAGCAAAAAAGAGAGAAAGTCAAGAAAAGAAGAAAAAATTAATTTGAACGAAATTTTAAAAGATGAAAGCTATAAACTTGGAACTTTTAGAAGAAATGGGAAAGGTTTCGGCTTTGTTAATGTTGGTGAAGAAGATGAAATTTTTATTTCACCTAAACTTACAAAAAATGCACTTGATGGAGACGAGGTTTTAATTAGAATTTTTGATGATAATGAAGCTCAAAATGGTAAGCATAAGAGAGAAGGTAAAATACTTCAAATTACGAAACATGCACAGGACACAATTGTTGGAGTTTATAAGAAGAGTAGAAATTTTGGCTTTGTAATTCCAGATGATCAAGCTGTAAGCGGAGATATTTATATTCCAAAAAAGAAGAGTGCAAATGCAAAAAACAATCAGAAGGTGGTTGTGAAAATTGACAAGTATTCAGACGGAGTAAATAAGGCGGAAGGTACTATCGTGGAGATAATTGGTGGAATAGATGAAGCAGGAGTCGATATGATGTCTCTTATTAAGGAGTACAAGCTTCCAAATGAGTTTCCAGAAAATGTGCTAGCAGAGGCGAGGGCAATTCCACAAGTTATAGATGAAAAGAACATCGAAAAAAGAGTCGATTTAAGAAATGAAGAAATTTTTACAATTGATGGAGAAGACGCAAAGGACTTAGATGATGCAGTAAATGTTAAGAAAAACGATGATGGAACATATACACTAGGAGTTCATATTGCAGATGTTAGCTATTATGTTAAATCCGGATCAAAACTGGATAAAGAAGCAATTACCAGAGGTACAAGCATTTACATGATGGATAGAGTAATTCCGATGCTTCCAAAGGAGTTGTCTAATGGAATTTGTAGCTTGAACGAGCAAAAAGATAGATTTGCGATATCTGTTATTATGAAGATAAACGAGAAAGGAAAAGTGGTCGATGCAGATATTTTTAAATCTGTAATTAAGACGACAAGAAGAATGAATTATCACGATGTAAATGATATATTCAAATTTGCAGACATGAAAGACGGAAAAATAGAACTCGCTGATGAAGAACTTGCAAGAGTAAACAGTGTTGCAGAAAAGTATAAAGAATTTATACCACATTTTCTAAGAATGAGAGAATTGAAGAATGTGTTAAAACAAAGAAGAGATTTGAATGGAAGCTTAAATTTGGATATTCCAGAGAGCAAGATAATTCTAAATGAAAATGGTATTGCAGTTGACATACAAAAATATGATTATTTGGAATCTAATGAAGTAATAGAGCAATTCATGCTAACGGCAAATGAGTCAGTTGCAGAAAAATTTTATTGGTTACAAGCACCATTTATTTATAGAGTTCATGATGTACCAGACATAGAAAAAGTAAATGACTTGAATAAATTCTTATTCAACTTAGGCTACAAAATAAGAGGCGTAAAAAAGGATGATGAAGATAGCATCCACCCCAAGGCTTTTGCACAAGTGCTAGAAGAAGTAAAAGGAAAATCAGAGGAGAGAGTTGTATCAAACTTAATATTAAGAACCTTGAAAGTTGCAAAATATGAGAGTGAAAATAGAGGACACTTTGGAATAGCAAGCAAATGCTACTGCCACTTTACATCGCCGATAAGAAGATACCCAGACTTATTCATTCACAGAGTAATATCTTCGTATTTGAAACATGACTACAACATAAACGAAGAGTTAAGAAAAAAATATGAGATAGAAGCGGTTAAATATGCAGAAAGCTCATCTGAAAGAGAAAAAATAGCTCAGAAAGTGGAACGTGATGCAGAAGATATTAAGAAAGCAGAATATATGAAAGATAAAGTTGGAGAGATATATGAAGGAGTCGTATCAAGTGTTACACCATTCGGAATGTTTGTTGAACTAGATAACACAGTAGAAGGTTTGATAAGATTCGAAAACATGGGCAACGAATATTTCATATATGATGACGAAAGAAAAATGCTAGTTGGAGAAAAATCAAAGACGATGTACAAGATAGGAGACAGTGTAAAAATAGAAGTAATAGGAGCAGATAAAATAACAAGAAAAATAGACTTTAAACTGTGCAAAGAATAAAACAAAAAGATGAAATTTTTGAATAAAAACATAAGAAATATTTGAAAATAATAAAAAGTACATAGGAGGAGACAGGAATGAAAAATAATAATGGGATCACCATAGTTGCGTTAGTCGTTACAATAGTTGTCTTGTTAATTCTTGCTGGAGTAAGTATTAATTTAGTACTAGGAAACAATGGAGTAATATCAAAAGCAAAAGAAGCAGAAACAAAATCAGGAGAAGCGAGTGAAAATGATTTAAATGGAATGAATAGGCTAATAGACAAAATGGAAAGTTTATTAGGTGGAGATATAGAACCAGAGACAATTCCATATTTACCAAGTGATGACTTTCATTATGATACAAGTACAAGTGTAGATACAGGGCTTGTAATCGCAGACACAGATGAAAATGAATATGTGTGGGTAGTAGTACCAAAGAGCTTGTATAATAATACAACCTATAATTCAAATAACGATAAAAAGCCTTCATCAAGTACAGATTATGCAAACATAGAATATTGTTTGCAACAGTACACAGCAACATATAGAAGTAAAACAAGGTATTCTGATGTATATTATGCTGATGACAAAAATGTAGGTTGGTTTGCAGATGAAACAGCATATAATAATTTTAAAAATAGCATGCTAAAAAGTGTATACGAAAATGGCGGATTTTATGTAGGAAGATACGAAGCTGGAATTGGAACTAATAGAACAAGTATAGAGGAACAAGTAGATGGAAAATATCCAGTACCAACAACAGTGCCAGTAACAAAAGCAGATGCATATCCATATACATATGTAACAAGAACACAAGCACAAAATTTAGCAAATAATGTTAATTCGGGAAATAAAACAAGTAGTTTAATGTTTGGTGTGCAATGGGATTTAGTGCTAGCATTTATGAGTAGAGATACTGCGAAAATAAATCAGAATACTTTAAGTGAGCTAACATCAAATAGCACAACAATAGGAAACTACAATAATAATTTATGGGAAATAAAAAATGTAAATGCTAAATATTTGTCAAATGGTAAATTTGTACAATGTTCAAATCCATACAAAAAGGAATCTAATTCAAATATATTATTAACAACGGGAGCTGATGATAGTTTTTCAGTGCAAAACATATATGATATAGCTGGAAATGTGTGGGAGTGGACTTTGGAAAAAACTTCCGACACTAGTGGTTATTGTGCGCGAAGAGGGGGCAGTTATAACAACATTGGTTCGGCTGTTCCTGCAACATTCCGCGGTCGCGACAATATGACCTATGCTCACTACAGTATAGGCTTCCGTGTTGCACTTTGGTAGACATGAGCCCTGTATGCTTGAATTTGAGCATAGCTGAGGGTCAGGTCGTCCCTAACGGATTAGCTTTTAAGTAAGCTAGTCTTTTATTTTGTCTGCAAATGCTAGGTACATGTATTCGGAAAAAATTGAAAAATATTTTTTGAGTGTTTAATATCTCTTAAAGAATAAAAAAGTTGTTAAGAAAATGTGCAAGATACAGAAAAAGTACTTTGAAAAATGTGTAAGGTATGGTGAAAAGTCGTTAGGAAAATGTGTAAGCTATAGCGAAAGGTATGGTAAAAGATTTGTAAAATGAACCACAAGGGCTAATTCTAGTAACATTGTTACTTAAATAGAAAAAATGTGAAAAATATACTAACTAAGATTGCTTGGAAAAATAAAACCCTCACAGATTTTACTCTGTGAGATTTTTTACATTAACCGAATATTGCTCCTGCAGCGCCAAGAACACCAGCTGTTCCAAGCCCCATTATTATTCCGGCAAGTATAACACCAGCCATAACTGCAATTACACTCTTTTTAAAATCCATATCTAAAAGGCTTGCTGCCAAAGTTCCTGTCCAAGCACCTGTTCCTGGAAGTGGTATTCCAACAAATAAGAATAATGCCCAGTATAAACCTTTACCAGCTTTTGCTTCCAATTTCTTTCCGCCTTTTTCACCTTTTTCAAGGCAAAACTTAAAAAACTTTCCAATAAATTTCTTATCAGAGCCCCATACTAAAACTTTTCTTGCAAAGAAAAATATAAATGGTACAGGAAGCATATTTCCAACAATACAAATAATATAAAGCCATAATGGATTTAGTCCCATGCCTAATCCGATTGGAATAGAGCCTCTTAATTCAATTAGTGGTACCATAGATACCAAAAACATTAATGCATATTTCTTAAACATAATAAATTCAATCCCTTCCACATTTGTTTAGTTCTGCAAAGTGTGCAGAAAATATTAATTTCTACAATTAACACTTACGAATTATAACATTATAGGAATGTGGTAGTCAATACAATTTGATAAAATGAGAAATGATACATTTTAATTAAGATGAATTTAAAATTTGTAATAATAAATGCTTAGGGACGAGAAAATGTACCAAATATTCGCTATAGCGAAAACTTAGTCGAACTTTGTCGATGAGATTTTCTTGACAACATATCAAAATTAATATACAATTTTGATATCAAGAGGAGGAGAGTGCTATGCCATTAATAATACCAAGTGCGGATTTAAGGAATAACTATAATAAAATTTCAAAGAGATGCCATGAAACTAAAGAACCAATCTATGTTACTAGAAATGGAGTGAATGATTTAGTTGTATTAAGTGATGAGGTATTCGAAAAAATGAGAAAGCAAAATGAAGAAAGCGAAGAAGAAAGAATAGACAGATTAGTATCAGAAAAATTTGACAAGCAATATAAAGACTTAGAAGATTTTAAAAATGATTTATTAAAAAATATATCTATTGCATTAAAACAAGCTGAAAATGGGGAAGTAATATCATTTGAGGATTTTTGTAAGGAGATGAGTGAAGAATATGGATTGTAGAAATAAATATGTATATTTTTCACTATAGCGAAAGCAAATATTCATCTAAAATTTCTTTACATTTCCATAAAAATATGATATTATTGTTAATGTTAAAGCCTATGAAGAAGCAAAGTATGTAATTTGCAAATATATTTCAGAGAGCAAGGTTATAGCTGGAAGCCGTGCATATATAAATTACAGAAATTTCACTTTGGAGGTTTCTTTTTGAAGAGAGCAATCTTGTGTAGGAAAGAACGGTAGCAAACGTTATAGCTGTAATGAGGTTAATTTTATTAGAAGAGTTTAGTTGTAGATATTTTTGTAAGAAGCGTTAATAAGATGATAAATATTTATAAACTCTACTAAATTGTTAATAAAAATAGGTGGTACCACGGATATTAAAGTCATTCGTCCTATTAAATATAGAATATGAAGAGTATTTATATATTTAATAAGAGAATGGCTTTTTTGATGTAAAAATTATCAGTTGAAGAAAATGGCACGAGAAAAATTTGCATTTTATTATTTTTAACTGAAGTTAAAATATAAGAAAGGATTGTGATTTTAATGAAAGAAAAGCTTGAAGCAATAAGCAAGATGTCAAAAGAGAAAATTGCTGAAATTAAAGACAGCCAAGCCTTGAATGATTTTAAGGTTAAGGTTTTAGGAAAAAAAGGTGAACTTACAGAGATTTTAAGAGGTATGAAAGACATTGCGGCTGAAGAAAGACCAGTTGTAGGGAATCTTGTAAATAAAATCAGAGATGAAATTGAGCAAATGATTGATGAGAAGGAATCCGAGTTTAAGAATAAAGATTTACAAGAAAGACTAGAAAAAGAAAAGATAGATGTAACTCTTCCAGCTACTAAAGTAAAAAGAGGAAGTGAGCATCCATTAAACAGAGTAATAGAAGAGGTTGAAGATTTATTCGTTTCTATGGGATATGATGTTGTATCAGGACCAGAACTTGAAACTGACGAATATTGTTTTGAAAGGCTAAACCTTCCAAAGGGACATCCAGCAAGAGACATGCAAGATAGCTTTTACATAACATCAGAATATTTGCTTAGAACTCAAACATCTGCAGTGCAAGCAAGAACAATGATGGCAAATACAGAAAAGACACCAATAAGAGTAATTTGCCCAGGAAAAACTTACAGAAAAGAAGACGATGCAACACACTCACATCAATTTAATCAAGTTGAAGGATTGGTAATAGATAAAAATATTTCATTTGCGGACTTAAAGGGAACACTAGAAATATTCATGAGAAAAATGCTTGGAGAAAACACACAATTAAGATTTAGACCAAGTTACTTCCCATTCACAGAGCCATCTTACGAAGTTGATGTAAGTTGCTTTAAGTGTGGAGGAAAAGGCTGTAACTTATGCAAACAAACAGGCTGGATAGAACTTTTAGGTTCTGGAATAGTACATCCGAACGTATTAAAAATGAATGGATACGACCCAGAAGTATATAGTGGTTTTGCATTCGGCACAGGACTAGACCGTTTGGCAATGTTTAAATATGGAATAACAGACATGAGACTTCTATATACAAACGATGTGAAATTTCTATCACAATTTGATAGAATGGATAAATAGAAATTTCGCCCAATAGGGACGCCCATTTTGGGGCGAAAGAAAGGAAAGAGTTATGATTTTAAGTACGAATTTTTTAAAAGATTATTTAGATATAGATTTTGATACTACTGATAAAATACATGAGCTTGCAGAGAATATGACTAAGGTTGGAAATGAATATGATTCTGCTAAGAAGCTTATTGATGCTACTAATTTGACTATTGGAGAGGTTTTAGAGTGTGAAATGCACCCAGATTCTGACCATTTGCATGTGTGCAAGGTTAATGTGGGAGATGAAGTTTTGCAAATTGTTTGTGGTGCTCCAAATGTTAGAAAGGGTTTGAAGGTTATCGTCGCACTTCCTGGTGCAAAACTTCCAGGTGGAACTATAAGCAAAAGTATGAAACGTGGAGTTGAGTCTAATGGTATGTTGTGCTCTATTGCTGAACTTGGATTGGAAAGCAAGTTTTTAAATCCAGAGGATAAAGATGGAATACACGAGTTGCCAGCCGATGCTCCTGTTGGCGAGGATCCTATTAAATATATGCAGATGGATGATGGAGTTATCGATTTTGAACTTACTGCAAACCGTGGAGATTTACTAAGTATTTTAGGAATGGCTTATGAAGTTGGTGCAATTTATGATAAAAAAGTTAAAGATGTTGATTTGTCTCATGGACAAAATAACGAAAATATTGCAGATAGCTTTAAGTTAAATATAAATACAGATAATTGTACAATGTTCTTGGCTAAGAAAGTTGAGAATGTAGAGATTAAGGAAAGTCCAACATTTATTAAGAATAGACTTATTGCATGTGGAATAAGACCTATAAATAATGTTGTAGATATTAGCAACTATGTAATGCTAGAGCTAGGTCAACCTCTTCATTTCTATGATGCAGATAAACTTCAGAATGTTATAGAAGTTAGAATGGCTGAAAATGGCGAGAAGCTAACTACTTTAGATAACATAGAAAGAACACTTACATCAGATGATATTGTAATATCAAATGGAAAAGAGGCCATAGGTCTTGCGGGTGTTATGGGCGGACTAGACACAGAAATTACAGAAAATACTAAGAATGTAATAGTAGAAGCCGCAATATTTAATCAAGTAAAAGTAAGAAAAACTGCACAAAAAATAGTAAGAAGCGAAGCAAGCAATCGCTTTGAAAAAGGACTAGATCCAAACAGAACTTATATGGCTGCTGAGCGTGCTGTGAAACTTCTTGAAGAATATGCAAATGGAACTGTTGTTGGTGGAACAGTAGAATATAACAAAGAAGATATGTCTGACAAAGTAATAGAAATTACATATAAAAAAATAAATGATGTTTTAGGAACAGAATTGCCAAAGCAAGATGTTCTAGATGTATTTAGAAAATTAGGATTTAGTTGCAAACAGGACGGAGAAAAAATTGAAGTTTCTGTTCCAAGAAGAAGACTAGATATTTCTATTAAAGAAGATTTAATAGAAGAAGTTGGACGTATATATGGAGTTGACAATATTGCTTCAAAAGTACCAGTAATGCCAATAAAACTTGGAAGTTATGATAAGACTACAAGAGAAATAAGACACAAAATGATGAATTTAGGATTAAATGAGACTCTATCATATGTATTGGTAAATGAAAAAGAAGCAAAGAACTATGCAGGTTATGACAAGAAAGAAGAATTTGAGGCAATAAAACTATTATCTCCACTTACAGAAGACAGAAGCACATTAAGATGCAGTATAATCACATCTTTATATAAGATATATGAATACAATGTTGCACATTATAACAAAAACGTATCAATATTCGAAATAGGAAAATCATTCTACAAAAAAAACCAAACATACAACGAAGAAAACAAACTAGCATGTTTAATGACAGGCGATTTCTATGCAGGAATAAACAGCGAAAAGAAAGTTGATTTCTACATTATTAAAGGAATTGCAGAAGAGTTATTAGATTTCTTAGGATATGCCGGAAGATACAGTTTTGTTGTAAAAGACAATATGCCAAAAGAATTACATCCAGGTCAATCTGCATACATATCTGTAAATAACGATATAGTTGGAATAATAGGAAAAATACACCCAGAAATAAACAAAGAAGCAGTATTTGTAATGGAAATAAATCTAGACAAATTGCTAGAAAAGAAAACTGGAAAAATGAAATACAAAGAAATTTCTAAATATCCAACAGTAAAGAAAGACATAGCAATAGTCGTAGACAAAAAAATAACTGCCGGAGATATAGCAATGCAAATAAAAAAAGCAGCCGGTTCATTACTAATAAATAGTGAAGTGTTTGATGTTTACACAGGCACAGGAATAGAAGAAGGCAAAAAGAGCTTAGCGTATTCACTAACATTTGGAAGCAACGACAGAACACTAACAGACGAAGAAATAAATGCAATACTAGAAAAAATAATAGACAAACTTTCAAAAATAGGAGAAGTAAGAAACAAATAATATTTTCGCCCAATAGGGACGCCCCTTTTTGGGCGAAAATTCTCTAACAAAATATAGCAAAATTTGTCGAACGATTCTTTAATAAAATGAATAAAATATATTGAAAAAAATTAAATATATAGTATAATAATAACAGAAACTTTTTCAAGGGAATCATTTCAAGGAAGATGTGCAATCAAAGATTGCAAAAAAACAGGTATGCTGGAACATACCTGTTTTTTCAATTACTGATTAAATGTGTCAATAATTGACTTAAGAACCTGAGCTATTTTTAAGATATACTTAAATACAATTAATGCACTATGTAAAAACTTAAAAATTCTCTTAGAGTTCTTTTTCTTACGTACTTTCTTCTTCAAGAGACTCACCTCCTTTCAAAGAAGATAACATAATTATAATACATAAAAAATGCGAAGTCTGTCGAACGGTGTAAACATAATATAATATTTTTAAAATTTGTAGACAGCTGGTAGAAAATGTATTATACTAATACAGAATTTGAAAAAAATAGTTTTCGCCCAAGAAAGGGCGTCCCTAATGGGCGAAATTAATAAAAAGGAGAGTGCATATGGCAAAAGCAAAGACTGTTTTTGTGTGTAATGAATGTGGATACGAGTCTCCAAAATGGCTTGGAAAATGCCCAGCCTGTAATAGCTGGAATACTTTTTTTGAGCAGAAGGTTGTAGAGACTAAATCTACTGTAACAGGAAAAGCTGTAAAAGAGAGAGCCGTACCACAAGTGCTAGATGAAGTTGTTGGAAAGAATGAGTCTAGAATTGATACTGGTATTGGAGAGCTTAACAGAGTTTTAGGCGGAGGACTAGTTAATGGTTCACTTGTTTTACTAGGTGGAGAGCCGGGAATAGGAAAGTCTACTCTAATATTAGAGCTCTGCGATAAAATTACCGGAACTGGAAAGGTTTTGTATGTTTCTGGCGAAGAGTCTGCTGAGCAAGTTAAATTAAGAGCAGATAGACTCGGAATAAAAAATAATAATATTATGTTTTTGGGAGAAACTGATATTGATGTAATTGAAGAAACTATTCTGGCAATGAACCCTAAACTTGTTATAATAGACTCTATTCAGACTATGTATTCAGAAGAAATTACGTCTGCGGCAGGAACTGTTAGCCAGGTTCGTGAAATTACATCTAGAATTATGAGAGTTTCTAAAGGACACCAGATTACCACCATAATAATTGGACATGTTACAAAAGACGGTAACATAGCTGGACCAAGGGTTTTGGAACACATGGTTGATACTGTGTTATATCTAGAAGGAGAAAGGTATTTTTCATATAGAATACTTCGCTCTGTTAAAAACAGATTCGGATCTACTAATGAAATTGGAATGTTTGAGATGCAAAATGAAGGAATGATAGAAATAAAAAATCCATCACAAATATTAATTTCTGATAGGGAAGACAATCCTCCTGGTTCTGTAATTGTTGCGAGCATGGAAGGAACAAGACCATTACTTATAGAGCTTCAAGCTTTAACTACGCCAAGTGTGTTTGGAATTCCTAAGAGAGCAGCAAATGGAATTGACTACAATCGATTAACAATGTTAATAGCTGTTTTAGAGAAAAAATCTAGTATGCCACTCGGCTCTCAAGATGTATATTTAAATGTTGTAAGTGGTATAAGATTAGTAGAGCCTGCAGTGGATTTAGGTACAGTACTTGCAGTTGGCTCAAGTTTTAGAAACTTGCCACTACCAAAAGACATGGTTGCAATAGGCGAAGTTGGTTTAACAGGAGAGATAAGAGCTGTTAATATGATAGAAAAACGTGTGAAAGAAGCTGAAAAAATGGGATTTAAGACATGCATAATTCCAGAAAGTAACAAAAAACTATTGAAAGATAACTTCAAAATGGATATAATAGGTGTTAGGACAATAAACGAGGCTATGCAAAAAGCTGGATTGAGATAGTTCGCCCAAAAAGGGCGTCCCTAATGGGCGAAAAAGGAGGAAGCATTTTGGCAACTACAAATAATGAGATTATTGAAGTTTTAAAAACTATTGCTCCGGGTACTCCTATAAGAGAAGGTTTGGAAAATATTCTTAAGGCAAAGACCGGTGGACTTATAGTTATAGGTGATGGCAAAGAGGTTATGGATATTGCTGATGGTGGTTTTAGACTGGATGTTGAGTATACACCTGCTAGATTGTATGAGCTTGCCAAAATGGATGGGGCTATAATTATTAGTTCGGATTTAAAAAGAATTTTATATGCAAACACACAGTTGATACCTGAGTCGAATATTCCAACAGTTGAGACAGGAACAAGACACAGAACGGCTGAGCGTACTGCAAAACAGACTGGAGATTTGGTAATTAGTATATCTCAAAGAAGAAATATTATAACCATATTTAAGGGATATGATAGATATGTTTTAGAAGATACTGCAAAGGTTATAACCAAGGCAAATCAAGCACTTCAAACTGCAGAGAAGTACATGAAAGTATTTGATAGTAAATTGAATTTGTTGAACGAATATGAATTTAATGATATAGTAACTCTAGAAAATGTAATTGTGGCAATCCAAAGAGCTGAGATGGTTATGAATGTTGCTGATGAAGTTCAAAAATCTATATATGAATTAGGTGAAGATGGAAGACTATTAGAAATGCAGTTGGAGGAGTTGATTGGAGACTTAGAAGTAGAAGAACTATTAATGGTAAAAGACTACTTAGTTCCAACCAAAAGAAAGAAACCAGAAGTGGTATTAGAAGAAATAAAAAAGCTATCTAGAGAAGACTTGATGAAATCTCAAACTGTTGCCAAACTGTTAGGTTATGGAGATTTTGACAATTATGATGAAGTTGGAGTTTATACAAAAGGTTATAGGGTATTAAATAAAATACCAAGAATGCCAAGTAGCATTGTAGAAAATCTTGTAAAATCTTTTAAATCTTTCCAACACATATTGGCAGCCGATATTCCACAATTAGATGAAGTTGATGGAATTGGAGAAGTAAGAGCAAGAACAATAAAACAATCATTAAGAAGAATGCAAGAACAATTTGTATTTGATAATGAAATTTTATAAATTATTTCGAGTGAAAATTTTGTGAATATTATTTACAAATTAAGCTAGATATAATATAGTAATAGGCAAAATGAGGCAGAAGATTGTAATTTTTCTGCATTAGAATAATAAAAACAAGGGAGAAGCATAAAAATGAAAAATTTTGAAAAAATAATACTAATAATAATTATAATTGCAGCAATAGTTGGAATTGGATTTTTAGGATATGGATATTATCAAAAATTAACTAGAACTGTACAAAATCCAGTTGCAACAATTGAAGTTGAAAACTTTGGAACAATAAAAGTAGAATTATATCCAGATATAGCACCAAACACGGTTGCAAACTTTATAACACTTGCAAACCGCGGATATTATGACGGAAAAACTTTCCATAGAACAGTTCCAGATTTCATGATTCAAGGTGGTTCTAAAGATGGTGATGGCAAAGGAGCTCCTACAATAAGTGACATTAAAGATGGTGGTTCTACAACAGAAACATATGCAATAAAAGGTGAGTTTATAGCAAATGATTATAGTAAAAACACTTTGAAAATGAAAAAAGGTGTAATTGCCATGGCAAGGGCAGATTACAGTAACGTAAGTAGTTCTCTAACAAGAAATGGCTATAATTCAGCAGATTCGCAATTCTTTATTATGAATGCAGATAATGATAATATAAATGGATTATATGCAGGATTTGGTGAGGTTATAGAAGGACTTGATGTTGTTAATGCAATTGCAAATGTAGAAGTAGTTACAAGAGAAAGCAAGGCTGATGGACAAGACAAACCGGTAGATGAACCAAAAATAACAAGCATAAGAGTTGAAACTTATGGAGTTGACTATGGAGAGCCAGAAACAATTGAACCATTCAATTATTACAACTGGTTGATGAAACAATACTCTACTACACAATCTTCAAATAATTAAATAAAAAATTAAATAATTGGGCAGAATAATAGCAGATAAATTTTTATTTATTTGCTATTTTTTGTTGTATGAAAAAGAGTATATATGAGAAAGGAATTAGAACAACAATGAAAAGAAGATTGCTAAAAGCCTCATTAATGCTAACATTATTAGTAACATATTTTTATACGTGTGCTATAACATCAATTCCTCAAAATATTGTGATAATAGAAGGAGAAAAATTAAACTTAAAGATGGCGACAGGATTGTCGCTAATTTCGAAAAAACAAGATACAGTTTTAACTGCAAGCAATATTAATAAACAGAAAATAAGTGAAGCAGGAGTAGAAAAATTAAAATTAAGTTTATTTGGTGATATAAAAATAAAAGATGTAAATGTTGCAGTAGTACCAAAGACTACTGTAATACCGCTAGGAACGGCAATTGGCATGAAGCTGTACACAAAAGGCGTTTTGGTTGTGGGAATGTCTCAAATAAAAGATGAGAATAACGAAAAAAAGAAACCGTATGAAAATTCTGGAATAGAGCAGGGAGATACAATACTTGCGATAAATAACAACGAAGTTAGTAATACAGATGAACTTATCAAAGAGGTAAATAATAGCAATGGAAATGAAATAAAAATTAAGTATGTAAAAAATAATGAGACACTTGAAACGAGCATAAAACCGGTAAAAGCGAATAATGAATACAAACTAGGATTGTGGGTAAGAGATGCGGCAGCAGGAGTGGGAACTTTAACTTTTTACGAACCGAGTACAAATACATTTATGGCTTTAGGACATGGAATATCAGATATAGACACAGAAAAAATAGTTGATATTTCATCTGGAGAATTAATCACAGCAAATATTTTATCAATAAAAAAGGGCGTAAAAGGAACACCGGGAGAAATAAGAGGAACAATAGAAAATGGGTACAATATAGGAACGATAAATAAAAATACAAGTTTAGGCGTTTATGGAAGTGTGACGAATAAAAATTACTTAGATACATCTGGATATGGGGAGATGGAAGTGGCAACAAGAAGTGAAATACAAGATGGAAAGGCACAAATAATTTGTCAATTAGATAACAGTGGCAAGAAGACATATGAAATAGAAATAGAAAAGATATATTTAGCAAACAATACAGATAACAAGAGCATGCTTATAAAGGTTACTGACAAAGAATTGCTAGAAAAAACAGGAGGAATAATACAAGGAATGAGTGGTGCTCCAGTAATACAAAATGGAAAATTCGTTGGGGCTGTTACGAATGTACTAGTAAATGACCCAACACAGGGCTATGCGATATTTGCAGATATGATGATAAAGCAAATTAGGAGTGTGGACTAAAATATAAAAATCAGTTTACAATTTTTTATGCCAATGGTATAATGTGGGTGAAAACTAAAATTGGGGATAATTGAAAAGGAGGAAAAGCCATGAAAGAAATGATCAAAAGGACTGCAGTAGTATCTATTATTACTTCATTAATCTTTGCAGTTTTAGGAATTGTAATGATTGCAAATCCAGAAGCAGCAATAGAAATAGTAGCAGCTGTACTTGGTATAACAGTTATTGTTATAGGTGCAGAAAAAATAATAAGCTATTTCGTAATGAAGGGAAACCTAGATTTCTTCAATTATGAATTAATTTACGGAATTGTCGCAATATTATTCGGAATACTAATAATGACGCATTCAAACACATTTGCCTCAATAGTAAGAATAATAATAGGAATATGGATTGCATATGCTGGTTTAATGAAAATTAATCTATCATTCAAACTAAAAAGTGCTAATATAAGTGCTTGGGCAGTTGTATTAATTCTTTCTATAATTTCATTATTAGCAGGAATACTAGTAATGTTTAGTAACACATCATCAATCGTAATATTAACAGCAGTTGTTATGATAATATATGCTATTGCCGATATAATTGATGAAATTATATTTATAAGCAACGTTGATAAAATACTTGAATAATGAAAAAGGTGCTCTTCATAAAGAAGGGCACTAGTTTTATACTAAATAGAAATATTTATAATTGGTATAATAAAAAGTTGAAATTAGGATAAAATGAAGAGATGGCAAGGGGGAAAGATTATGCAATTAAGAGAAGCGGATGTAAATGATAAAGAAGCGATTATACAAATGTATAATGAATACATGAAAAGTGAATTAATTCTGGGAATAGATAGATTTGAAGGAGTAAGAGATTTTGAAAAACTTAGCCAACTAAATTTTAAAGACTGGTTAGCCGATTTGGAAAAAAATAAACATGAAGAAAATTTGCCAGAAACTTATTCACCACATACGCTATATTTAGCCATAAATGATAAAAATGAAATAGTAGGTGCCATAGGAATAAGGTGGAAACAAGTGCCAATTTTAATGACCTATGGAGGATTAATTGGTTATAGCATTAGACCGAGTCAAAGAGGAAAAGGGTATGCGAGTGAAATGTTAAGACTAGCATTAGAAAAGTTGAAAAATACAGATGTTGATAAAATATTAATTACTTGTAAGGATTTTAATTTAGCATCAAAAAAAGTAATAGAAAAAAATGGAGGAATTTTTGAGAGTATTTATGCAAATAAGGAAGATGGATATAATTATTTAAGATATTGGATAAAAATATAAGTAAAATTTCCTAAGAAAACTAAAAATAGTCTTCTTAGGATAAATTTTATAGTATTGTGGCTAATATTAATATTCCAATATTATCATTATAAATTGTATTAAATTGTGATAATGGAAGCGGATTTTCACCGTAATCCTGCTTCTATGGTACAACCAGGAAGACTATAACGCTGTAAAAACCAATCTTTATAACCGGCAAAGCTAGATTCATATGGAACATCCGCAAGAGTGTAACCACTGGCTTTTGCAAACTGCAATCCAATGCTATATGAATCTTTAGGAGCATAATTTTGAAATTGCCAATAAATTTCCTTTCCTTGTGTATGGTATGTAAGCATTATTCTAAAATTATGTGATAGTGTAAAATTATATAAAGCTTGTGCTTCTGGTTCTGTAAGAGGAGCACTTCCAACATAGTTCATAGGGCTTGGAGATGTATAGCCTTGTGAATATTTTATTTTTTTTGCATTTTCCCATCCGGCAGGAAACTGCAAGTTTAGGTCGACACCGTTAATGTTTGCTTTCCATCCACTTGGAAATGGAATGTCTGGATATTTTCTTGCTATGTAACGTGCATATGTGTAAGCATTAGAATTAAAATTTAGTGAGCCATTTACTAGATTTACTCCATCAGGGTTCAACATTGGAACAATGTATAATGTACATTTAGTAAGAATATTTTTTACATTATAACCATAAATATTTGAATTTCTGTTATAAGCCACACACATATTTTCAAGAAATGTCATAAGTAATGTTGAAGTTATCCATTCGTTGGCATGTGTTGTCCCACAATAGAATACTTCTTTAGAACCAGTACCGAATCTTGATGCAATAAATAGGTGCACCAAGTACACTGTAACCAATGGTAATAACCTTAATAAAAGGATATCTAATAATTAATGAGTTTATGTTATCTTTTAACAATTTAGAATTATATTTAACAGATGAATCTACAATCATAATACCTCCAAAAAAATTGTAATTGTTAAAATATATTACAGTATTTGAAAAAATATGTGTCAATAGTTTATTTCAACACAAAATAATATTTTACACGAATCTTATCACAAGTTATTCATAAGAGATAGAATAAATTATTGAAATAAATATAAAATAATGATAAAATTATGATAACAAAATAAGGAGGAAATTTGATATGATTAATATAAGACCAGTATCAGACTTAAGAAATAAATACCCAGAGATAGAGGAATTAGTTTTAAAGGAGGATGAAGCAGTTTATTTAACAAAAAATGGTTATGGCTCAATGGTTGTTATGAGTTTAGAAAAATATGCTAAATTGATGAGTAACAAAGAATACGAAGATTATATTGAAAATGAATTAGATGAAGCAGATAGAGAGGCAGAAGATCCAAATACGAAATATTATTCCCATGATGAATTTAAGAAAATGGCTAGGAGGATACTAGATGGCGAAGAATAAATATACAATAAAGTACACAGAGACATTTGTAAATCAATTTAATAATATTTTAAAATATTTTATATATAAGCTTCAAAATAAAATTGCAGCTGAAAATTTCTATGAAGAAGTAATAAAAGAAATAGAAAAGAGAAGCGAATATCCTGAAAGTTTTGAAAAATATAATTCTAAGAAAAAAAGAAAAAATACATATTACAGAATTTATGTGAAGAATTACACTATATTCTATACAATAAAAGACAATGCAATGGAAGTTAGACGAATTTTAAGTAGTAGAAGAAATTTTGATAAATTAATATAAGGAAATGAAAAAAATATGTTGACAATTAAAAATTTGAATGTTATCTTTTTATTTGTATAATTTAAGTAAAAAATGAGAAATGTAATATTAGGAGAATATGATGATAAAAATAAATGTAAAAAAGATAGTAAAAATTTTAGCAATATTTATAATTATAATGATAATGTGCTTATGCTGTACGGTACAAGCTGCAACGAATAAAAATGAACAAGTTTCAAATTTAATTGAAGATGTGACAGATGAGGAAGAGGTATCTACAACAATAAAGGATTTAATACTTACAATAAATTCGGAAGGAATGAGCAAATCACTGCTTGCAGAAACAATCAATTTATATTCGCAACTTACTAAGACATATACAAATAATGAGATTGCTAGTATGATAGAAGAAAACAAAAAGTACCTAGAGCAAGAAAATGTTGCTATGGACAATGTAAACACAGTTGTTACTTTTTTAAAGAGTGTGGACAGTAATCAATTAAATAAAGTACTACAACAAATTGATGTTGACAAAATAGCTAATAAAATAAGCAACGGGGCAAGTATTCAATCTATATTAAAAGACATTACGGGAAGCATGAGTGCTGTTGAAAAGGTAAATTTTGTAGTGGACATTTTATTATCTGCCTATGTTGTAAAAACTGCATTGACTGTATTGGTTGCATTATTTATATACAGAACTTTGTTAAGATGTGTTATATACAAGAAGGCTCATAAAAAAGCATGGGCACCATTTATACCAATATACAGAAATGTAGTAATGTTGAAAATATGTGGAATGAGCCCATGGTGGTTGCTACTTTTACTAGTTCCAGTTTTAGGGTGGATTATATTATTTGTAATATCTGTTGCAAGTAAATTTATGCTAGCAGAATCTTTTGGAAAAGGTACAGGCTTTGCATTTGGATTATGGCTGTTAGCACCAATATTTGAAACTATTTTAGTATTTTCAAGAAAAACAAAATATATTGGATTTGAAGAAGAAGAAAATGAAGAATAATTGTAAAAATTTACAAAAAGCTTGAACTTTTCTTTTTTATGTGATATAGTGGCAATGGTTGAAAAACCAATTTAATTATTTAGTAGATATTTTCCTTCTTAAAAGGTACAGTGTCAAAAAATATTAAATCGAAATTTTAAGAAGGAGGTAAATAAAATGGCAGACAAAACTTTAGTATGCTCAGATTGCGGAAATGAGTTTGTATTCACAGAAGGTGAACAAGCTTTCTACGCAGAAAAAGGTTTCACAAACGAACCAAAAAGATGCCCAGAATGCAGAAAGGCAAGAAAACAACAAAGATTTAATAAAAATCAAGAAAACTAGTTGTTAAACATGAATAAAATAAGAAAAAAATGGAATACTATAAAATAGGATTCCATTTTTTGCGTTTATTAAAATGCAATTATTTTGCAGTTTTATCATCCTTATCAGAATCTGTTGCTGGTTTACTTTCATTAGCAGTAACGCCAACAGTTAATTCTGATGTACAGTGAGGACATCTTGTTGCCTTGTATTTTATTTCTGTTAAGCAGTATGGACAAACCTTTGTCTCTGGCTCTACGGGAGCTACAGGAGCTTCTTCTTTTTTATGTTTTTTTAATCTACCTTTCTTGTCAATAGAATGAACAAATTTATCATTCAATTCTTTCAATTTCTCAGGATGATTTAATTTGTTAATATATTTTACAACTAAGAAGATTGAAAAAGATATTATTAAAAAGTTTACTATTGTTGTTATGAAATTTCCATATTTTATTGAAGCACTACCAACTGTAAGTACCATATCAGAAAAATCAATCTTTCCAATTAGAATAGAAATACATGGCATTATAATATCTTCAACTAGTGATGTTACAATTTTTTGGAAAGCTGCACCAATTACAACACCAACTGCTAGGTCTACAACATTACCCTTCATTGCAAATTCTTTAAATTCTTTTAGCATAATACATACCCCTTTACAATTATATTATGAAAAAAGAATACAACAAACAACAAAAAATGTCAAATTTCAACAAAAAATACAAAATATAAAGGGGAAATACTTGAAATCAAAAATCAATCGTGATATAATGTCAAGCGATTATTGAGGAAAAGAGGAATAATTAAAATGAAAAGTTTAAGAAAAACTAAAATTGTAGGAACAATAGGACCTGCTTCTGAAAACAGATTAGAAGAATTATTCGATGCAGGATTAAATGTTTGTAGAGTTAACTATTCTCACGGAAGCTGGGATGAGCAAAAGGAAAAGACTGAAGCAATATTAAAAATAAGAGAAGAAAAAGATCTTCCAATTGCTTTATTATTAGATACAAAGGGCCCAGAAATTAGAACTGGAATGCTTTATACAGGAAAAAATACAAAAATTCAATTAAAAGATGGACAAAAATTCACATTATATAACGAAGATGTAACAGGAAACGAAGAAGGAGTTTCTGTAACATACAAAGAATTATACAAAGACGTTGTGCCAGGAACAAAAATATTAATCGATGATGGTGCAATCGAATTAAAAGTTGACGAAGTTGTTGGAAAAGATATAATAACAACAGTTGTACATGGAAATGGCTTAGGAAGCAGAAAAACTATGAACTTACCTGGAACAATAATAAGATTACCAGGTCTTGCTGATAAAGACATAGCAGATTTAAAAACAGCATGTGAACATGGTTATGATTACATTGCATTATCTTTTGCTAGAAACGAAGAAGATATAAAGAATGTAAGAAAAATACTAGATGAAAATGGTGGAAAAGACATTCAAATATTAACAAAAGTTGAAAATGTTGAAGGCCTTTCTAACTTAAATCAAATAATTGACTTAGCAGATGGACAAATGATAGCTCGTGGTGATATGGCTACAGAAACAGATTTCACAGAACCACCAGTAGTTCAAAAGAAAATAATCAAACTTTGCAACAAAGAGTGCAAACCAGTAATAACAGCAACACAAATGCTAGAATCAATGACACATCAACCATTACCAACAAGAGCTGAAGCAAGTGATGTTGCAAATGCTGTATATGATAGAACAGGTGCAATAATGCTTTCAGGAGAATGTGCACAAGGTGATTACCCAGTAGAATGTGTTAAAACAATGGTTAAAATAGCAAACAGAGTTGAACCAGAAGTTAACTACTGGAAGAGATTTGACGAAAATGATGATGTTGAATTAGATACATTAGCAAAAAATGTAGCTTATGCAACATGTGTAACAGCTAAAAACATGAAAGCTGATGCAATAGTATGTTATACACATTCAGGAAGTACAGCAAGAAACTTAGCAGGACTTGGAGCAGGTTGCCCAATACTTGCTATAACAGACAATAAGAGAACATTCCATCAATTAGGTTTAGTATGGAACGTAACACCAGTATTTGTTGATGCTAAAGAAACAATAAACAAAACAATTGAAGCTGGTATTGAAAAATTAAAATCAAAAGAAATACTAGAAAAAGGTGACTTAGTAATAATAGCTGGTGGAGACCAAATAATGAAAGATACAGAATCATCAGTAAACAAAACACTAGGTGGAGTATTAAGAGTATAATTAAATTTATAATATGAGGACGGAGAGCAATCTTCGTTCTTTTTTTGTTAAAAAACAATAACTTCGCCCAAAAAGGGGCGTCCCTAATGGGCGAAAGTAACATTTATTTGCATGGTAACATAAAATGTACTAAAGCGTGTAAAACATGCTTGTATATATAAAGGAGGAAGAGAAAATGTACAGATGTTGTAATAAAAAATGTTGCACATGTAATAATGAAGAAGTAAGCCCAATTGACGAATCTTGCATGGATGTACAAGATACTAATTGTGAATGCAACTACTGTTGCAATGCTAACAATAATGGCGGATGCAGTTGTAGCTATAACAATATGAATGAATGTGCATGCGGATTTGATGAGCAAGAGAGTGTGTTCCCATTGAACCCAATGCTTGGCCAAAGTTATGTGCCAATGCAAAAAATGACAAACGTATTTACTCCAATATGTGGATTAAAGAATGGAAGTTTGTTTCCAGAGCTAGTAAGCCCATATTATCCTTGCCAAAGCGTGGAGGATATTGAATATTTAAAGAGTAGAAACGAGATAGGAAAGGGGTGCAACACATGTTCTTAAATAATATGAATAGCTGTTCAAATACAGATTTAGAAGATTGCAAATATGAGCCAACAGGGATAAATGCTCAATTTGGATATAATACGGCAAATTTGATGACTAAGGAAAATTGCTGTTCAAACCAAGATTGCTGTGACAAAAATAATGCAATAAGAGATGAAATGATGTGTAAGATTAGAGCTTTAAAATTTGCCGTAACAGACATTGGAGAATATTTAAACACCCATTCAGATGATAAAAGAGCAATTTGCCTACACAGAGAATATTGCCAAGAATTAAGAGATTTATCAGACAAATATCAGAGAATGTATGGCCCACTTAGCATGTATTTCCCTTGCAATAGCTGGAGATGGCTAGAAGAACAATGGCCATGGGAAAGGAGTGAAGAGTAATGTGGACATATAACAAAATGCTACAATATCCAATAAATATAAAGAATAGAAACCCTCAAATGGCAAAGGTAATAATATCGCAATATGGAGGACCTGATGGAGAACTTGGAGCTGCTTTAAGATATTTATCTCAAAGATTTGCAATGCCAAGTCAAATTGCGAAGGCCACGCTTAACGACATAGGCACGGAGGAGCTGGCACACCTTGAGATGGTAGGAACTTTGGTGCACCAATTAACAGAAGGAGTTTGCCCAGAAGAATTGAAAAAAGCAGGATTAGGTCCATACTATACAGACCATGGAGTTGATGTTTACCCTCAATCTGCTGCAGGAGTTCCATTTGATGCAAATTGCTTAGCATGCAAAGGTGATGTAATTGCAAACTTACAGGAGGACCTTGCTGCCGAACAAAAAGCACGTGCTACGTACGAAAAATTAATAGACTTATGTGCTGATGACAAAGACGTTGTAGATGTATTAAGATATTTAAGACAAAGAGAAGTAGTTCACTTCCAGAGATTTGGAGAGGCTTTAAGAGATGTACAAGACAAGATGGCAGAAAAGAAATTTTACATGAATAACATGAAATGGAATAATAACATGAACTCAAATATGAGTAATTGCTGTGGAAACAATAGTACAAATAACATGAATAATGGATGTTGCAACATGAGAAACGATAGTTCATCAGAAGCGTAAAATTGCTAAAAAGGACGATTTAACCTAAACTAAAAGAAAAATCTTTCCCTCGAGAGAGGGTTCTTTTTTATTTGATTGCGTTTTTTACTAATTAATGTTATACTATGTAACGAAGAAAAAATGTAATAAAAGAGGATACAATACAAATGAAATTCAAAGAAGTAATAATTGTTGTTTTAATTATGCTTATTTTTGCCATGGCAATGTTAATGTATATTGTTATTAACGATTCTATAAAAGCAAGCAGTGTGCCTATAATTAGTAATAATATTGAAAATATTACATGTGGTAACAAGAATAATGATGGAGATAATGCTAATAATAAAGTAAATAAAATTGAAAATTTACTAATTAATAAAGAAGATTCTAATAGTGCAGAGAAAAATCAAAAAGAAAATATAGAAATGCAAAATAAAGAAACAGCGAATGAGGAAAAGATTAATGAAGAACAATCAAATAATAATCAGACAACAAATGAAGAAAAAAATACAGAACAGCAAGAGACAGAACCTGATTATAATGTAGTGTTAGGAAATTATATAGATGTAAATGAAACTGTATATGCTACTACAAATGTAAATATTAGAGCATTTGATAATGCTTCTTGTGATAAAAAAGGTCTATTACAAAGAGATAAATCAATTACGAGAACTGGAATTGGAAATAATGGTTGGAGTAGGGTAATATTTAATGGGGAAGTAACATATGTAGCATCTAATTATCTAACTACTGAAAAACCACCAGAAAAAATACCAGTGAAAGTGCCTATAAAAAATAGAAATATAGACCCATTAAAACCAATGGTTACACTAACTTTTGATGATGGACCGAATGGAACTGCTACTCCTAAAATTTTAGATATACTTGAGAAGTATAATGTAGTTGCTACATTTTTTGACTTAGGAACTTGTATGGAAAATTACCCCAATATTACAAAAAGGGAAGAACAAATTGGTTGTGAAGTTGGAAGTCATACATATTCACATCAAAATTTAAATAAACTATCTGGAGAAGAAATACAAGATGATATTTCAAATGCGTCTAGGATCTACGAGAAAACATTAGGTCATACACTGTATTTAGTTAGGCCACCATATGGAAATGCAAATGTAACTGTTAGAAGAACTTTGAAATATCCATTAATAGGATGGGATGTAGACTCTTTGGATTGGAAAACTAGAGATAAGAAAAAAATACTTGAAGAAGTGAATAAAATATCAAATTTTGATGGAAGAATTATATTAATGCATTCTATTTATAATTCAACTGCAGAAGCTGTTGAAGAACTTGTGCCACAACTGTTGGCAAAAGGATATCAATTAGTAACTGTTTCGGAAATGGCGAAATATAAAGAAAAAACATTGCAAACAAGTACAGTATACTATAATTTTAGATAATATATAAGCTCTAATTATACTTAATAATGATTAAAAACTATTAAATGTAATAAAAATGTAATAAAGTGCAGAAAATGTTGATACATAAGAAAAAAATAGAAAATACTATAAAAAAATAGTTGAAAAATGTATAATTATTAGTATAATTTAAGTATAGGATAGGCAAAAGATGTATATGGAAGGTATAATAATATGAAAAGAGAGAATGGAATAACGTTAATTTCGCTAGTAATAACAGCTATGGTTATGGCAATTCTGGCTGGGATAACCATTAGTGCAACAATTGGAGATGACGGCTTACTAACAACAGCACAGAACCAAAAAGAAAAAATAAAAAACAGCAGTGTAGTAGCACAAGCACAAATTCAATTGATGAAACAAAGTGAGAATGATGAATCTGGTATTAATTATAACGAACTGGGAAAAAATTTAGTACAAAGTAAAATGATAAATTCTTATACGACAACGGAAAATGGATTAATTGGAGGTATTACTGAAAGTAATAATACTCTTGTTGTGTGCAATTCAGAAGTACAAGTTGTGTCAAAATCAGAACAAGAAAAGGTAGTAAATGGATATAAGGTAAGCAAAGATAAAACAACACCATATTCAACCATATCCTTTACTGCAGTTCAGCTAAAAGATGGAATTAAAACCATAGTATTACCTGACAATACAACGGTGCAGTTTAATAACGATTTAATGGCTACTGCAACATATTCAATATTGGAAACAGGCACATACAATTTTAAAATTATTGATACAAAAGGAAAACAAACAGAGCAAACAATAAATGTAAAAAGCATAAAAAAAGATGCAATTATATTAGCAACAGATAAAAACGATTGGACCAACACAAATGTTATATTAGAGGCGACTTATCCGCAATATTCTAGTGATTATATAAAGGAAATAAGTACGGATGGGGGAAAAACATACAGTACGTATACCAATAAAATATCGGTTAGCCAAAATTGTGATATAAAGGCTAGAGTAAAAAAGGGAGATCAAATATTTTTAGAAAATTCTTTATCTATTTCAAAAATTGATAAAGATAAGCCAACATCTCAAGTTACAGTATCAAAAATAGTTTTTGGATTAAATGCACAAATAACTGGAAGTGATGTTGGAAGTGGACTAAATTACAATAAATGCAAGTATATGATAAATAATAGCTCTACTAAATTAGGAGAGAATGAAGCTTTATACACTACTGGAACACTTTCTGGTGGCAGTGCATCATTAAAAAAAGTTATGGCAGGTGGAACGTATTATGTGCATGTATTAGTAACTGATAAAGTAGGAAATAAAAATGAAATTGTGTCTAGCAGTGTTGTTGTTGATAGTGTATTAAATTATGCATACACTGGTTCATCACAAAATGTAGAATTATTACCAGGAAAATACAAACTTGAAGCCTGGGGAGCACAAGGAGGATATCGCTCTAGTACATCTTATGCTGGAAAAGGAGGATATTCGGTTGGAACTATTACATTAACTGCAAATACGAAACTATATGCTTATGTTGGAGGTTCTGGAAACACAGGAGGAACTAGTGGTGGCTTCAATGGTGGAGGAAAAAGAGATAACTATAATGGAGGCGGTGGTGGAACTGACTTTAGAATAGGTTCAGACTCGCTATATGCTAGGGTAATTGTAGCTGGTGGTGGAGGATCTGATGGAGCAACCAACAAGACAGGAATGTATGGTGGTGGAACTTCAGGAGGAAGTGCATCACAAAATTATGGTAATGGTGGACAAGGAGGAACTGCAACTTCTGGAGGCGCTGGCTATTCGAGTGGAGCTAATACACCAGGTTCATTTGGAAAAGGTGGACAAGGCTATAATCGTTCGAGTGGATATGGTGGCGCTGGTGGAGGCGGATGGTACGGTGGTGCTGGAAGCTATCCAGACAGTTCTGGAGACGATGATCGTGGTGGCGGTGGAGGATCTGGATATGTTTATACATCTTCAACTGCATCAAATTATCCATCAGGCTGCTTATTGAATAGTAGTTATTATTTAAGTAATGCATCTACTACAGCAGGAAATGCAAGTATGCCAGCTACGACAAGTGGAACAGAAACAGGACATTCTGGAAATGGATATGCAAGAATAACAAATATGAATTAATAAAATAGAAATGATCACATTATAAATAAAAATAATGTGATCATTTTTCTAGACATGCATATAAATATTGCTCTAAATCTGAAGTATCTATTATTGATTTTATACTAGCATTAAAAAGTTTTTGTGGTGAAATTTTGTGTAAATTTAAAATGTAACCATTTTTTAGAGAAAGTTGTCTTAAAAATTCTCTTGTTGTTCTGCCGTTTCCTTCTCTGAAAGGATGCAAAACATTTAATTCTGCCCAGTAATATGCTAATCTTTCCGCAAATTTTTCTTTTGTTAAATTGGCTAAGAAATTTTCACTTTTTAATTCTGAAAGCAATCTTGTAAGTTCATTCTCAATATATTCCCATTCGGCAAATTGAAAACAATCTTTTGCAATATTTTCGGTTCTAAACAATCCTGCAAAAGGGTATATGTCTTCAAATAAAAACTTATGAATACTCACAAAGTGTGATACATCAAATTTTCCTGTAATGCCTTGTTTGCTAAGAGCCATAAGTTTTAGCCCAATAACACTAGTTTCATAATTTTTAAGTGCAATAGGGTCTTTAATATTCATTTTATTAACTAACACATTAGTGCCTTTATAGCAATAAACGGAATTTTTAGATTCGTACATAACAAAATCCTTTCTATATAAAATGAAAAATGATATATAAAATTATATACCATTTATATTTTATAAAATTGTTTTATAGATTGCATTGCATCTTCCATTGATATTTTATTGTCTGCAAAGTCGTTTAACAATGAAATATCATTTGCAGATAAATTTTGATTTTCCATTTCCATAGAAGTTTTTATATTATTTATAATGTTAATTTTTGTATTTTCAGGAACCATTTTTATATCTCCTTTCAATAACCAACTACATTTCTATTATACCACAAAATGAGCAAAATTACTAGTGTTTTAACAAATTTTGTGTTAATTCCAAATGTAAAAACACAATAATAAAAGACCATGTTTTCATGGCCTTTTAAACTAATTTAAGTTATTTAAAATGTTTGGTAACATTTGTTTCTTTCTTGATACTACATTGTTTAACATTGCTGTGTTGTTTTCAAGGTTAACTCCGAATGCTTTTTCTACTGTGTCGGCCTTGTTTCCAATAGCTATTATTTTTGAATTAGCATTTAAAATATCTGTTGCAGCAAACATATAGAAATCTAAGTTCTTTTCTTTAATTTCTTTGTTAATAGCATCTTCTAATTCAGATTGTCTGCTAAATACAGAATCTAAATCGACAGCATTTACTTGTGATATTTCGAACTTTGCGTTTTTGTCATTAAATTCTTTTGAATCTATGTTTATAACTTGGAATGGAGTGAAATCACTAATATCTGTTCCAGCTTTTAGCATTTCTTTTCCATAAGATTCTATATCAACGCCAGCAATTTTTGCTAATTTTTTAGCAATTTCTTTATCTTGTTCTGTGCAAGTAGGTGATTTGAATAATAAAGTGTCTGAAATTATAGCACTTAACATTAAACCTGCTGTTTGTGAATCTATATCAACTTCATTTTGTTTGTATAATTTGTATAATATTGTACAAGTACATCCAAGAGGTTCTGTTATAAAGTAGATTGGTTCTACTGTTTCTAATTTTATTTTGTGATGGTCTACAACCATTTTTACATGAGCTTTTTCAATTCCAGAAACGCTTTGAGAAAATTCGTTGTTATCAACTAAAGCAACATCACAATTTTCATCAACACTTGTTAAAGTTTGTGGTTCTTCAACTTCAAATGTTTTTAAAGCATATTTTGTTTCTTTATTAACTTCACCTAATTTGTAAGCTACAGCATCAATTCCTAAAGCTTTTTGTAATTTTGCAAAAACAATAGCTGATGCAATTGAGTCTGTATCTGGTTTTGTGTGTCCAAAAACATATAATTTATTCATATTTAATCTCCTTTAAAAAACAATTAACATTAAGACACATATAGTTTCAATGTATCTCTAACTCCTTAATTATACCATAAATAGGTAAAAACGTCAATGGTTACATAAAGTGGAAAATTAAAATATATAATTCATTTGTGATAATGTCTTAATAAATCATTTGAGAAAATAAAAAATTACTTGATAAATTGGCAAAAAGCATATATAATCGAGTTGCAAAATAATAGCAAAAGAGACCCGGAAAGGAATATATGAACATAGACTTTGGAATGTTTACAAGAGAAGAAAACCATCAAGGTTTTATAAGTGAATTTTTAAAGGAGCTAGAGAAGGGACTAAGAAATATGAATAATGAGATAAAAGAATATACAATAGACAGATTTGAAGGAGATTTTGCTGTTTGTGAAGACCGTGATACTGGTGAAATGGTAAATTTTAAAAGAGATGATTTACCACAAAATGCAAAAGAAGGAAGTATTTTAAAATGTTCTAATGGAAAATTTGAAATAGACAGCAAGCAAGAACAAGAAGTATCAGAAAGAATTAAACAAAAGATGGATAATTTGTGGAATAATTAATTAAAACAGCAGAAAATAGATTTTTGTTATGGGGGAAAATAAATGGCAAAACGTAAGAATAAGAAAAATCAACAGGCATTAAAAGGCTTAGTTGCAGTAATTATAATTGCTATAGTTACAATTTTAGGAGATAAAATAAAGCTAGATAATATTAATAATTTGGTTGAAGAAGTTAGCTCGAATAATGTAGCAACTAATCAGGTTGTTGCAGACTCGAGCGAGGCAGTAGATGGAGAAGATGTAGATGTTTATTATCTGGATGTGGGGCAGGCTGATTCTATTTTAGTGCAAAGTAATGGAATGAATATGTTAATTGATGCAGGTACTAATGATATGGGAAAGACTGTTGTAAGAGACTTACAAGCCTTAGGCATAAAAAAGATTGACGTATTAATTGGAACCCATCCTCATGAAGACCATATTGGAGGGCTTGATGATGTAATAAAAAACTTTGATATAGGAACAATATATATGCCAAAAGTACAGACAAATACTAAAACATTTGAAGATGTATTAGACGCAATAAATGAAAAAGGATTGAAGATAACATCGCCAGAGGTGGGGTATAAATTCAATGTTGGAAATGCGGTATGTGAAGTAATGAATTGTGGAACAGGTACAAGTGAGGAAAAAAGCAATTTAAATTTATCTTCAATAGTAATAAGAATGACATATGGAGAGCAGAGTTTTTTATTTATGGGAGATGCTGAAACAAAAAATGAAGAAGCAAGAAGTTGGCCACAGACAAATGTACTAAAAGTTGGCCATCATGGCTCAAATACAAGTTCATCGCAGAGTTTTCTAGATCAAGTAAAGCCACAAATAGCTGTAATATCAGTTGGAAAAGGAAATAAGTATGGGCATCCAAAACAAGTAATATTAGATAGACTAAACAAAATGGAAATTAAAATATATAGAACAGATGAAAGTGGAACAATAAAAATAACATGTGATGGAAAAGAAAATAAGGTAGAATTTGTGAAATTTGATAATTAAAGCTAATAAAAATAAAGGCACCGTGGCATTCCAAAAAATGAAATGCTACGGTGCTACTCGGTTTTATAGATCTAAAAGATCCAACCATTCATTTTCTTCTTCTTGTTCTAACCTCTTCTGTAAAGTGTAAAACGATGTGCTATGCAAATAAAATACAACAAACACATAAGGAATTAGAAAACAATCCATTAAAAATGGAAATGTTTCAAAAAGGGTGGTTTCTCCGAGAAGAACTCCGAATATTACATTTGAAGTTAGAAAACCAATGAACATGCGAACCCATATTCTGCTAGGAATCTTGCTAGTATAGTACATTAGCAATAAAAACCCCGGTATATTAAATGGAAGAAACATTAGAATCTTGCTAGTGTCTGCATCTAAAGCAAAAAAAGTGCAGATATACTGAATTTTATAGCCGAGTGATGATAGCAAAAAATGCAACATACGAATTGACACCTCCAACTAAATTATAAAATTGATATAACTAAAAAGTAGGAGGTTTCCCTCCAACTAATTAGTAACGGAAGGAATAAAACACATTTCCTGAATAGAAGTATAACATAAATTTACATAAAAAACAATAGGACATTTGCCTTAACGCCCTTTTCGAGTCCCATCTTGAAGTTTTATATAAATTAAAAAACAGAGAACTTTCTAAGTTTTCTGTTCATTCTGGTACCACTGATGGGACTCGAACCCATATGGTTTCCCGCTGGATTTTGAATCCAGTGCGTCTACCAATTCCGCCACAGTGGCATATGTGAAATTTACTTTCATACTATATCACATTTTTTTTTACTTGTCTATAATTTTTTCTGTAAATTATTGAAATTTATTTTTTTAATTGTTACAATATATATTATAAAAATACAGTGAGAAACGAGATTGTTTTTATTGTAAAAATCTTAAGAAAAAGAGAGGAAAAATTATGAATAGTAAAACGATGAATATTGTGTTAATGGTAATTATTGCTTTAATATTGGTGGTTACGGTTGTTATTGCAGTTATGACGTTTAGCAATCATACTCCACAGCCCCTTCCAATGCATAATGAAGAAAATGTAGAAGCTAATGTAACAGTTGAAAATACTATAAAAAATGAAATTGTTGAGCAACCAGAAAATTTATCAACTTTGAAAAATAAAGGTGAAATTGCAAAGGTAAGGTCTGTATATACAGATGAAAATTTTAAAACTGTAACAGTACCAGCAGGATATGCTATTATTAAGGATTCTCCAAATACTAATGATGGAATGGTAATTTCAGATGTTGCAGATGATGATTTAGATAATTCGAAAGAGGGAAATCAGTTTGTATGGATTCCTGTTGAAACACCGGTTTTAGATGTAAGCAAATTAGATAATGAAATTGATATAAATGATGCTATTTCAGAGAGTGTATCAAATAAAAAATATCCAATGGCTTTAAAACTTGCTGATGGAAATTACAAAGGAGTTCTTTACAGATTTGAATCTATTAATGAAGATACTGCAACTAAAGTTAATTTCATAGCATACAGTGAAGGAAAAAATGAGAGAGAACCGGCTAATATAGACGACAATGGAGCTAGTGTTGCTGGTTGGACTCAAACTTCTTATCAAGAAGAGTTTAATACTTTAGTGAAAAGAGTTAAGAATGATGGTGGATTCTGGGTTGCAAGATTTGAAACTAGTGTAGATTCAAACAATGTTGCTCAAAGTAAGCAAAATCAAAAAGTTCTAACTAATACATCTTGGTATAATTTATATACAACACAAAAAAGCTTAACTAAAGGTACTACAACGAGTCATATGATTTGGGGATGCCAATGGGATCAAATTATGATTTGGATGAAGGACATTAGAAACAACAATGTTGTTCAAGGTTCACGTTATTTTATTATAAATAGCAGCAATATGGGAAATTATTTGAACACAGAGATAAAGATTTCTGAAGATCAAACAAAGAGAGCGGGAGAAGCTTTCAGATTTAAAACTGGTGAAGTTGGCGGTGCGATGATAAAGAACATATATGATTTAGCAGGAAATGCTTGGGAATGGACGATGGAAGCTAACTTTACAAATTCAAGAACTGTAAGAGGTGGAGATTGCTCTTATGATGGAGAATCTTATCCTGTTTCTGCAAGATTTTCATTTAAACCAACATATACAGGAGAAAAATTGGAGAATATAGGTTCAAGAATGATTTTATATTAAAAAATACTTATATAAAAAATTGAAGAATTACTTAAAGAGTAGTTCTTCGATTTTTATAATTTAGTGGTAATAGAAAAGGTAAATGAAAAACTACAAAATTTAACGGTCAATTGAAAAAGTAATTTCTAGTTACTGAGTAAATGCTATTTATAAGCAAAAAATTAATGTCAAAACATTGATTTTTGCTTATTTTTAGTGTAAAATGAGGATATAGGCAAGAAAAAAAGGTGCACTTAAACGAGTGAATTCAAATAAATTTTTTTAAGGTAAGACTAATTTCTATTCACCTAATTGTGCTCACAACAGCGGCAATATATCGGTTAGTGCAGATACTTCTTGCTAGAATTTTTTAATGTATACTTATAATTGAAGAAGATAAGGCTGTAAAGTGACTGCATCTTCTTTTATCTTCTGTATATTAAACTTTTCTAATGGTTCTTTGCCATAGAAAAAATCAAATGCCTCATATGGTGTTTTTCCTCCAAGCGATTTTCTTGGAACAGAATTGATATGAGAGAACATTAAATCAAGTTTATCTTACGTTAAAGCTGACATATCTTTTTTCTTTAAAATAATGTCTCGTATAAATTCATGATTGTTTTCCACATGCGGTTTCTGACTTGGCATTGTTAGTGTAAAATTTTAGTTGGCAAAATTAAAAAAAGATTCTAATGTTTTTAAAATAAGAAAAAACATAAATAATTTCCCTTAAATGTTGATTTGCGTGTAACATTTTTAAGGGGGATCATTTATGTTTGATAATATTGTAGCAAATAATAATATAAATTTCAATGATTTAGAAAAAAAAATCTATAAATTTGTGTGCAATTTGGGTTGTTGCATATTAAAGACATTATTAGAAAATTATGACAATAAGATTAAAGAAAACAGAGATAAAAAAATTTTCCGACATAAGGGATATAAAGTAAATTCAATAAAAACAGTATTAGGTATTGTAACATATAAAAGAGCAATTTATGAATATATAGAAAATGAAAACACGAAAAGAGAATGCAAAAAATATATTTTTCTGTTAGATGAATTAGTAAATATAACAGCAATAGGCAAAATATCAGCAAACTTAGTAGAGAAGATATTAAGTACAGCTGTAGAAACAAATTCATATAGGGACGCTTCATCACAACTTATGGAAAACATAAATATAGCAATAAGCCACGAAGCAGTAAGAAATGTTGTTATACAAGAAGGTATGAAAATTATTGAGAAAGAACAAGAAGAAATAAAATTAGATAGTAAGGATAAATTAATACCAGGAATAAAAGAGATTCCAGTTCTGTTTGAGGAAGCAGATGGATTATGGATAAATCTTCAGGGAAAAGATCGAGAAGAACAAAAAGCAAAGAATAAAAAAGCTTGTGAAAAGCAAGGAAAAGAATACAAAGAGCAAAGTAGTGTAAAATCAGAATTAAAGTTACACGTTTCTTATGAAGGTTGGAAGAAAGACGATACAAGACATACATTAGTAGAAAAAATGTATATAGTTGGTTTTATGAGTTCAAAAGAAATGAAACAACGTAGGGACGCTAGAATATTTCAAAAGTATGATGTAGATAAAATACAATTAAGGATTCTTAATGGAGATGGAGCTAGATGGATAAATAAATTAGCAACAAAAGATACAATAAGACAAAAGGACAACTTTCATATACATCAAGAAATAATTAGAGATATACCAGAAGAAGAAAACAGAAGAATCATAGAAAAGTTGATTGCTGAAAGAAGATATGAGGAAGTACCAATCTTTCTAAAATATCTAAAATATGAATGTGGGGGCGAAGAAAAATATGTAAAGAAAATTGAGAAATTAGAAAGTTATTTAAGTGAAGGGTTACCAAGATACCAGGACATTTTAGAAGAAAAAAATATAGAAATGCCAGAAGCACCAGATGGAATTGAATATAGAAACCCTGGCATAATGGAAAGCCAAATCTTTACCGTACTTAGTAAAAGATTTAAAAGTGGAAGATTAAGTTTTGGTAAAATAGGTGCAACTTGTTTAGCAAAGATATGTGCAAGTAAAGTTGAAAACAAAGGGGTTATAGAATTAGAAAAATTAGAACAACCAATAGAAATTGATGATAGCATAGAACAATATATGTTAGAGATAGAAAAAAACTTAGAGGGTATTACAAATGTATTTAGAGCTAACGAAAAAATAGCTTCAAATAATATTTGTAAACAAGTAACATTAAACCCTAATAATCCAATATTACAGGCTATAAAAATGGTATCAATAAGCGACTTAAAATATATATATAAATTTAATTAAAAAAGTAGAAAAATATCTAAAAATGACTTGACAAAAATCTAAAAAAAACTATATAATAATTTTGTATTAAAAATTTTAGTATGTGATGTCAAAAAGAAAAAAATAAAAAAATTTTTTGGAAATGTGAATAGTTATGTGCTTAGAAAATCAACCAAAAGGACGATTGCCAACTATCACTTGACACATACCTTGGCATTTGTGCATCACAATAAAATATATTGCTTCTAATTTCTCCTGTTTCTGTGTTTACTTCAAAAAGTTCTGGTTTTGCAAACTCTGATCCTCTGTCTGTTAATAATAGTCCAAACAATTTTTTATACATTTCATCTCCAAGAAGTTCTTGAAAATAATTTAAAGATTCAGACATTTCTTCAGAAGTTCTATGTTGCTTTAAGCGACAAATCATAAAGCTCTGTTGTATTTAAATTAACACCTTGTCTTGAATCTTTAAGAGAATATTCGTATTTTTTCTGTGCAATATTTGCGTAATAAAAATATTTTGTTTTTTTACAATGTTTTATTTCCGAGCAAGAATTACATGCACCAACAAACTTATCTCTTTTCAAACATGGGACTTCTTCAAAATTAGAACACATTCCAATGCAGACTTTACATTCATTGTAATATTTGCATTTCCTTGGTACGTCTTCCACTTGTGAATATCTACGTTTTCTATTGTTTTTTATTTCTTTTCCTATTGTTGATTGACTTTTATTAAGTTCTTGGCTGTTTCAAATTTTCTTAATCCTTTGTTAATGTTTTCCTCAATAATTTTTCTATCTTCTAAAGAAAGATGTTTACCATTAAAACTCATAATTAACCTTCTTTCCCAAGAAGCATCTGCATCTCTATTATACAACTATAATTTAATCTTACAATAAGAATTACTGTAAGACTTATTTACACTATATTTTTATTAAATAGAATTTACTTTTTCAATTAACAAAGCGTAAATAAATTGTAATTTTTTTGTAAAATTATTGAAATAAAGAGAATTTTAATGTATAATATGCTTGTCCTATAAAAATAGTTATAGGAGATTTAAATTACTGCAATGTCAAGTATTATATTAATATTTATGTTGATAATTATGTCAACATTGATATTACATAGTATTTCAATTGCATAGATTATGAATATATCAATTAACGAACTTGATTTGTTCATATATCTAACCTCCATTATATTATACCATATTATTTCTTTGGTATTGGAGAGCAGCAGATAACATAGAAATATGTTAGGAACACTTCAGGTCTGCCAATCTATAAGGATTTCTGCGTTCCGATTGGTAGGCCTTGAAAAGGAGAAAATATGAAAAAAAGAAAAATTTATAAAAATAAAAACTATACTCATTTCGATAGTAGAAAGCCAGAGTACTGGAAATATTTAAATAGTATAAAAAATCCAAAATGGATAGAAAGACATGCTTTTTATCCATTTATTTATTATAAAGAAGGAAGAAATAAGTTTAATGGTGAAGAAATAATACCAAAATCAAGAGATATAAGATACTCTTCACATATAGATAGATATATTTATGAGTATTATAATGATATATTATCAAAAAAATACAATAAATATGCAAAACAATTAGGAATAAACCAAGCTGTTATTGCTTACAGAACAAATTTAAATAAGAACAATATACATTTTTCAAGAGATGTTTTTAAATTTTTAAATAAGCAAGAAAATGCATTTATTATAGTTTCAGATTTTACTAATTTTTTTGATAGTTTAAATCATCAATATTTAAAGGATAGATTAAAAGAAATATTAAAAGTTGATACATTACCAAATGATTATTATAAAATATTTAAGAGCATAACTAAATATTCTTATATTGAGTATAATGATATACTAAATGAATTACATTTAAAACATAAAGAACTAACTAAATTACATAAAGAAAGGTTATTTGATATAGAACAGTTTAGAAAATTTAAACAGGGGAAAGTTCATGGTAATAAAGAATCATATGGAATGGTTCAAGGTTCTGCTATTAGTTCAGTTATGTCAAATATATATATGATAAAATTTGATAAATTGGTAAATGACATAGTAACATCAAATAATGGAATTTATAGAAGATATTCGGATGATATTATTATAATAATTCCTAATATAGCTGGAGTAAAAGAATTGTATAATAAGATTATGAATATAAAGGATAAAATTCCTAATTTAATAATGAGCCCAGAAAAGACAAGTTGTTTTATAAAAAGACAAGACAGTATTACTAGTGTGGATATATTAAAAAATAAAGTTTTAAAAGAAAATACTATTATTAATTATCTTGGATTTTCATATGATGGAGAGTGCGTGAAAATAAGAGAAAAAACAGTAGCAAAATATTATAGAAAGATGTACGCTAGAATAAAAACAATAAATAGATGGACAGTAAAAACAGGAAATAACATAGGACGAAAAAAACTATATAAGCAGTATTCTTATTTAGGAAAAAGAACAAAAGATATCAAGAAAGGTAATTTTTTAACTTATGTAGATAGATCCAAAAAGGAATATGGTGATTTAGGGAGAATGGAAGAACAAGTAAAAAACAGTTGGAAATACATGAGTAAGAGACTAGTAAAAATAAAAAAATAAGTCAAACAAAAATGGAAGTAGGAATACTTCTATTTTTTGTAAAAATATAGAAGTATTTGTTGAGAAAAAAGAGATTATGTGATATAAAATAAATAGGATAATTAGATTTAACGGAGGAAACTTATGGAGAACAGAAATATAAGAGAAAGAGAAGAATTGCACAAAGCAATATGGTCAATAGCAGATGATTTAAGAGGATCAGTTGATGGTTGGGATTTTAAACAATACATATTAGGAATAATGTTCTATAGATACATATCAGAAAATATGACAAATTACATAAATGAAGGCGAAAGAAAAGCAGGAGATGATAACTTTGACTATGCAAAATTATCAGATGAAGAGGCAGAAACAATTAGAAAAGAGATGGTAAATGAAAAAGGTTTCTTCATATTACCATCAGAATTATTTGCTAATGTATGTAAAAAAGCTAAAGATGATGAAAATTTAAATGAAACATTAGAAAGAATCTTTAATAATATTGAAAACTCAGCAAAGGGAGCAGAAAGTGAAGAAGATTTTGCAGGTTTATTTGATGATATTGATGTTAATAGTAATAAATTAGGCGCAACTGTTGCAAAAAGAAATGATAAATTAGTAAAAATATTAGATGGTATTGCTAATATTCCACTTGGAAATTATAAAGATAATTCAATAGATGCTTTTGGAGATGCGTATGAGTTTTTGATGTCAATGTATGCATCTAATGCTGGAAAATCAGGAGGAGAATTTTATACACCTCAAGAAGTAAGCGAATTATTAACAAGATTAGCTATTGTTGGAAAAACATCAGTTAATAAAGTATATGATCCAGCTTGTGGATCTGGTTCTTTATTATTAAAATCTGCAAAAATATTAGGAAAAGATAATGTAAGAAACGGATTTTATGGTCAAGAAATAAATTTAACTACATATAACCTTTGTAGAATAAATATGTTCTTACACGATATAGATTATGATAAATTTGATATAGCATGTGAAGATACATTAGTTTCTCCTCAACATTGGGATGATGAGCCATTTGAAGTTATAGTTTCAAATCCACCATATTCTATAAAATGGGCTGGAGATGATAATTCACTACTTATAAATGATCCACGTTATTCGCCAGCAGGAGTATTAGCACCAAAATCAAAAGCAGATTTTGCATTTATAATGCATTCACTTGCATGGCTTGCAACAAATGGAACAGCATCAATAGTTTGTTTCCCTGGTATTTTATATAGAGGTGGAGCAGAACAAAAAATAAGAAAATATTTAATTGATAATAACTTTGTGGATTGCATTATACAATTACCAGACAATCTATTCTTTGGGACATCAATAGCAACATGCATCATGGTTTTAAAGAAAAGTAAAAAAGATAATAGTATATTATTTATAGATGCAATAAAAGAATGTGTAAAAGTTACAAATAATAATAAATTGACAGATGAAAATATAGAAAACATTGTAAAAACTTTTACAGATAGAAAAGATATTGATTATGTATCAAAATTAGTTTCAAATAAAGAAATAGGAGAAAATGATTATAACTTATCTGTTTCTACTTATGTTGAAAAAGAAGATACTAGAGAAAAAATTGATATAGATGTTTTGAATAAAGAAATTGATGAAATAGTTAAAAGAGAAAGTGTGCTTCGTGAAGAAATAAAGAAGATTATTTCAGAAATCGAGGTGTAAAGTTTATGAGAGGAGAAAAAGAGCAAAAATGTTTAGAAATTGTAAAATTGGATTGTAGGAATAATTATCCACATAGGTTCTTTGGTTTAAATTATGAAGAAGTAGAAGAGCTAAATCAGATTTTAAATGAAACTAAAGCAAATGAAGAATTAAGTAAATTTCCTGATTTTATATTTGATAATGGATTTATTGAGCACTTTCAAATAACATCCTCAAAAGAAGAAATAGGTAAAGGCTCAGAACATATAAAAGAAATAAATAAATTTGAAGGTAAAATTAGAAAAGAAAAGTTAAAAATTCAGGCTGATAAAAATTTTACATCTAAACATTGGACAATGAAGTATCCTGAACATAGCCATAAATATCTTGTTAATTCATTTATGAAAAATTGGAATAGTCATTTGGAAGGTTTTCAAAAATATAAAGGAAAGAAAGATGTATCTATATTTATGATTCAATATTCAGATATGGCACTTGAAATGTATGAAAATGTTTACGAGTATTGGATTGATGGAATGAGTAATGGGGATTTAAGAAAACCTGAAAAATTAAATTGTTATAGAATGTCTAGGGATAAAAAGATATTAAAATATATGTATGAATTTAAAGATAAAATAAAATATGTTATTTTTGTATATGGCGAAAAATGTGAAGTTATAAAATTAGAAAATATACCTTACATTTTAGGACTAATACCCTGGAATTATGTAATAGCCTCAAAAATGAATACAATGTTAATATCTTCAACATATAAGATACCAAATGTAGTGATAGGAGATGAAATAAATGAGTAAAATAGATGAATTAATAGAAAGATTATGCCCTAATGGAGTCAGGTTTGAAGAATTAAAAAATAAAAAATTATTTAAGTTTTATTATGGGAAGGGCAATAGAATTCCTGAAGACATTGGAGGAATTTATGATGTGTATGGTGCAAATGGAATTGTATCACATATTAATGAATATAATTGTGAAGATGTTACAATAATTGGGCATATTGGTGCAGTTGGTATGGTAAATAGATGTAAGAAAAAATGCTTTGTAACATATAATGGAACAATAGCTGAAGTTGTGGATAAAACAATGGTAAATTCACAATATCTATATTATGTATTAACTACTTTAAATTTGCCATCATATAAAAAAGGAAGTCAACCGTTTTTATCTGTTAGTGATTTTGATAAAATTCGCATTCCTGTACCTCCGTTGGAGGTACAATGCGAAATTGTCCATATTTTGGACGATTTCACATTACTTTCAGCATTACTTTCAGCAGAGCTGAAAGTTAGACAAATGCAATATGAATATTATAGAAACCGATTAATAACAGAAACAAATAAAGTTGAATGCAAAAATCTCACACTAGAAGATATATTAAAAATAAAAAATGGTAAAGATTATAAACACTTAAAAAAAGGAGAATATCCTGTATATGGAACAGGAGGAGTCATGACTTATGTTGATGATTTTGTATATGATAAGCCATCTGTTTTAATTCCAAGAAAGGGATCATTAGATAAGATATATTATGTTGAAGAGCCTTTTTGGAATGTCGATACTATATTTTATACCGAGATAAAGGAAAATGAGGTTATTCCTAAATATGTTTATTATTATCTACAAAATGAACATTTAGAAAAGTTAAATATTGCAGGTGGTATTCCTAGCTTAACACAAGCAACATTGAATAAAGTAAAAATCACAATACCGAGTAAGGATATACAAAAAAGAGTGGTGGAAGTATTAGATAATTTTGATAAAATATGTAATAGCTTGATGGATGGTCTACCAGCCGAAATAGAAGCAAGACAGAAACAATACGAATATTATAGAGACAAGCTATTAACATTTAAGGAGTTAAAAGTAAATGAATAAATATAATGTAGTAATGGAAATGAACGATTCCACAGTAGTAACAGAATATGAACCAATAAAAAGAAAATCAGACAGCTATCAAAGTGAGCAAGCATTAGAAAATGAATTTATAAGACTGCTTACAGAACAAGGATATGACTATTTAGAAATTCACGATTCAGAATCATTAATAAAAAATCTTCGTACACAACTTGAAATAGTAAATGATTATAAATTTACAGATAGCGAATGGGATAGATTTTTCAATGATTCTATTGCAAATAATAATGATGGGATAGTTGAAAAGACTAGAAAAATACAAGAAGATAATATTCAAGTTCTAAAAAAAGATGATGGAACAAGTAAAAACATAACTCTAATAGATAAAAAATGTATTCATAATAATAGATTACAAGTTATTAATCAATATGTAGAAAATAGTGGAAATTATGACAATAGATATGATGTTACAATATTAGTAAATGGACTTCCTTTAGTACATATAGAATTAAAAAGAAGAGGAGTAGCACTAAAAGAAGCATTTAATCAAATAAATAGATATCAAAGAGATAGTTTTTGGGCTGGAAGTGGATTATATGAATATATTCAAATATTTGTAATTTCAAATGGTACAAGTACAAAGTATTATTCAAATACAACAAGAGAAAGTCACATAAAAGAACAAACATCAACAAGAAATAAAAGTAAAAAGACAAGCAATAGTTTTGAATTTACATCATTTTGGGCTGATAGCAATAACAAAGTAATATCTGATTTAGTTGATTTTACAAGAACATTTTTTGCAAAACATACAATTTTAAATATATTAACAAAATATTGTGTATTTACATCAGAAGAATTACTACTTGTAATGAGACCATATCAAATTGTTGCAACAGAGAGAATATTAAATAGAATTCAAGTAGCAACGAATTATAAGAAGATGGGAACAATTGAAGCAGGTGGATATATTTGGCATACCACTGGATCAGGGAAAACATTAACATCATTCAAAACTGCACAATTAGCAAGTAAATTAGAATATATTGACAAAGTATTATTTGTTGTAGACAGAAAAGATTTGGACTATCAAACAATGAAAGAATATGATAGATTCCAAAAAGGAGCAGCAAACGGAAACAGAAGTACAAAAGTACTTCAAAAGCAATTAGAAGATACAACATCAAAAATAATAGTAACAACAATTCAAAAATTAAGTGAATTTGTAAAAAGAAACAAAAATCATCCAGTATATCAAAAACATTTGGTATTGATATTTGATGAATGCCATCGTTCTCAATTTGGAGATATGCATAAAATGATAGTACAAAACTTCAAAAATTATCATTTATTTGGATTTACTGGAACACCAATATTTGCAAAAAATGCAGGAAGAACAACAAATCCAGATTTCTGTACAACAGAGCAAGCATTTGGAGAAAAATTACATACATATACAATAGTAGATGCTATAAATGATGGAAATGTATTACCATTTAGAATTGATTATATAAATACAATAAAAGCCAAAGAAGGAATGACAGATAAAGAAGTAGAAGCAATAAATACGGAAGAAGCACTATCATCACCAGAGAGAGTATCAAATGTAGTTTCATACATAATAGAACACTTTGATCAGAAAACAAAAAGAAATTCATTTTATGATTTAAAAGGACAAAGAGTAAATGGATTCAACTCAATGTTTGCAGTAGCTTCAATACCAATGGCAAAAAAATATTATTTGGAATTTAAGAAACAATTAGAAGAAAAACAAAAGAATTTAACAATTGCTACAATTTATTCTTATGCACAAAATGAAGAAGATACCTCAGATGGAATATTAGATGACGAAGGATTTGAAACAGATTTATTAGATAAAAGCTCAAGAGAATTTTTAGACTTTGCAATAAACGAATACAATAAAAAATTCAAGACAAACTTCTCATCAGAAGGAAACGGATTCCAAGACTACTATAAAGATTTATCAGATAAAGTTAAACATAGAGAAATAGATTTATTAATAGTAGTAAATATGTTCTTAACAGGATTTGATGCTACTACATTAAACACATTATGGGTAGATAAAAATTTAAAACAACATGGACTAATACAAGCTTATTCAAGAACAAATCGTATATTAAATTCTGTAAAAACTTATGGAAACATTGTATGCTTTAGAAACTTACAAGATGCAACAAATGATGCAATAGCGTTATTCGGGGATAAAAATGCAACAGGAATAGTATTATTGAAATCTTATGAAGATTATTATTATGGATATGAAGACGATAATGGTAAAAAACAAATAGGATATGAAGAAAGAATAGCAATGCTATTACAAAAATATCCACTAGGAGTACAAATTGTCGGAGAAAAAGCAGAAAAAGATTTTATAGTATCAATAGGAAATATATTAAGATTAAGAAATATATTATCATCATTTGATAAATTTGCTGGAAACGAAATATTATCTGAAAGAGATTTTCAAGACTACACAGGAATGTATGTTGATTTATATCAAAAATATAAACAAAAAGATGATGGAAAAAAAGAAAGCATAAAAGATGATATAGTATTTGAAATGGAACTTGTAAAACAAGTAGAAGTAAACATAGACTACATTTTAATGCTAGTTGCAAAATATCATCAATCTAATTGTGAAGATAAAGAAATACTTGGAACTATTGATAAAGCTATAAAATCAAGTTTAGCACTACGTTCAAAGAAAGAATTAATAGATGGATTTATTTCAAAAATAAATGCAGATACAAATGTTATGGATGATTGGGGTAAATTTGTAAAAGAACAAAAAGAAATAGACTTAAAGAAAATAATTAGTGATGAAAATTTGAATGAAGAAGAAACTAGAAAGTTTTTAGATAATGCTTTTAGAGATGGACAAGTTAAAACAAATGGAACAGATATAGAAAAAATATTGCCACCTATGAGAAGATTTGGCGGAGGTAATAGGGCAGAGAAAAAAGAAAATATTATAGTTAAAGTTAAGAAGTTTTTTGAAAAATATTTTGGACTTGGAACTTCTGATAAAAATGACGATCAATTTGAATATAAGGATAGTGATGAGACCAATAGTGACAGTTTAGATATGGTAGCAGAAAATGAGGAAAAATATAAATAGAAACTAAAGAAAAGCAAGATAACAATGTAATGAAAAATACAAAGTTATTTTGCTTTTTATATTTAAAATAATAAAAGGAGTAATAAATGTTAGAACAAACTAGAAAATTATATGAAATATTTAATGAAGAGCAAAAAAATAAAATTAATTTGATAATACGAGAAATAGAGAATCAAGGTTCAAATTATAAAACAAATAAACTATGGGAATTTGACCAAACTTTAGGAGGAATAGGGGGATATTGTCAAGGATGTGATCCTGCAAGAGAAAATTATTTTCAAGGAACTGAATTTAGAAATGTATATAGATGTTTGCAATATGTAAGAAGTGATATTGACATATTAGATATTAACTATACAGCGAGATATATAATACAAAATTGTGGACATCATTTTGAAGCAGCAATTAAATTATACTTAAAAAGAACTAATAAAGTTAGATTAATAAAAGTCCATAAATATCCATTAGGCAAGCTATTACAATATGTTGCAGATAAAAAAATATTACAAGAAGAAGTTATTGTTAAATTAAAGTTATTTATAGACTTATATAACATATCAAAACATGAGATTTTATCGGATGATGAACTAGATAGAACATTTCATGCTGATGATGCGATAATATGTTATTTTGCTTGTAGGATTGTTGGAAAGGAAATATTATTACTTATAGATAATGAAAGAGAAAAAGAAACATATGAAACAAATTGGAATAAGTATAGCTTTGATATAAATCGATTTTAGTTTTATATTCTTTGATAAAAGTTGAAAAGGTTTTATATAATAAAGCAAGAATCAAGTAGATATTTATGATATAATGATGACAAGATATAAATTTATATCTTATTTATATTATAGATAAAATATTAATTTTAAATATATAAAATTACTGAAAAAAGATGAAAAAGGCAAATATTATCCAGTTGCTCAAATGGCGATTTTTATACATAATATAGATGAGGCAGAAGATGATGTATTAGAAGAATTTGGCAAAGAGTTTCAGAAAAAAACTAGGTTGAGTATGCAAAAAATGATAAAAATATATTTGATAAGATTACAAACGAAGGAAGATTGCATACTGCAATAAAGAATGGTGCATATATGAAAGAATTAGATAAAGAAGGACAAGCATCACAGAGAAATCCAATGACTAGAGTCTATAAAATAGTTGATGGATTAAAAGAATATTTAGAATAATATCACAGAAGAAAAGCGAGGTATGAGAGTAATTAATAGTTACAGGATTATTTTGCTTTTTTATAATATGAAAAAAATTAATCTAATAATATTATTATTGTTTAATAAATAGAAATAGCTAAATTATAAAAGGAGAGAAAGAAATTTATGATAAAGAGTAATGAATTGTTTGGTGTTAATGAGAGAATAAATGATGTTTTAAAAATAACTAACAATTATAATTATGAAGATTTAGTTAGAGCAATATTTTGTATTAATATATGTATTAAAAACAGATCAGCATTATCCTCTCAAATGACATTAAATTTAAGCTTACTGGAATATAAAAAGTGTGGGAATTTAAGGATAAATAATTATAGCGAATTTAAAGATTTTTTTAGTAAAATCGAAAACATTTTACAGATAACTCATTTTGACGATTATATTATTGAAGATTTTGGGGAAGTAAGATTTAAATATAGGGATAAATATTACAAAGTAATTATAGGAACAGGACACAATTTAGTTTATGGACAACTTTTTTGTTTAGAAAGCTTAGCTAAAATAATAGAAAAGGGAAATGAACTAGAAGAGATATTTAAATATAATTCAAATATAATAGAATATTTTGAAAAATTTAATAAAAGTGATGAAAAAAGAGAAATAAGATTTGAAATTCCAAGTGAAATATTATTTAACAAAGTGCAAGAGTTTTTTAATACTGAGTTGAAAAAAATAAATTTAGATAAGATAAAAAAAGTATTTGAAAATGAAAATGCACCTGTAGAAAAAAGATATTTTGTAGAGAAAGATAATAGTATTTATCCATTATATAATACAGCTATTTTAGTAGACTTATTTGATATATGGTATAAACAATTAAGTGATAATGATAAAAGAGATTTAGCTGATATTTCAATCAGTAAAATCCTTTCTGACATTAGTATTTTAGACCAGGGAGAACAACCAAACATAATGTATCCAGTATCGCTAATTGACAATGGAGGTTTTAAATCAAAGTATATTTATTCATTTGTAATAAAATGTGATAAAGGTGCTATTATTGGAATTAATAGAGAGCAATTTGAGAATAATATGGAATTAGATAAAGAAATAAATATGATACAACAATATCATAAAAATAATAAACTAAATTTAGGCGAGATAGTTAAAAGAAATGGCAATGAATATTGTTTGGGTGTGACTATAACTAAAGAATGTGATGTACATTTTATTTTATATGATAGTTTTGTGAATATTTCAGAAATTTATCAAAGATTGGTTGAAAGAGATAAAAAATATTATGAATGTTCAGCATTAGATTTAATATATATGTTATTATTTATGGAAGATCAAGATGAACTGTTAAAATATATATCTGAAAAAAGCGATGGTGACTATGAGCAAATATTTGGATTTGGAGGAGATTCTAGTAGATTTTTAATGTGGAAAGATTCTGGACATATGCTTGTCCAAGGAGCATTACAATATGGAATGATAGATATAGGGTATACAGAAGAAAATGATTATGTACTGGATTATTTCAAAAATACTCTAAAAGATTTTCCGTTTGACTGCAAAGATGATTTTTTATTTAGAAGTCCATTTATTTGGCAAATAAAAGAAGCTGTGAACGGAGAACTTCAATATGTAAATAAAATAAAAAAGAATTTTGGAGGAATTCTTATTAAGTTAGATAATGGAGGTGCAGTATTTTTTGTACATAATGTTGAATTTTATAAGAAACAAGAACTTAAAGAAGAATACTTTAATAGAATTCACTTAATTGATGATTTGAATTTAAGGAAAATAAAAAGAATAAAAGAAATATTAAGTGAATCTAAAAATCTAAAAAATAAGTTGATAGAAGTTATGTTTATGCCATCAAATTATGGGAAAAAAGTTAAAATAAGAATGGAAGATGATAGAAAGTATGTTTATAGCGATTTATATGAAGATTCTAATACAATAAACATAAGGTATATGGTGAATTATCCAAAATTACAAAAGGATATAATGAATGCAGAAAATAGAACTATAGAAAACCAATATTATAAAGAGTTATTTAAACCATTAAATAACTCATATAAAGTTGAATACGAGAAAATATGCAAAGTATTGGATGAAGAAAATGATTTAAAAAAGGAAGTTGATGTGTTTGCTATCGAAATAGATTACATTTATAATATGAGTTTAGAATTGTATAATGTTAAGGAAATAGATTATTTAAATGCTAAAAAGGAAATAGCTAAAATATGTTTAGAAAGTAACATAGAACCCGGAGAATATTTTGGCAAGGAAGCTAATAAAGTAATAAGAAATATGCAACAAAAATTAATAGAACATTTTGAAAGTAGGATAAAACAATTTAATAGAATTGATATTCATAAAAAATTAACTGAGATTTGCGCTAATACATATAATAGTATAAATGTGCATAAAAAGAGATTTAACTCTTTTAATAATATAGATGAAACAGTATTAAATGAAGTGCAATTAAAAACTATTAAAGATAGAGAACAAGAGAAACATAATTTAAGAGTTATTTTATATTTTATTGAAAGTAACCTGTTTTTAGAAAGAGAGTCTAAAAGAGAAATCACTCAGGAAGAGTTAAATGAATTATTAGCATTCTCAAACTGGCTTGTTGTTTTAAGTGACAATGCAGATATATGCTATTTTACAGATAGTGAAGCTCACATTAATGTAAATTTTGATTATGTAGTTGATACATTTGTTGAAGATAATGATAATAAAAAAATAGATGAATTTAATATGAGAGTGTATTCTAGTAGCGATTATACTATAAAAGGTGATGAAACTGATATGAAATATTTAGAAAAAACAAAAGAAGCATTTCATATTGATACCTCTATAGAATTGATAAATTTATTTGATGTATGTTTTTATTTCCAAAGATATGCAATAGAGGATAACAAATGTATAAAGTTTAAAGACAATGTATATTCAATAAGTGAAGTTAATTTGATTAGTGATATTCAGGAACGCATTAAGAAAACTAGCAATGAAGTAGTTAGTGAAGATTCAATAAAGAAAGCAATAGAATTTTTAACAATTGACGTATCTAAACTAAAATGCATAAAAGGCAAAACCGATTATTATTTACCGATTGGAGAAAGAAGAAAAAGAGATAATAGATTTGATATTAAACCATTGCTTAATGAAAATGGAAGTATAATATTTTCCCCAGTGATAGTAAGTAATGTGAAAGAACAGTGGAAAAATGGACTATTAGATAATTATTTGCCCTACGAAATAGGATTAGATAATACAGTAAAAAGCTTGATTGAGTGGAAAAAAAGATATGAAAAAGAAATGGTCTTTGATATACAAAGAATATTTCAAAACCAAGGAATTAGTTATGTAAAGACAAATGTTGAATTGCATAAGATAGATAAAAATGGAGGACATCCTTTAGAATTAGGAGACTATGATATATTAGCAATAGATGATAGCAAATTAAAGATATGGATAATTGAAAGTAAGGTATTAAAAAAAGTAGGAAGTTTTTTTGAAATGTTTAACCAACAAAGAGGATTCTTTTTAGACCATAAGGATGATGAAGACTTTCAAAGAAGAATTGATTATATAGAGAAAAATTATAAAAAAATTTTAAGAGCACTTCAATTTGATACTAGTAATAATTATAAAATATTACCATATATGGTTATGAACAAGGTGATGGGATCAAGATACAAAAAAATAAAATTTCCAATTATTTCTATAGGAGAATTAGAAGATATAATAAAAAATGAAAATAGTTGATTCATGCTGTTTATTAATGAAAAAAGTGGGAAGTTTGAGTAAAAAAATCAAACTTCCCACTTTTAAAATATTTTACAAAACAAAACTTATTTCTCTATGCATCCGCCAATCAATTGTACACCATCACAAAAACCATTTCTATAATACTTCTCATTCCAATAGAAAATATAATCCATAAAATTCTCATCAAGCAGATCAAGTTGTTTCTTAACATACTTTTTATTTTGTTCTGGTACATTCCTTAAAATTTTTTCAGCTATTTCATCAAAATAAATCCAATGTTTTTTGTCTTCATTAGATTTTAAAGCAGAGATATCTTCATCTCTATAAATAAACCAATCTTTTAAAATATCATCATTAACTTCTCTTAAATTTTTCATAATAAAACCTCCAAAATAATTCTAAATTTTATAGAAGATTACTCCAAAATTTTACCAAATAAAATTGGGAAAATTTTGGGAAGAATTGCTTCCAAAAACATCCTAAAATTGCATAAAAGTTCAACAAACTAAATCTTCTATAAATGGCTATATACCAACAAAAACTTAAGTTTTCATAAATTTCCAAAAGTGCCTTTGCCGGCGCTCATAACCCGAAGGCCTACAAAGAATTGAAAAACAAAGTATTTTACACTATTGTCATAGATAAAATATAAAGAAAAGCGTTAATATGTATTAAAATAATTAACACAAAGTGATATAATCAAAATGGAATAAAAATATATCTTGAATATTAAAATGTGTAGATAGATAAATTATAAATAATATTAAGACAACGAGGTAAATTATGAAAGTTTTAACTATAAAGCAACCATGGGCAACTTTAATTATGCAAGGAAACAAGCGATTTGAATTTAGAAGTTGGCAAACTAAATATAGGGGAGAGTTGCTTATACATGCTGGTAAAGGAATTGACAAAGAAGCGGTAAAAAGATTAGCAAATTATCTGCCTCAAGAATTGCCACAAGGTAAAATTTTAGGAAAAGTAACATTAGTCGATTGTATAAAGATGACACATGAATTTAAAGAAGAACTATTAAAGGAAAATAGTGATATTTATACAAAAAGTTCTTTTCAAGAAAATTATGGCTGGCAATTAGAAGATGTGAATGTCTTTAATGAACCAATAGATGCAAAAGGTCATTTGAGCTTATGGGTTTACGACCTTGAAAACGAGAAATAATTCCCAGAGCATAAAGAAAGTTTAAAATCGAGCAGTCTCAAACAATTATTTAAATAAAAGAGGAGCATAATTATGGAGGATAAAATACAGCAATTTAAACAATTAGTAAACAAATGTGACAATATTGTATTCTTTGGTGGCGCAGGTGTGTCAACTGAAAGTGGCATTCCTGATTTTAGGAGTAAGGACGGTTTGTATAACCAGCAATATAAATATCCGCCTGAGACAATACTAAGTCATACGTTTTTTATGAATAAAACGGAAGAATTTTTTAAGTTTTATAAATTAAAGATGAACTCGTTAAAATACCAGCCTAATATTACGCATATAAAACTTGCAGAACTTGAAACCAAAGGTAAGTTAAAGGCGGTAATAACGCAAAATATAGATGGTTTGCATCAAAAGGCTGGCTCTAAGATTGTATATGAATTGCATGGTAGTGTACTACGAAATTATTGTATGAATTGCCACAAATTTTATGATGCTGAATATGTGTTTAACAGCAATGGCATTCCGAGATGTAGTTGTGGAGGAATAATAAAGCCAGATGTGGTTTTGTATGAAGAGGGATTAGATGAGGAAACAATCGAAAATTCGATATATGCTATTCAAAAAGCTGATTTGTTAATTGTTGCTGGCACGTCACTTACTGTTCAACCTGCAAGTGGTTTAATAAACTTTTTTAGAGGCAGAAATCTTGTATTGATAAACAGGGATTCAACTCCTTATGATAATAAAGCAAATCTTGTTATAAATGATAGTTTAGGTAAAGTTTTCTCGAATTTATAAAGAATAAATTAAGAAACAACATAGGATAAATTATTTTAAACGTATAAAATGAATCAAAGGAGCAAATTATGAAGACTTTAGATGAATTGGTAGCAGATAAAATATTAGATTTAGTGCATTATGTATTATTAAAATTTATAAAACCAGATATGACTTTGAGCAAAGTAAATGAATTAGATATACAAGCAATCGAAAAATTAAAACAACAATATGGAATTGAAGCAATAATTTTAGACGTAGATGACACATTGCGCAAGAAAATGAAAGACATTCCAAAATGTAATAAGGAATGGATTGAAGGCTTAAAAGGCAAGATAAAAATTATGATTGTAAGCAATGGAGTAGACAAAGATATAGAAAAATATTTCAATAAAAACGGAATTGATTACATAGGATTTGCGTGCAAACCATTAAAGAAGAATTTTTTGAAAGCATGTGAAAAAATGAATGTAACCCCCGTGAGTGTACTAATGGTTGGCAATAGCTTGTTTGATGATATATATGGCGGAAAAAGAAATAAGATGAAGACTGCACTTGTAAAAGAAGTAGAAGATAATGAGAGATAACTCAATAAAAACAAATAATACGCTGAATTGAGCTGTTATCAATAAGCCTAGAAGAAATATGAATTTTACGTGAAAATTGGCACTCAATACTTGACTCTGCTAAAAATAGATGTATAATATATCTGTAAATGGTAAAGAATATTTATCATAAACATGTGCCACTCTCATCAAGTGTCAACACATAATATATTTTAAGGAGTTGATTTTTATGATGATGATACCTAGAAAACATGATTTTGATTTATTTGATGATGTATTTGGAGATTCATTCTTTAATGAGGGAGCAAGTAGACTAATGAAAACAGATATTAAAGAGAAGAAAAATGAATACATTATTGACATTGACTTACCAGGATATGACAAAGAAGGAATAAAACTTGAGATTCAAGATGGATATTTAACAGTACATGCTAGTGTTAATAAAGAAGAAAATGACGAAGAAAAAGGCAGATTTGTACGTAAAGAAAGATATTCTGGAGCTTGCTCTAGAAGCTTCTATGTTGGAGAAAACATTACAGAAGATGAAATTAAAGCTAAATTTAAGAATGGTACATTAACTATTGTTGTTCCAAAGAAGGAAGACAAGAAAGAATTACCAAGCAAGAAATATATTGAAATTGAATAATGAAAAGTCCTACAGAAATGTGGGACTTTTTTAGTTTCAATTTGAACTAAAATTTTATTTGATTTCTATAATATTTTAATGACCAATATTATTGATTGGTCAAATGTGACAAGAAGATTGAATAAATACCCTTTTTATGATAGTATGTAAATGTAAAGGTTTGTTTTTTTAAGATTAACGGGTTTAAAAAATGTAAAATATTAGGAGGTATTATGTGTACAGCTACAACTTATAAAACTAAAGATTTTTATTTTGGACGTACGTTAGACTATGAGTTTTCATATGGAGATGAGATTACGATTACTCCACGAAATTTTAAGTTTAACTTTAGAAAAATGGGAGAGATGAATTCGCATTATGCTATTATTGGAATGGCTTATGTGATAGAAGATTACCCATTGTATTATGATGCAATAAATGAGAAAGGGCTTGGAATTGCTGGACTTAATTTTGTTGGAAACGCAGTCTATCATGATGAAAAAGAAGGAAAAGATAATGTAACTCAGTTTGAGTTTATTCCATGGATTCTTGGGCAGTGCTCAAGTGTTGATGAAGCGAAAAAGCTTATTCAAAATATGAATTTTTTGAAGGAGCCTTTTAATGATAGGTTGCCACTTGCACAATTGCATTGGATTATTGCTGATAGTAACAAAGCAATTACTGTGGAGTCTGTGGCGGATGGAATAAAAATATATGATAATCCAGTCGGTGTGCTTACTAATAATCCGCCATTTGATAAGCAAATGTTTAATTTAAATAATTATATGCATTTGTCAAATAAATCACCAGAAAACACGTTTTCTTCTAGACTGGATTTAAAGAATTATAGCCGAGGAATGGGAGCGATTGGACTTCCAGGAGATTTATCTTCGCAATCTAGGTTTGTTAGAACAGCATTTGTTAAGATGAATTCTGTTTCTGGAGATGGAGAATTAGAGAGTGTTAGCCAGTTTTTCCATATTCTTAATTCTGTTGACCAACAGAGAGGTTGCTGTGATTTAGGGAATAATAAATATGAAATAACTATTTATACATCATGTTGTAATGCTACTAAAGGGATTTATTATTATACAACTTATGATAATCACCAAATTACAGCTGTAAATATGAATAAAGAAAATTTGGAAGAGGACAAACTTATAAGGTATCCAATTATAAAAGAAGAACAAATTAAATTACAAAATTAGAATTTTTATAGAGAAGCATAGAGGTAGGATTGAAAATTTTTAGATTTGTTCTTAAGAATATACGGTATATATTTCGCTATAGCGAAAGCTACAACAAAATATGATAAATAAAACAAAAGAAAAAGAAGGCAAGTGCTAGTAGGCATTTGCTTTTTGCATATAAGACTAATGGTATATAGTGCTAATATAAATGCTGATTAATTTTATGATAAATGTATTGCAAATTTTCCATATAACTGGTAATATATTTAATGTAATTATTGATTTATAAGGTAGGTTTTTCTATGACAATACTAGGTTATGATGTTAGAATATATTTTTTGCTGTTTATGATATATGCTGTAGCAGGTTGGATAATGGAGGTTACATGTAAAATTATTCAGTATAAAAGGTTTATAAATAGAGGATTTTTAATTGGACCTTATTGTCCGATTTATGGCTATGGAGCTCTTCTAATAACCTTTTTATTGGGAAGATATAAATATGATGCACTTGTGCTATTTGTTATGGCGATAGTCGTATGCGGAACTTTGGAATACTTGACCAGTTTAGTAATGGAAAAAATGTTTAAGGCAAGATGGTGGGATTATAGCCAAAGAAAGTTTAATTTAAATGGACGAGTTTGTTTAGGCACAATAATTCCTTTTGGAATTTTGGGACTAATGGTGACATATGTAACAAATCCATTCTTGCTAGGAAAACTAGAATTAATACCAGAGATGTGGTTAAATATTGTGTCTGGAATATTATTTGCAATTTATGTGGTTGATAATATTGTTTCTGGAGTTGTTATTAAAGCAATTAAAAAGGCTGATATTACTGCAAGTAAAGAAACTGATAATACAGAGGAGATTACTAAGAAGGTAAGGGAAATTTTACAAAGCAAGTCTGCATTACATAGAAGATTGGTGGATGCTTTCCCTAAATTACAAGCTGTTAAGATAAAAATTAAAGACCAAACAGAGAAAATAAAGAAAGAAGCAATTAGACAAAAAGAAGAAATAGAAACAAAGGTTGAAGATACAACTAAGGCTATTGCTGAAAAAGTAAGCAATGCTGGTATAACTGGAAAGAAGAAAAAACAAATTAAAGAAGAAAATGGAAAAGATAATAAAGGTGCTGAATAAAATCGGCATCTTTTTTGTGCCTATAAGTTTGCATTGCGAATAATTAAAATTGCATAAATTTTTCAATCTTGGAAAAAATATGTAATAAATGTTTTAGACGGAGCGGGAGGAAAAATTATGCAATCTTTTTGGGAAGAGGAGAGAAAAAATTATAAAGAATATGAGAGTATAAGAAATGATATGAGGGCCTCTGTTTGTGTTATTGGCGGAGGACTTACGGGTCTTACAACAGCGTATTATTTAAGTAAATATACTAATGTTGTTTTATTAGAAAGAGATAGAATTTGTAGTCACACGAGTGGCAGAAACACTGGAAAAGTTACTAGTCAGCATGAGGTTTTTTACAGATATTTAATAGATTCACAGGGAAAAGAATTTGCAAAAAAATATTTAGAGGCAAATCAGAAGGCAATAGAAAATATTAGTGAAATAGTGCAGAATGAAAAAATAGATTGTGACTTTAAGAGAGAAAAGGCATATGTTTTTACTGCAAAAGAAACAGAAGTAGACAAATTGAAAAAAGAGCAGAGAGCAGTAGATAAACTAGAAAAAGATTTGTGCCAATATGTTAATAAAATAGAGCTACCAATGGAAATTGCAGGAGCGATTGAGTTTAGGAGTCAGGCAAAGCTTCACCCTGTAAAATATGGATATGGATTGGCAAAATGTATTGTGAATAATAATAGTAGAATATTCGAAAATTCACAAGTTACAGATATAAAAAAGTCAAATGGAAAGTATGAAATATATGTAGATAAAAATAAAGTTACGGCAGACTATGTGGTAATTGCTACAAGATATCCGTTTATAAAGATTCCGGGTTACTATTTTTTGAAGATGTATCAATCAACATCTTATGCAATAGTTGCTGATGTAAAAAGCGAATTGTTTGATGGAATGTATATAAATTACGAAGTTCCAAATATGTCTTTTAGGGTAATCGAGGATAATGGAAAGAAATTACTATTAGCGGTTGGTTATGATTATAAAACTGGAACGGAGGAATTGAAAAATGGATATACGAGGCTTGAAACAGCTGTAAGAAAAATATATCCAGATGCAGAAGTGCTATATAAGTGGTCTGCAGAGGATTGCATAAGCCTCGACAAAATCCCGTATATAGGAGATTTTTCTGTTACGATGCCTAATGTGTATGTGGCAACAGGGTTTAATAAATGGGGAATTACATCATCAAATGTTGCGGCAAACATAATAGCAGATAAAATATTAGGAAAAGAAAATGAGTATGAAGATTTGTTTAAAGCAAGAAGGGTAGAACCAATAAAGAATAGAGTCGAAGTAGGAAATATGTTAAAAGAAGCCAATAAATCAATACTTATGAGTAGGTTTAAAATACCAAAAGATGAAATAGATGATATAAAAATAGGAGAGGGCAAGATAATTGAAATAGATAATAAAAAGGTTGGAGTGTATAAAGCAAATACTGGAGAAATTTTTAAAGTAAAACCTATTTGCACACATCTGGGGTGTGAGCTGTACTTTAATAATATAGATAAAACTTGGGAATGCCCATGCCATGGCTCGAAATTTAGCTATGATGGAAAATCGATAGAAGTGCCAAGTAATAAGAATTTGGAATGATTAATTAGGTAAATAATGGGGAAAATCTTTAAGATAGCAAAATTTTATTGACGAGACTATTATTAAAATGTATAATGTTATTACTAACATATGAAGGGGATTTTTAGAATGCAATCAAGAAGTGAGAATAGAAAGAAAAAACAAGAAAAGCAAAGAATTATATTAGGAGCTATAATTTTAATATTAGCTATTTTAATAACGATAATAACTGCAAGTATAATTAGTAAGAATACTGCGAAAGAAGTTGCCACAAAGGAACCAGAAAGTTTAGATGATGAATTCGTAAATAGCGTAAATACACAAAATTTTGAAGAAGATGTAAATGAAGAGGTTATAGGAAATATTGTAGAAGAAAATGAAGTAGTTGAAAATACAGTAATTGAAGAAAAGCCTAAAAATACGAGTGGTACCAAATACAGATTAGAAGTGAATTGTGAACAAAATGTGGTTAATGTATATGAAAAAGATGAAAACGGAGAATACAAAAACTGCGTAAAGGTAATGCTTTGTTCGGTTGGCTATGCAACCCCAAGGAGCGGAACTTATTCACTAAAAAAATATGGTGGATGGGAATGGAAAGGGCTTCAAGGTGATGTGTATGGCCAATATGCAACACAAATAACTGGAAATATATTGTTCCATTCTGTACCATATACTGAGAAATATAATAATGCAAGTTTAGAATATTGGGAGTATGATAAACTAGGTACTTCAGCTTCTTTGGGTTGCATAAGGCTTACTGTAAAAAATGCAAAATGGATATATGATAATTGTGCGGCTGGAACAAAAGTATATTTTTACAAAGATTCTAACCCTGGACCATTGGGTAAGCCATCAGAAAGAAAAATTTCTGGAGACAGTGAGGTAAATAGTTGGGACCCAACTGATCCAGCTTCGGACAACCCTTGGAAGGAGTATGATATTGCCAAAAAGAATGATAAAGAAAACACAGAAAGCAATAAAAATAACAATATTGAAAATAAAATAGAAAACATAGAGCAAAATACAGAAGTGTCAGGAAATACGGAAAATACTGAAACCAATACGGAAATAACAAATAATACAGAGAGCAATAAAAATAATGAGACTTTCCAAGGAAAAAACAATATTACAAATACAGAGAACAGAAATACAGAAAACGAAAATTATGAAGTTGGGAGTAATATAGAAAGTGATAATGACTAAATATTGTTGAAAAATGCGTACAAATTTGAATACGTCAAAGCCTGTTTTAAATGAAGTGATATACATAAGAATATAAAAAATATGTATTTTTACTTTAAAATGGGCTATTTTGTTGAAAAAATATAAATGAGGCTTTATGGAAAGAAAAAGCTAAAAAATAAAGCTTTAATTTGTTAAAATAAAAGCTTTATTTTATTGCCATCACGGCTTATAAATCCCTCATCTACCAAGCATTTGAGCTCACGCATCATTGCACTTCTATCTACGCTTAGGTAATCGGCGAGGCTAGTCATTGAAATTGGAAGTGTAATATTTTTAGAGAAGTTTTTACTAGAAAGAATAGAAAAATAAGTAAGTAATTTGTCTCTGATAGACCTCTTTGAAAGTATTTCTATTCTAGTATTTTGATGTACTGCTTGTTTTAATATAAGCTCTAGTAGACTAGATACGAGTGTTGTGTGAAATTTGCAGTTGCTTCTGCATTTTTCGTGTATGTCATCATACAAAAATAGAAGAGCCTCACACTTATCCATTGCTAAAACAAAAAGTTCGTGGTTGGTATGAACAGGGTAGAAGGCCTCACCAAAGATATCTGTCGCAACAAAACTTTCTATTATATCCTTGTTTCCGTTTAAATCATATCTAATTAAATCCGCTTTTCCAGAAAGCAGTATGCAAATTTGTTTTCTTTTTTCTATGTAAGTTGTAATAATACTGCCTTTTTCAAAGGTCTTACGTTGAACCTTAATACAATTACAAGAAATGTTTTCAATTATATCTGATATTTCCATTAACATTGTCCTTAAATTTGTAAATAAAATTTACTCAATTATACTTCAAAAACGTTGCATTTGCAACAGAAAAAATAAATTGTTAAGGTATAATAGTTATGAGATAATGTTTTTTAGGTAAGTTATGTCGATGTGGGCAGAAAAATGTTTTACAAATAATACTGCCAGTTATATTAAAAAATATTATTTATAATGAAACTAAAGAGACAGTAATTTAGATAAATCCAAGGAGGAATTTATGAAGGTTATTAAGAGAGATGGACGTGTAGTAGATTTTAATAGAGAGAAGATTGCAATTGCTATTGAGAAGGCAAACCAAGAGGTTACAGAAAAGGAAAGAGCAGACAAGCAAGATATTAAGGATATAATAAAATATATTGAGTCACTTGATAAAAAGAGAATTTTGGTTGAAGATGTGCAAGATATAATAGAAGAGCAACTTATGGATAAGAAAAAGTTTAAGCTTGCAAAAAAATACATGATTTATAGATATAATAGAGCATTGGTTAGAAAAAAGAACACCACAGACGAATCTATTCTTGGACTCATAAAAAATCAAAATATGGAGATGTTGGAAGACGGAACACGTAAGAATGCTGTGCTTGCGTCTTCACAAAGGGATTACATAGCTGGAGAGGTTTCTAAGGATTTAACGAAGAGACTACTGTTACCTGAAAAAATAGTAAAGGCTCATGAAGAAGGAGTACTATATTTTCATGATATGGACTATTTTTTACAACCAATTTTTAATTCTAGTGTGATTAATATTGGAGATATGCTTGACAATGGAACAGTTATAAATGGCAAATTAATAGAGAGCCCAAAAAGTTTTAGAGTTGCTTGCACGGTTCTTGCACAAATTCTTGCAACAGTTGCGTCAACACAATACGGTGGACAATCTGTAGATATCAGTCATTTGGGAAAGTATGTTAGAAAGAGCTATGAAAAATTTAAGGAAGAGTTGGGAGGCGTGCCTTCAAAAGAAATATTAGATAAAAAGATAAAAGAAGAAGTAACGAGTGGGGTACAAACACTTCAATACCAGATAAATACACTAATGACTACAAACGGGCGTAGTCCACTGGTTTCGTTATTTATGTATTTAAGAGAAGATGATGAATACATAAAGGAAAATGCACTTATAATAGAAGAAATTTTGAAGCAAAGAATTGAGGGAATGAAGGATGCAGAAGGAAAATATATTAATCCGGAATTTCCAAAGCTGATCTATGTAATTGATGAAAATAACTGCTTAAATGGTGGAAAATATGATTATTTAACACATCTTGCATTAGATTGTGCAAATAAGACGCAAGAGCCAAGTTTTATATCGGCTAAAAAAATGCGTGAAAACTATAGTGGCAATGTCTTTTCGCCAATGGGCTTTAGAAGTTTTCTAACTCCATGGAAAGATGAGAATGGAACATATAAATTTGAGGGTAGATTTAATCAAGGTATTGTTAGCATAAATTTACCACAAATTGCAATCGTGGCAGATGGTGATGAAGATAAATTCTTTAGCTTGCTAGATGAAAGACTGGAATTGTGTCATGAAGCATTATTGTGCAGACATTATGCTTTGCTTGGTACAGTAAGTGATACGAGCCCAATACATTGGATATATGGTGCGATAGCACATTTAAAATCAGGAGAAAAAATAGATAAATATTTGAAAGATGGTTACTCTACAATTTCGTTAGGATATGTAGGAGTATATGAAGCAACAATGATGATGAAAGAAGTTTCTAACACTGAACCAAATGGAAAAGAATTTGCTATAAAGATAGTAAAGCATTTAAAAGAAACTGTTGAAAAGTGGAAGAAAGCCTCTGGCTTAGGTTTTTGCTTATATGGAGAAACAAGTCAAAAGGTATGCAAAACATTTGAAAGAATAGACAAAGAAAGATTTGGAGTAATAAAAAATGTAACAGACAAAGAAAAATATACAAGTTCGTACCATGCGAGTGAAGATGAAAAAATAGACTATAAAGAAAAACTAGCATTCGAAAGCGTATTTCAAAAATTATCATTGGGAGGAGTAGTATCACAAATTCCGAGCGAATATATTGGAGAATTAAGTGATAAAGAAGAATTTATAAAATTTGTGTATGATAATGTACAATATTTGGAGTTTACAAAAGAACTCAAAAAATAACTAAAATTAATATGTTGATATAATAAACAGACTGTAAAAAAGTTCAAAAAAAAATGAGTGAAGAAATTCGCTCATTTTTTTTTCAATAGATTTTTCATGTTGTCCTTGAGTCATACATTCTTAAAATTAGGGTCATCTAAAAATAACATCTACTGAGCCTTTTTATCATGCTTATTCTTATAGTATGTATTTTTAACAATATCTAATTCTAGTATACGAATTTCGATTGAGTCTATCAATATTAAATCTGGGTGACTTATATGAAAAAAATTTTCTTTAATGAATGAAATAGAAATTTACAAATGTCATTTATTTGTCACTTTGATGATGTATTATAATTCCAGTAAAAGAAAATTTGAAAAGAAGGGAAAATATAATGGAAATTTTAAAAGTTGAAGATTTGGTTAAGACATATGGAAAAGGTGAAAATCAGGTCAATGCAGTTGACCATATTTCGTTTTCAATAGAGAAAGGAGAATTTGTTGCGATTGTAGGAGCTAGCGGAAGCGGAAAATCTACATTGCTACATTTGTTAGGTGGAGTTGATAGACCAACTTCAGGCAAAGTGTTCATAGATGGAAAAGACATTTATTCTTTAAATGATGATAATCTGGCTATATTTAGAAGGAGACAAATTGGTTTAATCTATCAATTTTACAATTTAATACCAATATTGAATGTAAGAGAAAATATAACATTGCCATGTGACTTAGACGGACAAAAAGTTGATGAGAAAAGATTAGATGAGTTAATAAAAACATTAGGGTTAGAAAAAAGAGAGAAGCATCTGCCAAACCAATTATCTGGAGGACAACAACAACGTGTATCAATAGGAAGAGCAATGATAAATAATCCAGCATTAATGCTAGCAGATGAACCAACAGGAAACTTAGATTCAAAGGCGAGTGATGAAATAATATCATTATTAAAATTGTCGAACAAAAAGTTTAACCAGACTGTTGTAATAATTACTCACGACTTAGAAATAGCAAAAGAAGCAGAGAGAGTTATAACAATAGAAGATGGAAAGATAATAAAGGATGAGAAAAATTTCGCCCAATAGGGACACACTTTCTTGGGAGAAGAAGAAAAAATAATATAAATTTTGTCCAGTAAAGGAAGCTGTTTGGAAACGAAAAGTTAATTTCGCCCAAAAAAGGGCGTCCCTATTGGGCGAAAAGATGGAGAATATATAATGAATGTTTTAAATAAGTTGACTAAGAAAAATTTATTGCTTAATAAGAAACGTACTGTTGTTACTATTATTGGAATTATGCTTTCTACTGCACTGGTTTGTGCGGTTGCGGGGCTGGTTACAAGTGCACAGCAGACATTTGTAAATCTTATTAAGAATAATGATGGTGATTATCATATTTCGTTTTCTAATGTGCCACAGGAACAGCAAAAATATATTACGCAGAACAATGCGGTTGATAGTTATTATACTACAAAAGAGCTGGGATACAGTGAATTCGATAGTATTCAAAATGAGGATAAACCATATATTTATGTGGTTTCTATGAATGAAAAAGCTTTCGAAAAAGGTGCATATAAATTGATAGAAGGTCGAATGGCTCAAAATGAGAATGAGATTGTTATTCCACAACATTTAATTGATAATGGTAGAGTTAAGATTAATGTTGGAGATAAGATTACTTTAAATGTTGGAACAAGAGAACTAATGGACGGCAGTAAGCTTAATCAAAAAAATCCATATCTAGCAAGTTCGTCAAAAGAATATATATATCAAGAGACTGGAAAAGCTGAAGACAACGAAGATTATGAGGAGCAAATTATTGATGGACAGAAAAGAGAATATACTGTTGTTGGAATAATGAAAAGACCTAACACAGGACTTGAACCTTATTCTGCACCAGGCTATACGGCAGTTACATATTCAAATGATGAGAAAAATGCAGATGGCACAGACAAAATAACATCAATAGGCACAAAATTAAATACAAATGCTTCAAATGAAATTTTATCAGCAGAAGAAAATGGAAAATCAGTGACAGCTGATGCTATAATAAAAAACTCACAAATAGCCAACTTCTATGTAACTCTAAAAAATCCAAAAGAATATGAAAATGTAATGAATCAAATTAAAAATACTATAGAAGCTGAAACTGATAGTGAAATTGAAGTAGATATTAATAAGGACTTATTAAGATTTGAAGGAGTTCTGAGTGAGAGTATATTAGGTGTTTTGTATAGAATTGCTGGTGTTATTATAGTAATAATAGTTGTAAGTAGCGTGTTTGTAATAAGAAACAGCTTCAGTATTTCTGTATCTGAAAAAACAAAACAATATGGAATGCTAGCATCTGTTGGAGCAACTAAAAAACAAATAAAAAGAAGTGTTTTACTAGAAGGATTATATATTGGTATAATTGCAATTCCACTTGGAATCTTATTAGGAATTGTTGCAATAATAATTTTACTATGGATTGTAAATTTGTTATTAGTAGACATGATGGAAGGCACATCATTTGTATATGATGTACCAGGAATGGCAATTTTAATTTCAGTAGTAATTTCTGGCATTACAATATTTTTATCATGCTTAATTCCTGCAATAAAAGCATCTAAAATTCCACCAATTGAGGCAATACGTGGAACAGATGATATAAAGATAAAGACGAGAAAAATAAAAACATCAAAATTAACGAAAAAATTATTTGGAATAGGCGGAGTAATTGCAAGAAAAAACTTAAAAAGAAATAGAAAAAAATACAGAACAACAGTAGTGTCGCTAGTTGTAAGTATATCAATATTCATAGCACTTTCATCATTTTTAACTTATGGACAGATGATGACAGGTTCATATTATACAGATTTGAGCTATAACATAGCTGTAAATGGTGGAAATGAAACTTTGTATGAGAAAGTTGCAACTTGGAGTGGAATAAAGAGTTACAGTTATTCATATCAGACTAGTGCTGAGATAGACGTAAACAAATATGGAACAGACTTTGCTAAAGAAGAATTAGAAAATAAAAAACAGATATATGAAGAAGACTTCCCAGAAAATGTTGGAAAATATGAATATAATACTCTAGGTTTGACAATTGTTATGGTTAACAATGACTACTTCAAGTCATATGTAAAAAGACTTGGAATGAACGAGAAAGATTATTCAAATATAGCAATACTTGGAGACGACATGATGCATTATCTAGGGCAAGGAAAATCTAAGGTTGAGCATTATTTTAATGTTAAAGCTGGAGAATCAATGGAAGTTACTATGGATGATGAGCAAAAGCAAATTAAGATTTCTAAAATTACAACAGAAAGACCAATGGGATATGAAGGATGTTATACAGAGGGAGGCTACTTGTTTGTATCTGAAGATTATCCAGTAGTTACTAAAGATAAGAGTGAATTAAATAGTGGAAACCTATGCATAGATGCACAAAAACCATCAGAAATAGAAAACAAGCTAACAGACCTTAAAAAAGAAGGCGAAGACTTTGAAGATATAATGATAACAAATTTAGCTGAGTATGCAGATCAACAAAAAAGGATAATAATACTTGTATCAATATTCTTGTATGGATTCATAGCAGTAATCACACTAATTGGTGTAACTAATATATTCAACACAATAACAACAAACATGATACTACGCTCAAAAGAATTTGCAAACCTAAAATCAATAGGAATGACAACCAAAGAATTTAACAAAATGATAAAATTAGAAAGCATAATGTATGGAGCAAAATCATTGCTAATAGGAATTCCAATAGGGCTTTTAGGCTCATATGCAATATTCAAATCATTTACAAATTCGATAGACTTTGGATTTATAATACCATGGCAAGCAATAATAATTTCTGTAATATTTGTATTTATAATAGTAGGACTAACAATGAAATATTCACTAAACAAAATAAACAAGCAAAACATAATAGAAACAATAAGACAGGATAATATATAAAATTATAAATATTAATAAGTTGTAACTAGCAAAAGACTGGATTGTAATTAATCTGGTCTTTTGGTTTTCGAAAAATTTTATATAACTGATGCTATTCGTAGTTTTGTATGATATAATGTAATGGAAAATAGAGATTGGGAGAAAATAGCAATGAAAAATAAGAAGATTATAATTATTGTAATAAGCATTATTCTAATATTAGCGATATCTGTGGGAATAGGAATAACGATATATTTTAACAATAAACCTAAAAATAAACCGGAAGACGTATTGCAGACTTTTGCTTCATATATTAATGATAAGAAGTATGAAGATATGTATTCTTTGTTGTCATCAAAAAGCAAAGCTAATATTTCGGAAGAAGATTTTATTAAGAGAAATAAAAATATTTATGAAGGCATAGAGGCTGAAAATTTTAGTGTTGACATACAGAGTATAGAAAATGAAAATAAATTAGCAAAAGTTACATATAAAAATAGTATGGATACAATGTCTGGACATGTTGACTTTACAAATACTGTAACTCTTGAATTGAACGAAGAAAAAGAATATAAAATAGATTGGACGTCTAACTTGATTTTTCCAAAGTTGAATACCGAAGATAAGGTAAGGGTAAAGACCATAGAAGCAAAGAGAGGTAGTATTTTAGATAGAAATGGAGAATACTTGGCAACAAACGGAGTTGCTTCAAAAATAGGTCTTGTTCCTGGAAAGATGAGTGATAATAGGGAAGAAGATATTGCAAAAATTGCTGAACTTTTAAATATGACTTCAGATGGTATAAATAGCGAGTTTTCGGCATCATATGTCAAGGCTGATACTTTTGTTCCGTTAAAGACTGTGGGAAAGAATGAAATGGAATTAAAGAATAAATTACTAGAGATAAAGGGAATAAAAATAATTGATGCAGATGAGAGAATATATCCACAGGGAGTGTCAACCTCTCAATTAGTGGGCTACATCCAACCAATAAATGCGGAAGAGCTGAAAGAAAAGGCAAAAGATGGGTATACTTCGAGTAGTAAAATTGGAAAATATGGATTAGAACGTGCTTACGAGAGTACTTTAAGAGCAGTAAACGGTTCAGAAATTTACATAGAAGATGCAAATGGAAATAAGAAAACATCTATTGCAAAACAAGAACAAAAAGACGGTCAAGATGTGAAATTGACAATAGATAGTAAATTACAACAGACTGTATATGAACAGTTTAAAGATGACAAGAGTGCTGTTGTTGTTATGAACCCGAAGACGGGAGAAGTGCTTGCACTTGCAAGTTGCCCATCATTTGATTCTAATGATTTTAGCTTAGGAATGACAACGGCAGATTATAAGAATTTAACGGAAAACCCAGATAATTTATTATATAATAGATATTTGGCAACATATGCTCCTGGGTCATCGTTTAAACCGATAATTGGCGCAATAGGGTTAACTACTGGTGCTTTTTCAGCAGATGATGACTTTGGAAGAAGCGGAACAAAGTGGCAGAACGATAGTTCTTGGGGAGATTTCTATATAACAACACTTTCTACGTATAATGGACCTGCAAATCTGAAAAATGCATTAATACATTCAGATAACATATATTTTGCTAAGGCTGCTTTAAAAATAGGAGGCAAAAATCTAATAAATTCACTAAAAAATATAGGGTTTGGACAACAAATAGAGTTTCCACAAACAATAAGCAAGTCTTCATACTCAAACAGTGAAAGCTTTACAAACGAAACACAACTTGCAAATTCCGGATATGGTCAAGGAGAAGTCTTAGTAAACCCAATACATATGGCAATGATGTACTCAGCATTTGTAAATGAAGGCAACATGATAATGCCATACTTGGAGTATAAAGAGAATGCAAGTTCACAAACGGCTAAATACTACAAGGAAAATGCATTTTCAAAAGAAGCTGCAAACGAAGTAAGAGACGGCTTAATACAAGTTGTAGAAAATCCGAGTGGAACAGCACATTCAGCAAAAATTGAAGGAAAAACAATAGCAGGAAAAACAGGAACAGCAGAAATAAAACAATCAAAGGACGATACCGAAGGCACAGAAATAGGCTGGTTTAATGCATTCAACGTAGGAGAAAGTGATGAGAGCTTATTACTAGTAGTAAGCATGGTAGAAAACGTAAAAGGAAAAGGTGGCAGTCATTATTTATTACCAAAAGTAAGAGCAATTTTCGCCCAATAGGGACGCCCTTTTTTGGGCGAAAGTCACTTAAAAGTCACAAATGAATGATAAATTTAATACAGAAAATGAGGATAACATGGAAAAAGAGAAGAAAAGCAAAATAAAAAAAATATTAGTTAATTTAACAATATTTATATTACTTATAATTTTAACATTTTCATTAGTGTTGAAAGACCAAGATGTTTCACAAATATTTAGTGTTGCTGCTAAGGTAAAAAAACAATATATTCTATTTGCTGTACTTGCAATGAGCATTTACATTTTAGGAGAAGCTGTAAATATTACGAGAATTTTGAAAGAACTTGGTGAAAAATCAAAGCTTATAAGTAATATCAGATACACACTAATTGGATTTTTCTTTAGTGCAATAACTCCTGCTGCAAGTGGAGGACAGCCAATGGAAATATATTACATGCATAAAGATGATATTTCTGTTGCAAATTCTACTTTGGCACTATTAATGCAACTTTGCAGTCTGCAAATAGTTACAATAACAGTAGGAACTATAAGTGCTGTAATACATTTTGAGGTACTAAAAAGTGGATTAATTTATTTATTAATACTCGGAATTATATTGAATTCAAGTGCTTTAATGTTATTGATAATTGCAATTTTTTCGAAGAAACTTTCGGAGGGATTAATAAAGTTTGCAGTGAAATTACTAAAATTCTTTAGAATTCCTAATGTAGAAAAAAAGCAAGAAAAACTAGAAAAAGAATTAGAATCATATCAAACAAGTGCAAAATACATAAAAGAGCATAAAATATTAATGTTAAAAACTGTGATAACAACTGTTGTACAAATGATAGCATATTATAGTGTGCCATATTGGATTTACTTAGCATTTGGATTAACGGAATACAACATATTTGAAATATTAACATTGCAAGCAGTGCTATATGCTACAGTGTCCGGAATTCCATCGCCTGGGGCTGTTGGAGTAAGCGAGGGTGGATTTCTAGGAATATTTAGAAACGTATTTCCAGAGACAATAATTAGCAGTGCAATGCTTCTAACAAGAGGAGCAAATTTCTATTTATTTATTATAATAAGTGCGATAATTGTTATGATAAGCACATTTAGAGAGAAAAGAATTGAAAAAAAGCAAATGCAAGAAACGGAAGTTTTAACAGAGAAAAGCGAAAAGTAATGAACATAAGCTTTACATTCACATATAATATAAAAGAGGTGTAAAACTTATGGCGTATTCGGAAAGAGAATTAATTGCAAGAATGATACAATGTGAAGCTGGCGGTGAAGGAGATAATGGAATGAAGGCCGTGGCAAGTGTTATAATGAATAGAGTAAATGTCCCAAACGGCGAATATGCAAGAATTTCGCAGGGTGGAAATATTAGAAACATATTATTTCAACAAGGACAATTTGACTGTGCAAGAGAAACTATACGTGGAAGCTATAACAGTCAAAACATATACAACATGACTCCGACAGATGTGCATTATAACATTGCAGATTGGGCATTATCAGGTAACAGGCTAAATGAGATAGATAACTGTTTGTGGTACTTAAACCCATTTAGACCAACGTGTGGAAGCACTTTCCCAGCAAATGGTTCAGGAAGTTTGCATACAAGGCTAGGCAAACATTGCTTTTACAAGCCAACACCTCTATATAATAACACTTAAAAAGAGGTATTGTTGAAAGATTATGTGGATTCAATTTTTTTCAACTGACAAAAGTACCTTGATGGAGGAATGGTAAATGGAAAATAAAGAAATAGAAAATAGACAGTTGCTAAATCCAAACCAGCAAGATAATTGGCCAGAAACCTTGAAAAATCCAATATATACACCGGCATTTTTACGTGAACAAATAGGAAAATTGATGCGTGTTGAATTTTTAATTGGAACAAATAATTTAGTTGATAGAATTGGTGTACTAGAAGACGTTGGAGCAAGCTATATTTTGCTTCGTTCATTTGAAAATGATAGTTTAGTTTATTGTGACATATATGCAATAAAATTTATCACAATATCAACAACAGGAATATATGCAAATTATCTGCAAATGAGCAAATATAATAGAAATACGTATTATTAATAGTAGAGAAATAATTTATATTTTAATATAAGTTATTTCTTAAAATTTATAAAAGGGGAAATGAATGAAAAAAATTTTATTGGTAGAAGACAATGAGGCTATTCAGAAAGGGCTAAAATATTCATTAGAGCAAGAAAAATTTGTAGTAGAACTTGCAAGTGATGTAAAGACTGCTAAGGACAAGCTTGCCAAAAGTGAGTTTAACCTAATAATATTAGATGTAATGCTTCCAGATGGAAGTGGTTTTGAATTGTGCAGAGATATTAAGAAAAATATGACGACTCCTATATTATTTTTAACAGCAAAAGACGAAGAACAAGATGTTGTAAATGGGTTTGATTTAGGAGCAGACGATTATGTCGTAAAACCTTTTAGACCACGAGAGTTAATATCAAGAATAAATAATATTTTAAGAAGATATGAAAAAGAAGAAAGCAATAAACTACAGGCAGGAAATGTAATAATAGATTTAGATGCATCCAGAGTATATGTAGGACAGGAAGAAATTGTGTTTACAGCGCTCGAATACAAAATTTTAGTACTGTTGTTCTCTAATATGGGAAAGACTGTAACAAGAGAGAATATTTTAGATAAAATCTGGGATGTGGCAGGAAACTTTGTAAACGATAATACGCTTACTGTTTATGTAAAAAGAATAAGAGCAAAACTCGGAGAAAATGATGTAATTAAAACTATTAAAGGAATTGGGTACAGAGTTGAAAAGTAAGCAGGGAGTGAGAATAAATGGAAAAAGTTAAAATTGCAATATGCGGAGCATGTTTAGTAATTGTTGCAATATTGGGATATTGTTATATTTCAGAAAAGCAGAATGAAAAATATGAATATATAGTAAATTCAGCAATATCGAATATAGTTGATACAGTAATAGAAAAATATCCAGATGTAAGAGAAGAAGAAATATTGAATATATTAAGAAACACTAAAAATAACAAAACCAATATATTAAAAAAATATGGTTATTTAGATAATGAAAATTATATAAAAAAATTAGAAGATGAAAAAAATGTAGACAGAAAAATAAACATATTATATATTTCGATATTTGGAATTGTAATTATATTAATTGTGATATATTACAATAATAAAAAAGAAATCAGAATAAGAGAAGTAAATCGATATTTAAATGAAGTAAACAGAGGTAACTACAAGCTAAAAATAGAAGAAAACGGAGAAGATGAAATATCAAGATTAAGAAATGAATTGTATAAAACTACAATATTATTAAGAGAAACTGCTGAAAATAGTGAAAAAGAAAAAGTGAGCCTAAGTAATTCTTTGGCAGACATATCACACCAAATAAAAACGCCAATTACATCAATGAGAATAATGTTAGATAATATAGAAGACAATCCAAACATGGATAGTAAAACTAGAGAGGAGTTCATAAAAGAGATAAGTAAACAAGTTGACTGGATTTCTTCTTTGGTAATCTCATTACTGAAACTTGCAAAATTTGATGCAGGAGCTATTGTAATGAAAAATGAAGAAATAAATGTAAGTAACTTAATAGATAAAGCCGTATCAAATTTAGCAATAATATTAGATGTAAAAAATATAAAAATAATTTCTAATATAGACGAAGCGGCTACAATAAATGCTGACTACAATTGGCAATTAGAAGCAATTACAAACATAATAAAAAATGCTGTGGAACATAGTAGTGATAATTCTAACATTTATATAAATGTGGAAAATACGAGTGTGTTTGTAAAAATACAGATTAAAGATGAAGGAGAGGGAATAAGTAAGAAAGACATAAATCATATATTTGAAAGATTTTATAAATCAAAAAATAGTTCTGAAAATAGTATTGGTATTGGACTTTCGCTCGCAAAAACAATAATAGAAAAAGCAAACGGATATATCAAAGTTGAGTCGGAAGAGGGAAAAGGAACAATGTTTGAAATAAAATATTTGAAATAATATTTATAAGTTTATATCAGAAAACTAATTTTAATAAAGCCTATAAATTTGAAATAATGTTAATTCAAATTTATAGGTTAATTATTAATCTATATGTTTAAGAAACAAGGCTAAATTTTCAAGCGTTGCACAACCTAGTTTTATTTCTTCATCAGAATAACCTGAAAGTTTTTTAGAAAGGTTTAGAGTAGAATTAAAATTTTTACCAAATAGAATATAATCAGCAGATAAACCAGTCATATCACAAAGTATCTTCAATTTATCAACAGACAGGGTACCTTTACCACGTTCAATCATGCCAAGATATTGTCCAGAAATACCGAGCAAATCTGCCATTTTTTGCTTCGTCATATTCATATTTAAACGTATATTTTTTACTCTTAATCCTATTTCTTTTCTTAACATAATAAAACATCCTTTCTTTCTCTATTTTAATAGATTTTAGTGTGAAAAAATTAAAAATAGATGACAAAAAGCAGATAGAAGATGTGGTAAAATATGACAATATATGATAGAATATGTCGAAAATAAGAAGTAGAAGGTGATGTAGAAATGAAATTGATGTTAATTGAAGATGAAAAGAAGGAACAAGATAAATTTAAAAAATTAGCCGAGAAAATGAATGATGTAACATTTGTGAAGATAACAAACTCAACAGAAGAAGGCATTAAATGTCTAAAGGAAAATGATATTGATGGAGTAATCTTAGACTTAGAGCTAAATTCAGGTATTGGAAATGGATTTGAGTTTTTAGAAAAGCTTAAAATTACGAAGCTAAGTAAAATTCCCAAAATTGTTGTAACAACAAATGTATATTCAGATTCAGTATATGATTATTTACATCAAAATAAAGTTGACTTCATTTTCTATAAGAAGCAAGAAAACTATAATGTGGAAAATGTAATAAACACGTTACTATTACTTAACAATTATACAAATACAGCATCTACAGATATAAAAGAAATAGAAGAAGAAAAGGCAAAACAAGAAAAACTAATAGCGGAAAAGGTAAATTACGAATTAGATCTAATAGGTATAGCATCACACTTGCAGGGCAGAAAATATTTATTTGATGCAATAACATATTTGTTATCTGAGGAAGGAGAGAATAGTCAGGTTTCTATAAATCAATACTTGTTATCAAAACATAAAAGACCTACAAGTACTATAAATAGAGCTATGCAAAATGCGATAGTGCGTGCATGGAGAGTAACTGCTATTGAAGATTTAGAGAAACTTTATACAGCACACATAAATTATAATACTGGCGTACCAACACCTGTAGAATTCATTTACTATTACGTAGAGAAAATAAAGAAAGAGATCTAAAAAAAAGAGTGAGTTTTTATATAATGTACAAAGTGGAGTTGACACTGAAAAAAAGTGTGTGTTCCAATAAGGACTTTATATTAAAATTACACTCTTTTTTAGATTAAGTTTTATCTATTGGTAAAAAAATCCATAAAATTTAAGAAAAAAGTGAAAATTTTGTGCGAATGAAATTGCATAAAATGTTATAGAATTTCAAAATTTACACATGATGTTCGCCTCTAAAAACCACTCGTATCAAGGCACTCGAGTGGTATCTTTTTATTGTAATAAATAAAAAGATAGGTGGTGAACGGAAGATGACTTGGGATGAAATATGGGAATGGCTTAGATATGTAATGGGATTATAATTATTAAAGAAATGTAATTAATGATTTTATTGATTACATTTCTTTTTTAGTATATAATGAAATAGATATATATAATCAGAAGGGAATAAAAAATAAAAGATGAATGAAGATATAATAAATTTAGTTATTAAAATTTTATTTATAAATATACTGAATTTTGTAGTCAATTTTAAAATGATACATAGAAAATTTAATATCAGAAATTTTGTGGTAATTATTGCAGCAAGTGTTTTACTTACAGTTATTTATACGATTATGTCAAAATATATTGATAATTTATTAAATATAATTATTATGTATATTGGACAAACAGCCGTATTAAAATTAGTTGAAAAAACTGATAAGAATGAAGTTTTAATGATAAAAAATCTTATGGCTAATGCAATTGTTTATATTTTCTTTGGAATATCAGCAGTAATAGAATTACCATTAATGGTTATGTGTGGAATAAAACACATATCAATTTTAAATTTTACTATAATTGGAATTATTGAATGTTGTTTAATACAATTATTTTTTGTAATAAAAAGATTCAATAAGGGATTTTCGTTCTTTATAGATAAAATCGACACTGGATATTCTAGTGCAATAATGTTAAATATAAGTGCTATGGTAATTTTAGCATATTACTTATATGGGAATTATTATGGAAATTTAACGAAACAGTTATTGATATGTTTTATTGTATTAGGAATTTTAATGATTATTACAATTAAAAAAACTCTTACCTTATACTACAAGCAAAAGCTTTTAGCTAAGAATATTGAAGATTATAAATCTGAAATTGCTTTGAAGGATGCTCAAATAAAATCTCTATCTGATGAAAAGTATAAGATTAGCAAGTTAAATCATGAATTTTACAACAGACAGAAGGCTTTGATACATAAAGTTGAAGAAATAACGAGTATGAATACCGAAATAGCAGATGAGTTAGATCTCTCTAAACAAATAAACGATTTAACAAAAGAGTACACAGATAAAGCTCAGGAGATTAAAACTCTAGATAAATTACCAACTACAGGAATAGTTGAAATTGATGATATGTTTAAGTATATGCAATCAGAATGTAAAAGCAAAAATATCCAATTTAATCTAAAAGTTAATGGAAATATTTATCATATGATAAATAACAAAATCCCACAAAGTAGGTTAGTTACTTTGATTGGTGACCATTTAAGAGATGCGATTATTGCAATTGATTTTAGCAATAATACTTTCAAGAGTATATTAGCGGTGCTGGGAGAGAACAAAGGAGTTTATGAGTTTTGTGTATTTGATACAGGTATAGAGTTCAAAATTGATACATTACTAAATTTAGGTTTGAAACCTGCAACTACACACAAAGATTCTGGAGGTACTGGCATCGGATTTATGACTACATTCGAGACTATGAAAGAAACTAAAGCGAGTCTTATAATAGATGAAATGCGTGAGATGAGCAATACCGATTATACAAAATCTGTAACAATTAGATTTGATGGAAAGAATGAATATCGTATAAAATCATATAGAAGTGATGAAATAAAAAAGAAAATGAAAGACAATAGAATTATAATTGAAAATAAAAAAGGAAGTTCCACACAGTGGAACTAAAAAAAGAAGTTACCTTTCGCTATAGCGAAAGGTGGCTGAAAAAAATGTTGAAAAACAGGCAAATGTGTAATAATTTGTTACACGATTTTGCTTGTTTTTCTGTGTTTTGAGATATATAATTAATGAACTTACATAGATAAGCATCTATTTAAGGATTAACGTTAATATATTAGAATTCTAAAAAATTTTATCAAATTATTATTAAATCTAAGAATTTAATTTCTGCTTTCGCTATAGCGAAAGGCAAAAATCCAAATTAAAATAACCAGAATCCAAAGAAAAATATTGCATGGGGAACTTCCAGAAAAAATATGAGAGAGAATACAATGAAATTTTACTTATCGGTTGAAAATTAATGAATAGAATGGTAAAATGGAAAGGAAGTCAATGAACGATTTAAAAGAAAATAATATTGGAACAAAAGATACAAATATAACAAGGTTACCACTAACATCAGATTACGTTTTTAAAAGAATATTTGCAAGAGAAGAAAATAATTCAATGTTAAAGGACTTCTTAGAAGCAATTTTGAATATACATATAAATAAAGTTGAAGTAAAAAACCCAGAATTAACGCCAAATATGGCAGATGAAAAACTTGGAATATTAGATTTAAAATTGGATATAGATAATGAAAGAGTAGTAGATGTAGAAATGCAAGTTTCGAATGAACATAATATAAAAGAAAGGTCTAGTACATATTTATCAAAGCTTGCGGCAGAACAGCTAAAAGCTAAGCAAAATTACAAAGAGCTAAAAAAGATAATAACAATAAATATATTGAAATATAATTATTTAGAGAGAAATGCATATCATTCAATAGCAAGAATGAAATATGAGGACACAAATCCTATAGAGTTTGTTGATATGGGGTATAAAAAAGAAGAGGAAGAGGCAACAAATACATTTGAAATGCACTTTATAGAACTTCCAAAATTTAAAGAAAAAAATCCAGACTGCAATACAAAGCTAGAACAATGGCTATGGTTGATAGATGGAAGTAAGGAGGAGAAAGTAGAAATGTCGGCAAAAGAGAATGAAGAAATAAATAAAACAGTAAAAGAACTAAATAAATTAAGCAAAGATCCAGATGAAATAGCTAAATATGAAGAACGTGAGTGGAGTATTATGAGATACAATGTAGAAATGGAAACAAATAGAGAAATAGGCGAAAAAGAGGGAGAAGCACGTGGAGTGAAGATTGGTGAAGAACGAGGCGAAAAACGAGGCGAAAAACGTGGTAGAAAAGATAGAGAAATAGAGATTGTAAAAAAACTACATTCTTTAGATACACCCATTGAAAAAATTGCAGAGATTGTGGAATTAAGCACTGAAGAAGTCAAAAAAATAATAAAATAATAATAAAAATGAAATTAGTCAGACATGTTTGGCTAATTTTATTTTATATGTTTGAAAGTTTTATAAGATTTTCTTAAATTTATATTGACATTTTATATCCTTATACATATAATGAATATATGAACAATCGTTCAAATGAAAAACTAAAATAAATTATAAAAATAAATATGCATATCCAAAGGGGTAAGTGGCAAGAAAGAAAGTTATATGGAAGAAAATGTTGAACAAATTAGCATCAATGTTGAAAAGGTAAATAAAATAAAGAGTAAGTTTCCAGATGAAGATTTATTATTTGATATAGCGGAGAATTTTAAGGTTTTTGGGGATTCTACAAGAATGAAGATAATTGCAGCATTATTAGAAGAAGAGCTTAATGTATCAGAGATTGCTGCAATTACAAATTCAACACCATCGGCTATTTCACATCAGTTAAGAGTTTTGAAACAAGCAAAACTTGTTAAGGGAAGAAAAGACGGTAAAGCAGTTTATTATAGCTTGGACGATGACCATGTTAGAAAAATTTATGAGATTGGGAAAGAACACATAGAAGAAAGTTAATTGCCCAGAAAAGGGGCGTCCCTAATGGGCGAAAGGAGACAGTATGAAAAAGTATGAGTATGAAATTGCAGGACTGGATTGTGCAGCTTGTGCAAATGAAATACAAGAAGGATTAAACAAAAATCCTGAAATAAAAAATGCAAATGTAAATTTTGCAAAGATGAAATTAACATATGAAACAGATACTCTTTCTAAGGAAGGGATTGAGAAGATTATACAGAGTATTGAGCCAGAGGTTGAGCTACTTGAGGTTAATAGTAAGAGTAAAGACTTAAAAAATGAAAAGGCTCAAAAAGAAAATAGAAAGAAGTTATGGCTTCATATTTTAAGACTTGTAATTGGCGCAATTGTTGCTGGGGTTGGACTATATGTTCCAATGCCAAAAGTAGCATCTACTATATTTATAGTCTTAGGTTATGCTATTTTATTGTTTAAAACAGTAAAAAATGCAGTGAAGTTATTATTTAAGAGCAAGACAATTAATGAGAATTTGCTTATTACAATCTCGTGTATAGGAGCATATCTGGTAGGAAAATCTTCGGAAGGATTAATGGTTATTATTCTTTATGAAATTGGTAAAATTCTAGAAGAGAAGGCTATTAATAAAACAAGAAAATCTATATCAGATTTAATGGATATCAAGCCAGAATATGCTAACCTAAAAAAAGGTGACGAAATTGAAATAGTTGAGCCATCAGAAGTAAAAGTTGGAGATATTGTTGTTGCAAAACAAGGAGAGAAAATTCCACTTGATGGTGTTGTTGTAAAAGGTACTGCAAGTTTAAATACAGCTTCTTTGACAGGTGAATCTAAACCACAAGATGTTGATGAAAATGATATTGTTTTGTCAGGAAGTATTGTATTAGAAGGTTTACTAGAAATAAAAGTTACAGAAAAGTATGAAAACAGTACTGTTAGCAAGATTTTAGAACTTGTTGAGAATGCTACTGATAAAAAGGCAAAGACTGAAACTTTTGTTAATAAAGCAGCTAAAATTTACACACCAATTGTTATTGGAATTGCAATATTAGTGGGAATATTCTTGCCATTAATATCTAATGTAACATATGGTGGAGAAAATGGTTCAATATATAGGGCATTAATTTTCTTGGTAATATCTTGCCCATGTGCGATTGCGATATCTGTTCCATTATGCTATTTCTCTGGAATTGGTAAATCATCTAAGGAAGGAATTTTGATAAAAGGAAGCGACTACTTAGACGAATTAAAAGACGTAAAAGAAATTGTTTTTGATAAGACCGGCACACTTACAAAAGGTCAATTTGGAATTTCTAAAATTGAAGTTTACAGTGATAAATATGTGGAAAACGATGTACTAAAATATGTTGTATGGGGCGAAAGCTATTCGAACCATCCAATTGCAAAGTCTATAGTAAGAAATGCAAAAAATGTTGAAACTAAAAAAGTAGAAAATTATGAAGAGATAACTGGTAAGGGAATAAAATACAACATTGATGAAAAAACAGTTTTAGTAGGGAATTCATCTTTAGTTGGAAAAGAAGATGAAATTGCAGAAAGTACAAAAATTTATTTAAAAATTGATGAAGAATTAGTAGGTGCAATTCTACTAAAAGACGAAGCAAAGCATGGTACAAAAGAGGCTATACAAGCTCTAAATTCTAGAGGAATAGTTACTAAAATGTTTACTGGAGACAACAAAAAAGCAGCAAAACAAATTGCCGAAGAACTTGGAATAAGTGAATTTGAAGCAGAAATGTTACCAGACCAAAAATATTCTGAACTTGAAAAAGAATTAGAAAAATATAAAGGTACAAACGGAAAAGTTGCATTTGTTGGAGATGGAATAAACGATTCACCAGTACTTGCAAGAGCAGATGTTGGAATATCAATGGGAGGAGTTGGCTCTGGTTCTGCAATAGAAGCATCAGATATTGTCGTAATGACAGACTCGATAGACAGAATTGACTGTGCAATAGATATTTCAAAGAAAACAAGTAAAATAATAAAACAAAACCTAATATTCTCTATAGGAGTAAAAATAATAGTATTAGTACTAAGCGTATTCGGAGTTGCAAACATGTGGGAAGCAGTATTTGCTGACGTTGGAGCAACACTAATAACAGTATTAAATTCATTGAGAATATTAAAATAAAATAGAAAAATTAGCTTTACAAAATTAAGGTAAGGCTAATTTTTTATTGACAATTTTTTTTCATATTACTATAATTGGAGATGTTAAAAATGATGCTAAAATACATCATAAAAAGCATGGAGGAAGTAACAAATGATTCAATTATTTGAGATTAAAAAGAAAATAAAAAAAGAAGATAATGAATTATTAAATAAATATTCAGAAATATCAAAGAAAACAGGAGAAGAAGTACTAAAAGAATATAATACAAGTGAAAACGGAATAACAGAAAATAAAGCAACAGAGCGACTAGAAAAAAATGGTCCTAACGTTGTTGTGAAGAACGAGAAGAAGAGTCGATTATACTTCTTATTTAATAGTTTTAAAGATAAATTTATAATTATTTTAATTGTGCTAGCAATAATAAACTATTTTTTGAGTGATGCTTTAAGTACATATATAATTCTTGGAATTGCTGTTATTAGTGCTTTAATTAGATATTTTCAAGATTATAGCGTGTATAAATTTAACCAAGAGTTGAAAGCAAAAATGTACACCACAACCAATGTTGTAAGGGGCGGAAAAGAAAAAGAGATAAGAGTTGAAAAGGTTGTGCCAGGTGATATTGTGCATTTGAGTGCTGGTTCTATGATTCCAGCGGACATAATGCTGATAGATAGCAAAGACTTGTTTGTGAATCAATCCGTTTTTACTGGTGAGAGTGTTCCAGTAGAAAAAGTTGCACAAAATACCAATGATGCAAAAGAAATATTTTCTATTCCAAATATTTGTTTAATGGGTTCTAGTGTTGTAAGTGGCAGAGCAACTGGAGTTGTTATAGATACTGGTTTTACAACATACTTAGGAAGAATGAGTAAAGAGGTTGAGACTAAGAAAGAGCCAACAAACTTTGAAAAGGGAATGAATAATATCACAAAAATGCTAATAAGATACATGCTTGTTGTTTCGGTTGCAGTTTTTGTAATATATGGCTTTATCAGAAAAGACTGGTTAGAGGCTATATTGTTTGCTTTATCTGTTGCAGTTGGAATTACACCAAGTATGCTTCCAATGATAGTAAATGTAAATTTGACGAGAGGCACGAAGGTATTAGCAAAGAAGAAAACTCTTGTAAAAAATATAAATTCAATTCAAAATTTGGGTGCAATAGATGTTTTGTGCACAGATAAAACAGGAACTCTTACAGAAGATAAAATTGTTCTTCAAAAATATATAGATGTTAATGGAAACGAAGATACATCAATATTAGAATATGCTTATTTAAATAGTTATTTCGGGACTGGAATGAAAAATTTAGTCGATAGAGCGATTATCATATATGGAAACGAAAAGAATGTAAAAGAAATAGTAAACGATTATACTAAAATAGATGAGATACCATTCGATTATACGAGAAAGAGAATGAGTGTTGTTGTAAAGAGTAACAAAAATAACGGTTATAGAATGTTTACTAAAGGGGCATTGGAAGAAATTTTGAAGGTGTGCACCAAGGTAAAATACAATGGACATGTAAATGAGCTAACACCAGAAATGGTTGAAATAGTTGAGCAAAAGGCCAAAGAATATGCTGTGCAAGGAATGCAGGTTATAGCAATTGCATCAAAAAGAGAGTACAGGGGAGTGAATGTATTTAATGTTTCAGATGAGGCAAACATGACATTTATTGGATTTGTTGCATTCTTAGATCCGGCTAAAAAAGATGCAAAAGCTACATTAAAGAAATTGAAAAGTATTGGAATTACAACAAAAATATTGACTGGAGATAACCCATATGCTGCAAATAATATTTGTAATCTTGTTGGATTAGAAAATACGGAAACACTTTTAGGAACAGATATAGACAAGTTGTCTGATGAAGAACTTGCTAAAAAGGTTGAAGAAGTGAATGTTTTTGCTAGAATGAATCCACTACAAAAAGAAAGAGTAGTAAAGCAGCTAAAAAACAACGGTCACGTAGTTGGATATATGGGAGATGGAGTAAACGACTCGCCTTCATTACACATAGCAGATGTTGGAATAAGTGTAAACACAGCTACAGATATTGCAAAAGAAGCGGCAGATATAATATTGCTAGAAAGAAGTTTGAAAGTAATTTATGAAGGTGTGCTAGAAGGCAGAAGAGTGTATGGAAACATTATAAAATATATGAAAATGGCATTAAGTTCAGACTTCGGAGATGTGTTTAGTATTGTAATTGCAAGTATTTTCTTGCCATTTTTACCATTATTGCCAATACAAATGTTGTTACAAGACTTTTTATATGACATATCTCAAATAGCAATTCCATATGATGATGTAGACAAAGAATTTTTAGAAAAGCCAAAAAAATGGAGCACGAAAGGAATAAGCAAATTCATGAATGTAATGGGAATAACAAGCTCATTAATAGACGTACTTGCATTCTTAGGTTTCTGGTTCTTATTTGGATATAATGCAAGCAAAGAAACATTCTTCCAAACAGCATGGTTTGTAGAATGCTTAATATCTGAAACAATGATAATCCATTACGTGCGTACAGCTAAAAGGCCATTCATAGAATCAAGAGCAAATAAATGGCTAACACTCGGAACTTTTGGAACAATAATTGGAACAATATTAACACCAATATTGCTACACAACATACCAAGCTTCCATTTTGAAATATTACCACTAAAATATTATGGATTTGTAATACTACTGTTGGCAATATATTCAGTGTTAGTAGAAATAATAAAGAAAATATACATAAAGAAAAATGGGGAATGGCTATAAAATTTATAGTAAAATCCTCTTGCAATAAAATTTTAGTAATGGTATTATAGTAGTGTAAAATTACTAAAGGTGGAATGATTATGAAAAAAACGAAAGAATTAGAAAGCGAAGAGACTTCAGTTTCAATGGATAAAATATTAAAAATAGAATCATTAGAAGATGCAAAAGAATTCGAAAGAGTTGCTAGTGGCCGTAAATTTTGCAAAAAAGGTACGAGAGTTCAAGACATATGTGAAGAAGAAGTTGAAAATTACATATGCAGAACCAGAGGAAATCTATTATTAAGATGGTACTTGCACAGAAAAATGAAAAAGAATAAAGAAAGACTTTTATTAGAAAGCAGAGTAACCAGTGTAATAAGAGCATTGGCAGTTGCTTACATAGAAGAAAACGATGAAACAGACGAAGAAATAGTAACAAAAAATGTTAAGAACATAATCTTAGCAAAAACAAAAGAATATATGTCTAAATAGAAAATTCGCCCATTAGGGACGCCCCTTTTGGGGGCAAAAAATTAAGAACTAATTTAAATTTTAAAAATAAGGTAAAGCACGCTTTTGAGGAGTTTGAAAGAGCTTCGAATAAGAGCATCATAATAATTATTGAAGAGGAACGTTAAAAAAATATGGACGTTCTTCTTTTTTTGATGCGAAAACTTGGAAATATATTAAAATTTAACGCTCATATATGATTTTTCTAAAAATCATTGGGGATTATAAAATATACAATACGACAAAAATCAACAAAAAACGACAAATTTGAAAAAGTTAAAGAAAAACTATTGCACTGGTGTGAAAATAACGATATTATTTTACTGCATAAATAAATTATTATGTGAGAAAATAAACCAAGGAGGAAGAAATTTATGTTAAAAAACAAAAAAGGAATTACACTAGTTGCGTTAGTCGTTACAATTGTAGTCTTGCTAATCCTTGCAGGAGTAAGTATTAACCTGGTATTAGGCGATAACGGAATAATAGCAAAAGCAAAAGATGCAGAAACAAAATCTGCAGAAGCAAGCCAAAATGACTTAAAAGGAATGAATGGTTTGGTAAGTGAAATGGAAGGTGCATTAGCTGGAAATGGAAGTACTGGAAGTGGAAATAACTTTATGACAAAGAATACAGAAGTAACATATCCAGATGGCACAGTATGGATACCAGAAGGATTTAAAGTTGCAAAAGATTCAGCCTCAACAGTACAAGGTGGAGTAGTAATAGAAGATAAAGACCTAAACCAATTTGTATGGGTGCCAGTAGCAACAATAGCAGATTATAAGAGAACATGGTATAAGGGATATGACCCATTTAGTTCGTACTCAGAAGCCTTACCAGAAGACGAAAAGACAAGTGTAAAAACATATAAAGGATTTTATATAGGAAGATATGAAGCAGGGGATAAAGAAAATACAGAAGCAAAAAAATTAAGAAATTCAAATGATGTAACAAAAACAGTAACAATAAAAGCAAATCAAGCCCCATATAATTATGTAACAAGAACACAAGCAGTTTCTTTAGCAGAAGGTTTTTCAACAAAGCAAGGATATAAAGCCAAAACAAAATTAGTAAGTAGTTATGCATGGGATACAACAATAGCATTTTTACAAAAAGTAAATAGTGATTACGGAAATAGCTATGAAGAAGGAAATTATCTTGATACAACATTTTCATATACAGATATAACAGGAGCAAGCCAGACTAAGGCAGAAGGTTCAAATGTATTAGTTCCAACAGGACAAACCACACCAGTATGTAATATTTACGATATGGGAGGAAATGTTTGGGAGTGGACGACTGAGTCCTATTCGGACACGGACTATCCTTACGCTATTCGTGGAGGCAATTGCAGCAGTCCTTTCGCGTTTTTTCCTGCCGGCAGTCGCAATGTCCATTCTGACGATGCCAACGATTTCACTGGTTTCAGGCTCACTTTATTTATGTAGACCTGAGCGAGAGTATAAATTTAAGTGTGTAAAATCAAAAGAAATTTTGATTATGCACACTTTTTT